>LNFM01007503.1_pt1 | contig 25386 bp, 17 predicted proteins | sample 596031 | NCBI WGS metagenome assembly LNFM01 (sample SAMN04254537, study PRJNA301005) | activated carbon metagenome | isolation source: dual media filters at the Ann Arbor, Michigan drinking water treatment plant | place: USA: Ann Arbor | reverse complement strand
GAATACAAAATTCCAGTATCCCTTTCCGCATCTGACTCTGTGTATTTTCAATATTCATAGCCCTTCGTTTTACTAATATGACTCAAAGATAAGGTGATATTTGGTACTATGCAACACAAAGTACTAAATATTTTTAGGTAATAGTTAGTAAATGTGGGTGACTTCGATGTGTAAAGTACATGCTATCAATTATTTAAGATGTTATTAGCTGATAAAGAATATTTTACATCCTTACACGAATGGCAAAATATCTGTGTGGCCGAGCTAAAAACCGTTTAGGGCGGGGAGAAAATTTTACCGATTTTTACAGCTTAGGATTCTACATGAAGAAATTTTTCTCCCCCTTTTTACTATTATTCATCACATTTTACTCTTGTTCAGATAAATACCAGGCCTATCGAAGCAAGTACCAATTTAAAAGCAATGATGGCCGGCCAGATTATAGCCATTTAAACTATTGGGCGTCCCATCCCTGGAAATGGGACCCTTCTGATAGTGTGCCCAAACCGTTACAACATGAAATCAAAGATTCATTAGTTGATGTTTTCTTTTTGTATCCCACTTCGTATACAAAGAAAAAAAGAAAAGGAAATAATAATGCGTTAATTGATGATGATTATATCAATGCAAAGACTGATTACTCATCTATACTATACCAGGCCAGTGTTTTTAATCAGCAATGCAGAGTTTTTGCTCCACGATACAGGCAAGCTCATATCAGTAATTTTTTTTCGAAGGATAAAGAAAAAGCTGCTGCCGCTTTTGAGTTGGCCTATGAAGACGTAAAGCTTGCCTTTGAATTTTATTTGAAAACCTGGAATGGCAGCCGACCCATTATCATTGCATCACATAGCCAGGGAAGTTTGTTGGCAGAAAGATTATTAAAAGAATTTTTTGAAGATACACCACTACAAAACAAATTGGTTGTTGCATATATTATCGGGTGGCCTGTTCCAAAGGAATATTTTACCAGTTTAAAAATGTGTGAAGACTCTTTGCAAACTGGATGCCTCTGTAGCTGGCGTACTTTTAGAAAGGGTTATTTGCCTTCGTACATGAAAACAGAAAATTCAAGCCCGAATAATTCTTTTGGCTATGGAAATTCATTTGTTACAAATCCACTTACCTGGACAACCAATACAACCTATGCTCCAAGATCTTTAAACAGGGGAAGTATATTGATCAAATTCAATAAACTATTTACAAATACTACCGATGCACAAATAAGTAACGGCTTGTTGTATGTAAATAGACCCAAATTTCCCGGTAGCTTTTTTTACTTAACCCGCAACTATCATGTGGGAGATATTAACCTGTATTATATGAACATTCGGGAAAATGTAAAAAGTAGAATCGATATGTTCTGGAAACAATAAGCTATTGTTTCTTTAGCCATTCCTTTTCTTCTTCCGATATTTTTATAACAGCATATTTTTTAACTGTACTAATTGTTGCTTCATCTAACACATCAACTATATTTTTATAAGACGCTTCTTCGGCGGATTTAATTAACATCATTAATCCGTTTCTCCCTTCTTTCATTTTGCTGTTTCTATCCAAAGAATTTTGCTTTTCCATAATAACTTTTCGCAAGCCGTCTTTACCGGAAAAATTAGTTTGAATAATCCCCCCTTCTTCGATGGCATTTTTCCAATCGCCATGATAATAATAGATAGTATTGTTCTTATGCAGTAGTATGGTTAATGCATTGGATTTGCCAAGTTCTGAGCCAGTTCCATCCTTCGGCATGTTTAACTGCATAGCAGTTGGTTTGCTTAATTCTGTAGTGATGACAAAAAATGAAATGAGCAGAAACCCCAGATCAACCATGGGAGTCATGTCAATTTTCAGGTTGTGTTTTACCATTCTTGCTACACCTGTTTTTTTTCGGGAGAATAGCGAGACGTTATTGTTTGTACTATCAATATTTGACATAAGCTTAGTTTACTTATGAGATACAGATTATAAATTATTCCACAAGTACAAATGCCGCCCAATAAAATGGAGAGTATTTTTTTCGCATATCAGCCTGAGCTTGTGCAAATGCATTGATGATTGTTTTTCCTTTTATCCAGTAAGAATAAAAGCTGGTCATTAGTTCAGCTGTTTCTTTATCCGGCACTTGCCAAAGGCTTACGATCATTTTTTTTACGCCGGCCATTTTAAAGGCTCGCTGCAAACCAAATACACCTTCACTTCCTTTTACATCACCGAGTGCTGTTTCGCAGGCACTGAGTACAACCAGTTCTGTGTTACTTAAATCTAACTGAGAGATTTCATAAGCTGTTGCAATCCCATCTTCTACTCCTTGTATTGGTGTTTTACCACTCCAGGCATAATTGCCGCCGGCCAATATTAATCCACTTCGCAGCAAGGGATCCCCGGCTAGAGTGTATGCGTTTTCATTGTTTGCCACCGAGTTCTCTTTTTTCTTTTTTTCAATTTCTGGTAAAAAGAAACCATGCGTAGCTATATGTAAAATTTGTGGCGAGTTGCCGCTTAATACTTTTAGATTTTCTTCTGATGCAGTAAATTCTGTAAAAAGCTTTGTACTTTTTTTATTTTTTGTAAATAGTGATTGTATGGCCTTTACCTCTTGCGCCGTACCGGGAAGTTTGCTCCAGACGCCTCCTCTTATTCCTCTGTTCTGAACAGTATAAATATTTGTACTATTATTTTCATTGCCTACTCTCTTTTGTGACAGTGATGCACTATCCATACTAAAACTGGCATCGCCAAACAATACAATATTTTGTAGTTGGCTATTTTTCTTTTCATTTTCCCTTAGTGCTACGTGTCGTATACTGGTATATTGCTGCAATTGATATTTCTCTATCAACACTGTATTACTATCAACCGGCAATGCATGAAAAGCAATGCTATATAATTTACCTGCTGGTGAGTAAGAAATTTTTTTCGCCTCTTTTAAATGGGGTTCTAATGGCTGCCATACTAATTGATAAAGTTCTTTGCCTAAAATGGTGCTAGTATTATTATCTACCTTGAATCCCCGGTAAAAACTATTCACCATTTCGGTAGCCGTTGTTCCTGCATTCTTAAATAAATGCAGCAATTGTCTTTCTTCAAACAAAGGAACAAATAACGGTTCTGCTTCATTCTTTCTAAGAATATATGCCGCATAGTACACACTATCGGTCCAACCTTTACTATACAAATTGAAGTTCACAAATTCTATTGCCACTTCATCTTTCTGTAAATTCTTTTGTACTTCAGTAATTGAAATTCGTTCTCCTAATTGTTGCTGACGAAAGCTGGCTGACATACGACTAAGATCTTTCTCTACTTTTTCTTTTCTTCCTTCCAACTCCTCTAAATTTAATTCCCTTTTATCCACTGGCAGGGAGTATTGTTTTGCAAGAAAATTCTTTGCTGCCATCCATTGGTAGAGCATTTGTATTACCGCACTGTCTTTACTGTTGCGAACAGTAGCAATCATATTTTTTGTATCGGAAAGAGCCAGCGATTTTAGTACCAATTGAAGATTAAAATTATTTACCCGTAAAGCTGAGGAGGCTTTATGATAACTATACATCAGGTTATTATTAATTTCTGTAATTGCCGATTTGTTAGCCAAATAATTTCCTTTTTCCTTTTCAGAAAGCGTTGGAAATATTTGGATAAGATTATTTAAAGCGATGCTGCTCCCCGCAATTGCAGATGGCTCTGCTTTAGGATATTCTTCCACCGCTAAATACAACACAGCAAGATTATTCAGACTTGTAGCATATGCAGAACTATATTGACCCTGCATTTTTTTATAGATTTCCTTGGCTTGTATGTAAAACGTCTCGGCCTTTTTGTATTGTCCCATCCCTTTATATATCATTCCGAGGTTATTAAGTGAAGTAGCATAATCCGTATGATTGATACCCAATATTTTCTTTCTAATATCAGCAGCTTCAGTACAATAAGGTTCACCCTTTTTATAATCACCAAGATCTGCATACAACACACCTAGATTGTTTAGACTGGTGGCATAGTCGGGATGGTTTTCTCCCAGCACTTTTTTTCGGATTACAATAGTTTGCTGACAAAAAGAAATAGCTTTTTCATATTGACCAGTGGAAGCAAATAGCTGAGAAAGGTTGTTGATGCTGATTAAATAAGAAGGATGGTTTTGCCCTAATACATTTTCCCTGATTTCTTTTGATACCAAAAATGCTGCTTCCGCTTTATCGAATTGACCTATTGCGAGATACAATGCTCCAAGATTATTTATACTGTTGGCAAATTCAATACTGCCTTCTCCCTTTGTTTTCTTTCGAATAGAAGCTGCCTGTAAATACAACGGTTCAGATTTAGCATAATTTTCATTCGACAAATACAAGGAAGCAAGATTATTCAGGCTGGTAACATAATCATTATCTGTTTCTCCCAGTACCTTTTTTCTAATCTCCATGGCTTGCCTGTAAAGAGGCTCAGCTTTTTCATGCTCATCTACTGCTACGTATAATGCGCCAAGGTTATCCAGGCTGGTAGCATAATCAGGATGCTCTTCTCCCAGCACTTTTTTTCTTATTTGTAGTGATTCTAAATAGTATGGTTCGGCTTTTAGATATTCACCCATATAATAATAAAGAATAGCCAGGTTGTTTAGCATGGTAGCATAATCAGGATGTTCCTTACCTAATAAATTTTCTTTGATTGTAATTAGTTCTGTGTAAGCAGGCACTGCTTTAGGATAATATCCTGCAGTTAAATAAACCCAGCCCAAGTTTTCAAGATTAGTAGAATAATCGGGATGATCAGTACTCAATTCGCTTTTAGCCATGGCAAATGCTCTTTCTGCGTAAGGAATTGCTTCTTCATATTTTCCTTGCTGAAAAAATTCTACAAATTTCTTATTAAGATCAAGCAATGTTTGCGATTCCCCGGCAAATGGAAGAAAAAACAAAAAACATTTTATGCAAAAACTTTTCATTGCCGGAAAGAAAGGTTGTACTTAAATATAAGAAATATCCCATGGATTCATTTATTCCACCAACACAAATGCTGCCCAATAAAAGGGAGAATACTTCTTACGCATATCAGCCTGGGCCTGTGCAAATGCATCGTTAATTGTTTTTCCTTTCATCCAGTTAGAATAAAAGCTGGTCATTAGTTCGGCTGTTTCTTTATCGGGTACCTGCCAAAGGCTGACGATCATTTTCTTTACCCCTGCCATTTTAAAGGCTCTTTGCAAACCAAATACTCCTTCACTTCCTTTCACATCACCGAGTGCTGTTTCGCAGGCACTAAGCACAACCAGTTCGGTATTGCTCAAATTCAGTTGCGATATTTCGTAGGCTGTTGCAATACCATCTTCTACTCCTTCAATCGGTGTTTTGCCGCTCCAGGCATAATTGCCGCCAGATAATATTAAGCCGCTTCTTAATAAAGGATCGTCAGCTAATGTGTAAGTATTTTCGTTGCTAAGATTGTTTTCCTTTCTTTTTTTATCTGGTTCGGGCAAAAAGAAACCGTGAGTGGCAATATGGAGTATTTGTGGTGAGTTGCCACTGAGTGCTTTCAGATTTTCTTCGGAGGCGGTTGTTTGAACAAATGAGTTGGTAGAAATTTTATTCTTATCAAATAATTGTTGAATCGTTTTTACTTCTTGTGCCGTTCCGGGCAGACTGCTCCAGGTACCGCCTATTGTTCCCCTGTTTTGTGGGGTGTAAATACTTGTTGATACGTTCTCCATTTTTGTTTTGCCTTTTACTATTTGCAAGCTGTCTAACGTAAAGCTGGCATCGCCAAATAACGTAATATTCTGTGGTATGATATTTTTCTTTCCCTGTTCTCTTAATACCACTTGTCTTGTACTGGTATATTGTTGTAGTTGATATTTATCCATTAGCACCGTTGCGCTATCAATTGGTAAGGCATGAAAAGCGATGCTGTATAATTTACCAGCCGGTGAATAGCTTACTTTTTTTACTCCTTTTAGGTAAGGCTCTAATGGTTGCCAGATCAGTTTGTATAATTCTGTACCCAATGCGCCGGCAGTATTTTTATTTTTTACTTCAAGGCCACGATAAAATTTGCTTACCATGGCTGTTGCTGTTGTTCCTGCGCTATCAAATAGTTTTTGTAATTGTTTTTCTTCGCAGAGGGGGACGAATACCGGAGCTGAATCTTTCGTGGTAAGGATGTAGGCAGCATAAAAGATACTGTCTGACCGGTCGTTTTTTACTAATTTAAACCTTACAAATTCAATGGCGGATTCATCTCTGGCTAAATGTTTTACTACATCAGTTGTTTTTGTTTGAAACGATTGTTGCTGGTTTTCAAATGAAGATGATTTAAGTGATAATTCTTTTTCCAGGCTTTCCGTTTGATCTTCAATCGAAGCAAGGTCTGATCTTCTTTGTATCATCTGTAAAGCATACTGCTTCGCCAGAATGGTCTTGTTCAATTGCCACTGTTCAAATATTTTTCTTAGTAAGGTATCTGTGCTTTCCCGGAGTGAGGAAATCATGTTTTTTGTCCCACTTAGGATCATAGATTTAAACAACAACTGTAAATCATAGTTCCCCGCAATAAATTCTTTATCTGCCAATGGATAATAATAAAGAAAGCTATTCATTGTATTGTTCAGGCTCACTTTTTCCGTCAGGTAGTTCCCTTTTTCTTTTTCAGAGAGGTTAGTAAATAAAGTCATCATGTTTTTAATTTCAATGCTTTTGGACCTTCTTAAAAGGGGCAATGCCTTTTCTTCTAATTGCCTTTCCTGGTAAAAATTGGCGAGTTTTTTTAAAACAGAACTGACTGATCGATTATCAGCGCCTACTGTATTTTCATACGAAGTAAGGCTTTGCAATAAATACTTTTCCGCCTCGGTATTTTCTTTCCGGGCCACAAAGTATTCGCCAAGGGTTTGACAGGCTATAGCGTAAGCAACATGATTTTTCCCATAAGTAGCTTCCCAAACTGCAGCTGATTTTTCGTAATAGAGCCGGGCTTGAGAAAATTCAGAAAGATTTTCATATACCTCGGCTAATACTGATAAAGTGAGTGCATACCAGGCCCTTTCTCCTGATTTCTCTACCTGTTTAACGGCATCCAATAAATAGGGCTCCGCTTCTTTGTATTTTTCTTCCTTAACAAGAATTGCTCCCATGGTCCTTAATAAACTTCCATATTTGCCAGATTCTTTTCCAATCGTTTCATTTGCGATTTTCATTGCCGTACTTAAACTCTCCCGTGCCGCTGAATATTTACTGATGTTCATATAGAATTCTGCCAGGTTTGTCCAGGCGTCTGCGGTTTCAGGATGAGCAGGGCCTAAAAATTTCTTTTTAAGCTCAAGACTTCGCAAAAAAAATGTTTCCGCTTTTGTATTCTGCCCTATCCGTTGGTAAATATCTGCCAGTTTCTCCAGGGGCTTTGCGTATTCAAGATGATCCTCTCCATAAACATTTTTTACAATGTTCGCTGCATTCAAATAGGTAAGCTCCCCCATATTGAAGTTTTCAATAAACACATACTGTTTGCCAAGTTCCAAAAGGGAGTTAATATAATGCAGGTTGTTTGTTCCCAACATATTTTCAATAATGGCGGCTGATTTGATATTATATTGAACTGCTTTGGTGTACATCCCCATCTCTGCCGCCCATAATGCCTGCCGGTCAAATTCTTTTGCCGTTTCCAGATGGTAGGTTCCGTTTTTTTTCAGAATAGCCTCCAGTACAATATTGTTAACTGAATCAACTTTATCATATCGGGATGCCTCCCTGTAAGAATCGGCTAACCATATCAAATTATTTATACTGTTTTCATGATTACTTCCATATAATTTGTTATCAATTTTTATCACCTGTAAATACAATGGTTCTGCCAGTGCAAATTTTTCCCAGCTATCATAAAAAATGGCAAGATTTTGCAGAGCCCGGGAGTATTGTTTTGAACTATCACCATAAATTGATCGATATTCATTTTTCAAATGATTATACATCGAATCAGCTTTGGCCATCTCTTTATTACTTTTATACAAGTCTGCCAGACTATTTAAATCCGATAAATAGAATTCATTTTTCTCACCATATTTCTTTTTTCTGATTGACAGCTTAATATTGTACCACCTCTCTGCCTTGTCAACTAAACCCATTTTTTGATAAAGATATCCCAATGAACCGGCGACGGAAGTATAATCACTAGTAGTATCCCCAGAAATTCCCTTTTTAATATCTGCCACTTGTAAATAGTATTTTTCAGCTTCTTTATAGCGCAGGATATTGTAGCAAAGATTGCCCAGGTCCATCAGTTTATTTGCGTAATAAATGGATGAAATACCTGCCTTGGTTTTGGCGATGTCAGCCAGTTGCAGAAGTACAGGTTCGGCTTTTTTATAGTTGGTAGCGCCTAAATAAACTCTTGCCAGGTTTGAAAGAGCAGTAATATAATTTTCATCATTCTCACCCAGGGCTTCTTTTCGTATTTGCAGTACTTCTGCATAGAGGGATTCGGCCTGAGAATAGTTCTTCATTTTTACATACAAATCTGCCAGATTGTTCAGGCCAACAATATAATTGGGGTTATTTTGTTCAACTACTTTTTTCAAAAGTTTGTACACCTTCTGGCATTGTGACTCTGCCACGGAAAATTGATTCGTATGAAAATATGACCGGGCCAGATTATATGCATTTGTAATATAAATTATCGTCGTAGTCCCTTTCAGTGATTTGATCAGGCTATCGTTTTCCTGGTTAAGCGAAAGGGCATCGTTGTAACGATTTCCTGTTTCATAAAAATCGGCAAGGTTGTTTATTACAGAAATCAGTAATTCCGGTTTGGGGGTATGGCCCCTTAATATACTTAGTGCCTGCTTATAATACATTTCGGTTTGGGCAGAATCTCTTATGCTTTCATAAAGCATGGCAATGCGGTTCATTTCTTTCCCATAATCAACAGATGTAGCACCGTATTTCTTTATACTTATTTCAGCCATAGTTTTTCTTATATGGATGGCCGCATTTATTTTTTCTGTTTCTTTATATGCATTTGCCAGTATACCGAGTCCTTCCAGGTAATCATCGCTTTCCTTTCCATATATTTCTTCCTGTAATAAAACCATTTCTTCCAAATGGGGGATGGCCTGTAAATATTGCTTAAAGGAAGTGTGCGCCCTACTAAGGTTATATAAAGCACTTTCTAAAATATCTTTTCCTTTTTTGATATGATGCAATATATTAATAGCCTGATTGTATACTTCAATAGTTCTTGCCGAATCCTTTAACCCGGTATAGATCATGCCCACCTGGTTCAGCATGGAAGCATATTCAACAGAATTTTCACCATTAGTTTTTTTGAACACCTGCAGCGCCCCAGATGCTTTTGTAAGGGCTTCTTGGTAGTTTTCATTACGACGATACGCAATAGACAAATTTTTCAATGCCAGTCCGTAATTATTATGCTCTTGCCCAAATTCATTTTGTGCGGCCGTTAATGCTTTTTCACCGGCCGCTATTGAACTTGTGTAGTTTTTGTGCCGGCTATAGTAATTCAGGCTGTCAGTCAACTGCTGCCAGCTTTGAGCAGAAAGGTTTAAGGAAAAAGATAATAGTAATAGGGTTAGAAATCGTTTCATAATGGTTGGCGAGTAACTAAAGATAATAAATTACAAATGTTTTAATATACCATGCAATGGGTAGAAAGCCCTGACGTAAAACCGATCCTACACAACACTCAAGGACGAGAAAAACCCACTCCATTCCTCCCAAGGGAAGGAATATAGATGAGTACTTTTCTCTGGCAAAATAATATTGTTTTACTCCACCAGTACAAAAGCCGCCCAGTAAAAAGGAGAATATTTCTTCCGCATATCTGACTGTGCCTGTGTAAAGGCATCGTTGATGGTTTTTCCTTTCATCCAGTAATTATAAAACGTAGTCATTAGTTCAGCCGTTTCTTTATCCGGTACCTGCCAAAGGCTTACAATCATTTTCTTTACTCCTGCCATTTTAAAGGCTCTTTGCAAACCAAATACACCTTCACTTCCTTGTACATCGCCTAGTGCTGTTTCGCAGGCACTTAATACTACGAGTTCGGTATTGCTTAAATTGAGTTGCGATATTTCATAGGCTGTAGCAATGCCATCTTCTACTCCTTCTATTGGTGTTTTGCCGCTCCATGCATAATTGCCACCGGAAAGTATTAAGCCGCTTCTTAATAATGGATCATCGGCTAAAGTGTAAATGTTGTTTTGTTCAAACCCAGTTTCTTTTTTCTTTTTATAAGGCTCTGGTAAAAAGAAACCATGCGTAGCAATATGTAAAATTTGTGGTGAGTTGCCACTTAATGCTTTTAGTTTTTCTTCTGATGCTGCAGCTTGTGTAAAAACTTTTATAGCTATCTGGTTTTTTATAAATAGCGACTGAATTGTATTTACTTCTTGTGCCGTTCCCGGAAGACTGCTCCATATGTCGCCTCTTGTTCTCTGGTTTATTGGCGAATAAATATTTGTTGAGGTACTCTCTGTTTTTCCTTTTACTATTTGCAAGCTATCTAAATCAAATGTTGCATCGCCAAATAATACAATACCCTGAGGCTTACTATTTTGTTTTTCTTGTTCTCTTAATACTACTTGCCTTATACTGGTGTATTGCTGCAGCTGGTATTTATCCATTAGTACGGTGTTACTATCAACTGGTAAAGCATGAAAAGCAATACTGTACAATTTACCTGCAGGTGAGTAGCTAATTTTTTTTACATTTTTTAAATAGGGTTCTAATGGTTGCCAGATGAGTTTGTATAATTCTTTTCCCAATGTATTGGCACTCTTATTTTCTACTTTAAAACCGCGGTAAAAACTATTGACCATTGTAGTTGCTGTGGTTCCGGCACTGTCGAATAACTTTTTTAATTGTTTTTCTTCACAAAGCGGAACGAAGATTGGAATGGAATCACTTTTAGGTAGTATATAAGCTGCATACATTGTACTGTCGGTCCATTCATTGTTAAAGAGTCGAAATGAAACAAACTCAATAGCAACCTCGCTATTTTGTAGCTTGTCCCTAATACTGCCAGCTGTAACTTGTAATTTTTGTTGCTGTATCCTAAAATTGGAAAACTTTCTGTTTAGTTCTTTTTCCAGTGCTTCAGTTGTTTGTTCAATCCCAGCAAGTGTTGACGTTCTTTTTAATAGTGGTAAGGAATATTCTTTTGCCAATAGAATTTTATTATTTTGCCAGCGTTCCAGTAAGTTTATTATTGCAGTGTCATTAGTTTGAGCCGCTGTCTCAAATAAATTCCTGGTGTCTGAAAGTATCAACGACTTAAAAATTAATTGCTGATTGAAATTGCTGACGATTAATGCTGGTGAAGCTTTGTTATTTCTATACAAAAAACTATTATTCGTTGGTAAAAGGGAGATCACTCTTTTTAAATAGTTTACTTTTTCTTTCTCTGAAAACACACTAAAGCTTCTTTGCATATTTTCGATTTCAATGCGGCTGCTTTGAATCAGCAATTGTTCTGCTTTAGTAAACTGGTGAATGCTTTCATATAAGTTTGCCAGGTTATTTAAGCTTCCTGCATAAGCAGTATGATTTTCTCCAAATATTTTTTTTCTTATCTCTTTCGATTGCTGAAACAAGGGCTCTGCTAAATTATACCTACCTTCATCTTTATATACTAACGCCAGATTATTAACAGTCGTCGCAAAATCGGGATGATTTTCTCCAAATACTCTTTTTGAAATAGCTACTGCTTCAATATATAATGGTTCGGCCTTTGTTAACTCTCCGTTTCTGTAATAAAGAGCGGCAAGATTGTTAAGAGTGGTGCCATCCGTTGGCTGGTTTGTACCCAAAATCTTTTTCTCAATTTGAAGTGCCTGGGTAAAAAGGGATTCCGCCTTTTGGTAATGACCCATTTTCCCATATAACAATCCAAGATTGCTAAGGTCAGAAGCATAATCCGGATGATTTTCCCCCAACACTTTTTTATCTGTTTCCACAACACGTAAATAAAGAAGTTCTGCTTTTTCATACTGACCCACTTGCCAGTAAAGACCTGCGAGGTTGCTGATATCGGAGATATAATCCGGATGATTTTCTCCCAGCACTTTTTTATCAATTTCAATTGCTTGTAAATAAAGAGGCTCCGCTTTTTCAAAATGACCCATTTTCTCGTATAAAGAAGCCATATTATTGAGACCTGAGGCATACGTACGATGAGCCTCTCCAAAAATTTCTTTTCTAAGTTGTATTGATTTTACTAAAAAATCTTCTGCTTTTTTATACTGCCCCAACTCTGAATAGACTGCAGCAAGATTGTTAAGGCTCGTAGCGTAGTTTCTATTTTTTGTTCCAAATTGATTTTGTGCAGAGTCCTTTGCCGCCAAAGCAATCGGAAGGGCCGAAAGAAATTGATTTCTTTTAAACAGCTCAAGAAATTGATTGTTCAATTCTTTCCAGCTTTGGCTATAAGACAAAGTTGTTATTCCCAAAAAAAATATGACTGTTACCAGTTTATTCATTAAGTATGATTGGGTAATTCTGTAAGGTATATTTTTATGAAATTAAAGCAATACCATTATCAGGGTATGTTCAAAAAAGGTAAGCCTTTCTGAAAACCATATAACTGATACAGCCATTCTTCCGATTGGAAGAATGGCTGCTTATTTTGATTTATTAAAATTTGCTTCTAGCTTAAAACTCCGCACTACCCGGCGTTCTTGGAAAAGCAATTACATCACGGATGTTGGTCATGCCAGTAACGAATTGAACCATGCGTTCAAATCCTAATCCAAAACCTGCATGTGGCACAGTACCGAAACGTCGGGTATCGAGATACCACCAAAGTTCTTCCAATGGTATATGCATTTCGGTCATTCTTCTTTCCAGCTTGTCTTGTCTCTCTTCTCTCTGAGAGCCGCCCACTATTTCACCAATGCCGGGAGCTAAAATATCCATCGCAGCCACCGTTTCTTTTCCAGGTTCACATCCATCATTCTGGCGCATATAAAATGCTTTGATGGCGGCAGGATAATTATACAGAATAACTGGTTTCTTAAAATGTTTCTCTACCAGATATCTTTCATGTTCACTTTGCAGATCCATTCCCCAGCCCGTTATCTCGTACTGGAATTTCTTTTTCTTATTATGATTGCTGTCTTTTAATATTTGAATGGCATCTGTATAAGTCAAACGTTCAAATCCGTTGGTTAATACAAATTCCAATTTCTCCAACAAGTCCATTTCGCTACGCTTATCCTGCGGTAATTGTTTTTCTTCTTCTGCTAAACGTTGCGCTAAAAATTCTAAATCTTCTTTGTTGTTTTCTATCGCATACTTAATAATATACTTAATGAATTCTTCTGCCAGGTTCATGTTGTCTTCTAGATCATAGAAAGCCATTTCTGGTTCTATCATCCAGAATTCGGCAAGATGTCTTGCCGTATTGCTATTCTCTGCACGGAATGTAGGACCGAATGTATAAATATCTCCAAAGGCTGTTGCCCCTAACTCTCCTTCTAATTGTCCGCTCACTGTTAGGTTAGTACTGCGACCAAAGAAATCTTCCTTAAAATTGATAGAACCATCTTCATTCTTTGGAGCCGTGCCATCAAGCGGTAAGGTGGTTACTTTAAACATTTCGCCTGCACCTTCCGCATCGCTGGCTGTGATGATAGGTGTGTGCATGTACACAAACCCTTTTTCATTAAAGAACTTATGAACAGCAAATGCCAGTGCATGACGTACACGGAACACTGAACCAAATGTGCTGGTACGAAACCGCAGATGTGCTTTCTCTCTTAAAAACTCCAGGCTATGCTTCTTGGGCTGCAGCGGATATTTTTCTGCATCACTATCCCCGAGTATTTCAATCGAAGTGGCGTTCAAATCCATTTTTTGCCCCTTGCCAAGCGAAGGAACTACAACTCCTTTTACTTTTAAAGAGGCTGATGTAGTGATGCGTTTCAGCAATTCATCATTCTGGCTACCGAGAGTTACAACTACCTGTATATTATTATTGGTACTGCCATCGTTGAGAGCTATAAATTGGTTGTTGCGAAAGGTTCTAACCCAACCCATTACGGTTACTTCCTGCCCTGCTGGTTCTTGGGAAAGAAGCTCTTTGATCTTGATTCTTTTGTTGAACATATCCTTTATTAAAGTCGGCAAAGATATTTACATTTTCAGAGGCTTTTTAAAATCGCCAAAATTTCGTTTTTAAAGCCCCAAATTATAATTCCCAAAATTGCTATTATTAGCTTCGGCCATTCTGGATTAAATTTTCCAGAGTTAAAACTGATTTCTTTAATTTTTAATTTCATATTATAGGTTTTTAACGTTGTAGTTGTAAACCTAAATAATGGGAAGGGGGAGAAAAAGGACAAGAAAAACAGCATTTTCCCTTTTTCAACAAATCGATAAAAACAGAGGTTTTTAATTGACTAACAAAGAACAGAACCCCGAACGGAGCGTCGCAACCTCTACCTAATCAGGGAACTGAAGTTGGCTAAACCCAAAATTTTTGATTTTGCCGATTTTAGCCTATAATTGCACTGGAAAGAGGCCGATAAGTTTTGTTCTCCTTGGCTTTTAGCTCATTTTACCTGCCGATTTCATTCAACATAAATTCAAACTTTTTTTCTGATTTCAAGACTGGTTCACCCCGAGTTGTGACTAACCTCAAGATGATTATATGTACGATATCCTCCAACTGAACGACATGCTCGTTCCTGAATTGCTTGACATTGCCGAGCAATTAAAAATTCCCAATGCTAAAAAACTGGCCAAACAGGATCTAGTTTATAAAATATTAGATAGCCAGGCTCTTGCCGGCTCTAAAGGTGCTAAGCCCAGCAGCGATGATGGGAAACGTAAGCGAATTATTAAAGCTACTACCAGTAACTCTACAGAAGAGGCTGTGGTAGAAGATGATGATGACGATAAAAAACCTATTAAAAAATCTCCAATGCCCCCTAAAAAAGAAGACAAGACGCCGCCAATTAAACGGGCCCGAAAAAAACCTGAAGAAAAAGAAGAGGCCCAACAACCAGAACAACAACCTGCGTTTATAGTACCACCGCCACCAGCCCCAACCCCTGCAGCAGTAATAGAAATGTTGCAAGCTGGCGATTCACAGGTACAGCAGCAACAACCCAATCAGCCCCAACAAGGCGAAAACAACGGCGGACAAAATAAAGTGTACCCTCCCCGCAGAGATCAACAATTCAATGTGGAGTTTGATGGGGTGATACTGGGTGAGGGTGTTTTGGAAATGATGCCGGATGGTTATGGTTTTCTTCGTTCATCCGATTACAATTACTTATCCTCACCCGATGATGTATACGTCTCTCCATCTCAAATAAAACTATTCGGATTAAAAACTGGCGACACTGTACATGGTGCAGTTCGTCCACCGAAAGAAGGGGAGAAATATTTTGCTTTATTAAAAGTGGATACCATCAATGGTAAAAGTCCCGAAGAAGTAAGAGACCGTGTGCCGTTTGATTACCTGACTCCGCTTTTCCCTTTCGAAAAATTAAACCTGTTTACAAAACCTACTGATCTTTCTACAAGGATCATGGATCTGTTTACACCAATAGGTAAAGGACAACGTGGGTTGATCGTTGCCCAACCAAAGACTGGTAAAACCATGTTGTTGAAAGCAGTGGCGAATGCTATTGCAGAAAATCATCCTGAATGTTACCTGATGGTTGTGTTGGTGGATGAACGTCCGGAAGAGGTTACCGATATGGAGCGTAGCATTAAAGGTGAAGTAATTGCTTCAACCTTTGATGAGCCTGCTGAAAAACATGTGAAAGTTTCTACGATTGCTTTGCAAAAAGCAAAACGTTTGGTAGAGTGTGGACATGATGTTGTTATACTTCTGGATTCTATTACCCGTTTGGCAAGAGCACATAATACGGTGGCTCCATCAAGTGGTAAAGTATTATCGGGTGGTGTGGAAGCAAATGCGATGCAAAAACCAAAACAATTTTTTGGTGCTGCCCGTAAAATAGAATTTGGTGGTTCATTAACAATCATCGCTACCGCACTGGTTGATACCGGTAGTAAAATGGATGAGGTGATCTTTGAAGAATTTAAAGGAACCGGTAATATGGAATTGCAGTTGGAACGTCGTTTATCGAACAAACGTATCTATCCTGCTATTGACCTGGTAGCTTCATCTACCCGTCGTGATGATTTGTTGCTTGATAAAGATGTGTTGCAACGTATGAACCTACTCCGAGTATTCCTGAATGATATGAATGTGGAAGAAGCGATGAGAGAGTTACAAAACAGAATGAAGGGAACGAAAGATAATGAAGAATTTTTGGCTTCGATGAATAGATAACCGCTGATTAATTTGATTGAAATGATTTGAATGATATTACAAGCCGCTTCTTTTTGGAGCGGCTTTTTATTTAAAGAATTCCATTCATTTTCAAATTAACTAATTTGCCAATCGGCTAATTAATTACATGGCAGCAGAAAGAATACATATTGAACAATTTCTTGAACTGGCGAAACACCATCCCGTCATTGATGTTCGTTCGCCGGGAGAATATTCGCATGCCTTTATGCCGGGTGCAAAGTCACTACCATTGTTTACAGATGAAGAACGAAAAGTTGTTGGTACAGCTTACAAACAGCAAAGCCGTGAAGTGGCGATAAAAATCGGCCTTGATTACTTTGGACCGAAGATGAGAAAGATGGTGGAAGAAGTAGAGTCTTTAGTCGGGAGCCGGGAGCTGGAGGCCAAATACGAAGTACAAAGTTTGAAGTACAAGAACTCGGAAATTGCGAAGACCGTACTTCAAACTTCTAAAATCGTACTTGTTTACTGTTGGCGGGGTGGTATGCGTAGCGGTGCCGTTTCATGGTTGTTGGATATGTATGGATTTAAGGTGTATACATTGATTGGTGGGTACAAGAAATTCCGGAATTATGTATTGGATACGTTCAAACTTCCCTTCCAACTGGAAAAACGGAATTATTAAACGCCTTAAAAGCGAAAAATGAGGCCGTTCTTGACCTGGAAGCCGCTGCCAGTCACAAAGGCTCTGCTTTTGGTAGCATTGGAATGCCACCGCAACCGGGACAGGAAATGTTTGAGAATTTGCTCGGTTGTCAGTTGCGAGTTGTGTTGTGTCAGGCAAATTCTCAAATCCCGACAACAGACAGCCGACAACCCACAACTGCCATCTGGCTCGAAGACGAATCTCAGCGCATCGGCCATGTAAACATTCCCCATGAATTGTGGAAGACCATGCGAAAATCTCCGGTTTACTTTTTAGATATTCCTTTTGCTGAACGGTTACAGCATATTGTACAGGAATATGGACAACTAGACCAGCAAATGGTCATCGACGCAATTAGCAGAATTAGCCAGAAATTGGGCCATTTGAACGCAAAAACGGCCATTCTACTGCAAAAAGAGGGCAAAATAGCCGAAAGTTTCGAAATCCTGTTGGCTTATTACGATAAGCATTATTTCAAATCCTTACACAATCGGGAGGGGATAAATTCGTTATTACAAACAATTCCGTGTAAATCCGTAACTCCTGAAAATGCCAATCAACTTTTACTCCAAAGACGGCCTGCGCCGCAAAAGCATTAAGCTTACCTGTTTATTCCTTTTTTTACCCTTATTCTTTTTTGGGCAATCACTTACAGGATTGTGGATTGGAACCGTTAGCAACGACAGTACAACGGTAAGGAAAGATCAGTCATTTGAAATTGCATTGACGGAATATAAAGGCAAAGTATATGGCTATTCCCGCAGCGAATTTATTGTAGATGATGTGCTGTACTACATTGTAAAAAGAGTTAGCGGAGCGATTGAAGGCGATATATGTGAAGTAACAGATGATGAAATCGTTTCGTATAATTTTCCCAAGCTATTGGATAAAAAAGTAAAAGTGACCAGCACTTTTAGAAGAGATAAGGGAGATAGTGTGTGGTATCTGGCAGGTAAATGGAAAACGAATGTTACCAAAAAATATTACTCTGTAAGTGGCCGTGTAGATTTGGAAGAAGAAAAAGATTTAACTGCTTCCAAAATTTTTCCTCACCTGGAAGAATTGAAACTAGCTGATGCGGTAGTTTTTTATAAAGAAAGAAAAGAAGGGCAACCCATTGTAAAAATTGCAAAGCCGGAAAAAACAAGTTCGAATGTTTCGACAAGTATTGCTCCGCTAACAACTATGAGCGATGCGATTGTTGTGGCGGATAAACCAATAGTAATGAAAAATCCTACTTCGTCTGTTGGTAGTTCAACCAGCGCTGAAACAACAGAGACTGTTAAAGAAATAAAGAAGGAGCAGAGTTCAACAGCCGCTTTAAAAAATAACCCTTCTACAGAAGAGCAAGCAACTACTGCTGATTTAACTACACTAAAGAAAGCGGATAATCCGCAGAAGACAGCAACAAAAGATATTCCTTCAACCAAAGTTGATGTTACCCCAAGCTCAAACACAATAGCGGCCATTGCCAAACCAATTGTTGAAGAAAAAAGTAATGCTGTTGTTCCGGTTATAGAAAAGAAAGCAGAGACTAATGTTGCGGCAACAAACATCAATTCTGTAAAACAAGAGCTTGTTACCCCTTTAAATCAGGAAGTAGCTAAAGAAAATCCTTCTACAAGTTCGGGAGTTGTAAAGCCAACTACAGCAGTTGTTGGCAATAAGGAAAACAACAGCCCTCAAAAACAGGATGTGGTTGTAAAAAAAGAAACAGCAACCAACAGCCCTTCATCTAATGATAAGAAAGAAAATATTATTGCGGCAAAACAAGAAGTTGCCACCAATACAAAACCGGTTTCAAAAACAGAAACTGCTGCAACAACAGCAATAAAAAATAATTCTTCGTCCGTTCAACCAACACAGAGCTCCGCATCTGTAAAAACTGAAACACCAGCTTCAACTAACACGAAAAAGAAAGAAAATAATACTTCAATAAAACAAGAAGTTGCTGCTACTACAAAATCAGCAGTTAAAACAGAAACAATAAGCAACCCAGTTTCTGAAAATAAAATTACTAAAGCTGATGCGCCGGTAACTCCGATAAAGCCTGAAGTAAAAACACCGTCAATTGATATAACGCTGAAAGCAGCCATCATTGCCGGAAGAAAATCAGAATTTTCTCAGCAGGTAAACTTTAAATCTGATAGTCTGCAAGTGTCGCTTTATGATAACGGGGAAATTGATGGCGATACAGTAAGTGTGTTTATGAACGGCGAAGTTATTATGGCAAAACAAGGATTAAAATCATCTGCTATCCGCAAAACGATTTATTTAACTCCGGGCCAGGAAGAATTCACCTTAGTACTGTTTGCAGAAAACTTGGGGAAGTATCCTCCTAATACTGGTTTGCTGGTTGTTCGTGATGGGGATGATGTATACAACCTGCGTTTTAGTTCCGACTTTCAGAAAAATACGGGAATCGTTTTTAGAAGGAAGAAATAGCGACCTCCCTGCCCTCCGAAGGAGGGTTCTTGTACTCCGATTATTTGAAATTACATTATTAAGTATAGCATATCCTAGTAACAGATATACCCGTAAAAAATCCAGGTGCTGTGTTTAAGAGAATGAAGTATCTTAAATGAATGAAAAATGTATTCGGGTTTTTCCTTTTTCTTTCTCCGATTATTACAATTGGCCAAACAATTGAGATTGACACTGTCTATTCTATCAATACAAAAGATAAATATGTAATCACTGTTCGAAAACCTCATGTATACATGACAGATGGCGGCATTGGTATTGGCGACTATGTATTTGGAAAAAGTAAATCATGGGCTGCTACCATTCCTTCGAGTTGTGTTGTCATCGCCATCGGGCATATTGGTGATTATAATGTAAAACGACCAAGAGATTTTATTCCTGCTGACATTAGCAAGAATGTAGAAACAAATTTTGGTAAGGCGGATATATTTTACCTGTTTCTAAAAAATGAACTTATTCCCCGGATAGAGAAGAAGATGAATAATAAAAAGTCGAGGGCTTTTTTCGGCCATTCATTTGGTGGGTTGTTTTGTTTATATACCTTGTTTAAAGAGGATAAACTGTTTGACAGGCATTTCGCCATCAGCCCTTCTTGCTGGGCCAATTACTATGAGTTGGATAAAATTGAAGCAGCCTATTTTAAAAAGAATAAAGGGCTTAAAGCAAATGTTACTATTTATGTAGGCGGATTAGAATTTCTAAACAAGGTTCTATATTCTACCAGAAGTTTTTATACTACTGTTACCAGTAGAAATTACAGCGGCCTTCGCATCATAAAAGATGAAATTGGCAATGCCAATCACTTCAGCATTCGTAAGCCAGCAGTTGACAGAATCTTTGATCAACTGAAAGACTAACTTTGCTGAATAATGACTCAAGACATAATCAAACTCACACAATACTCCCGTGGCGCAGGCTGTGGTTGCAAAATTGCTCCCAAGGTGTTGGATGAAATTTTGAAAAGCAGCATCGCATTACCCGATAATAAAAATTTACTGGTTGGTAACAGCAGTAAAGATGATGCAGCAGTTTATGATTTAGGAAATGGTATGGGATTAATTTCTACTACCGACTTTTTTATGCCGATTGTAGATGATGCATTTCACTTTGGAAGAATAGCTGCAGCAAATTCTATTAGTGATATTTATGCAATGGGTGGTAAACCTTTACTGGCCATTGCCATTCTTGGTTGGCCGGTTGATAAATTATCGGTTGAGTTGGCGCAACAGTTAATTGAAGGAGGAAGAAGCATTTGTGCCGAAGCAGGTATTCCATTAGCAGGTGGACACAGTATTGATTCGCAGGAGCCCATTTTTGGCCTGGCTGTAACGGGTATAGTACCGATAGAAAATCTAAAACAAAACAATACAGCGCAGGAGGGTGATTATTTATTTTTGACTAAACCTCTCGGCGTTGGCATTTTGTCTACCGCACAAAAAAGAGGATTATTGAAAGAAGAACATTTGCCATTAATGATCGGGCAAATGACATCATTGAATAAGATAGGTGAGGAATTAGGCAAAATAAAAGGCGTAACAGCCATGACAGATGTAACCGGCTTTGGTTTGTTGGGTCACTTAATAGAAATGGCAGAAGGTAGCGGACTAAGTGCAGAAATTTATTATGACAAGTTACCCATTTCAGCAGGAGTGAAAGAATATATTGCACAACGCATTTTCCCGGATGCCACCACCAGAAACTGGAACGGCTACAGCGATAAAGTAAAATTTGAAAAAGGGGTGAATGTGATGGAAGCTTTTACATTATTGCCGGATCCGCAAACAAATGGGGGTTTGTTGGTAAGTGTGAAGGGAGAGAGTCTGAATGATGTGAAAGACATTTTAGAAACTCCTATTGGAAGAATGTCAAAGCAAAACGAAAAAATAGTTTTGGTAAAAATGTAAGCTTTCGAGTTTAAAGATTCTGTATAGTTATCCGGCGAACTTTATTCAGGTTTTTAAAATGCGAAGCTGGCAGACCTGCTACTTTTTTAAACTGCGCCGATAAATGCGCTACACTGCTATAATTTAGTTTATGAGCTATTTCTGTAAGTGTAAGTCCATCTACCGCCAGCATTTCTTTTGCTTTTTCAATTTTCAGGCTTATGGTAAATTGCTCAATGGTATTGGCTTGCATAGTAGAAAAATAGGATGACAGGTAAGCGTAGTCGTAGTTCAGCTTCTTACTAAGGTAGGTAGAGAGCTTGCTTCTGATTTGATCTGCATTGGCCACATACTCCGTAATGTTAGCTTTTATTTTATCAACAAGCACTCCTTCTTTACTTGCGGTAAGTTCAAGGCCGGCTTTTTTAATAGCGGCAGAAAATTGTTTCTTTTCCTTTTCGGAAAGCTTTTCTTTAACATCTACTTCACCCAACTCAACATGTAATGGTTGTTTTCCCAGTTTTACAAGTTCTTCTTTTACCAACACTTTGCAGCTCTCGCAGGCCATGTTGCGTATGTACAGCTTCATACCGATAAATAGTTTGAAACTTAAATGTATAGTATTATTTGAATTTTTCCGGTTTTATTGAGGGCCTGGTACAGCTTTTAAAGATATTATCAAACGGGTATCTGATTTTGAATCAAGAATCTCAAGCTCTTGCTGAGAAGAGCAAACAAACTGCTGTCGGCTGGTTCGATACATTTCTTTTTCCGGGTTTTCCGCTCCAAAAAATTCAAGTATATACAAAGCCATTTCCTCTGGCAGGGTAAGTACTTCTATTTCCGAAGTAAAACGAGAAGTCTCATCCAGTTTATACAAATCAATAATGGCGCTAAAAAGTATGATACCATCCTCTCTTTTTAGGTTGTTGCCTGAGATAAATTTTTGAAGTTCTTGTGTGTGTTGTACGATCATTTATACGGATAGCAAAAATAAATGAAGGGAGTGGATTGGGTCTTACACTATTTTTTCTTTTTGTTATATTATTTATTGCTTTAGCACTAAATATAAAAAAATAAGGATGTATCAAAGAAATTGAAACCAGTAGTGATTACCGTTTTTGCAAAAAAATCTCTGCCATCATACATCTTACACTGCCGCCTTCAACTTCTTCAATGGTAGGAACTGCAATTGGCAATAAGGTTGAATAAGCTTCCAGCATTTCCTTTTGCTCTTTTCGCAGTGATTCAAAAGCTGCGTTGCTCATCACCAATATTTTGTCCCCATTTTTATTTTTAACCTGCAACATATTTCCTGCAAAGCAATGCATCTGCACCCGGGTAATAGGGATAATAGTATGATTCGTTGATTCTAATAGTTGACGCACTGCAATCAGCTCCCACTCTTCTTCAATAGCTTCTCTTCTCCCAATGCCATCATTACATTCGTATGATAAATGGGCATTCCATTTTTATCTGTTGCTAAAAAAACAATAGCTTGAAAATGATTGGTAGCTGCATATTTTTCTAACACCGGTAAGCTTGTTCTTTCTGAAATACAGGCATAGATCATACCGTTTTCATAATCAATAACCATACTGCCGGTTCCTTCTAAAAATCTTCCTTCCACTTCGTATTCACTCCAATCTTGTACATCTTGAATTATAAAATGTTTCCCTATTTTTTGCAATATTTCCTCTCTCTTTTCAATTCTTCTGCTTGGTGCATACATGGGAAACACATTCAACTTACCACCAGGTAAAGTGCTGAGCCAATTGTTAGGAAAGATAGCATCTGGTTTAGGAGGCTCTTTTGTGTCTTCGATTACAAGCACATCAACATCATGATTGCGCAAAGATTGTACCATATTGTCAAACTCTGCTAAAGCTCTTTGCTGTAACTCTTCCTTGCTAATCGCAGGGTTGGATTGAAAATAATTATTCGCTGCGGTTTCTGCATTGAAGCCAAAAGCGGCGGGGCGAACCATTAATATGGTAGAGGCAAGTGGCAATTTGTTAGTTTTGGAACGCAGATTATTATGATAGTTAAGATTGCTGATGATTTTGCTGAGCATATCATTAGCCCCATAATATCAACGCTCTATTATTGCGTCTATTTTTTTAGCCAATTGATGATCTTTCTCCGTCACTATATCCCCGGCATCATGTGTGCTTAACCAAATCTCAACTGTATTGTATACATTGGTCCATAATGGGTGATGGTCAATTTTTTCTGCTTCAAAGGCGACTCTGGTCATAAATGCAAATGCTTCGCTGAAGTTTTTGAATTGAAACTTACAGTACAATTTATTATCGCTTTCGGTCCACATTGAATTTGAGACCTGTCTGCCGACAGGTAGGTTTTTTGAAATTTAAAAAACTAAATGCTCTTTGTTTTTAATCTTTTCATTTGTTAACTCAACCACTAATTGAACCGTATTGATTGTTTTAATAGTTTGAATTGTTTCCTGTAATGACTCGTCGCTTACTTCATCGCCTTTCATTAACCACAAAAAATCGAGATGCTTGAATTCAGGCAATAAATATTCGCCATCACGTTGGTTATTGTATAGATAATGAGAAAGAAACCGGGTAGACTCTGAATATTCATACACCGTAAAAAAATAGTTTCGTTTCTTTTTATTGAGTTGTATTTCCAGATTGTTATCGTGGAAATTTACGCCGATGCTGTTGTTGAGATGCCAGCAGAATTGATAACCTTTAACCGACGCCATGATGCCGAGAAGCCGGGTGTCTTCAAAAAACTCCTCGGTGAGTTGGTCAGTATCCAGAATAAGTTTTTGATTCCGTTCAGCCATAGAATAAAATTCTATTACAAGTTAATTCATTTTGGGTTAGCCGCTTACTTCATAGATTAGCACATACTACGCCATTCATTGTGCAAAAGTCAAATCTGTGGGTAATAAACTAAAACTCAACCATCACCTCTAAGGTTTCATTGCCTCTTTTGAATTTCACTTTGGCCTTTTCGCCTTTTTTAAACTTGCCGAGTGTTTGCATATAAGTTTCCATAGAGGAAATTTTATAGTCGCCGAGTTGAATAACAATATCGCCGGCTTTCAATCCTGCTTTTTGTGCTGGTTTGCCTTCACTAACACCATCTGCTTTTACGCCATCTCCGGAATATGTATAATCTGGCATAATACCCATAGAAACACTAAAACGGGCAGAGGTAGTTGTCTGTGCTTCTCTTGTTTTAAGAAAAGAAAGTTTGCCTTTATCGTTTACTGATTCAATCAATTTAGTGATGTGATTGATGATCTGTTGCTCGCCTTCATAATTTACTTTATCAGCATCATCGGTTGGTTTGTGATAATCTGTATGCAATCCGGTAAAATAAAACAACACCGGAATATCTTTCCTATAAAAAGAAGTGTGGTCGCTTGGGCCAGTTCCGCTACTATCTATTTTAATTTCTAGCTCAGACACCACGGCGGCTCTATCAACACGTTGAGCATATGGAGCGGCAGTCCAAAAACTTGGCCAACTCGGTGACGTACCATATCCGCCAATCGTTAACACTTTTGAACTATCATTCAATCGTCCTATCATATCCATATTGATCATATAGTTCACCGACTTCAAATCGATAGTAGGATTTTCCACAAAATATTTAGAGCCATATAAGCCCAACTCTTCCCCAGAAAAAGCAATAAAGAGATAATTGTTATTTGTTGCTTTTGATGATTTTAATTTTCTTCCCAATTCTATTAATGCCGCAGTTCCACTTGCATTATCATCTGCGCCATTGTGAATGGCTAATTCATGTGCAGCATGTCTTGAGTTTCCATCTTCACCATAACCAAGATGGTCGTAATGTGCCCCGAGCACTACAGTTGTAGCAGCTTTGTTATCAATATATCCAAGCACATTAAAGCCTTGCCTGTTTTTTTCATTTATAGAAACCCTAAGCTTAATGTTTAATGTAGCAGCATTATCACTAAAATATTTTTTTGCTGGGGCTTTTGCAACATACACAACAGGGATTGCTTGTTGTGCAGATTTGTCTTTACCATCAAAT
>LNFM01004556.1_pt1 | contig 25393 bp, 33 predicted proteins | sample 596031 | NCBI WGS metagenome assembly LNFM01 (sample SAMN04254537, study PRJNA301005) | activated carbon metagenome | isolation source: dual media filters at the Ann Arbor, Michigan drinking water treatment plant | place: USA: Ann Arbor | reverse complement strand
CGCGCGCGTAAACGCGCGCTCGCGCGCGTACGCGTAGGAAACGCGCGCTCGCGCGCGTACGCGCGTTCTTCTCCGTCCGCACAAAGGCGTGCACGCGTACGCGTACGCGCGCGATCCATATGCGGGCAGCGCTACCCGGGGCACGCGCGTGCGCGCGATCCCTAGGTGCTACAGCGTGCCGCGTACCAGGGAAGGGCGCGCATAAAACGTGTTCCGCGTTTCGACGTCGCCCGCACTGCAGTCGATCGGGATCAAACCTAGTCGTGCAGCGCGTTCGTGATCTACCGCTCCGCCCCAGTCGTGCGGCTCGCTCATGCAGTGGTGCGTGCGCACGCCGCTGCGGATCTCTCGTGCGCGCTCCATCACAGCGAGGCAACGCTCGCGGTACGTTCGCCACGGCGCGTGCGGCACCCGCACATAGGTCTCCTCGCCCGATGCGCTGTCGACGCCGCGTCGCACGGTCGCAGCTGGCCACTCCTCGGGCGCCGTGCAGCTCTCGTCGAGATGCCGCACCCATCGCTTGTTCGTCTCGCCCGTCCAGATGCGGCCGCTGTAGGCTCGAGCAAAGGCCCGGTAGCTGATGCCCTCTCGAGCTGCGCCGGCGCGCAGCACCGCGTCGATGCCTTCCGCATCGCCCGTGTCATCCCATCCCGCTTCGTGGATCGTGATCTGCGCGAGCACGAGCTCCTCGCTCGGGCGCCGTTGGCTGCTGGCGGCTCGAGCGAGCAACGCGACCGCCAACACGAGCACCAGCCCGAACACGATCCAGACGATCCCCAACTTCTTCTTTTCCATCGCTGCCTCCAAAACGGAAACGAGACGGCCTGTGCAAAAGGTCGTCTCGCCAATAGCGGGAGCTAGTTCAGCCCCGCGGTGCCTTGCGCCCCTCGTGCAGCTCCTTGCCGGCCGCCGCGATGGGGACCGCCAGCTGCGCCGGGATGTTCGCCGCAGCCAGGTGCAGCATGACCTCGCGGTCCGTCAGGCCGCGCTCGTAGAGCCCGTAGACGAACCAGACCGTGTAGAGGGGCTGCTGCCGGTTCGGGACGCCCCGAAGCCCGCGCAGCTGCCGCACGATGCGCTCGACGCGGTCCTGGGAAGGGATCACCAGCTTCTGCGCGTCGAAGGTCCGGTAGAAGTTGTAGACCGCCGCCTGGAGCGCGATCTCCGACAAGTACAGCGGCGCCAGCCCAGGCATGCGGGCGGCCGCCACCCGGAACGCACCTGCCTCGCCCTCCATCGAAAAGTCGAGCCCGTGCTGGATGTGGTCCCAGTCATGGATGGCTCGAGCCTTCCAGTTCGTCACGGGCTCCCAGAGCGGCGTGTCGCTCTCCCCCGTCCACACCAACATCTGCCGCTCCCCGAGCACGCGGTCGCGCATCTCCTCGAACGAGCGATACGGATCCTTGGCGACGAACTTCACGGCGACCCTCTTGGTCAGCTCCGCGAACGTCTCCTCGATGCGCCGCACCTCCGCGTCGATCGCAGCGCGTGCCTCGGGAGTCCCCAACGCGTCCACGCCCTCTCGGTACGCTCGCGCCAGGGTCTCGAGCTCTGCCTTCGTCGCGGTCATCCGAGCCTCAGCGCGACTTGCGCTTCTTCGCCTTGCGCTTCCGCCCGCCCAGCGTCGCCGCGCAGCTCGAGCGCTTCATCTTGCGACCTTTGGCGCACATGATCCCCTTGGACTTCCAGCCCGCAGGACACGCACACGAGGTCGCCGACTTGCGCTTCTTCGCCTTGCGGGTGCAGAAGCTCGGGGGATTCTTGGATGCGCAGGGATGTGCCATGGCCCGATGCTAGCCTTTCCCGAGCTACGACGCCACCTTGGGGGTGTGGGGCATCAGGGCCTTGAGCGTCTTGCGGACGTGCAGCTTGCACATCGCACACGCGTCGTACGTCTGCGGGTCCTCCCCCGCCTCCGTGACCTCGATGTGAACCCAGCCCTCGGCCGTCTCACTGTGCTTGTCGCAGCGCTCGCAACGCCACTGCCCCGTCTTCGGTGCTTCCCAGGCCATCGCTCACCGCCGCTTCTTGGCTTTGGGCTTGGTCCGCTCGACGGCCGCCGGTCGCTCGAGGGAGCGGTCCAACGCCGCGGCGAGCTCCCTCGTGCTCTCCGACTCCGTCGTGCCCCCCGCAGCCTTCAAGGCCGCGTTGCGGAGGAACGAGCCGTGCCTCACGCCGTGTGCCTTGCAGTGCGTCTGCACCGTGAGCCACTGGGATGGTTTGAACCGGACGCTGCGAACGATGGCCTTGTCGCCGTCCTCGTCCATCTCGTCCATCGCTGTCGCAGGGGTAGCTGCCATGATCACACCTAGACTACAATGCTACTACAGATAGAACAACCGTGCCACTGACTACATCCAGCGGCGGACCGTGCTCGACAAGAACACCGCGAGCACCTTCCCATCCGCCTCCCGCACCACCCGCGTGGGTGTCGTGTCCCCTTCGTTCTTCGCTCGCTCCGCCGCAATCAGCAGAGCCTGGTCGAGCCGCGTCATCCGCAACGTCCCCCCGAACGGAGACGTGTAGGGCTTCCAGGCCCCCACCACTGCGGTGCCTTCCCCGATCGTGATCGAGCCGGCGGGCGCCAGGTACTGCACCTCGAAGCTCACTTCGTCGCCTTCGCCACGACCTGCACCTCGGGCTCCACCGCGATGCCCGGGATCGGGTTCGCCATCCCGTACTTGCTCACGTGCTCCTTGATCCGCTTGTCGTCGGGCATCAGGAACTCGCGCGGGATGATCGCCGCGTTCACCACCCGGTACGAGAACCGCTCGCGGAACGACAAGCCCTGCGGGGCCTCCGTCCCTTGGATAGCGCCCGACACCTGCGCCGCGAGCCGCACGTCGCCCTGCTGCAGCGCCATCTGCGTCTGTTGCTGCGCGATCCGGTTCTGCTCGTAGATCGCCTTCTGCGCCGCGCCGATCGCCGACTTGAGCAGCACCTCGGCCTCCTCGAGCCGCTGCTCGGCCGGGCGGAAGAAGTCCCGGATCTCCTTGAGCGCCTCGTTCAGCGGTCGAGTGATCCGCTCCTTGCGCTCCTTGAGCCGCTTCATGTCGCCCTTGATGTGCTGCAAGATCGGGCTCACCGCCGCGATGTCCTCGCTCGAGCGCACCATCGCCGCCATGCCGCGGATCTCCTCGAGGGCCGCGCCGGCCCCCGCACTCTCGCGCTGCGCCTCCGCCGCGACCTCTGCCTTGTTCACGATCTCCGTCACGACCGCCTCGCTCGTCCCAGAGTCTTGTCTTGCGCCCGGCGCATCGCGTTGTCGCGGCGCCGGTACTGCCCGATCTTCTGGCCGTGCAGGAAGAGGCGCCAGCTCGCAGCCCACGGCTCGATGCGCCACTCGCCCCACACCCAGACGCTCCCTACCTTTTGAAATCCGGTCACGTTGTCTGCTCCTCGCCTTTTCACGACGGTCCTCGCAATCGCTGCATGCCCCAGAGATTGAGCCCCACCCCATCCCACCCGTTGTGCTTCAAGTGATCTGGCACGTGCTGCATCGAGGCCTCCACCAGCTTCCGCTCGAAGACCGAGAGCGAAGGCTTGATGCGGTGCTCGACCATCTTCTCCTTCGGGATCTGCCCCTTCCAGTCCCGCGGCTCGACGAGCACCACCTGCACGTCCGCGCGGACCTCGGGCAGCACATGCACCCCGCCCGAGAGGTAGCTGAGGTCGATGAGGTCATTCGGGTTCGTCTTCGCGCCCTGCGGCCCCGGGTACACCCGCATCTTCTCGATCACCAGGGACGCGGCCGGCGGCAAGCCCTGCAGCGCCAGGCGCAGTTGCCCGAGCACATGCCTCGCGACCATCGCCACGTCGTCACCGCCGACCTGCGTCGGCGTCTCCGAGCGCACCACGCCCGCACAGAGGATGTGCCCACTGTCCCCTGCGTACGCCCAGCCCAGCGCGTTCTTGCCCGGGTCGATCGACAAGAGCGGCATCCGTAGCGGCGGCGGGAACCTGCTCATGCTGCCTCCTGCGTCAGGAACGTGCGCCCCAGCGTGCGCTCCGCCTCGCGCTTCCAAAGCGCCGCTCGAGGCCCACGGTACGCCAGCGCCTGGTGGAACGGGCTCGGGTCCTTCTCGCCCGTGTGCTGCACCCGGAAGTTCAAGAACGTGATCGCATCCGCGACCTCCCACAAGTCGATCTGCCACCACGAGCCCGCCGTGCGCACCGGCAAGAGCCAGACGATCTCGTCAGGAGCTCCCCGCTCCGCCGTGTGCCTCTTGCGCTCTCCCTTCTCGGGCAAGCCCAAGATCCGGTCGAACTCGAGCTGCGTGTCCGCGCCGCGCAAGATCCAAGGCGCCTCCGAGAGAACGCTATACGGAGGGTTCACGTAGACGAGCCCCATCCCCGGGCCCCACGGCAGCTCGAGCCCGCTCCCCACCACCGCCACGTGCGCCGGGATCAATCCCCGCGCCGGGATCGGAAGCGGCACGCCGTGCGGCATCCCCTCGGGCGCGTAAGCCGCAAGGTAGTACCGGACCTGCGCCGGCACCAAGCTCCCAGGATGCGAGCACGGGTCCAGGCCGATCGGCCCCAGGATGCGGATGATCTCCTCGAACACCCGCGGAGGAGTGCCGACCGAGTCCCGCTCCGAGAACGTGTTCTCAGACCTTCCCACGCCCCGCCTTCTTCGCGTAGTGCCGCATCCGACGCCGCTGCGCCCGGTTCAGCTCGAGCCTCCTCGGCAGCTTCGCGAGGATGGCCGTCACCGCGATCCGATCCTCCTGATCCATCTTCGTGTGCCACGCGATCTCGCCCGTCGCCTCGTCGCGCCGCGCCAGCAAGAGCGTGTCGAGCAGCACGTCGATGTGCGTGTTGTACCGATTGACCCGGATCTCCGGCCGGTCCTGCTTCGACTCGCCCGTGATGATGTCCGTCTTCATGCTGCCTCCAGAAGCGGCTCGTAGGGAATGAGCCGCCCGTTCTTGTCGAAGCGCGCCTCGGCGCTCTTGATCCACCGCTTCATCAGCGCCGGCACCACCTTCGGAGGCACGTCCGGCATCCACCTGCGGCCCGCCTCCTCCATGAGCTCGGCCACGCGGTACGCCGCCTCGTGCGCGATGTCCACCGGGTGCTCGCACAGGAACTCGTCGTGCACGAAGTCCACGATGCGGCTCCCCTCGAGCGGCGAGCGCCGCCCGCCCCGATCCACCCCGAGGTAGCTCTCGCGAGCGATCTCGTACCCTGCATCCTTCGCGCAGTCCGCCGCGAGCCCCTGGAAGAAGCTGTTTGCCGACTCGGTGTACGTGCACCACGCCCGGCGCCGAAGGCTGCGGACCTGGATGACCTCGCCCACGCCGCCGTGCTCGACCAGATCGCTGATGTACCGGAAGTAGGCCTTGGGATCCCACTCGTTGTACCAGGCCGTGCGGATCTTCTGCGCCTCGGCCGGCGTGAACACGATGCCGTAGTTGCTCTTGGCGTACTCGATGAACGTCTTCCAGCCCATGCCGCCCATGAAGCCGAACGTGCCGGGCTTGCACCGCTGCCGAGCCTCCTTCACCACCGACTCCTTGCGGCGGGCCCAGACATCCTCGTACGTCGTGCCGAGCCACCGCGCCGCGAGCGCGAGGTGCACGTCCTTGTCCGCGTTCAGCGCCTCGATCATCCGGTAGACCGGCCGCCCGATGTCGATGGACGCCTGGCACCAGCTGCACGCCTCGAACATCGAGAAGTCGTTCGTGCTCAGCCAGAACCCGTCCCGCGGCACGAAGCACTGCCGCACGCCCAGCTTCTCGTCGAGGTGCTTGTCCAGCTTCGCGAGCCGATCGATGCCGAGCTGCCGCCTCGGGTTCTGGAGCTGGTACGAGTACGCGGACGGCGCTTCCTTCTTTTTCTTGTTCTTGCCGCCCGAGCAGCTCGTGCGCCCCGTCTCGAGCAGCACGTTGAAGCGACTCTGGATCGGCATGCCGAGCTGCGCCGGCACCTCGAGCGCCCCGATGTCCTTGCTCAGGATCGTGCTGAGGCTCGTGAAGCTCGCGTAGTCCGAGAGCACCCCGTCCCCACTGTCGATGCACGCCTCCTCGTCGAGCGCGACCTCGCCGTGCGGCGTCGTCTTGGGCTTGCGCCCCTGCGACGTGGCGATGGCGACGACGCGCGCCGCAGCCGCCTTCGTGTCCTTGCTCCCGTCCGGGCGGACGAGCCCCGCCTGCCGCAGCCGCGCGAAGACCTGGTCCCGCTCGCGGCCGACGATCTCCCGCAAGAGCCCCACCATCATCGGGTCCACACGGAAGCCCCGCGCAACCATGAGCGCCAGCCAGAACTGCGCTCGAGTCTGCCGGAAGAGGTCGATCAACGTGAGCTCGGCCCCGACGCGCTGGGGTTGCTGCCCGAAGTGGCGCACCGCCGTGTCGCGCGAGCCGAGCGACAACGGATCGATGATCGACTGCAACACCGCGCCGCCCACGATCGAGTCCCCGATCGAGTAGTCCACCGCGCCCGGGTCCCACTGCTCCGTGCGGACGTTCCAGAGCGTGCCGTAGCGCAAGCGCCACGTGTCCTTGTCCATGTCCACGTTCAGGTGCCGCTTCGCCAGCGCCTGGAGGTTGTACTCGTGCTTGATGTACGAGCCGTCGGGCAAGTACATGCCGTCGTACTGGTTCGTCGCGATGTCGTTGAGCATCTGCGCGAGCTGGCAGCAGATGATCCTATTCTGGTCGAGCGCGTCGAAGATGAGCGCCAAGAGCGCGGGCTCCTCGTTCGCCGCGACGAGCAAGTCGTAGCTGATGTTCGCGCCCGAGAGCAGCGAGCGCGGATCCCGAAGCATCGTCCAGAGCGTGTGCATCAGCTCGGCTCGGTCGAAGTTCGCGTGGTAGAGCGCCGGGTCGTGGACGCGCGGCGGCACAGGCGACTGCTCGACGAGCGCCGGCTTCATCGACATGCACACCAGCTTCGGTGCGGTGCGCCCCGGCTGGATCAGGAACGTCTCGAAGTCGAACGGCACGTGCATCGCCACGGGCTCCTGCCCGGGCCGGATGCTGCGCAGCACGTAGTCCATGTGCGGCGTGAACCGCACCTGCCTGTGGTCGTAGATCACTTCACGCCTCCGAGTCCGAAGGCCAGAAGCTCGAAGGCACGCTGGGCCTGGGCGGGGACCACCGCGTTGCCAAGCGCTCGAAGCCGGTCCACCCGATAGGAAAGCCCATCAGCGCCTCGACGAACCGCGGGTTCAGTACCCGGGTGCCGCTCGAGGTAGCGTCGCCACCCGTCGGTGTCGTCGGGTCCGGGAGGGAATGCTGGGTGGCCTGCGTCCGCAAGTTCATCCCGCCCTCCCGCTGCGGCGATACTCCCGGCCCCGAAGTCCCGTCTTGCGCGGTCGGTGTTGACCAGCCCGTCGCCGCCATCGGCAGGTGAGGGCTCCCACTCCCGTCCCTCCCGTTCGGCCCGCCCTTGTCCCCGTCCGTCGCTCGAGGCGTCGGCCAGCCCGAGATCGCCATCGCCGAGAGATGCCGTCCATGTCCGTTCCGAATGCTCTGCGGCGGCTCCTTGGTCGTGCGGTTCGCGCTCTCGCTCGCGACCGGCGTCGGCCACTCCTTCGCCGCGATCGACAACGGCACCCCCGCCCCATTCCCGTTCACGCCCTTGTTCTTGGCCGCGAGCACTGCCTGCCTCGCCCGCCACGCCTCCGGCTCCTCCCCGTCGTTGAACCTCGCCGCTGTCGGGGTGGGCCACGCCCTCATCGCGTCCGTCAGCGTCACGCCCGGCCTGCCCCAGTCGTAGTGCGCTCGCGCCGCTGACCGGCTGTCCATCGCCGTCGGCGTGGGCCAGCCCAAACCAGAAGATTCGCTCTCGCTTGTGCGGGGCTCCGACATCAGAAGCTCGCGCGACAAGCGTCTGCACGCCGTAACCCAAGCCTTCCATCTCTTCGACGACTCGCTGCAATCCCAGGGTGGTGTGAGCGGCCACGTTCTCGCAAAAGACTGCTGTCGGCCGAATCTCACCAACGACGCGAGCAACATCGGGCCAGAGGTTCGAGTCGCCCTCGTGCCCCGCTCGCCGACCGGCGTGGCTGAAGTCTGTGCACGGGTAGCCGCCAACAATGAGATCCACGACGCCACGCCAGCAGCGGCCGTCGAAGGTTCGGAAGTCGCTCCAGATAGGAGCCGCGTCCAAGCGGCCTTCTTCCATGCGCGCGACCAGAACCGCGGCTGCATACGCTTCCCTCTCCACGTAGCAGACGACGCGAGGCGCGAAGCCTGCTCGTCGGAGAGCTTGCTCGACTCCTCGGTCCAGCCCGCCGACCCCGGAGGCGAAGGACAGGATTCGGATCTCTCGTTCGGAACAAAAAGCCACACTGACGAAGACGGGATTTGAACCCGCACCTCTCGAGCCTAGGACTCGAGCGCTCTAACCGATTGAGCTACGACGCCACCTGCCCTATTCGCTGAGGTCAGGGCACAACCTGGGTGAATGCACCGTTAGCGAGACGGTGCGTTCCGCGCTCTCAGGCGCGGCCCATGCGCTGAAGCTCGCGCAGGTCGGCCTCGGACTTGATCTCCTTGGTGTTGTGGAACGCACCGGGCTGCGAAGGGTGCGGGTACCAGCCGGGCGGCGGGAACGCGACGGGGGCCTGCGGGGCTCCCATCGGCGCGAACCCGGGCGCCTGGTTCATCGGCGGTGCGTACTGCACGGGCGGTGCTCCGCCCCAAGGCGGCGGGGCTCCGAGAGCGGGAGGGCCTCCGGGAGCGGGCGGCATGTTCGGCTGGTATCCGACGCCCATCTGAGCGGCTTGCGGATGGTAGGGCAGCACGGGCTGCGGTGCTGCCTGAGGAGCAGGTGCTTGCGGAGCCTGGGGCCCGCCCCACGAGGTCGGAGCCTGCTGCGCCGCGCCCGGGGCCGGCGACCAGTTGTGGATGGTGAAGGGCTTGTTCGCCTTCGTCGTCGTCGACGCGGTGCGAAGCTCCACGATCGAGCCCTTGTGCGGCTGCGTCGGGCCGATCGCCGCCGCGCCCACCACCCTGTCGACCGCCGCCTTGATCGCTTCGCTGTCCGTGAGCCCCATCATGGCGCCGATCATCGCCTTGAAGTTGGGCAGGCTCATGTCCTGGTTCCACTTGATCATGTACTTGGCGCTGCGACCCGCCTGCAGCAGCGGATCGTCCGACTCGAGGATGTCGAACTCGGCGTTCACGTAGTTGTCGTTGCGCCCCTCGAAGTACACGACACTGGTGTTGCGCACGAGGTAGCGCCGGTCCGCGTTGAAGTGCGGCAGCCTCGAGCCGGTGGGGTCGGCACTCTCGATGCCGTCCATCGGATCGGCGTTGGCCGGCGGGCGGGGTGGCGGTGCCGCGTAGCCGGGCTGCGGAGGCGGACCTCCGTAGTAGCCCTGCTGCGGCGGGCCTCCGTAGTAGCCCGGGGGCGGCTGCTGCGGGTAGCCCTGCTGAGGCGACTGCGGGTAGCCCTGCGGCGGCTGCGGGTAGCCCTGGGGCGCGGCCGCGACCGGCTGCGGGTAGCCCTGGGGCGGCTGAGGATAGCCCTGCTGAGGTGCCTGCGGGTATCCCTGAGGAGGTCCCGGCGGATAGCCAGGCTGGTACGGGTTCGTCATGTGCTTGCGTCTTTCTCTTGAGCGTGTTCGAGAGCGTGATCGTGATCGTGTTCTTGTTCGTGTCGGCGTGTGCCGCGTTGTCGATGTAGTAGATCCGTAGTCGCGGGTCAAGCCCTTGTTTTAGGCCTTCTTGTGCTTTTTGATGGATCCACCGAACTCGTCGATCACGATGTCGCAGTACGTGAGTTTTTGCGGTTGCCCGGTCATGTCCGTGAGCGCTCGCGCATCGCTGCACGCTCTCCAGAAACTGTCGAGCTGCTCCTGCACCGTCGTGATGAACTGATACACGACCTCGTCCGCTTCCTGGCCTTCTCGATGCGTGCGCCCGAGGAGCTGCTCCATCTGCTTGCCGTTCGGCGGTACAGACGTGATGAGGTTCGTCGACCACGCCTGAAGGTTGCGCCCCTCGCTGTTGCTGGCGATGCTCGCAATCATGGGTTGCTTGGGCGGGTGCTGCTCGATGAAGCGCTTGGTGATCGCGTCGATCCCGCCCTGGCCGTAGTACGGCACGCCCGTGCGCCGGGCGAGCTCGTGGCCGAACTCCGTGTGCTCGACCCACACGATGCCGCCCTGCGTGTCCTTCGGGACCTCTTCGGCTTCGCCCTTCATCCAGCGGGCGCAGAAGTCCAGCGCTGCGGAGTCGAGCCACACCGCCTCCCGGTTCTTCTCGGGGTCGTAGAGCCCCTGCACCTCGCGCCACTGCTTGAGCGGCTCGCTGTCGTAGAGCCCCGCGTCGATCGCGTCCATCACCTGCTTGGGAGAGTCGAGGTGCGAGCGGTTCGTCTTCAAGATGGTCCGCATGTACGAAGACCACGCAGTGCGCTTCTCGCGCCAGACGTGCGGCGGGGCCGGGTTCCACCGATAGTAGAAGCCGAGCCCGACCGACCGCATGTGCCTCCACAGCTCGATGGCGTCGAGCAACGGCTCCCCGTCCGGGCGATCCCAGCGCTCGCGCAATCCTCGGATTGCTTCGATGCTGGCCACGCTCTCGAGCATCAGCCGGATGTTCTCGACCCGGAGCGACGCGCCGATCATCGGCGAGGTCGTGGCGACCACACCCGGCGTCTCCATCACCCGGCGCATCACAGCGCGTCGCACCACGCCTAGGCCCTCGTCGTACGCGACGCGCGAGAGATGCTCCCGCTCCTCGGGCGTGCAGAACTGCACCAGCGCCCCGGGAGCCGTGCGCCCCTCGTCGTCCCGCTTCTGGTCCAGAGCCATGCTCCACGTGATGCCGTCCTCGAACGTCACGGGCAGCGGCGACTTCGCGATCCGCGTGCCGTCCGCAGCTCGCGTCGGCCTCAGCGCCCACCGCAGCATGTGCGAGAAGTCCAGGATCGATCGCTTCATGATCGTGCCCGACATCCCCACGAACACCACGTTCTCGTTCCCCTCGAGATACCGCTTCACGCGCTTCGTTACGGCTGCGGCGGGGTTTCGCAGGCGGTGGCAGTTGGAGACCAGCGTGTTGTCGGCAAAGTAGTTGTGGTCGGTGTCGACCTCGAGATCATACACCCAAGCACCTGCAGCACCACATCCCTCAGGTCCGTCCGCACTTGTTTGTTCGAGAATCTCAACACGTGCCACCCGAGCTGGTTCAAGATGCCAGTCTTGCGTTTGTCCAGGAACTTCCACTTGCGCGATTTGTGCGATGCGCCGTCGATCTCGATCGCTATGCGCCGCTCCACATCCGCCAGATCCACCTTGTAGCACGTGGGTAGACTGGGCCCTGTCGCGCCCTTCGTGGAGATCGGATACTCCATAGGGCAGTGCCCGTTCAGCGCTTCGTGCAGCATCTTCTGCGGGACGGTCAGTTGCCCGTTGCCGCCCCTCGCCAAGAACGTCCTCCCTTTCAAGGCTTTGCTCATTTTGGCCAACACCCGGGGGTCCTTGGTGGGGTTGTTCAAACGCATCCTCTCGGAATGCCACGGTTGCGGTTTCCCCTTGAGCGCTTTGGATATCGCTGTGCTTCGCTTCTGCAGAGTTTCGACGGACGGTGGAGGGCGCGCCGCCGACGAGCAAGACGTGCTGCAATACTTGCGCGGTTTGTTCTTCTGCAACGACGCCAAGACGCGGATCGTTTTGCCGCACTTCGGGCAAGCCGTCTCCGCTCGAGGTGCTTGTGGTCCACTCCTGCGCTGTTTCTCCTCGGGTCTGTTCTGAATGGCCTTGCAAGCGCAGGCCAGCGTGCAGTGTGTGGGGGTTCGCTTCCCCCTCCGCACGACCCGTGCTTGCTTCCCGCACCCGGCGCAGGTGATCTCCACGTAGTAGACATAGCGCACGTACATAGCCGCGTTCCGTCCAGATCTTGTGGTCTTCCGTGCAGGTCAACGTGCCGTGTGTGTGGTGCACGCGGACCAGCCGTTTGTGGGATTCCTTCTTGACGCGGCGGACTATCTTCCGCCAGTGCAATCCGCTCTCCCCTGCGGCAAGTACGTGCTTGCCGACCCCTTCGTCGACCACTCGCGCGATGGGCACCTGCCCCGCGTCCGTATGGACCAAGGTGCTGCCGGGGAAGCACTCGTCGCACACGAGCACGTCGGGCTGCGCCTCGTCGAGCATCTTCGCGTTCTGCGTCCTGCCGAGCTTCTCGTAGCTCTCCATGCGAACGCGCGGGATCAGCCAGTCGACCCGGTACTTCGCCGCCTCCCTGTGCGTCTTGTCGATCAGCTTCGCAGGCAGCAAGAGGAGCGGGCGCCGCGCCTCGAGCACCAGGAACGCCAGGAGCGAGGTCAGCGTCTTGCCCGCGCCCACGCTCGCCGAGAGGAGCAGCCCGCGGTTGTAGTACATCTCGAACAACGCGGCGACTTGGATCGGGCGCAAGGCCTGCTTGCCGTTCTGCTGCCGCAACCACGCCTCGAGCCGCAGCACGTGCAAGTACGGTCGCACCTGCGGGTACACGCCCAAGATCTGCTCGTCCGTGGCTTTGAGCGTGATCGCCCGGTACATCCACGCACGGACCTCGGCGGGCATCGGCGGAACTTCGGGATACGCGTCCTCCCACTTCCGCCTCGGCAACGCGGCGATGCGGCGCAGCTCCGCACTGTCGTCGACAGCACGGGCGCCGCCGAACGGCGTGTCCTTGTGGAATGGGTTTCCGCGCTTGCGAGCCACGTGTTCGTTCTCCGAGGACAGCAAAGCCCGGCCGACTCAACGAGCGCGGCCGGGCTCCAAAAGGACCGATCAGTCCGCGCCGATCAGCTTCCGCAGGATGTCGCCGATCTTGTTGTGCGCGTCGAGGAGCTTGCGGATCTGCTCCACGCCGGAGAGAACCGGCTCGAGGGGGGGCGGGTCCCACATCTTCACGTCGGGCCCCTGGAGCGCGGTGTGCGTGGTGTTCGTGGCGGGGTCCCACGAGAGCTTCGCCTGCTCCGAGAGCTGCTGCGCGGGTGCCTGGGCTGCGGGCGCCATGCCCTTCGCGCGCATCTCGTTCCGCACCGTCGAGCGCAGGTTCACCTCGCGCAAGCCCTTCACGTCGATGTTGTGCTGCTTCGCGAGGTCCCTCAGCGCCTTGGCGTCCATCGCGTCGTACGCGTCGCCGCCCTCCTTGGGTGCCTTGCCGGGCGCAGGCGTGTTCGCGTCCGGCGTCGGCTGCGCGAGCTCCGGGAGCCCCGCGCTCTCCGGCGCGTTGATGCCCGTCGCCCGCTGCGGGCCGAACACCTCGAGCCGCAGCTCATCCAGGTACGGCCGCGCCGCCGTGTAGACGCCCAAGATCTGAGCGTCCGTCGCGCCCTGCTTCAGCGCGTAGAGGACCATCGCCTTCAACTGCGGGTCGATCGGGGGCGGCGGCGTGGCCGGCACCGCGACGCGCATGTTGACCTCGTCGATCGTCCGCAAGTCCGCGCGCAGCTGCGTCAGCATCGGCGCGACCCACGACCACCGCTCCGCGATCTCCGCATTCGAGTGATTCGCGCGAATCGCGCCGATGATCGCCTCCCGGATCTCCTTGGGCCACGTCTCCGTGCTCGAGGGGTAGTGGTTCTGCGCGGGCGGCGAGGGCGGTGCTTGCGGCGGGGCAGGAGGAGCAGGCGGCGCCGGGGGGGAGAGACGAGCCCAAGTCTCCTCCGTGTTCGGCAGGAACTGCGGAGCCGCGACATCGCCGTTCCACACCCAGGCGGGGTCCTGGTGCACCTGCCAGGGCGCCGGCAGCGTTCGGACGGGCGGTGCCTGGGGCGGCTGGGGCGGCTGGGGCGCGGCCACGACCTGGAAGGTCTGCGAGTGCGGAGGCACCGTCTGCGACTGCGGAGGGACCGCGTGCGTGTTCAGCTCGAACCCGTTCGGCGTCGGCTGCAGCTGCGGCCAGCTCTGCGTCGGCTGCTGGGGCGGGAGCGTGTGCGGATCCCAGAAGCTCGGCTGCGCGACTGGGGGTGGCGCGCCGAATCCGTTCTGCGGTGCGGGGAAGGGCGAGGGCGCCCCGAACGGATGCAGCGGTTGCTGCATCGGCATCGCACCGAGCAACGGCACCAGCCCTCCCTGCACCGGCGGCGGGGGTGCCGCCTGCACATGCCCCGAACTCAACGCCTGCTTCGTCGCCTCGATCTTCGCCATCAAATCTTCACTCGTGCTCATGCTTGCCTCCATCTGCTGCTGTGCCGTCATCCGGCACGGTTTGTTCTTGAACGGGCACCCGCCGTACGCTCCGCACGCGGACACATCCTTGGGCATCTGATCGCCCCGCATCCCCAGCGCCTTCGCGCGCAAGGGCCCGACGATCGCCAGATCCTCCCACTTCGAGAGCTCGCGAATCACGTGCTCCTTCGTCACCGTCTGGAACGAGACCTCGCTCTTGTACGGCTTGCTCGTCTTGTAGTAGACCCACCGAAGGTTCACTCGAGGAGCCGTCGGGTTCCTCGTGAACGCCACGTGCGCATAGACGAGCGCCTGCACGTCGTAGAGCAGATCGTCCGGCAGCTTCCGATACCCGAGATTGCTCGTCGTCTTGTGATCGAGCACCTCGGGGATGAACACCGCCCGCCCGAGCACCTGCGAGCCATCGGGCAGCGTGTAGACGACGGGCCCCATGCCGTGCTGCTCGTGCTCCTCGCGCTGGTACGACGAGTCGATGAAGCCGCGCCACACGGCGGGATAGCGCGTCAGGAACGGGACCGTGAAGCCGCCCTCGACATCGTGGTGCGGCCCGGGCGGCGGAAGATGGTGCAGGCCCGACTCGGCGATCTTGCCGATCTCGTAGACCTTGTTCCCGATGACGAGCACCTCGTCCCGGTTCGGCGGAATGCCCTTGCTCAACCACGACTCGAGCACCTCGTGTGTGCGCGTCCCGGCCCTCGCCGACGCGTGCTGCGGCGTCGGCAAGCCGTCGAGGTACTGATACCCCCACTTCGCCGGGCACGAGTGGAACGTGTCGAGCTGGCTCGCACTCATCCGCACCATGGGCGGCGCGGGCACGTGACTGCCCGCGAGGACTGGCAGGTGAACGCTCACGTGGCGAGGACCCAGTCCTCCGCGAGCAGATCCGTCTGCGACGCGAGCCAGGGCACGAACCCGTTGTCCGCCGTCTTCATGCCGATGAACGACATGAGCCTCGGCGAGTTCGCGACGCGGTCCTCCCCTTTCGGGCCTGCCCCGAGCCAGTCTCGCATCGCCGTGATCCCCGCTGCCACCAGCTTCTCAGAAGGCGTGATTCGCAGGCTGACGAGCGCGCTGGCCTGCGCGTTGCTGTCCGCGAGGCTCCCGTGCGGCACGACGAGCACCAGCCACATGCCCTTGCCGTTCCAGCCCTCGCGGGCGATCCGTTCGCCGCTCTTGAGCGCGGCGAGTGCTTCTCCGAAGTTCATGTTCCAGTCCTCTTCTCGCGCAAGAAGAGCGCGTGCTCGGCGATCTGGTCCTTGTAGATCCAGTCTTCGATCCGCACCCGCCGCTCGTCGAGGTACTGCGCGCTCGTCGCGGGCGTCATGATGCGCAGTGCGTTGTCTGCACCAGAGCCGGAGTTGTGGGTGAGGATCACGCGGATCGCGTTCTCGAGCCAGGCCACGTCCATGTACTTCCTGTGAATCAGGCGCCGCGTGCGGCCCACGTCCTTCAGGAAGCGGTCAGCCTCTTCCGCGCCGTCTCCCAACACGAGCGGGCAGTGGATCAAGTCCCCGTTGAAGGCCCGCGCGACCAGATGCAGACCGACGGGGTGCTCGGACCACAGCCGCGTCAAGCCCCGCCCCAGCAGCGTCTTGCCCGTACCCGGCGGCCCGTTGAGAACGAGGACGCGGTCCGCCTTCTCGAGGTTCGTGATGTTCGCGATCCAGTTCTCGAGCTGCGGGTACTGCGACCCCGCCATCAGGCGGAGCCACGCGTCGATTTCCGCGTGCTGCTTGGCCTGCACCGGACGGAGCTTGTTCTTGAAGACTGCCATGTTCACCCTCTCTCGTAGTCGCGGCGTCGTCGTGTCTACTACGAAACGCCACCCTTCGTCAAGGCGCGTCCGAGCTTCGCGGACTCGATTCCCTGCCGCATGTTCTGGATCTTCCGCGCAGCGCTCACCGCGGGGGGCTGCCGCGCCACGATGCGCGCGTCCCCGCCCTTGCGCACGATGCAGAAGATCGTCTCGAGGGCCTGCACCTCCGAGTCGGAGAAGGACGTGCTCGCGCGGTGTTTGCTGTCTTCGTTGTCGCTCATGAGGATCTTTCAGTTCGTTGCTGTCTTTTTGAGCGGCATGTCGAGCGCGGCGATTGCCGATCGAATGCCTTCTGCGGTCGAGAAGCCCGTCTCCTCGGCCCACGTGATCAGGTTCTCGGTGTCGATGATGCGGTACCAGATCTGTCTTCCCTGCTTGTCCCGGAGCTGCGCTCGAGTCCCCGTCGAGAGACCGGCGATCGCCTGCGACACGCGGCTCGAGGTCGGCGTCGGCGTGCTCGTCGGGTAGAGGCCCCAGTGGTCCACGAACACCTTCGTGTTCACCGCCAAGGCCCCCTCATGCGCGCGGATGAGCGCCCGGTTCTCCATCGCCATCAGCTTGCTCGGGTCGAGCAGGTAGCTCACCAGCCAGTTGCAGATCGCGCTCCTGATGCCGGTGCTCGTGGTCAGCGACCTGGCCAGCTCGCTCGCGCCGCCCGATGCGATGAGCCGCGAGTGCCGCTTCACCACGATCGTGTCGCGCAGGTAGAGCGCGTGCTCCGCGATGAGATCTCGCTCCACCCACGACTCGGCGATCTGCCCGTGCTTGACCCGCAGGTCCTCCAAGTACGCAGCCGCGACTTGGTCCGTGTGGATGTAAAAAAATCTCTCGACGAGCGCGGCGATGTCGTTGATCGTCATGTGCTCGTTGCTGCTGAGGAGCTCGCGGTTGTTCGCCGCCAAGATCAGCCGCACGCTCCCCTTCACCACTGCGGCCGGCAAGAACTTCCGCTTCAACGGCCGCTGCCGTGCCTGGATGAACTCTCGGATCTCCCCCGTGCGCACGCGGCCTCGGAAGTCCTTCGGCGCCACCTCGTCCCCGAACACCAGCGGGCACTGCAAGAGCGCCTCGTTGAAGTTCTGCCCGAGCACGTCCTCGAAGTTGCTGGGCCCCGACTTGCTCCAGATCCGCGCCAGGCCGCTCGCGAGCAGCGTCTTGCCCGTGCCCGGAGGTCCTTCGAGGTAGAGCGCGCTCGAGGGCTCCTTGAGCAGCGTGACGCCCGCGATCCACTCGAGCAGCCTCGGGTACTCCTTGCCCGCCATCAGCCGCAACCAGCGATCGATGTCCCGGTGCTCCTTGGGCTGGATGTCCCGGATCGGGCACGGCGCCTCGGTGAACACGTTCGCGGTCGAGTCGAAGTAGCAGTAGTTCGCCGTCAGGTCGGCGACGATGCTCGAGGCGACCTCGCCGTACTCGCGCACGAGTTCCGCCGAGGTCTTGGCCCGCGTCGCCTTCTCGGTCGTGATGTCGAACGACACGCCCACGCTCGCGGCGGGCGCGAGGATGCTCCGCGCCGCGTTCGCCATGTCGTCGAGCGTGTAGGGGCCCCGGTAGTTCCCCTCCCTGCACACCCCGTCCTCGTCGGAGATCCCTCCGAACAGGTAGAAGCTCTTGCCCTTCTGGATGATCCAGCGCCGCTTCATCGACCCCTCGAGCTGCTCCTCGAACGCGCGAATCTCGGCTTCGGTGTAGGGCGTGTCGCGCTGCCCGCGGAAGTACGCGGCGATCCGAGAGTCCCGATCGACCTCGGTCCTGCTGCGCTCCTGCTGCTTGCGCCGCACCAGCTTCTCGAGCGCGTCCTCGAGGCTCGGGCCGTCCATCCCCATCTGGTGCAGGCTCGGGGCGAGCAGCTGCCCCACGCTCTCGGGGCTCGCGTACGGGTGCTTCTCGGCGATCGTCGCGCACACCCGGAACAGCATCGTGTCCCGGCCCCCCGGCGCGGCGAAGGGCAGCCCGTCGCAGATCGCTCTGAGAGCCTCGACGATCTCGAGCTTCCCCTGCTTCTTGCTCCGGCTCCAGACCTTGGCGATCTCCCGCAGCTCGTGCTTGGTCAGATCGTACTGGGCGGGCTCGGGGCCCTTGATCTCACGGTAGGCGACCGCGACCTTGTTCCACGCCGGATCTTCAGGAGGAGCCGTGCGGATCAGCTCGTCGATGTCGATCGCGAGTTGCACTCAGCGCACCACTCCGCCCCAAAGATGCCGCCCGAGCGACTGGTCGATGTAGATCGGCTGGGCCGGTGGGTTCGCAGGATGCGCGGGGACGAAGTAGCAGTGCGTCGCGTCCACGCAGCTCCGGTCGGCGATCGCCCGCTTCCACGCGTAGCGCTTCTGGAGGGCGTGGCTGACCGTCCTCCACTCGTCGATGCCCACCGGGCGGGAGAACGGCACCACGAGGCGCCCACGCACCAGCTCGGGGCCTTCCTGGGGCTCCCAGGCGGACGCGAAGCGGTCTGGGGTGCTCGCGGGCGTCTTGCGCGAGGCCCGGAGCGCCTTGAGGGCTTCCTGGGTCTTGATGGGGTCCCCGTGCGACCAGCTCGAGCAGAACATGAAGGGCACGTCCATGCGCCCAAGGAGCTCGGCGATGTCGTCCATGGGCACGTCGTCGTAGTCGAAGACCCCGAAGTGCACGCGCATGGCGTTCGGCAGGTCCTTCTTCGTCCCCGGGGGCCACTCGCACGGCGAGAACATCGGGATCCCCATCTTTCGCGGGTACGGCCGCGGGGGCCCGAGCGCCGCGACCAGCTCAGGGAAGCTCGCGTACTGGGCCACCGTCCGCTGCGCCGCAGTGGGGTGCTCGTTCGGAAACCACGTGGCGCTGATCACAAGACGACGCTCCCTAGGGCACCCCAAGAGGCGGGCGCCTTCACTCTCTGCTCGGGGGTTTCTCGTTCGCTCGAGGGTGAAGGCCAGGCCGGACAGGTTGCACCGGGGTGTCCAAGCAGAAGGGGAGGTCTGCGCCACCACGACCGTCTGTCTGGCCTGCACCCTCGAGCGAGCGAGTGGTGCGAGGGGTGTTCTACCGATCGAGAGCGAGGGCGTCAAGCACGATCGGCGCCCGCCCCCTCGCGACGGGCTCCCGGGCCCGTTCGGGGGTCGTTGTCACCACTGTCACCACTGTTTCAGCAGAAGGGGGTCTCAAACCATATAGGGGGTACTACACTTTTTTGACTACATTATCCTACTTTCGGTGTAGTTTTTCTATCTCCTTACTAATATGAAGAAAAAGCTGGTGACAGTGGTGACATTGGGGTTTGGAGGCCTGTTTATAGGGGTCTGCCTGTCACCACCTCTGTCACCATCGCTCGATTTCAGGTGGTGACAGTGGTGACAAAAACTACCGTGCGAGCACAAAACGCGCAGTGTGGTTGTAAATACCTACATCCACCTACTTTTGGGGTAGTTTTTTGGCTGTGAGAAACCTCTCCACCTTTTTGACTACATCTGCGCTCAAACACTTATTCTTTTTCTCACACATTTTTGGGCTAGTTTTGCTTAGTTTAGTTTTTTCCGGCCGGCTTTGTGAAAATCCTCACGCACTTTTACGGTACTTTTACACCTATCTTCTGATAGGACAGCCTATCGCCAGATAGTTGCACTGCGTTTTCTCATAAAGTTTCGTCAACGATTTCGACACCCGCCCTTTTCGTAGTCACTTTGTAGTTGACTCGACTACGGCGGTCGGGCACACCTCGCCGGTATGACGAAATCGTCGAATCCCGAAAACGAAACCGCCCCCGTCCACCCCGACCAGGAGATCATCGACTTCTTCCTCGCCTGCGCGCAGGACGCCCGAGAGGGCCGCGTCCTCTTCGTGATGGCCTCGGTCGGGGTCGTGAAGCCGCCCGTGCCCCCGGGGCCCCTCGACCCCGTCGGACCCCCGACCAACCGCTTCGCTGTGAACGTCGGGGCGTTCGTCGCCTCGCGCACGCAGCTCGTCGAGCCCGTGAGCCTCGCCTCCGCCTGCGAGGACGTGCGCCGTGGTGCGGCCTACGCCGCCGACCAAGTCACCGCCCGGTGCACCGCCGCGCTCCCTCAGGAGCCGCCGTCGTGATCCCGCCGCTCGAGGGGTGCGAGCTGGAGTCGTACCGCTGCAGCACGTGCCAAGCACACGGCGTGCGCCTCTTCCGGTCGTACGCGACATTCATCAACCACAGCAACCTGCTCTGCCAGGCCTGCGCGCTGATCGAGCAGAAGCGGACCACGCCGGACAACGAGGAAGGATCGTCGATCTGCTGGCGCGTCGCGGCAATCCCGTCTCCGCCGGATGCGGCGCAGGTGCAGTCGTTCTGGGGCTACACGTCGGCCCCCCAGGCGGGGGTCGACTGGTGGCACGCACTGCCGATCGCGAAGGACCCGCCATCGTGAACCGCGAGGCCCTCCACGCCATCACGCTCGCGCAGGCCCAGTACCTGGAGGCGAACGGCTGGGCGCGACAGGTGGACGGCACCTGGCTCGAGCCCAAGGGGCAGGGCCGGATAGGCCGGAGCCGACGCTTGGATTTCCGGCACGCCGTCAACTCCCAGCTGTACCGCGACCGCAACTGGGTCGAGATGCCGCCTCCACCGACGCGGGAGGCGCAGATCGAGTACCAGTACGTCCAGCTCCGAAAGGAGTGGGCAGCGCGCCACGAGCCCTGCACCTACAAGAACCCGAGAAGGAAGCGCCAGGACCTGCGGGTTCGCATCCGCACCCTCACCCGCCTCTTGGCCAACACCGGGATCGCGATGACCCGGGTGGAGAAGTGCAGGCTCGAGCGCGCCACGCACGCCAAGCACCACCGGGAAACGGGTTGCCCCTGCGGCAAGGAAGGACCTCCGTACTGATGAGCAAGCACCTACCGATCACCAAGACGTGCCAGAAGTGCGGGAAGGGGCACGAGACCACGAAAATGCGCGAGGTCTACACGAAGGACTACACGGGGCCTTGCAGCGACAGCTTCTGCTACGCGAGCTGCGAGGACACCACGTGCCGCCCCCTGCGCGCCTACCTGTGCGAGCCTTGCAAGGAAGCCCTCGAACGAAAGCCCACCGAAGGAAAGACCACCCGATGAAACACCTCTTGCTCTTCTTCACCCTCCTCACTTCCGCGTGCGTGTCGATCGTGCCCTACGCGGACGGCGGCACGGACGCGCAGACGCCCGACGCGGGCATGTTCGTCGAGATCGACGTGGGCGACCTCGACGTCTTGAGCCCGACCGACGTGCCTCGCGCGGTGGATGGGGGGCCTTCTCTGGACATCCACACGCCCGAGGGCTTCGCGCGGGCGTACGGCGAGCGCATCTGCGCGGCGTGGGCGGTGTGCCCTCGGTGCACGCTACCTCCGGCGGGGTGCCCGGCTGCTGCAGGGGACGGGCTGTTGGTGGTGCACGACCCTGCGGACTTCGATCCCGAGCGCGTCGATGCGTACCTGGCGCTGCTGGACGATGCGTACGCAGCGTGCGAGCAGGTGACGGCGCTCGAGCACGCGTCGATGTACCCGTACTGGGGCGACGGGATGCCTGGGGACCCGCCGGAGACGGGGGCTCTGTGCACGAGCCCGGACGACTGCACGACGCGGAACTGCCAGCCGGTGGGGCTCTTCGCGGAGCGGCGTTGCGTGGCGTTGCCGGCGGACGCGCCGAGGGGACCGCTGTGTCTGTGACCCTGAAGTACACGGGGCACTTCGGCGAGGCCCGAGAGAGCTTCGACGAGAACGTGACGGATGTTTGGGCGGGGCCGTTGCACTACGACGTGGTCAAGGCCCGCCAGCTCGGGATGACCGAGGCGCAGATCCGCGCGGACGTGAGCGCCATGGGAGATCTTCGACTCGAACCCCTGAAGGAGACCCCGTGAATCAAGACATCGAGACCCTGCTGAAGGTCGCCACGGACGCGATCGACAACCCCCGGGATCCGGCGCACTTCGCGCTGCTCGAGAAGGTGCTCGAGGAGTACGGCGTGCCCGAGAACGCGCACGTGGGCTCCCCTGTCTTGGCGGGGAACCGCACGCTGCAGATCGAGTGGGCGGCCGCGCAGGCGCTCGAGGCGTTGAAGCTCGACCAGGACCAGGACCGGCTCGTCCGCATGTGTACGATCATGACCGTGAGCAACGTGCTCGAGGCGCTCAAGGACGGGGGTGAGTGGCCGCCGAAGGGCACTTCTCCGAAGCCGCCGCTCGGGGAGCCGCCGGCGTGGCTGAAGCGCGAGCAGCGCCTCGAGCAGCACCGCCAAGAGCTCGAGAACGTGGGCGGCCGCCTGGGCGAGCACGTTCGCGGGCTCCTCGAACTATGCCGCGAGCTCTGCATCGAGAACGAGAAGTTGAGGAGGGGAACGACATGACGAAGCGCAAGCCGCGGGGGAGCGCCTACCCGATCACTGTTGCCCAGCTACGGCGCTGGCCCCCGGATCTCAGCCTCCTACCCCTCGAGCACCAGATTCGCCCGCACACCCCGCGACGCAGCGTCGTGGGCACTGTGGCTTGGGTGCGGGGGCGTTTCCTCTCGGTGGCGCTTGGCGACCCTGGGACGAACAGCGAGATCCAGGTCGCGATGCAGGAGTTCCCGCACGGCGTGCGGCCGGGCGACCGCATCAGCGTGGAGGGCGTGCTCGGTCGTGTCTTTCGGGGGCCCATGACGTTCTTCGTGAGACCGCGCGAGGAGCCCCAGGACGACGGCAACCCCTTCGACACGCACGAGACGCGGTTCGGTGTGCTCGGGACGCCGGAGGGAAAGCAGGCGCGGTGGAGGTCGTGGGATGGGTGGCAGTACACGCCCCAGCAGATGGGGGACTTCCATCTCGCCAGCGTGCTCTGCGTCTTGCTGCGGCGAACGTGCTGGCGACTGGGGATGGGCACCCTGTACGGACCGCTGCTGTCGCGACCGGACGACGCGATGCTCTTCATGACCCGGTCGCAGAGCGCGTTCACTGCACCCGCGCTCGCGGAGTGGGAGCGGCGCGGGTTGCCTTGGTGGGGTACTTTTCGGTTTCGGTTTCGGTTTCGGAACAAGCGAGAGGGCTGAGATGGCAGAGAACGAACACGCGACGAGGGACTACGGTGCCGAGGGGCGAGGGATCTTGAACCGACGGGTCGACTACGAGGCGCTCGCGAAGGAGGCCCACTGCGAGTTCAACCTCCTGGACTGGGCGACCGGGGGGCTCACGATCCATGTCACGATGAAGGAGATCCCTGCCGATCAACTTCGCGTGCACGTCCCCACCGAGACGCTCAGCGGCTGGAAGGCGGACGCGCGGGAGCGCTTCTCGCAGATCTGTGGATTCATCATGCGCAACAAGACCCTCGGCGTGGTGGTCGAGCCGGTGTGGAAGGGAGGACCGTACCGATGAGCCCCATCATCAACCCCACGGGGAAGTACAGCTTCATCACCGAGCGGCTCGCCATCGGCGGCTTCTACGCGTACGGGGAGGACCTCGAGAAGCACTTCGACTTCGCGATCAACGTGGCGGTCGAGCTACAGCAGACCTTGCCCGGCGCGCCGTCGAACAAGATCCCGAGCATGCACTGCGGGTTCGACGACACGCACAAGCTCGCGCCCGAGCTGCCGCAGATCGAGCGCGCCGTGAGGCGGGTGCAGATGCATCGGGCGTTCGGCAAGCGTGTGCTCGTCACGTGCGCGCAGGGGCGCAACCGCTCAGGCGTGGTGGTCGCCGAGACGCTGATCCGGGAGGGTTCGGATCCCGAGTTCGTCGTGCGCACGATTCGCGAGCGGCGCGCGAACGCGCTCACGAACTCCACGTTCGTCGAGTGGCTGATGAGGAAGCGATGATCTTCTGTGTCGAGGACTACTGGGTCGGCGTGTGCACCGGCTTCGGCTGGGGCGCGGTCGCCACGGGCATCCTGTTCGCGATGCTGTACCGGGGGCGGGTGTGATCCTCGGGTTCACGGGCACGCGCGTGGGCATGACGGCGGCGCAGATAGGTGTCGTGTGGCAGGAGCTCCAGAAGCTCCAGCACAGCCTGACGCACGTCGCGCACGGGGACTGTGTCGGGGCGGACGCGAACTTCGACAGGCTGGTGTGCCAGCTCGAGCCCCGCCCGTGGCGGCTCATCCATCCCAGCGACCTCGAGCACGCGCGAGCGCACTGCGAGTTGGAGCGACCTCTGCACAGCCTGGCCTACCCGGCTCGTCCACCGCTCGAGAGGAACGGGAACATCGTCCGGCAGGCGGCCCTGATGCTGGCGTGCCCGAAGGGCCCCGAGGAGCGGCGCTCGGGCACGTGGGCGACGGTCCGAGCGGCAGTGAAGGAGGGCAAGAAGGTGCTGATCATCATGCCAAATGGCGAGAGGAGCGAGCGATGAGCGGCGGAGCGTTCAACTATCTGTGCGACAAGATGGGCGCTGGCGAAGCGAGCACCGGCGAGATGCGCGAGATGATCGAGGAGATGCGCCGCCGCGGCATCAACAAGATCGCCGACGAGCTCGAGGCACGTGCCAGCGCGTGGGAGGCCGTCCAACGACGGTACGAAGGAATCGCGCACGCCATCGAGTGGCACTGCAGCGGGGACTACGGCGCGGACCAAGTCGACGAGGAGCTGAAGCGGTTGGGGCATGAACCCCAAGTGCTCGAGAAGCGGTGCCGGTGCGTCATAGGCGAGACGGACGGCCCGAGGTGCTCGCTCGCGGCGGGACACGACGGGCTCTGCAACACGTCGTTCTAGACCTCGTAGATCCACTCCTTCGCGACCATGTTCTTGGGCGCTTCCCAGCCTGGGGGCATGGGAACGGAGGCGTCGAGGGAGATCCAGCGCTTGACGCCCTCCTTGGGCGTGCCGGCCTGGATGAAGATGTGATCGGGCGTGCTCGAGCGCGTGGTCTGGATGACCTTGAAGCGGCAGGGGATGCCGACGGACATGAGCGCGGCGCAGCCTAGGCTGCTGAAGTCGTCGCAGTCCGCGGTACCCGTTCCGAGGGTGTGGCGCGGGTGCATGTACGTGTCCGCGCCCGAGATGTCGGACGTGTAGCGCACGTCGCGGCGGAGGGCCTTGAAGATGGCCAAGATCTCGGCCTCGGTGTTCTTCTCGGGCACGCACCACTGCTCGCCGTTCCAGCCGCTGCGGCACTTCTTGGAGAGCTCGGCGCGGGTCCAGGCGATGACCTTGGGGTCGAACTTGCCCTTCTCGGCGTTGGTGATGATCTGCTCGAGGCGGTCGTCGAGGTTGTTGACCGACTTGAGGGTGACGCGCATGGACCCGTTGGGGGTGTTCATGCGAGGCCCCTGCCGCAGGGTCGTCAGGTTGCGCTTGCGGCGCTTGACGATCTGCGAGCGAGGCCCGCCCGCGTCGGTGCGCCCGAGGCCCTTGCTGAGGTGCCCGAGGCCCTTGTTGAGCGCGGACAGGCCACCGTAGATGGAGACAGCACCGAGCGCGAGGCTGAGGAGATCCATGCCACCGAGCGTAGCACGAAAAGACGAAAGCCCGACCTAGGCCGGGCTTTCGTGGGGG
>LNFM01004555.1_pt1 | contig 25397 bp, 22 predicted proteins | sample 596031 | NCBI WGS metagenome assembly LNFM01 (sample SAMN04254537, study PRJNA301005) | activated carbon metagenome | isolation source: dual media filters at the Ann Arbor, Michigan drinking water treatment plant | place: USA: Ann Arbor | reverse complement strand
AGGGTGAGGGGCCATGCGGCCCCTTTGCCGAAGCGGCCTGACAATCACCCCAACAGCTGGCCGCCGTCCACCACCAGCGTCTGCGCCGTCATCCAGCTGGCGTAGGGGGAGGCGAGAAACATGACGACGTTGGCGATCTCCTCGGGCGTGCCGAGGCGGTTGAACGGGATGGCGCCGAGGACCTTGTTGTAGAGGGCGGGGTCGGAGGTGCGGCGCGCCTCCCAGGTGCCGCCGGGAAACTCGATGGAGCCGGGAGCGACGCAGTTGACGCGGATGCCCTTCGGCGCGAGCGCCGCCGCCTGGCTCGTCGTGTACTGGATCACCGCCGCCTTCACAGCCGCATAGGCCGCGGTGCGGATCGAGGGCCGATAGCCCGAGATCGAGGCGACGTTGACGATGGACGAGCCCTTGGCCGCCTCCAGGAAGGTCAGCGCCGCCCGGCTGGCGCGCACGGTGGCCATGACGTCGACGTTCAAGCCCTTGGCCCAGCCGTCCTCGGTGTCGCCCATGCCGAAGCCGGAAGCGTTGTTGACGAGCACGTCGATGCCGCCCAGGGCCTTCGCGGCGGCCGGGATGTAGGCGGCGATGGCCTCGCCGTCGGCGAGGTCGCAGGACGCGAAATGGGTGACGGCACCGAGGGCGCCCATCTCGGCGGCGGTGGCCTTGAGGCCGTCCTCGCCGCGGGCGCAGATCGAGACGCCGGCCCCCGCTGCCGCAAATCCCAGCGCGATGGACCGGCCGATGCCGCGGCTGCCGCCGCAGACCACCACGCGCTTACCCTTGAAATCGAAGGCCATGAGCCATCTCCCCTGTTGTGGGGGCGGACTGTGCCATGCCGCCATCGACGCCGCTCGCCTGCGGCCGCGACGGCAGCCATGCGGGCGGGCCTCACCTTTCGAGGGAGGCGGTCGCCGAAGGTTCCCTGTTGCCTTCGCCGCGGCGCGGGGGTTGAATGCGCGCCAAGAAACATTCGCACCGGTATGTTTTCCGGGCGCCGAGGAAACCGCCATCCCGCGCCCTGCCGGCGCGGCCCTGCTCTGAGGAGGCTCCGCATGGAACTGAGGTTCACCGACGAGGAAGTCGCCTTCCGCAAGGAGGTCCGCGCCTTCATCCACGCGAAACTGCCGAAAGCGCTGCGCGAGAAGCTCGCCGCCGGCCACCACCCGACCCGCGACGACATCGTGTTCTGGCAGAAGACGCTCAACGACAAGGGCTGGGGCGTGGCGCACTGGCCGGTCCAGTACGGCGGCACCGGCTGGGACGCGGTGAAGCAGTACATCTTCCTCGAGGAGATGATGATGGCGCCCTCGCCGCCGCCGCTCGCCTTCGGCACCTCGATGGTCGGGCCGGTGATCTACACCTTCGGCTCGGAGGAGCAGAAGAAGCGCTTCCTGCCGCGCATCGCCAGCCTCGACGACTGGTGGTGCCAGGGCTTCTCCGAGCCCGGCGCCGGCTCCGACCTCGCGGGCCTTAAGACCAAGGCCGAGAAGGTCGGCGACCACTGGGTCATCAACGGCCAGAAGACCTGGACCACGCTCGGCCAGTATGCCGACTGGATCTTCGTGCTCGCCCGCACCGATGCGACCGTGAAGAAGCAGGAGGGCATCTCCTTCATCCTGGTCGACATGAAGACGCCGGGCATCACGGTGAAGCCGATCCAGACCATCGACGGCGGCCGGGAGGTCAACGAGGTCTTCTTCGACGACGTGAAGGTGCCGCTGGAGAACCTCGTCGGCCAGGAGAACAAGGGCTGGGACTATGCCAAGTTCCTGCTCGGCAACGAGCGCACCGGCATCGCCCGCGTCGGCATCTCCAAGCAGCGCATCCGCAAGATCAAGGAGATGGCCACCATCGAGCAGCGCGGCGGGCGCCCGCTGATCGAGGACCAGCGCTTCCGCGAGAAGATCGCCGAGGTGGAGATCGAGCTGAAGGCGCTGGAGATCACCCAGCTGCGCGTCATCGCCGGCGAGAAGAAGCGCGAGAAGGGCAAGCCGGATCCGGCCTCGTCCGTCCTGAAGATCAAGGGCTCGGAGCTGCAGCAGGCGACGACCGAGCTCCTGATGGAGGTGATCGGGCCGCATTCGGCGCCGTTCACGCCGGAGGAGCCGGGCTCGAACGAGCCGCCGATCGGGCCGGAATGGGCCCAGACCATCGCGCCCACCTATTTCAACGTTCGCAAGGTCTCGATCTACGGCGGCTCCAACGAGATCCAGAAGAACATCATCGCCAAGGCCGTGCTGGGGCTGTGAGCCCCAAAGGGCTGCATGACGTCGGCCCCCGCTCCGTCATGGCCGGGCTTGTCCCGGCCATCCACGACTTGAACACGACCGCCGCTGAATGAAGTCGTGGATGCCCGGCACAAGGCCGGGCATGACGACCTCGAAGCTTCAGCTCACGCGGAACCGCACCGACAGGCACTTCCCATGGATTTCGATCTCTCCGAAGAACAGCAGCTCCTCAAGGACTCGGTGGAGGGCTTCCTCGCCGACACCTACGACTTCGAGAGCCGCAAGAAGATCGCCGCGCTGCCGGGCGGCTGGAGCCCCGAGGTCTGGGCGAAGTTCGCCGAGCTCGGCCTTCTCGGCCTGCCCTTCTCGGAAGAGGACGGAGGCTTCGGCGGCGGCGCGGTGGAGACCATGCTGCTGGCCGAGAGCTTCGGCAAATATCTCGTGCTGGAACCCTATCTCGCGACCGTCATCCTCGGCGGCGGCGTGCTGAAGCGCGCGGGCTCGGCCGAACAGAAGGCCGAGCACATCGCCGCGATCGCCGAGGGATCGCGCACCTTCGCCCTCGCCACCACCGAACGGCATTCGCGCTACGACCTCTTCGACGTCACCACGACGGCGAAGAAGGACGGCGGCTCATGGGTGCTGGACGGCGAGAAGGCGGTGGTCGTCAACGGCGGTACGGCCGACCGGATCATCGTCTCGGCCCGCACGGCAGGTGCGCGCCGCGATCGCGGCGGCATCGGCCTGTTCATCGTGCCGGACGACGCATCGGGCCTGTCGCGGCGCTCCTCGCCCACCCAGGACGGCACCCACGCCGCCGAGGTCAGCCTCTCCGGCGTGAGGGTCGAGGCCGCGGACGTGATCGGCGATCCCGAGGGCGGCCTTCCCGTGCTGGAGGCCGTCGCCGACGAGGCCATCGCCGCGCTCTGCGCCGAGGCCGTCGGCGCGATGAGCGAACTCACCGATCTGACGGTCGACTACCTCAAGCAGCGCAAGCAGTTCGGCATCAATATCGGCCAGTTCCAGGCGCTCCAGCACCGGGCGGCCGAGATGTTCGTCGCGCTCGAACAGGCGCGCTCCATGGCGATGTTCGCCGCCATGACCGCCGCCACGGAGGATGCGACGGAGCGGCGGGCGCTCGCCTCCGCCGCCAAGGTGCAGATCGGCCGCTCGGCGAAGTTCATCGGCCAGCAGGGCATCCAGCTGCACGGCGGCATCGGCATGACGATGGAGTACAAGGCCGGCCACTACTTCAAGCGGCTGACCATGATCGACACGCTGTTCGGCGATGCCGACCACCACCTCGCGGAGGTCGCGTCCTTCGGTCAGCTCGTCTCGGCGGCCTGACGCCTCATCCATCCCCCAAAGCCCTTCGGGCCCGCCCGCGAAAAAAAATCGCGGCGGGCCCGAACCTTTTTGCGCGGCGGCGCAACCCATGGAGGACCGGGGCGCAGGTGCCCCACCAGAGCCAGAAGGACCACCGCCATGAACCGCATCAAGACCCTCGCCATCGCCGCCCTCGCCGTCGCCACCATGTCGGTCGGCGTCGCTTCCCAGGCCGAAGCCGGCCCGTTCCACCGCCGCCACATCGGCTGGGGCGTCGGCGCCCTCGCCACCGGCCTGATCGTCGGCGGCGCCATCGCCGCGAGCCGCTCCAACGCCTACGCCTCCGAGTGCTACCTGACCCGCCGCTGGGTCGACGGCCCCTACGGCCCGGAGCGCCGCACCGTCCGCGTCTGCGAGTGATCGGTCCCCATCATCCTCGCAACGCCAGCAGAACCCCGGCCGCAAGGCCGGGGTTCTCGCGTTCGTGAGCCCCCGCCGCAATCTGTCAGCAGCCGCCGCGCGTATGCCTCACGAGGGTCGACGGACGACCGCCTTGGCGTCACAGTGGCACCTCATCGTCCTTTGCTCGTTTTCGATTCGTCCCCGCGCGCCGCCGCCGTCGGGGCATCGCCCCATTTGTCCGGACATTTCTCTTCATGCTTCGCTATCTGGAAACCCGCATCGACCCCGTCGCGCCGCCGCCCGGCGACGGCCCGCCCGCCGGCCTCCTCGCCTTCTTCTGGTATTTCATCGCCCAGGCGAAATGGCTGTTCGCGGCGCTCTTCGTCGTCGGCATGGTGGCCGCCGTCGTCGAGACCGCGATCCCCTATTTCATCGGACGGCTGGTGGCCATCCTCACCGAGACGCCGCGCGACCAGCTCTTCGCCACGGCCGGGCCGACCTTCGCGGTCATGCTCGCCGTCGTCCTGGTGGTGCGGCCGCTGGTGCTCTTCATCCAGCGCGCCATCTCCAACCACGGGATCTCCGGGCCGCTGAACACGCTGACGCGCTGGCAGAGCCACCACCACGTCATCCGCCAGTCGCTCGGCTTCTTCCAGAACGACTTCGCCGGCCGCATCGCCAACCACGTCATGCAGGCCGGCGGCGGCGTCCGCGAGACGGCGCTCGCCACGATGCGCTCGGTGCTCCACATCCTGTTCTACGGCGTCGCGGCGACCGGCCTGATGGTGGCGCAGGACTGGCGGCTGGCGGTGCCGATCTTCACCTGGTTCTGCCTCTATGTAACGCTGCTCGTGGCTCTCGTCCCGCGGCTTCGCGACAAGGCGCGCACGGCCTCGGCCAAGCGCTCGGCGGTGACCGGCAAGGTGGTGGACGGCTACGCCAACATCCACACCGTCAAGCTCTTCGCCCGCACCGCCGACGAGGACCGCTACATCCGCGACAGCATGGTGGAGATGAACACGGCGTTCCTCGCCCAGCACCGCATCAACACGCTGTTCACGGTGCTGCTCAACACCCTCAACGCCGTGCTGCTCGCGGCGGTGGGAACGCTGGCCGTCGTCCTCTGGCAGGCCGGCCGCGTGGAGATCGGCGCGGTCGCCATGGTGCTGCCGCTGACCATCCAGATCATCAGCATGTCGGGCTGGGTCGCGGCCGAAATCCAGGGCATCTTCGAGAATGTCGGCGTGGTGCAGGAGAGCATGGGCTCGATCGCGCGGCCGCTCTCCATGCAGGATGCGCCGGGCGCGCAGCCGCTCGCGGTGACGGGGGGCGAGATCGTCTTCGACCACGTGACCTTCGGCTACGGCCGGTCCGACCTGCCGGTGATCCGCGACCTGTCGCTGACGGTGAAGCCCGGGGAGAAGGTGGGCCTGGTGGGCCGATCCGGCGCCGGCAAGTCGACGCTGGTCAACCTGCTGCTGCGCTTCCACGACGTGGAGAAGGGCGCCATCCGCGTCGACGGCCAGGACGTGCAGGCCGTCACGCAGGAAAGCCTCAGGCAGGCGATCTCGGTGGTGACGCAGGACACCTCGCTCCTGCACCGGTCCATACGCGAGAACATCATGTACGGGCGGGCAGGGGCCGATGACGCGATGATGGAGGCGGCGGCGGCGCGCGCCCATGCCGACAGCTTCATCCCCCAGCTGAAGGACATCAACGGGCGGACCGGCTACGACGCCCATGTCGGCGAGCGCGGCGTCAAGCTCTCGGGCGGCCAGCGCCAGCGCATCGCCATCGCGCGCGTGATCCTCAAGGACGCGCCGATCCTCATCCTCGACGAGGCGACGGCCGCCCTCGACAGCGAGGTGGAGGCGGCGATCCAGGACAGTCTCGGCGAACTCATGGCCGGCAAGACGGTGATCGCCATCGCCCACCGCCTCTCGACGCTGCAGATCATGGACCGGCTCGTCGTGCTCGACGGCGGGCGCATCGTCGAGGAGGGCACGCATGCGGGGCTGCTGGCGAAGAGCGGGCTCTATGCCCAGCTCTGGGCCCGGCAGTCCGGAGGCTTCCTCATGGAGCCGCGCCAGGCCGCCGAATAGGGGCCCGGCTGCCGAAGCCTGCGGCAAATCGCTGCGCGACCGAGGGCATCGTGCCTTCGGCGCGGTCAGGCGACCGCGCTGCCGTGGACATCGCGCGAATCCGCGTTGACTTCCGCATCTGAAAACGCTCCGATCCCCGCTTCGCGCGCCGGAGGCACAATCCGGCCCGACCAGAGTGGCTCGCCCAGCACGTTTGCGAGGAGTGATTGCGATGAACGAGACCGAGATTCACGGCATGGTCGCCGACGTGAAGGAGGGCAAGCTCTCCCGACGCGGCTTCATGCAGCGCCTTGCCGCCTTCGGCGTCGCCGCGCCCACGGCCTGGCACATCCTCGACTTCCACGGCGTCGCCCAGGCCCAGTCGCTGACCGCCTACAAGCCGACCAAGGCCGGCGGCGGCGGGCCCCTGAAGATCCTGCTCTGGCAGGCGCCCACCCTGCTCAACCCGCACTTCGCGATCGGCACCAAGGACCAGGAAGGCTCGCGCGTCTTCTACGAGCCGCTCGCCGGCTGGGACAACGAGGGCAACCTCGTGCCCTTCCTCGCCGCCGAGATCCCGAGCCGCGAGAACGGTGCCGTCTCCGCCGACGGCCTCTCGGTCACGTGGAAGCTGAAGCCGAACGTCAAGTGGCACGACGGCAAGCCCTTCACCGCCGACGACTGCCTGTTCACCGCCGCCTATGCCGCCGATCCGGCGACCGCCGCCACCACCATCGGCACCTACAAGGACATCAAGGTCGAGAAGATCAACGACCTGACGATCAAGATCACCTTCGAGAAGCCGACCCCGTTCTGGGCCGACGCCTTCGTCGGCGCCGCCGGCATGATCCTGCCGAAGCACGTCTTCGAGCCGTTCAAGGGCGCCGCCTCGCGCGATGCGCCGGCCAACCTGAAGCCGGTCGGCACCAGCGCCTACAAGTTCATCGACTTCAAGCCGGGTGACATCCTGCGCGGCGAGCGCAACCCCGACTACCACATCGCCAACCAGCCGCATTTCGACACGGTCGAGGTGAAGGGCGGCGGCGACGCCGTCTCGGCGGCCCGCGCGGTCATCCAGACCGGCGAGTTCGACTACGCCTGGAACATGCAGGTGGAGGACGAGATCCTGCTGCGCATGGAGCGCGGCGGCCGCGGCAAGGCCATTCCGGTCTCGAGCGGCAATATCGAGTTCATCATGCTGAACACCACCGACCCGTGGACCGAGGTCGACGGCGAGCGTTCGAGCGTGAAGACCAAGCATCCGTCGCTCACCGACCCGGCCGTCCGGCAGGCGATCAACCTGCTGATCGACCGCGAGTCTGTTCAGAAGTTCATCTACGGCCGCGGCGGCAAGGCGACGGCGAACTTCGTCAACGCCCCGCCGCGCTACGTCTCGCCGAACATGAAGTACGAGTTCAGCATCGACAAGGCGAACAAGATCCTCGACGACGCCGGCTGGGTGCGCGGTTCCGACGGCATCCGCGCCAAGGGCGGCACCAAACTGAAATATGTCTACCAGACCTCGATCAACGCCCCTCGCCAGAAGAACCAGGCGATCGTCAAGCAGGCCGCCCAGCGCGCCGGCATCGACATCGAGCTGAAGTCGGTGACGGCGTCGGTCTTCTTCTCCTCGGACGTCGCCAATCCGGACACCTATTCCAAGTTCTACTGCGACATCCAGATGTACACGACCACCATGCTCCAGCCGGACCCGGAGCGGTTCATGCTGCAGCTGGTCTCGTGGGAGATCGCCAACAAGGAGAACAAGTGGCAGGGGCGGAACATCTCGCGCTATTCCAGCAAGGAGGCGGACGACGCCTTCCGCGAGGCGCAGAACTCCCTCGACCCGGCCCGTCGCACCGCGCTGTTCATCCGGATGAACGACATCTTCTGCGGCGAGAACATCCTCGTGCCGGTTCTGGCCCGCACGCGCATGGCGGCCTCCAGCAACAACCTCGTCGTCCAGCCCAGCGGCTGGGACCTGGACCTGTGGATGCTGAACGCGTGGTTCCGGCCCTGACGCCATCCGGCGTCAGGTCCCGCTCAAGAGGAACCAGGCACAGACTCCATGGGTACCTATCTCGTCCGGCGATTGCTCATCGCCCTTCCGAGCCTGCTCGGCATCAGCGTCGTGCTCTTCACGGTGCTGGCGCTGGCCCCCGGCGATCCCTTCGAGGAGATGGCCACCAACCCGAACATCCCTCCCGAGGTGCGTCTCGCACTTCGGGAGAAGTTCGGCATCGATGACCCGGTCTACCTGCGCTATTTTCGCTGGCTGACGGCGATGATGCAGGGGGACTGGGGCTTTTCCTTCGCCAGCCGCGTCAACGTCGACACCCTGATCCTGCAGCGCCTGCCGGCGACGATCTTCGTCATCGGCTCGTCGCAGATCCTGGCGCTCGCGATCGCCCTGCCGGTCGGCATCTATGCCGCCACCCGGCCCTATTCGGTCTTCGACCAGATCGCCAACACCTTCGCCTTCATCGGCTTCTCGCTGCCGACCTTCTTCACCGGCCTGCTCTTCATCCTGGTCTTCTCGATCTGGCTGGACTGGCTGCCCTTCGTCTACCGCAGCGACATCACGGCGACGGGCTGGCGCTGGTACTGGGAGCAGATCAGGCAGGCCATCATGCCGGTCATGGTGCTCGGCCTGTTCCAGGCGGCCTCCTACACCCGCTACGTGCGCTCGGCCGTCCTCGACGTGATCCGTCTCGACTTCGTCACCACGGCACGCGCCAAGGGGCTGGGCGAGAAGACCGTCGTGGTGCGCCACGTCGTGCGCAATGCTCTGATCCCTGTCGTGACGCTCGTCGCGCTGCAGATGCCGACCGTCTTCGGCGGCGCCATCGTCACCGAGCAGATCTTCCGCATCCCGGGGATCGGCTCGCTGCTGATCAGCGCGATCCTCTCCAACGACACCCCTGTCATCATGGCGGTGACCTTCGTCTTCGCCTGTCTCGTCGTGACCTTCAACCTGATTGCAGATGTCCTCTATGGCTGGCTCGACCCCCGCATCGCCTTCCGCTGATCCGGCGGTGGCCGACATCGGAGCCGTCGTCACCGCCGAGCACGTCTCGCCGTGGGTCGACGCCTGGCGCAAGTTCCGCCGCCACAAGCTGGCGGTGGCGAGCAGCATCGCGCTCCTCACCATCATCGTGGCGGTGATCGTCGGGCCATGGCTGTGGCCCGTGTCCATCAACGACATCGACTTCACCGCGCGGTTGCAGCCTCCCTCCAGGGCCCATCCGTTCGGGACGGACGATCTCGGCCAGGACCTGCTGGCGCGGATGATCTACGGCGGGCGCATCTCGCTCGCGGTGGGGCTCGCGGCCATGCTGGTCGCCATCATCGTCGGCGTCATCATCGGCGCCATCGCGGGCATTTCCCGCGGCAGCGTCGACACGGCGCTGATGTGGGTGACGGACCTGTTCCTGTCGCTGCCGCAGCTGCCGCTGCTGCTGCTCATCATCTACCTGTTCCGCGACGCGCTGAAGGACGTCTTCGGCGTCGAGATGGGCGTGTTCATCCTCATCGTCGTCGTCATCGGCGGCCTGAGATGGATGCCCGTTGCCCGTCTCGTGCGCGCCCAGTTCCTGTCGCTGCGCGAGAAGGAATTCGTCGAGGCCGCCCAGGCCCTCGGCGCCTCCAAGACGCGCCAGGTGGTCCGGCACATCCTGCCCAACGCGATGGGCCCGGTCATCGTGGCGGCCACGATCGACGTCGCGGCGGCGATCATCGCGGAGTCGACGCTGTCCTTCCTCGGCCTCGGCTTCCCGCCGGACATCCCGACCTGGGGTCGCCTGCTGTTCGACGCCAAGGACTTCCTCGACTATGCGCCGCACTGGGCGCTGTTCCCGGGGGCGGCGATCTTCATCACGGTGCTCGCCATCAACTTCATCGGCGACGGCCTGCGCGACACCTTCGACCCGCGCCGGGTGCTCTAGCTCCCGGCCCCATCTGCGAGCCTTCCGGCCGCCGCGTTCCCGCGAGGGAGCGCGGCGGTCGCCGTTTCAGCCGCCCGGCGCGCCCTGGGTGTTGACGTAGAGCGCATAGAGCCCTCGTCCGGTCGCCATGAAGAGCCGGTTGCGATGGCGGCCGCCGAAGCAGACGTTGGCGCAGCGCTCGGGCAGGGCGATCCGCCCGATGGCGGTGCCGTCGGGCGCGAAGACCATGACGCCGTCCAGTTCCGGCTTCCCCATGCCCCAGCCGCACCACAGGTTGCCGTCGACGTCGCAGCGGATGCCGTCGGGCGTGCCGCCGGGACCGGCATCGGCGAAGACGCGGCGGTTGCCGATCGACCGCCCGTCTGCGGCGACGTCATAGGCGGCGATGAGGCGGTGCGGGGCGGCGCGCGACTCCACGAGGTAGAAGGTTGTCTCGTCGGGCGAGAAGCAGAGGCCGTTCGGGCCCGCGATGCCCTCCGCCACGATGGCGATCGCGAGGCTGTCGGGGTCGACGCGGTAGACGTTCTGCGGCAGTTCGGGCTCCGCCACCGTGCCCTCGTAGTGGCTCAGGAGGCCGAAGGCGGGATCGGTGAACCAGATGGAGCCGTCCGACTTCACCACCACGTCGTTGGGCGAGTTGAGGCGGCGGCCCTCGTAGTGGCTGGCGAGGACGGTGAGGGAGCCGTCATATTCGGTGCGCACGACCCGCCTGCCACCGTGTTCGCAGGTGACCAGCCGGCCCTGGCGGTCACGGGTGTTGCCGTTGGCCTTGTTGCTGGGCGCGCGGAAGCGCGTGACGGCGCCCGTCTCCTCGTCCCAGCGCAGGATGCGGTCGTTGGGAATGTCGCTGACGAGGAGGCAGCGCTGGTCGCCGATCCAGACCGGGCCCTCGCCCCAGCGCAGGCCGACGGCGAGGCGCTCGACCGCGGCGTTGAACAGCCGGTACTTCAGAAAGCGCGGGTCGAGGATCTCGATCGACGGATCGGGATAGATGGGGCTCTGCTCCCACATGGCTGCGGCGTCCTTTCGGCGTTGTCTCCCGCCGGCAGTGTCGAGCGCCGGCAAGGCCCGCGCAAGCCGGGGCGACGCGCAGCAAAAAGGGCGCCCGAGGGCGCCCTTTCCGATGAGTTCAGGCTTCTATCGGTCAGTCGATGACCTGGACGATGCGCCGGGTGCGCGGCTCGACGAGAACCGTGCGGTTGTTGACGACGGTGTACCGGTACTCGGTCTGACCGAAGCGGTCCGGCACTTCGTAGTAGGTGACCGTCTCGGGCAGGGTGCGGCCGACGGCGACCTCGCCGTCGTACTCGAACGAGCGATGGCGACGCTCGACCACATACTCACGGAACTGCGGGCGGGTCGTCTCGGCGAGGCCGCCGACGATCGCACCAGCCGCGCCGCCGACGACGGCGCCCACGGGACCGCCGACGATGGCGCCACCGACCGCACCCGTGGCGGCACCGGTGCCGACGCCCGGCGGGATGCCCTGGTCACGCGTCTGGGCGCTGGCGGGAAGGGCGAGAGCGAGCGAACCCGCGAGGGCCGCGCCGATCAGCAGATGGTTCTTCATGATGTCCTCCTCAAAGCTGCCGTGCAGCATGGATGGACAACGCGCTGTCGTGGTTTCCGTTCATGACGCACGATCACGGATCGTGACGGACTGCGACAGTTTGCCGGGGCCCTCCGTCGTTAGACATGACGCGCTCGTCAGGTTTTGCATTGACTATGCGCTGCGCGCCATGCAGCAATGCGCGCCAACGCACGGGCAAAAGAACAGAGTGCATGGTGGGAACGACCGACGACATCATCCTTCAGACCCAGGGTCTGACAAAGGACTTCAAGGGCTTCACCGCGGTGAGCGAGGTGGACCTCTCGGTCCGGCGCGGGTCCATCCACGCGTTGATCGGGCCCAACGGCGCCGGCAAGACGACCTGCTTCAACCTTCTCACCAAGTTCCTCATCCCGACCCGCGGCACGATCACCTACAAGGGTGAGGACATCACCCGCGTGAAGCCGGCGGACATCGCCCGCCGGGGGCTGGTCCGCTCGTTCCAGATCTCCGCGGTCTTTCCGCACCTGACGGTTCTGGAGAACGTGCGCATCGCCCTGCAGCGCAAGCGCGGCGACAGCTTCGACTTCTGGAATTCCGAGCACGTGCTCAAGGCGCTCGACGGCGAGGCTGCCCGACTCGTGGAGGCCGTCGGCCTCGCGGAGTTCTCCCGCCACCAGGCCGTGGAGCTCTCCTATGGCCGCAAGCGCGCCCTGGAGATCGCCACCACCCTGGCGCTCGACCCCGAGATGATGCTGCTGGACGAACCGATGGCCGGCATGGGCCACGAGGACGTGGACCGCATCGCCGAACTGATCCGCCGCGTCTCGGCGAACCGCACCATCCTGATGGTGGAGCACAACCTCTCCGTCGTCGCCTCGCTCTCCGACCGCATCACCGTGCTGGCGCGCGGCAAGGTGCTGGCCGAGGGCGACTATCAGACCGTGTCGAAGGATCCGCGCGTGATCGAAGCCTATATCGGAGCCGGTCATGGCTGAGGCCCTGGACATGACGCGCCCTGCCGCCACCACCCCGATGCTCGAGGTCAGGGACCTCAACGCCTGGTACGGGGAATCCCATGTGCTCCACGGCGTCAATCTCGACGTCGCCGAGGGCGAGGTCATCACCCTTCTCGGCCGCAACGGCGCCGGCAAGACGACGACGCTGAAGTCGATCATCGGCATCATCGGCAAGCGCACGGGCTCCATCCGCTTCCAGGGAGAGGAGACGGTCGCGATGTCGTCGCGGGCCATCGCGCGGCTCGGCATCGGCTACGTGCCCGAGGAGCGCGGCATCTTCTCCTCGCTCTCGGTGGAGGAGAACCTGATGCTGCCGCCGCAGGTTCGGCCCGGGGGCATGAGCGTCGAGCAGATCTTCGAGCTCTTCCCCAACATCAAGGAGCGCCTCACCAGCCAGGGCACCAAGCTCTCGGGTGGCGAGCAGCAGATGCTGGCGATTGCCCGCATCCTGCGCACGGGGGCGAAGTTCCTGCTGCTGGACGAGCCGACGGAGGGCCTCGCCCCCGTCATCATCGAGCAGATCGGCCGGACCATCTCGCGGTTGAAGAGCGAGGGCTTCACGATCATCCTCGTGGAGCAGAACTTCCGCTTCGCCCAGACGGTGGCCGACCGTCATTATCTGGTCGAGCAGGGCCGCGTGGTGGACATGATCCCCAATGCCGAGCTCGACCGGAACATCGACAAGCTGCACGCCCATCTGGGCGTGTGACCTGCGCAAAAACAAGAAAAACCGACCCGAACGGACCCCTTCTGGAGGATACGACCATGACGAATTTCCGTATGAACCGCCGCTCCGTCCTTGCCGGAGCCGCCGCCACCGCCTTCACCGCGCGCTCCATGGCGCAGGCCCAGCAGCCCATCAACATCAAGATCGGCGTGCTCAACGACCGGTCGGGCCTCTATGCCGACCTGACCGGCGAGGGCTCCGCCATCGCCGCCCGCATGGCCGTCGAGGACTTCGGCGCCGCCGCCAAGGGCCTCAACGTCCAGATCGTCTCGGCCGACCACCAGAACAAGCCCGACGTGGGCGCCAACATCGCCCGCCAGTGGTACGATACCGACGCGGTGGACGCGATCGCCGACGTTCCCACCTCCTCGGTGGCCCTCGCGATCAACCAGATCACCCGCGAGAAGAACAAGATCTTCCTCAATTCGGGTGCCGCGACCTCGGACCTCACCGGCTCCCAGTGCTCGCCCAACACCGTCCACTGGACCTACGACACCTACATGCTGTCGCAGGGCACGGGCGGCGCCATGGTGAAGGCCGGCGGCGATACTTGGTTCTTCCTGACCGCCGACTACGCCTTCGGTCACGCCCTCGAGCGCGACACCACGGCGGTGGTGCAGCGGGCGGGCGGCCGCGTCATCGGCGGCGTCCGCACGCCGTTCCCGGGCACGGACTTCTCCTCCTTCCTGCTGCAGGCACAGGCCTCCCGCGCGAAGGTGATCGGCCTGGCGAACGCCGGCGGTGACACGGTCAACTCGATCAAGCAGGCGGCCGAATTCGGCATCACGGCAGGTGGCCAGAAGCTCGCCGGCCTCCTCGTCTTCGTCAACGACGTGCACGCCCTCGGCCTGCAGACCGCCCAGGGCCTGGTGCTCACCGAGACCTTCTACTGGGACCTCAACGACAGCACCCGGGCCTGGTCGCGCCGCTTCGCTCCGCAGCGCGCCGGCAACATGCCGAGCATGGTGCAGGCCGGCGTCTACGGCGCCACCCTTCACTACCTGAAGGCCGTGGCCGCGACGAAGACCAAGGACGCCGCGCAGGTCATGGCCTGGATGAAGGCCAACGAGACGGACGACCCGCTGTTCGGCAAGGGCACGATCCGCGCCGACGGCCGCAAGCTTCACCCGGCCTACCTCTTCGAGGTCAAGAAGCCGTCGGAGTCCAAGGGTCCGTGGGACTACTACAAGCAGCTGGCGACCATCCCGGCGGCGGAGGCCTTCCGCCCGCTGAACGCCGGCGCCTGCCCGCTCGTCCGCGCCTGATCCAGTCCGCATCCGGGGCGCCGCTCGGCGGCGCCCCGCTCCTCTCCGGGATTCGCAGTCCATGTTCGAGCTCATAGGCATTCCGCCCCAGGCCCTTTTCGGACAGCTCCTGCTGGGGCTGATCAACGGCTCGTTCTACGCGATCCTCAGCCTCGGCCTGGCGGTCATCTTCGGCCTGTTGAACATCATCAACTTCACCCACGGCGCGCAGTACATGATGGGCGCCTTCATCGCCTGGATGCTGCTCAACTGGGTGGGCATCGGCTACTGGCCCTCGCTGCTCCTCGCCCCCATCGTGGCGGGCATCAGCGGCGTGATCATCGAGCGATTGTTCCTGCAAAGGCTCTATCACCTCGACCATCTCTACGGCCTGCTGCTGACCTTCGGCCTCGCGCTCATCATCCAGGGCCTGTTCCGCAACTATTTCGGCTCCTCGGGCCTGCCTTACCAGATCCCCGCCGAGCTGCGCGGCGGCCAGAACCTCGGCTTCATGTTCCTGCCGAACTACCGCGGCTGGGTGGTCGTCGCCTCCCTCGTCGTCTGCCTTGCCACCTGGTTCGTCATCGAGAAGACGCGCCTCGGCGCCTATCTGCGGGCGGCCACCGAGAACCCGACCCTGACCCAGGCCTTCGGGATCAACGTGCCGCTGCTGATCACGCTCACCTACGGGTTCGGCGTCGGCCTCGCCGCCTTCGCCGGCGTGCTCGCCGCCCCGGTCTATTCGGTCAACCCGAACATGGGCGCCGACCTGATCATCGTCGTCTTCGCCGTGGTGGTCATCGGCGGCATGGGCTCGATCCTCGGCGCCATCGTCACCGGTTTCGGGCTCGGCATCATCGAGGGCCTGACCAAGGTCTTCTATCCGGAGGCCTCGGCCACCGTCATCTTCATCATCATGGCCATCGTGTTGCTCGTGAAGCCCGCCGGCCTCTTCGGGAGGACCGCCTGATGGCCGACGTCACCATCGCTGCCCCCGCTTCCGCTCCCGCGGAGACCGGAAGCGCCGACCACTCGGCGCTCCACCGCACCCTCTTCATCGCCCTGGCGGCGCTGCTGGTGGTGCTGCCCTTCATTCCGGTGATCGGCTATCCGTTCTTCCTGATGAAGGTGCTGTGCTTCGCGCTGTTCGCCTGCGCCTTCAACCTGATGCTCGGCTACGGCGGCCTCCTGTCCTTCGGCCATGCCGCCTATTTCGGCTTCGCCTCCTATGTCGCCGCCTATACGGCCAAGCACTGGGGCCTGACGCCCGAGGTCTCGATCCTCCTCGGCACCGCCTCCGGCGCCGCGCTGGGCCTCGCCTTCGGGTCGCTCGCCATCCGCCGGCAGGGCATCTACTTCGCCATGATCACGCTGGCCCTGGCGCAGATGGTCTACTTCTTCTCGCTGCAAGCGCCGCGCTTCACCGGCGGCGAGGACGGCATCCAGGCGGTGCCGCGCAACAACCTGTTCGGCGTGCTGCCGCTCGGCAACGACACGACGACCTACTACCTCGTCGCCGTCGTCTTCCTCGCCGGCGTGCTGCTCATCTACCGCATCATCCACTCGCCCTTCGGGCAGGTGCTGAAGGCGATCCGCGACAACGAGGCGAGGGCCATCTCGCTCGGCTATCGCGTCAATCAGTACAAGCTCGCGGTCTTCGTGCTCTCGGCCTCGCTCGCCGGCCTCGCCGGCGCCACCAAGGCCATCGCCGTCCAGCTCGCCTCGCTCACCGACGTGCACTGGAGCATGTCCGGCGAGGTGGTGCTGATGACGCTGGTCGGCGGCATGGGCACGGTGTTCGGGCCGATCGTCGGCGCCGCCGTGATCATCTCCATGCAGAACTTCCTGGCCGGCCTCGGCGCCTGGGTGACGGTCGTGCAGGGCGTGATCTTCGTCATCTGCGTGCTGGTGTTCCGCGAGGGCATCGTCGGCGTCATCGGCAAGTGGCTGAAGAAGCCGCTCTGACCGGCCCGGCCGAGGTCCTGTCGACCGCACCCGCCCCTGCGCCGCCGGGGCGGGAACGCGCGCTTGATGAACAACGTTAAGGCAAATGCCCCGACCTGCCTTGGCACGGTCGCGATTGCGCCGCCTTTTTTAGATGCGATGCTGGGCTGAACGGCCGGCCCGAGACCGGCCCGCACGTGACGATGTGGAGACGACCATGCACGCGATCAAACGCGCCCTGCTGGCGGGAACGATCCTCCCGATCCTGGCGATCGGCCCCGGCTTCGGCGAGGCCCTGCGCTCCGACGGTCCGCTCCTCCTCGCGCAGATGCAGCCGCAGGGACAGGGACAGGGACAGGGCCAGGGGCAGGATCCGCGTCAGCGCCGTCCCGGCGGCCCGCCGCCGGCCCAGCAGGGACGCCCCGCGGTCCAGCAGCCGCGTCCGCCGGTCGCGCCCGCCGCTCAGCAGCCGCGTCCGCCCGTTCAGGCCGCCCCGCAGCGTCAGGCTCCTCCCATCCAGGCCGCCCCGCAGCGGCAGGCACCTCCCATCCAGGCCGCCCCGCAGCGGCAGGCACCTCCCGCCCAGCAGCGCGGACAAGGCCAGATGGCCCCCCAGCAGCCGCGGGCCCCGATGCAGGCGACGCCGCCGCAGCAGCCGCGTGTGGCGCCCCCGGCCGCCGTGCAGCAGCGCCCGCCTGTGGGCGCCCCGCAGGGTGATCGCTCGGGACAGGGCCAGCCGCCCGCCGCCCGCGGGACGCCCCCTGGCTTCGGCGGCCGGCCCGCCGCGCCGCCTCCCGGCTTCGCACAGCCGCAACCCGGCCGCGGTGCACCGCCGCCCGCCGCCACTGGTCAGCAGGCGGCTCCGCCCGCGGCGACCTCGCCCGTCCGGCCCGGCACGCCGGGGGCCATCCGTCCCGCGGACGGGCGTCCGCCCTTCGGCGGCACCACGCCCGGCCAGACGGCGCAGCCGCCGGTCCCCGGCCAGCGCACCCCGGGCCAGCCGGGCACCGGCCAGCCCGGTATCGGCCAGCGCGCGCCCGGCTCCATCCCCGGCCAGCCTCCGGTTGCCCAGCCTGGAACGGGTCTGCCTCCGGCCGGCCAGCCCGGAGCGGGCCAGCCCGGCATCGGCCAGCGCGCACCCGGCACGGTTCCCGGTCAGCCTCCGGCCGGCCAGCCCGGCATCGGCCAGCCCGGCATCGGCCAGCGCGCACCCGGCACGGTTCCTGGCCAGCCGCCCGTCGCCCAGCCCGGAACAGGTCTGCCCCCGGCTGGCCAGCCCGGCATCGGCCAGCGCGCACCCGGCACGGTTCCAGGTCAGCCGCCCATCGCCCAGCCGGGTGGTCAGGGCCAGCCGCCGGTCGGCCAGCCCGGCACCGGCCAGCCGGGCATCGGACAACGCGGACCCGGTACCGTCCCCGGCCAGCCTCCCGTCGCCCAGCCGGGCGGACAGGGCCAGCCGACCCCGGGCCAGCCCGGTTTCGGCCAGAGGCCCGGCTTCACCGGACAGCCTCCGGTGGCGCAGCCCGGTGGCGGCCAGCCCCCGATCCCGGGCCAGCCGCCCGTGGCACAACCCGGTGGCCAGACGCTTCCGCCCCCCGGTCAACCCGGCTTCGGCCAGCGGCCCGGTGGTCCCGGCGGCCCGGGCCAGCCGCCTGGAGCCGGCGGACCCGGTGGCTTCGCCGGCGGGCAGCCGCCGAGCGGCCCGCCGGAGCGCCGTCGCGGCTCGCGCATCGGCCCGGCCGGTGCGGCGGCGATCGGCCTCGGCGCCGGCGTGATCGGCGGCTTCATGCTCAACCAGGGCGCCCGGGCCGACGACGTCGGCGAGGTGCGCCAGCGCCGGCGCGAGTTCAACCAGGACGGCGTCACGGTCATCCACGAGCCGGGACGCACCATCGTGCGCGACGGCGAGGGCGTCTTCGTGCGCCACGACGAGACGGCGCGTTTCCGCGATCTCGGCGGCGATTTCCGTACCGAACGGCGCGGCAACGAGCTCGTGTCGACCTACGACCGGCCGGGAGGCGTGCGTGTCGTGACGGTGACGGACGAGAACGGCCAGCTCCTGCGCCGCATCCGCCGCTATCCCGACGGCCGCGAGGTGATCCTCATCGACAATTCGTTCCGGCCGCGCGCCCGGACCTTCGAGGAGCAGATCATCGTACTGCCGCCGCCGGAATATTCGATGCCGCGCGACCGCTACATCGTCGATGCCGACGAATCGACGCCGGAGGTCATCTACGAGGCGCTCACCGCGCCGCCGGTGCAGCGTCCGCCCCGGCGCTACACCCTCGACGAGGTGCGCTACAGCCCGACCGTGCGCGCCTATACCCGCAGCGTCGATCTCAACACGATCAACTTCGATACGGGGTCGTGGGAGATCAAGCCGGATCAGATCCGGCGCCTTGACACGATCGCGGCGGCGCTGGGACGGGCCATCACGGCCAATCCCAACGAGGTCTTCCTCATCGAGGGCCACACGGACGCGGTGGGCAACGACGTCGACAACCTGTCGCTGTCGGATCGCCGCGCCCAGGCCATCGCCACGGCGCTGACGCAGACCTACAACATCCCGCCGGAGAACCTGACGACCCAGGGCTATGGCGAGCAGTACCCGAAGGTGCAGACGCAGGGACCCTCCGTGGAGAACCGCCGGGTGACGCTGCGCCGCGTCACGGAACTCCTCAACCAGCAGAACACGCAGGCGCCGCCGCAGTGACGGCACATGCGACGGACGAGACGAGCGGGCGCCCTTCGGGGCGCCCGTTTTCGTTTCAGGCACGGTGGAGGTGGAGCCCCACCAGGGTCTGATGGGCCTGGAAGCCGAGGCGGGCGTAGAGGTTCGCGACGCCGAGATTGGCGGCCGACACGACGGTGTCGACGCGGCGGATGCCGGTCTCCTTCAGGTGCAGGAGGATCGCCACCCAGAAGGGCAGGGCGAGAACGGCCTGGTCGGGCCGGGTGCCGCCGAGCACGAGGTCCGCGGCGGCGTCCGTTCTGGTGAAGGCCATGAAGGCGCCGGGGCGCGGCGGGGCGCCGGTCACCAGCACCTCCGCCCGACCGGCGAGGAGGCCCTCCATCCAGTCGATCTGGCGGCGGCGGTTGACCTCGGGGTCAATGGCCGCATCCTCGGCGAAGCGGCCGAAATGGAAGGTCTCAGCCGCCTGGGCGATGAGGGCGGCGTGGTCCTCCGGCTCGGGCCGGCGCAGCGGCGGCGGGCGCGTGCCGGCGCCGTCGAAGCGCGCGAGGTTGGGATAGCGCAGCCGCAGGACCGTCTCGACATAGCGGAACCCGGCGGCCTGGAGCGTTGCGATCGCCAGCCGACGACCGGCATCGAGGCGCAGCGTCACCAGGGCCGTCCCGCGCTCGGCGCAGGCGGCCTCGAGGGCGGCGAAGAGGTCGTCGTCGTCGCCCGTGCCGTTCTCGCAGGCGAGGTCGAGATCGGTCACGTCGAGGGTCGGGCGGCCGAGCGCGCGCGCGTCCCAGGGCGTGTCCCGCAAGGCCATCCGCCCGCCCGCCGCGCCGCCGAGCGTCAAACCCATGGTCAGAACGAGGTGCGGCGGAAGGCGGCCGGCAGGTCGAGGACGAGATCGTCCGGGCCGAGAAGCGCCTCCGGCGGCGGTTGCATCAGGGCGAAGGCCTTCGGCGCCGGAGAGGCCGCCCGCGGGTCGCGGCGGCGGATGATGGCGGCGCGGATGGCGGGAGTGAGGCTCTCCAGCGTGTCGTCGGCGATCATGTCGTCGAGAACGACGAACTGGCGCGCCTGGGCGCGGGCCTCGGCGACCAGGGTCTCGATGGCGCAGAGCCCGGCGAGCACCGGCCGCATGTCCGGGTGGCAGCCCGGCTGGCCGTAGGCGCGCACGCGGCGGTCGAGATGATAGGCGTGGCTCCAGTTGCCGGCGTTGACGTGCAGGTTGATGGCCACCTGCATGCGCTTGATGGTGAAATCCTGGAAGCGGCGGAGCAGCGGCGCCGCCTTGACGGGATCGGCGAGGGGGGCCGGCTCGATGAAGGAGGCGAAGAACTCGATGCCGCCCCGGAAGCGGTCCCAGCCGTCCATGGTCTCGCTGTTGCCGGAGTGGTTCACGCCGCCCTTGGAGATGGCGGTGACGCGGGCGAAGGGCTCGGGCGCGAAGAGCACCGAGCCCACCGTCAGCGCCCGGGCGAGATGGGCGAAGTAGTGGAAGACGAAGCCGGTCACCGGCTCGATGACGTCGTGCACCACGTCGGTCCGGATGATGAACCATTCGGGGAAGATGTGGTGGCCGAGGAGGTAGTCGAGGCAGGCGGCGTGCTCGCCCTGCCGGAACAGCCGCTCGCCGGTGATGCGGTAGAAGGTGCCGATATCGGCGTTGTCGCGCGTCTCGTCGATCAGCATCCAGGGCGCCTGGACCATGACGAGGGCGGGATCGGCAACGAGGCGGCCGAGATAGTCGACCACCACGTCGGGCACGAGGAGATCGTCGTCGCCGACCCAGATGGCGAACTGCCCGCGGGCCTGCCGCCAGGAATAGAGGAAGTTGCCGTAGGCGCCGATGTTCTCGGTCTGGCGGACCGAGCGGATGCGCGGGTCGGCCGCGGCCCAGCGCGCGACGATGGCGGCGGTGTCGTCGGTCGAGCAGTTGTCCGAGACGAGGATCTCGAAATCGATGCCGCGGGCGGTGAAGGCATCGATATGGTGGGTGAAGAAGCGGTCGAGATATTGCGCGCGGTTGTAGGTCGGCAGCGCGATGGTGACGAGCGGCCGCGCGGCAGGGGCGGGGGCCGCACGCGACAGGTCTTGAGCGGCGCTGGCGGCCATGGGGCGGCTCCGGGAAGTCAGGCGGCGCGGCGGGCGTGCCGCTGGAGGATGGACTTGAGGGTGCGGGACACCCGCGCGGCCACGTCCCGCGTGACGTTGTAGCCGCTCGGCAGGTTGATGCCGGTCGGCGAGATCGCATAGGCGACGGGGTTGCGGGTGGCGGCGCCGGTGGCGGAGGGCTGGTCGCGGAAGGCGGGCTGCCAGCTCAGCGGATAGAAGAAGGGGCGGGTGTCGATGCCCTCGGCGCCGAGTTCGGCGGCGACCTGCTGCTTCAGGAGCCCGAGCTTCGGGTCGAGGACGGCGGTGACCATCCAGTACGAGTTGAACACCTGGGCCGGCTCGGCATTGAGGGTGAGGCCGGGGGTGCCCGCGAGATCCTCGGCGTAGAAACGGAAGATGTCGCGCTTGCGGGCGATCAGTTCATCGAGGCGCTCCATCTGGGCGATGCCCATGGCCGCCTGCATGGCCGACATCCGGTACTTGAAGCCGACCTCCTCGGTGATGAGGGCGCGGGACGTCGGATGGCGTCCCTGGTCGCGCAGGATGTTGACGCGTTCGGCGAGCGCATCGTCGTCGGTGACGAGCATGCCGCCCTCGCCGGTGGTGACCGTCTTGGAGCCGTGGAAGGAGAAGACCGAGGCGCGGCCGAAGGCCCCCGCCGGCTTGTCGCGGAAGCGCGAGCCGATGGCCTCCGCCGCATCCTCGATGAGGATGATGCCGGCGTCGCGGGCGATGGTCTCGAGGCGCGCCCAGTCGGGCATGCCGCCGTAGAGGTCGACGACGATGGCGGCCTTCGTCTTCGGCGTGATGGCGGCGGCGAGGCTCGCCGGCGACAGGCACCAGGAGACGGGATCGATGTCGGCGAAGACGGGGGTGGCGCCGACCTGCACGACGGGAGAGGCGGTGGCGACCCAGGTGCATTCCGGCACGATCACCTCGTCGCCCGGGCCGATGCCGAGGCCGGCCAGCGCCAGATGGATCGCCGAGGTGCAATGGGCGAGCGATATGGCGTGTTTCCGCCCGGTCTGCTCGGCGACCATCGCCTCGAAGCGCAGGTTATACTTGGCGTGGTTCTCGAACCAGGCGGTGCGGGCGGCCTCCGCGGTCAGGTCCACCTCGCGCTGGGTGATGGAGGGGCCGGCGACCGGCACGCGCTCGCGCTTCACGGTCAGGGGTGCGGTGTCGCGCTCGCCCTTCCAGGTGAGGTCGGGCGCCAGCGCCCCGCCGTCGAGGAGGTGCTTCAGCCGCGCGAGGCGGACATAGCGCTGGCCGGTGAGGTCCTGGGGCGTGGTGCGTCCGGCAAGCGCCGCCACCAGCTCCTTGGCGCCGGAGGCGGCGGTGTGCAGGAAGCGGAAGTCGGGGAAGGCGCTCGCGAACTTTCCGAAGTCGACGCGGTAGGAGCGGGGGTCGATGGTGTTGCCCTCGGCGAAGGTCACCTTCGAGCCCGGCACCGCCTCGGCGACGATGGCCGCGATGTCGCGGACGAGGTGGTTCTCGTCGTTCTGGCCGATGTTGAACGCCTCGCCGCACACCGCCGCGGCGTCGGCGGCGAGAATGGCGGCGGCAGCGCGTGCGAGATCGCGGGCATGCAGGAGCGGGCGCCAGGCGAGGCCGCTGGAGAGGAGCTTCACCTCGCCCGTGGAGAGCGCCGAGACGACGAGGTTGTTGAGCACGAGATCGGTGCGCACCCGGGGCGAGAGCCCGTAGCAGGTGGCGTTGCGCATGAAGGTCGGCGCGAAGGTCGCGTCGGCGAGGGCCAGCAGGCCCTTCTCGCTCTCGACCTTGCTCGCGGCATAGGCGGTGAGCGGATTGACCGGCGCCGTCTCGTCGAGGAGGAGGTCCGGATTGCCGGCGCCGTAGATGGAGCAGGACGAGGCGAAGACGAAGCGCGTCACGCCCGCGGCCTTCGCCGCCGTGGCGAGGGCGATCGTGGCGTCGCGGTTGATGGCGGCGGTCAGCTCCGGGGCGAGGTCGCCCATGGGGTCGTTGGAGAGCGCGGCGAGATGGAGCACCGCGTCGAAGCCGGCGAGGTCGTCAGGCGTCACGTCGCGCACGTCCTTGGCGATGGTGCGGACGGGATCGACCGGCACCATGCCCTCGGTGTGGCAGGGGGCGAAGAAGCCGGTGTCGAGGCCGGTGACCTCGTGGCCCGCTTCCGTCAGAACGGAGGTGGCGAGCGAACCCACATAGCCGGCATGGCCGGTGACCAGAACCTTCATTGTGCCCTCACGCAGCCGCCACCGCACGGACGGGATCGTCGACCCAGGTCTTCCACGGCGCCTTGCCGCTGTCCCAGAGGCCCTGCAGCAGGCGCAGTTCGCGCAGGGTGTCGACGCATTGCCAGAAGCCCTCGTGGCGATAGGCGCCGAGCTTGCCCTCGCGGGCCAGACGCTCGTAGAGCGCGACCTCGAGCGAGCCCTCGTCGCCGTCGAGCGCCAGATAGTCGAAGACGCCCGGCTCGAAGACGGCGAAGCCGCCGTTGATCCAGCCTTCGCCGATCTGCGGCTTCTCGACGAAGCCGGCGACGTCGTCGCCGTCGAACCTGAGGCCCCCGAAGCGGGCGGGGGGATGGACGGCGGTGATGGTGGCGAGATGGCCGTGCGCGCGGTGCTGGTCGATGACGGCCTGCATCGGCACGTCGCAGACACCGTCGCCATAGGTGACGAGGAAGGGCGCGCCGTCGAGATGGGGCTTCAGGCGCAGGATCCGCCCGCCGGTGTTGGTGTCGAGGCCAGTGTTGACGATGCGCACCCGCCAGTTGTCGAAGGCGGGGCCGGAGCGGGTGACGCGGCCGCGGCGGGTGTCCACCGTCAGGTCGCCGGCCATGCGCACCTCGTCGAGGAAGAAGCGCTTGATGACGTCGGCCTTGTAGCCGCCGGCGATGACGAAGTCGTCGAAACCCTGCGCCGCATAGTGGCGCATGATGTGCCAGAGGATGGGGCGACCGCCGATGTCGACCATCGGTTTCGGCTTCACGTCGGTCTCTTCCGAGATCCGCGTGCCGCGCCCACCGGCGAGAATCACCACCCGCATCGACTGCCCCTGGTCCATCGTCGGCGCAGGATGGGCGGACATGGTAAACGACCGGTAAAGAGGGTGCCTCGCGCTGCGACCGTCAGGGATGGACGGGGGCGGTGCGCCTCGCGGCGAGGGCGAGGGCCATGAGTTCGGCCTCGCGCTCCACCAGCAGCCGCGCATGGTCGAGGGCGAGGGCGAAGTCCTCCTCCATCAGCGCGAACTGCATGCCGAGGATCAGCGGCCGGGCGCTCGGCATGGCGCCGAGGATTAGCTCGATCCGGGCGGCCAGATCGGTGTGGGAAATGGCGTCGAAGCCCTTCAGCAGCATCTCCTGCACCAGAAAGGCGATGCTCTTGCCGATCGTGTCGACCTCTTCGATGCGCAGCAGAAGGCCGAGCTCGCGGGGTGCGGGAGCGTCGGGCAGGGCGAAGTGGGCGGAACCGCCGGGCAAGTCGGCCATGAATCACCTGAAGTGTCTTCGGACATACGCTAAGTATTTTGTCAAGGTTAATAAATGGTAAACATAGTAGAATTGGTCGTACGTATACCATTAATTCCAGATCATCTCATGTAACGGAAGAAGAAAGTCTTTTTTAATGGGGGTAGGGGACAGTCGCCGTGCCTTCGAGAATTGAAGGACCTCCCAGAATGTGGAGGCGTCATCGTCCACCCCTCAGAAGCAGGGGTCCCTAGGAAAGGGTTCTACCATGTCTGACATCACCATCTCGCGCGGCGTCCGCTCGAACCTCCTCTCGCTCCAGAACATCGCGTCGCAGCGTGAGACGATCCAGGGGCGCCTCGCCTCGGGCAAGAAGGTCAACTCGGCCCTCGACAACCCGACCAACTTCTTCACCGCCGCTTCGCTGAACTCCCGTTCGAACGACCTCGGCTCGCTGCTGGACTCCATGTCCAACGGCATCAAGACCCTGGAAGCCGCCGACAACGGTCTGAAGTCGATCACCAAGACGGTCGAGTCGCTGCAGTCGACGATCCGCCAGGCCCGTCAGGACAAGTCCTGGAAGGGCGAGAGCTACGCCTTCACCGCGACGTCCGGCACGGGCGACATCGTGTTCACCGGCGGCGCCGTCGGCACCACCGCTGTAACGGTCGCCGTTTCCGC
>LNFM01008954.1_pt1 | contig 25399 bp, 24 predicted proteins | sample 596031 | NCBI WGS metagenome assembly LNFM01 (sample SAMN04254537, study PRJNA301005) | activated carbon metagenome | isolation source: dual media filters at the Ann Arbor, Michigan drinking water treatment plant | place: USA: Ann Arbor | reverse complement strand
CATGAAGTGCATCGGCGCCACCACCTTCACCGAATACCGCGGCATCTTCGAGAAGGACGCGGCGCTGTCGCGGCGCTTCCAGAAGGTCGACGTGGTCGAGCCTTCGGTCGAGCAGACGGTCGAGATCCTGAAGGGCCTGAAGACGCGCTTCGAGGAACACCACAGCGTGAAGTACGCGGTGGGCGCCTTGCAGGCCGCAGCCGAGCTCTCGGCCAAGTACATCAACGACCGCCACCTGCCTGACAAGGCCATCGACGTCATCGACGAGGCCGGTGCCGCGCAGCGCATCCTGCCGCCCAACAAGCGCAAGAAGACCATCACGCGCAGCGAGGTCGAGGAAATCGTCGCGAAGATCGCGCGCATTCCGCCGCAGTCGGTCAGCAACGACGACCGCGGCAAGCTCAAGACCCTGGACCGCGACCTGAAGAGCGTGGTGTACGGCCAGGACCCGGCCATCGACGCACTCGCCGCGGCCATCAAGATGGCCCGCAGCGGCCTGGGCAAGCCCGACAAGCCGATCGGCAGCTTCCTGTTCAGCGGCCCCACCGGCGTGGGCAAGACGGAAGTGGCCAAGCAGCTGGCCTACGTGCTGGGCATCGAGCTCATCCGCTTCGACATGTCGGAGTACATGGAACGCCACGCGGTCAGCCGCCTGATCGGCGCGCCCCCCGGCTATGTCGGCTTCGACCAGGGTGGCCTGCTCACCGAGGCCATCACGAAGAAGCCGCATGCCGTGCTGCTGCTCGACGAGATCGAAAAGGCGCACCCCGATGTCTTCAACGTGCTGCTGCAGGTGATGGACCATGGCACCTTGACCGACAACAACGGCCGCAAGGCCGACTTCCGCAGCGTCATCATCGTCATGACCACCAATGCCGGTGCCGAGACGATGAACAAGTCGACCATCGGCTTCACCAACAGCCGCCAGCAGGGCGACGAGATGGGCGACATCAAGCGCCTGTTCACGCCCGAGTTCCGCAACCGGCTCGACGCCATCGTCAGCTTCCGCCCGCTGGACGAAGAGATCATCCTGCGCGTGGTCGACAAGTTCCTGCTGCAGCTGGAGAGCCAGCTGACCGAGAAGAAGGTCGAGGTCACCTTCACCGACGCCTTGCGCAAGCAGCTTGGCAAGAAGGGCTTCGACCCGCTGATGGGTGCGCGCCCGATGCAGCGCCTGATCCAGGACACCATCCGCCGTGCGCTGGCCGACGAACTGCTGTTCGGCCGCCTGGTCGACGGCGGACGCCTGACGGTGGACGTGGACGACAAGGGCGAAGTGCAGCTCGACATCCAGCCGCCCAAGCGCAGCGACAAGCCGCGCGCCGAGACCACCGCGGCCTAGACTGCTAGCGGCCTTCCCGGGGCCATAGCGTGTCTTGCGCGGGGTCCTGGCGGTAAAAACGCCGCAGCAGGGCGTACAGCGCCGGGAAGGCGCTGCTCAGCATGCCGGGGTTGACAAAGAAGGCTTCGCTGGCGACGGCGAAGAATTCTTCCTCGGCGCTGGCGCCATAAGGATCCAGCGCAGGCTCGGTTCCGGCCACTTCAGCGGCCTCGACTTCCCTGACGAAGACGTCGAAGCTGCGGCTCAACGTCGTCGTCCACTCGTTTCGGCAGAGGTCGGGCGGCAAGGGCGGTACGCCGTCGGCCAGGCCGTCGGCCATGTCCAGCACGTGGGCGAATTCGTGGATCACGACGTTGTAGCCCTGGGCGGCCATCGGCCCGGCGGCGCGCACGTCCTGCCAGGACAGCATGATCGGGCCGCCCTCCATGGCCTCGCCGGCCAGCACTTCGTCATAGGCGTGAACGAGGCCGTCGTCGTCGGCCACTTCGCGTCGGGCCACCACCTGCCCGGGGTGCACGACGATGCCGATGAAGCCGTCGTAGCGGTCCAGTCCCAGGCGCAGGACCGGCAGCACGGCCTGTGCCGCGATCGACACCACCACCGCGTCGGTCAGGCGCAGACCACCCATGGCGCTGAATTCCTTGCGATCCAGGAACAGGCTGGTCAGACGCCTGAGTTCCGCCGCCTCCGTGGTCGAGCGGCGCCGCAGGAAGGGGTAGCGCACCAGGGTTCGCTTCCACAGGTCGGCTGGTATCTCGCGGCGGGCGACGGCGGCGTCTTCGCGCCGCGCCTGCAGCCGCTGCCACCAGTGTCGCAACACGGTCGTTTCAGCTCATGGCAGGGGCCAGCGGCCCTGCAACGGGCGCCTGCCGCACAAAACCGTCGCGACTCAGGCGCAGCACCTCGGCGCGGCAGGCGCTGTCCATGTCCCAGTCGCTCAGCACATGGCGTTTGAAGCCCGGGGCCAGCAGGTTGCTGCCTGGCCGGTGGGTGTGGCCGTGCACGAGTTCGGCCGTGCCCATCGCGTGCATCCAGCGCACCGCTTCGCCGACGTCGGCATCGGCGTCCAGGTCGCCGTCGAAGCGGCGGCGTTCCTGGCTGGCCTGGCGCATCTGTGCTGCAATGGCCAGGCGCTCTGGCAGCGGTCGATCCAGGAAGGCCTGCTGCCACGCCGGACTGCGCACCTCGGCGCGAAACGCCTGGTAGGGGCGGTCGGCCAGGCACAGCGCGTCACCATGGCTGAGCAGCACGCGCTGGCCCCAGGCCATCAACACGGTCGGGTCGGGCAGGGCCATGGCGCCGCAATCGCGCAGCATGGCCGAACCCAGCAGGAAGTCGCGATTGCCGACCATCAGTCCTATGACCCGGTGGCTCGATGCTTCGGCCAGGATGTCGACGCAATGCGACTCGAAGCGACGCGTGCGCGCGTCGTCGCCCACCCACACCTCGAAAATGTCGCCCAGCACGAAGACGGCGTCGGCCGTGGTGTTCAACAGGTGGCGTGCGAAAGCGTCTGCCGTGCGCGGCATGGCCTCGCACAGGTGCATGTCGGAGATGAAGTCGACGGCCGCCCAGTGGGCAGGCGCCGCGAACTCGAAAAACGCGGGCAGCGGGCGCGACGCCACATCGGCAGACGGACCCACCGTGCCCGCAGCAGCCATCAGTCGACGAGCGTGACGCGCTCGATGCACACGTCGTCGACCGGAACGTCGTCGTGGAAGCCCTTGCGGCCCGTGCGCATGCGCTCGATCGTGTCGACGACATCGGTGCCTTCGACGACGCGGCCGAACACCGCGTAGCCCCAGCCCTGCGCGTTTTCGGCGCGGAAGTCGAGGAACTCGTTGTCGGCGGCATTGATGAAGAACTGCGCGGTGGCCGAGTGCGGGTCGTTGGTGCGGGCCATGGCCAGCGTGTACTTCTTGTTCTTCAGGCCGTTGTTGGCTTCGTTGGCAATCGGCGCCAGCGTGCCTTTCTGCTTCATGCCGGGCTCGAAGCCGCCGCCCTGCACCATGAAGCCCTTGATGACGCGGTGGAACACCGTGTTGTCGTAGTGGCCGGCCGCCACGTAGGCCAGGAAGTTGGCCACGCTCTTGGGGGCCTTTTCGTCGTCGAGTTCGATGCGCAGGCTGCCGGCGCTGGTCTGCATCTGTACGGTCTTGGTCATGTCACTTCTCCAGGGTTGCCTTGTTGATGACCACCGGTGTGGTGGGCACGTTCTGATGCATGGGGCCGGCGGCGGTGGGCACGGCGCGGATCTTGTCGACGACTTCCATGCCTTCGACGACGCGGCCGAAGACGGCATAGCCGCCGCCGGCGGTGTCGAGCCGGCTGTTGTCGACCAGGTTGATGAAGAACTGCGCGGTGGCGGAATTGGGGTTGCTCGTTCGCGCCATGGCCACGCTGCCGCGGACGTTCGACAGGCCGTTGCCGGCTTCCAGCGGGATGGGCGCGCGCGTGGGCCGTTCCTTCATGTCGGGGGTCATGCCGCCACCCTGGATCATGAAGCCGTCGATGACGCGATGGAAGATCAGCCCGTCGAAGTGCTTGGCGTTGACGTACCGGACGAAGTTGTCGACCGTTTTCGGCGCCTTGTCGCGTTCAAGCGCGATGACGATGTCGCCCTGGCTGGTGTTCAGCCTGACGGTTTCGGCCAGGGCCGGCATGGCAAACAGGGCGGCTGCAGCCAGCAGGCTGGCGCTGATGAGGGGGCGGGGCTTGCTCAGCATGTGTTCGGTGCGGGTAGGGGCCAGGGGTGATGTGCTGGTGGGCCGTTGGGCGATTGGACTCTTCGGCCGTTGGGCCGGCAGTCTAGCGGGCCGGCAGAGCCAGCAAGGCGCGCGCGCCTTCCAGGCGGCGCAGCAGGCCGGCGTCGGGCATGCCGGCCGTGGCCAGTTCCCAGGCCTGCACGGCCAGCATCAGATAGACATGCCCCAGGTTCGCGCGCGCGGCGCGATGCTGCGGATCGGCGCGCAGGGCGTCCTGCAGCGACTGGCGCGCGCTTTCCAGCTGGCCTGCGCGGGCCTGCAGCAGGCCGATGTTGTTCAGCGGTTCGGGCAGTTCGGGGTAGGACTGGTTCAGCTCGCGGAAGACTTCCAGGGCTTGGGCGTCGCGGCCCAGGTCCATGAGCACCACGCCTTGCAGGAAGCGCAACTGCGCGTTGTCGGGCTCTCGGGTCAAGCCTTGCTGCACGCGTTCCAGTGCGCCAGCGCTGTCGCCGCGGGCCAGCCGGTCGCGGGCCTCGTCCAGCGCGTTGGCCTGGGCCATGCCGCAGGCCAGCATCAAGACGGCCATCCAGCAGTGGCGCAGGCTCGGCATGGGCGAATGGGTCTTCGAAGTTCCTGGGGTGCGAGGGGTGCGAAGGCTGGAAAGGCACCGCTATACTGAAATCCATTCTATCGGGGGGTCGGCGATGCCGCAGCCCTTGCCCCGCACTCCCGCCCGACGTCTGGCATGACGCTACGAATCCACAACACCCTGACGCGCCGGCTCGAGGCCTTCGCACCCATCGAACCCGGCCATGTGCGCATGTATGTGTGCGGCATCACGGTGTACGACCTTTGTCACCTGGGCCACGCCCGAATGATGCTGGCCTTCGACGTGGTGTACCGCTGGCTCCTTGCCAGCGGCCTGCGCGTGACCTACGTGCGCAACATCACCGACATCGAGGACAAGATCATCCGCCGTGCGCTGGAGCGAGGCATCACCATCCGCGCCCTGACCGACGAGATGGTGGCCGCGATGCACCGCGACCTGGGTGCTCTGGGCGTGGCCGCGCCCACCCACGAGCCGCGTGCCACGAAGTACGTGCCGCAGATGCGCTCCCTCATCGGCCAGTTGCAGGCCAAGGGCCTGGCCTACCAGGCCGAAGGCGGCGACGTCAACTTCGCCGTACGGCGCTTCGAAGGCTACGGCAAGCTCAGCGGCAAGTCGCTGGACGAACTGCGTGCCGGCGAACGCGTGGCCGTGGCCGACGACAAGCACGACCCGCTCGATTTCGTGCTGTGGAAAAGCGCCAAGCCAGGGGAACCCCCCGAAGCGCAGTGGGACAGCCCCTGGGGCGCAGGCCGGCCGGGCTGGCACATCGAATGCTCGGCCATGGCCTGCGCCTTGCTCGGCGAGCCCTTCGACATCCACGGTGGCGGCATGGACCTGCAGTTCCCGCACCACGAAAACGAAATCGCGCAGAGCGAGGGCGCCAGTGGCGGGCCGTTCGTTCGCACCTGGATGCACAACGGGTTTCTGAACGTCGACGACACCAAGATGTCGAAGTCGCTGGGGAATTTCTTCACCATCGCCGACGTGCTGAAGAAGTTCGATGGCGAGACCATCCGCTTTTTCATGCTGCGCACCCATTACCGCAGCCCCTTCAACTTCAGCGAAGTGGCGCTGGAAGAAACGCGCAGCTCGCTCAAGCGGCTTTACACCGCGCTGCAGGCAGCGGGCGAAGTCGATGCGGTACCCGTCATCGACTGGCAGGAACCGCGGGCAGCGGTCTTCAAGTCGGCGATGGACGACGACTTCAACACCCCTGGCGCGGTGGCGGTGCTGTTCGACCTGGCCGCTGGTGCGAATCGAGGCCAGCGGGCCGACGCTGCCCTGCTGAAGGCGCTGGGTGCCGTGCTGGGCCTGTTGCAGCAGGCCCCGCAGTCCTACCTGCAGGGCGGCGTGGCGCTGGATGAGACCGAAATCTTGCAGCGCATCGCGCAGCGTGCCGCGGCCAAGTCCGCGCGCGATTTCGCAGCCGCCGACAGCATCCGCGATGCCCTGCTTGCGCAAGGCATCGTGCTGAAAGACTCGGCTCAGGGCACGACCTGGGTCAAGGCCTGAATCCGACGATGGCCAAGGCCCCACCCCCGGCCAGCACGGACGAGGTGGCCTGCACCCTTGTCACGCCACCTTACTGGGACGAGGCCTGCCGCCATCTGGCCCGACGTGACCGCGTGCTGAAGAAACTGATCCCGCGCTTCGGCGTGTCGCGCCTGACCAGCCGTGGCGATGCGTTCACCACGCTGGCGCGCAGCATCGTCGGCCAGCAGATTTCGGTGAAGGCGGCGCAATCCGTGTGGGACCGCTTCACCGCCATGGCTGCACCCGGCGGTGCTGCCTTGCAGGCGCGGCAGGTGCAGGGCCTGGAGGTGCCGCACATGCGCGAGGCCGGCCTGTCTGCCCGCAAGTGTGAATACCTGCTGGACCTGGCGCGCCACTTCGCCGGGGGCCAGGTGCACGAAGGCGACTGGCAGGCGATGGACGACGAAACCATCATCGCCGAGCTGGTGGCCATTCGCGGCATCGGCCGCTGGACCGCCGAGATGTTCCTCATCTTTCATCTGCTGCGTCCGAACGTGATGCCGCTGGACGACCTGGGTCTGATCAAGGGCATCAGCCTCAACTACTTCAGCGGCGAGCCCGTGTCGCGGGCCGAAGCCCGCGAGGTGGGCGAGGCCTGGGCGCCTTTCCGGTCTGTTGCCACTTGGTATATTTGGCGCAGCCTCGACCCGGTACCCGTGGATTACTGAGAAAGGCGTTATGAGCAAGAGACACTTCCTCGACTTCGAGCAGCCCATTGCCGAACTCGAATCCAAGATCGACGAACTGCGCTACGTTCAGAACGAGTCGGCGGTGGACATCTCCGACGAGATCGAACGCCTGTCGGCCAAGAGCCAGCAACTCACGCGCGATATCTATTCGAACCTGACGCCGTGGCAGGTGACGCAGATCGCCCGCCACGCGCAGCGCCCCTACACGCTGGACTACGTCAACGAGATCTTCACCGACTTCCAGGAACTGCATGGCGACCGCCACTACGCCGACGACCTGAGCATCGTCGGCGGCCTGGCCCGCTTCAACGGCCAGGCCTGCATGGTGCTGGGCCACCAGAAGGGCCGCGACACGAAAGAACGCACACAGCGCAATTTCGGCATGAGCCGCCCCGAGGGCTATCGCAAGGCCCTGCGCCTGATGAAACTGGCCGAGAAGTTCGGCCTGCCGGTGTTCACCTTCGTCGACACGCCCGGCGCCTACCCCGGCATCGGTGCCGAGGAACGCGGCCAGTCCGAGGCCATCGGCCGCAACATCTTCGAGATGGCGCAGCTGGAAGTGCCCATCGTCAGCACCATCATCGGCGAAGGCGGCAGCGGTGGCGCCTTGGCCATCAGCGTGGCCGACCAGGTGCTGATGCTGCAGTTCAGCGTGTATTCGGTGATCTCGCCCGAGGGCTGTGCTTCCATCTTGTGGAAGACTGCCGAGCGCGCTTCGGAAGCCGCCGAGGCCCTGGGCGTCACGGCGCACCGGCTGAAGGCCCTGGGCGTCGTCGACAAGATCATCAACGAGCCCGTGGGCGGTGCGCACCGCGACATCCCCTGGATGGCGGCGCAGCTCAAGCGCGCCCTGGCCGACGCCCTGCGCCAGACCGCCGACCTGAAACCCGAAGCACTGCTGCAGCGCCGCTACGAGCGCCTGCGCAGCTACGGCAAGTTCACCGACACCAAGGACCGGTGACGCCCCGCGTCGTTGCGGTGGCCACCAGCGGCGGGCGCGATTCCACGGCCCTGCTGCACAGCACGATGCGGGCAGCGCGCCCGCTGGGCCTGGGCGTGGTGGCATTGCACGTGCACCATGGGCTGATGGCCGAGGCCGACGCCTGGCTGCGTCAGGTTCGGCGGCAGGCGCGGCGCTGGGGTGTGGGTTTCCTCAGCCGCCGGCTCGAAGGACGGCCTGCATCGGGCGACAGCGTCGAAGCCTGGGCCCGGCGTGAACGTTACGCCGCCCTGGCCGTCCTGGCCCGCGAGGCTGGCGCCGGGCTGGTGCTGCTGGCCCATCACCGCCGCGACCAGGCCGAGACCTGGCTGCTGCAGGCTCTGCGCGGTGGCGGCCCGGCCGGGCTGTCGGCCATGCCGAGCCTGGCCACGCGAGACGGGCTGGTCTGGGCCCGCCCCTGGCTCGGGCAGCCGCGCCAGGCCATCGACGACTACCTGCGGCGCCACCGCCTGTGCGCTGTCGACGACCCCAGCAATGCCGATGGCCGCTTCGCCCGCAGCCGCCTGCGCGTCCAGGTGTGGCCGTCGCTGTGCGCTGCATTCCCCGACGCCGAAGCGGCGCTGGCGCTGTCCAGCCGCCGTGCGCAGGAAGCCGCAGCCCTGGCCGAAGAAGTCGCGGCGCTGGACCTGCCGGCCTGCACGGCGGGCCCGGAACTGCTGCTGGCGCCCTGGCTGGCGCTGCCCGGGGCCCGCAGGGCCAACGCCTTGCGCCACTGGCTGGCACAGGTTGCCGGTAGCCCGATTCCGGAAAGCCTGGTGCAGCGTCTGCTGGCGGAACTGCCCCAGACCCGCAGTGCGCGTTTTCCTGCAGGTGCTGCGGAGCTTCGGCTGTCTCGTGGCCGGCTCGGCTGCGCGCTGCCGGCACCAACGCAAGCACCGACCCAAGCACCAACACAAGCATCAACGCCAACACCAGCGTCGGCTGCAGCGCAGGCGCTGGACCTGTCGCGGCCGGGTCTGCACGTCGTGCCGGGCTGGGCCGGCGCCGTCGAAGTGCAGCCTTGCCGACAGGGCGGCGTGCTGCCCGGGCAACTGCGCGGGGTCCAGGTTCGTGCCCGCCGCGGCGGTGAGCAGTTCCAGCGTGCGCCGCTGACGCCGCCGCGCAGCCTGAAGAAGCAGGCCCAGGGCCTGGCCGTGCCTGCCTGGCAGCGTTCCGGCCCGCTGCTGTTCACGGCAGCCGGCGAACTGCTGTTCGTGCCCTGGCTGGGGCTGGACGCGCGTTGCCTGGCCCCAGCCGGCCAGGCGCAGCTGACGCTGGCCTGGCGGCCCGTGACAGGCCCAGGTCAGCCCACGATCTAGAATTCGGGGTTTTGCGCGGCCCGGTCGTTGCCGGGGAAGCGCGCCTCAACGGCACCTAGACGACCCACTTCCAGCGATTCCGATGGCCCTGATCGTTCACAAATACGGCGGCACCTCGATGGGCTCGACCGAGCGCATCCGCAGCGTGGCCCAGCGCGTTGCCAAATGGGTGCGTGCTGGCCACCAACTGGTGGTCGTGCCTTCCGCGATGAGCGGCGAAACCAACCGCCTGCTGGGCCTGGCCAAGGAACTGCTGCCTGCTGGTGCGCAGGCCAGCAGCCCCGATGCCTTGCGCGAACTGGACGCCATTGCCGCCACCGGCGAACAGGTGTCGGTGGGCTTGCTGGCGCTGGCGCTGCAGGCACAGGGGCTTCAGGCCGTCAGCTATGGCGGCTGGCAGGTGCCCATCCGCACCGATTCGTCGTTCACCAAGGCGCGCATCACCAGCATCGAGGAAACGCGCGTGCGCGCCGATCTGGCCGCTGGCAAGGTGGTGGTCATCACCGGTTTCCAGGGCATCGACGAGGCCGGCAACGTCACGACACTGGGCCGCGGCGGCAGCGACACTTCGGCGGTGGCCGTGGCAGCCGCGTTGAAGGCCGACGAATGCCTGATCTACACCGACGTCGACGGTGTCTACACCACCGACCCGCGCATCGTGCCCGAGGCCCGGCGCCTGACGAGCATCAGCTTCGAAGAGATGCTGGAGATGGCCAGCCTGGGCAGCAAGGTACTGCAGATCCGCTCGGTGGAGTTTGCCGGCAAGTACCGCGTGCCGCTGCGCGTGCTGAGCAGCTTCACGCCCTGGGACATTGCGCTGGACGAAGAAGCCCGTTCGGGCACGCTGATCACGTTTGAAGAGGACGAGAAGATGGAACAAGCCGTGGTGGCCGGGATCGCGTTCAATCGCGACGAAGCCAAGATCAGTGTCATCGGCGTGCCCGACAAGCCGGGCATCGCCTTCCAGATCCTGGGCCCGGTGGCCGATGCCAACATCGACATCGACGTGATCATCCAGAACATGTCGCACAGCGGGCGCACCGACTTTTCCTTCACCGTGCACCGCAACGACTACGTGCGCACGATGGAGGTCCTGAAGACCCAGGTCCTGCCCGCACTCGGTGCTGCCGACGTGCAGGGCGACCCGAAGATCTGCAAGGTCAGCATCGTCGGCATCGGCATGCGCAGCCATGTGGGCGTGGCCAGCAAGATGTTCCGCACCTTGTCGGAAGAGGCAATCAACATCCAGATGATCACCACCAGCGAGATCAAGACCAGCGTCGTCATCGACGAGAAGTACATGGAACTGGCGGTGAGGGCGCTGCACAAGGCTTTCGACCTCGACCAGCCTGTCACGCTGGGCATGGCCAGCGCTGCTGAAAGCGACGCGCGGAGTCGTGACCGAGTGGCCGAAGGTGCTCCCCTGCTAAGGGAGTATGTGGGCAAAACCTGCATCAAGGGTTCGAATCCCTTCGACTCCGCCAGACAGATCTTGAAACGGGCCCCATCGGGGCCCGTTTTTTTTATGCGCCCGGCACGGGCGCACTCTTGCGGGTGCAGGTCCCGCCGTGAGTTGATCACAGCGAACGAAGTGAAGCGCAACTGCATGAGGGTGACCGAGTGCGGTCGTCGGCCGACAGTGGCGACAGGCCGCTTCCTGGCACCCTGCCTCATCGAGGCCGCGACGGAAGGTCTCGCAAACCGGTCGCCAGAACAGGCCCGGCAGTGGTCGGGGTGCCGTCGAGAAGCAAGCAGGGCGTTTGAAAGGCCCATCCTCGGCGAAGAAAAAAGTGGCGTTTGAAGAGGCCGCCCACACAAATCAGCGTTTGAACAGCCTATCCTATAGGCTGGCTCTCGCCGTGCTTGTCATCACTCGACCGAGAACAGGCGTCCGCCACCCCGTCCTGCCGTCGCTCAGGATTGGAGACAGCCTCTGCAACCTGATGAAAAGGAGAATGCCATGCCGATCCGACTGCCCGCAGTGGGCGATCAGATGTCCGGGTGGGTGAAGAAGGGCAAGGCGACGTTGGCCAGCCCGCCGGTGATGAACAACAACGGTGCGCACAATGCGCGCAGTGGCAACGCCAGCTGGGTCGGCAACAAGCTCACCTTCTCCGACGACGGTTTGACCAACTACTGGTACGTGCCGCAGGCCGAGACGGTGGACAACGGCATCAGCTTCTGCGTGGTGCCGTGCGCGAACAAGAACCAGTACGCGTACGTGCTGAGCGACAACTACGGCGGTTGCGAACTGCACGAGCTGTGGAACAACGCGTTCAAGCTGCTCGCGTTCATCCACGTCCTTAGGACCGGTGGCATCACGTCGCCTTACACCATCGCCAACGGTTGGGTGCGCCGGTCGGTGATCCGGTCGGCCCCCATCTGCCGCGCGGGCGGGGCGGTTGGCAACAACCTGTCCATCACCTGCATCGACCGGGGCGCTGACCCACCGGTGGTGCAGTCCAAGTTCATCCGCGTGACGTCCCCGCCAAACGTGTACGTGAACGTCACCAGCACAGTCGCGCTCGAGGACGACGGCACAGGCCCGAACTAGCGCGTACCCTGGGTGAGCGTCTTTCGTGCTGGCAGGAGCCAACCGGCCAGCGACGCCCAGTCGGCGTCCAGCGGCCTTACCGCGTCTGTGCACTCCGCTCCGACAGGTTCACCGAGACAATGGTTCCTCACCCCTCGAACGCTTGTGATGCCGCGAGTCGCTTCATCGTTCTGGTGCAGAGCTTCGACTAATTGAAACTGACCCACGCGTTCAAGAAAGTAGTCCTTGATTTCATTGGACATGAGTCTCTTCCTGTAGCGATGATGAGTTGAGGATCAACGCGGCTGCTGATGAGATCACTACCGGCAGTGCTGATGATCGTTGGCACGGCTTCTCAATCTGTACTTCGACGATTGGCTTGATGCTGAGTGTGGATCTGGCGAAGATGCATCATTCGCCGGCCTGACGGCAAGATCAACACCGCTGGCGCTGAGAGTGGAGTTGTCAGGCGCGGGCAGGGTACGAACACTCGGACGAATCAAGGAAGTGTCCGAGGATCTGCACCACTGCGCTGCGGCCGTGGCGAAAGGGGCCAGCGCACCGGCACGCGACGCCCGCTTGAACGTCGAAGAGCGACGGTGCCGAAGCTTCGCAGTCGGTCAGCGTCGCGCCGGCCAGCGCTGCTCGTCCAGCACAAAGCGCTGGTGGGGCCAGATCGGTGCGCCGCCCGGCACCGTGCGCGAGCACTGGGCTCTGCGACATTCAGCCGCATTGCGGCATGACTTGAAGGCAAGCCTCCAACAGCCATCCATTGGACTGCACCAGGGCCGTTTCCAGGGGGCCTTCGATGCTCTCCGGCTGCAAGCGCGACGCTTGGTCTCGCTGCATGGCCAGGTTCACGGGCACGTCCTGAGCCCAGAATCTCCCAGCCACCGGCGCTGACGGTCTTCGTCCGCTTCTCGAAGTCCGGCAACTCGATCGTGCTGGGCGGCACCCGCCAGCCTTCGGCGGTGACGCGGTCGTTGGAGGCAAAGCTCTGCTTCGCGCCCGACACCTTCTGCCAGGGTGTAGGCGATGGCGCCGGGTGCAAACACCAGCGTCATCCTGGGCGGCAAAAGTGCAAACGTCAGCCTGCGATGCTGCGCCCGGGACAACGGCGCAATGGCAGGAAACATGGGCGTTTCGCTCCGCCCGTCGGCGCTCGTGGCCGCGCTGCCAGCCATAGCGCCGCGCCTTGCCTTTCGCAGCACGCCCCGGCCGCCGCCAGCGGCAAGGCCCCGCTAACATCGCCATGAGTCCTGACCCTCCACCTACAGGCCTGCCGATGGACGCCGACCCGGTCGATCTGCTCATCCAGCGCGTGGCGCAGCGCGACCCTGCTGCTTTCCGCGCCCTGTACGAGGCCAGTGCCGGGCGGCTGCTGGCCATCGCCCAGCGCGTGCTGAACGATGCGGGCGCCGCCGAAGACGTGTTGCAGGAGGTCTATCTGGCGCTGTGGAACGGCCAGAGCCGCATCCCGGTGCCGTGTCGCGCGCCGCTGGCCTGGCTGACCACACTGACGCGCAACCGCGCCATCGACGTGGCCCGCAGGCGCAGGCCCGAGGTGCCGCTGCAGTGGCAGGGCGACGACGGCGAAGAGCACAGCTTCGACATCCCCGACGACAGCCCCACGCCGCCCGAGCAGCTGCAAGGCGTGCAGGAAGACGCGCGCCTGAGCCACTGCCTGGGACGGATTGCCGATGAACCGCGCCAGGCCCTGTCGCTGGCCTATTACGAAGGCCTGACGCACGCCGAGGTCGCGTTGCGCCTGACGCGCCCTCTGGGCACCGTGAAGGCCTGGGTGCGGCGCAGCCTGCTCAGCCTGCAGGAATGCCTGCAGGCAGGTGCGGGGGTGGCGCCATGAGCCACTGGTCGCAGTCGCCGCAGGCCTTGAACGAACTCGCGGGGCAGTACGTGCTGGGCACGCTGCAGGGCCGGGCGCGGCGCCGTTTCGAGACCCTGATGGCGCAGCGGCCCGACGTGGCCGACAGGGTGGCCGACTGGGAAAGCCGACTGCACCGCATGGCCCAGGCCTTGCCGCCGCTGGCGCCTGCGCCCGCCGTGTGGGACCGGCTGGCCGCGCGCGCCGGGTTGCCCGTCGCGCCGGACCGGGCGGCTTCGCCGATCCCGATGCCGGGGCCGGGGCCGGAAACGACACCGACACCCATGCCCACACCCACGCTCAAGGCACAAGTTCCGGGCCGCGACGTGCCGCCCGGGCTCCTGCAGCGGCTGGCGCGCGGGCTGCAGGCGCTGCTGGCGCCTGTGCCCGCCGGTGCCCTGGTCTTTGGGCTGGTGGCCGGGCTGGTCATTCCGCAGGTTTACCAGGCCCTGAACCCGCCGCCCCAGTCAGACACCGAACTGCCGGAAAGCTATGTCGGTGTGCTTGCCCGCCCCGATGGCAAGCCAGGCCTGATCGTGGCCAGCCTGCGCCATGGCCGGGTGGTCGACCTGAAGCAGGTCAGTGCCGTGCAGCCGCCTGCGGGGCAGACCCTGTTCCTGTGGGTCATCGACGCCCAGGGGCAGGCCACGCCGGTGGGGCCGGTGCCCAGCGGCCCCTTCGTGCAGGCACCGCTGGCCGACACGGCCGAGAAAGTGTTCTCGAAGGCCGTGGAGCTGGGCGTGACGCTGGAGGCGCTGGGCAGCACGCCGGCCACGCCGAACACGCCTGCCGGCGTGTGGGTGTACCGTGGCTTGTGCGGCAAGGTCTGGCGGGTGCCGCCGCCGACAACGCCGACGTCCGGTGCGGCGCCGCGCTGACCGCGGCGCCGCAGCCCGGTTCAACGGCGCCAGACCTGCCGGCGTCCGCCGCTTTCCAGCACCAGGCGGCCATCGGCGAGCTGGTAGCGCCCCACGTTCTGGAATGCCGCCTGGCCGTCGGCCAGCACCCAGAGCATGCCGTCCCGCGTCTGCCAGCGGCCGCTGAATTCCAGTTCGTCGCCGCTGCGGTGGCTCCAGCCGCCGCCCCCGCCCACCGAACGCATGCTCTGCTGGGCGCGGCCGTCTGGCGCCAGGACCAGGGTGCGCAGCGTCGTGAAGCTGGCGAAGCCGCCGGCGCCGCCCGCGCTCTGGGTCATGTTTTGCTGTTGCCAGCGCCCCACCAGCTGCGCGTCGATGCCGCCGCCGGCAGGCGCCGCGGGCGCGGGTGCGCCCACGCGGCGCAGCAGCAGCCGCGTGGGCTCGCCGCCCTGGGCCGCCTGCAGCGTGAGTTCGACCTGATCGGCCTGCAGCTCGGCGTTCAGCGTCGCCAGGGGCATGGCCAGGCCCGGCAGGACCAGCTGGCCCTGCAGCTTGCGGCCAGCGAGCTGGCCGCGCAGTTCCAGCTTCACAGCGCCTTCGTTCAGCGTGCCGCTGACCTGGTTGCCGTCGACGCGCAGGTTCAGCCGCGTGTGATGGCCACCCTGGTGCAGTTCGAAGGCCAGATCCCGCGGGGCCCCGGCGCGTGCGGCGCCGCAGGGAACGGCGAGCGTGGCCAGGGTGGCCATGGCAGTGATGAGGCGGCGGCGGTTCATGGTGTTTCCTTTCGACGGCGCGAGCCGGTGGGGTGGACAGGCGCCCCATGCGCCAGTCCGCACCTGTCTGACGCAACAGCCCACCCCTTGGATGCGGGCCCGAGCCAAAAACTTCTTGCGCCGGTACCGGCTAGCATGCTTCGCAGCATGTCCGTGTCGAGACCGCGATCCTGAAAGCGACCATGTCCAGAACCCTTGCCCTTGGCTTCGCCTGCGCTCTTTCGGCAGCCTGCGTCTGCAGCCCGGCCCATGCCGCGAACGGCTGGGACGAGTCGGTGTCCGGCGACCTGTCCAACCTCGGTGCCGGGCCGACCTCCCTGACCCTGGGTTTGGGCAGCAACCTCATCACCGGCACGACCGGGCGTGCGGCAGGCGTCGTCGACCGCGACTACTTCAGCTTCACGCTGCCCGCCGGCACGCAGCTGCAGGCCCTGCGGGTGCTGCCGGGTTCCACCTTCCTGGGGGTGTCGGAGCTGAGCTTCATCGCGGTGCAGGCCGGCACGCAGCTCACCGTCAGCCCCACCGGCGGCAGCGCAGAAGGCCTGCTGGGCTGGTGGCACTTCGGCGTGAACGACGTCGGCACCGACATCCTGGGGCTCATCGGCAGCGGCTTCGGCGCCATCGGCTTCGTCGACCCCTTGCCGGCCGGCAGCTATGCGTTCTGGGTTCAAGACACCGGCACCGGCACGGCCCGCTACCGGCTGGACTTCCAGGTGACTGCCGTGCCCGAGCCGGCGGCGGCGCTGCTGCTGCTGGCGGGCCTGGCCGGATTGGCCGCACGGGGATTGCGCCGCGCGGTTCGTCGGCCTGCAGCGTGGCCCGGGCCGCGAGGATCGTGCCCCGTCGGCTGTTGAACCACGGCCCTGGCCTGGCCAGACAGACTGCGCCGCATGCCCAAGCACCGGTCCCGTGCGCCACGTTTGAACCTGCCGTCCTCGGGTCTCGCACTTGCGCCTGGCGCTGAAGCCGCAGCCCTGGCCGCAGCGGATTTCATGAGCCCTGCCTCCGCTGGCTTCTGCCAATGAGCTCGGCCTTGCCCAAGCCGCGCGGCTGGCGTGCCCTGTTCACCTGGCCCAGGCTGCGCACGACGGCCATCACCTGCGCCATCGTGAGCGTGCCTTTCCACTTCACCTGGGAGCCGGCGCTGTACAGCCTGTGGCTGCAGGTGTTCGGCGTCGGGCTCGGGGTGATGCTGGTCTTCGGGCTGTTCGAGCAGTGGCCGCGCAGGCTGCCGCGCTGGCTGGCGCGCTGGGCGCTGCAGGTGGCGGCGGTGTGGCTGGCCGTGCCGCTGCTGCTGTTCATCTCGTACACGCTGCGCACCCAGGTCGGCGCGCCGCCGTTCTGGCAGGAAGAGTCTCGCCTGGAGGGCTTCTTCGTCTTCAGCTTCATCGGCACCCTGCTTGCTCCGTGGATGGCGCTGGCAGCACTGGTGCGCCAGCGCGAAGCCTGGGCGCGTGAACAGGCGCTGGCCTTCGAGCTGGAACGCAGCGAACTCGCGCGCCAGGCGCTGGACGCGCGCATGCGGCTGCTCAGCGCGCAGATGCAGCCGCACTTCCTGTTCAACACGCTGGCCAACGTGCAGGCGCTGGTGGAAGCGGGTTCGCCGCGGGCGGCGCAACTGCTGCAAAGCCTGACCGCCTACCTGCGTGCCGCCTTGCCCCGGCTGGACGACCCCGCCGCCACGCTGGGTCAGGAAGTCGAGCGGGTGCGGGCCTATCTCGACCTGATGCAGATGCGCATGCCCGACCGACTGCAGTTCGCGCTGCAGGTCGACCCCGGCGCCGGTGGCCTGCGCTGCCCGCCCATGACGCTGCTGACCCTGGTGGAAAACGCCGTGCGCCACGGCATCGACCCGAGCGAGGAGGGCGGGCGCATCGACATCGAGGCCCGGCGCGACGGCGCCCGCTGCCGCTTGCGCGTGGCCGACACCGGCGTGGGCCTGCGCGCCGAACGGGGCGGACAGGGCACCGGCCTGGCCGCGCTGCGCGAACGCCTGCAGCTGCTGCACGGCGGCGACGCAACGCTGAAGCTCAGCGCCGTCATCCCCCATGGTGTCTGCGCCGAACTCGATTTCCCGGCCCGCCCTTGAACCCCACCGCCCTGATCGCCGACGACGAGCCGCTGCTGCGCGAAGTGCTGCAAGCGCGCCTGGCCACGGCCTGGCCGGCGCTGCGCGTGGTCGCACAGGCGCGCAACGGCCGCCAGGCCATCGAGCAGTTCGACCTGCAGCAGCCCGACATCTGCTTCCTGGACGTGCACATGCCGGGGCAGGACGGCATCGACGTCGCGCGCCATGTCGGCAAGCGGGCCCATCTCGTGTTCGTCACGGCTTACGACCAGTACGCCCTGCAGGCCTTCGAGCATGGTGTGCTGGACTATCTGGTCAAGCCCGTGACGGCAGAGCGCCTGCAGGAGACCGTGGCGCGCCTGCAGGCCAGGCTGGAACAGGCTGCGCCAGCGGTGCACAACGAAGCCCTGCTTCAGCAGCTGGCAGCGCGCCTGCGGGCGCCTGCTGCCGGCCCCCTGCGCTGGGTGCGCGCCACCGTGGGTGCTTCGCTGCGCCTGATTCCGGTGGAAGACATCGACTACCTGAAGAGCGACACCAAGTACACCCTGGTGGCCTACCGCGGCGACGAACAGCTGCCGGCCGAGGCGCTGATCCGCACACCCCTGAAGGATTTGCTGGCACAGCTGGACCCGCTGCACTTCGTTCAGGTGCACCGGTCCGTGGTGGTGAACCTGCATGCCGTCCGCCGTGTCACCCGCGGGGCCAACGAAACGGCCGACATCGAACTGAAGCATCGGCCCGAGCGCCTGCCTGTCAGCCGCAGCTTCCTGGCGCAGTTCAAGGAGATGTAGTCAGGCCTTGGCGAGGCTTCTGCCACGAGACGACGACGATGGGCCGGGATGGCCCAGTACAAGGTATGGGGCAATGGCGCGCCGGATGTCAAGAATGCTGAAAACTGCGTCCCGCGGCCCGGAAAGCTTCAACTTTTTCAGGCGCCAGCCCGATACCGTTCAAGACACAGGACAGGCGCTGCGCGTTCCTTGCCGTCAGTCCGATTGCCGTTTCGACCGATGCCCTCCCCTACCAGAACATTCTGCCGATTGCTGCCGCGCGCCAGGCGTCGCCAGTGGAGCCGATCCGCGTGACCGACGCCTGGTTCCTGCTGGCCGCTGTCGTTGCCCTGCACATCGTGCTGTTGCTGCTGGCCAGCGCGGTGGTGGCGACGGGTCGAAGCCAGCCTGCAGCACTGGACTGGCCGCTGGCTGCAGCGGGTACCGGCCTGGTGGCCTGCGTGGTCGCATCCAGCATGAGCCTGGACGGCGTGCCCCCGCCCTGGATGGCCGTGCTGGCGGCTGCCGGCTGGGCCGCAGCCAGCGTGCTGGCGGCACGCTGGTGGCGGCCCAAGGCCCGGCCGCTGGCCGCTGCCGCGGCCGCCGTGGCGTTGTTCTTCGCTTACCTGGCCAGCCTGATGGCCTGGCCGCAGCTGTTTCGCGAGGTCACGGCGCTGCAGGGCCTGAGCCTGGGTCTGGCGCTGCTGCTCGCCACGGCCGCTGCCGTGGCGTTGCATCTGCCCATGCCCACGGAGCGTCGGCGCCGGGCATTGCAGTCGGTCGCGGCGGTGGTCGCTGCCGTGGTGCTGGCCTGGCCAGGGCTGCTGACCGATGGGCTGACTTTCCAGGCCCAGCTGAACCTCTTGCTGGGGCCGGCACTGGGCCTGCTGGGCTGTGTTTTGCTGACGAGCCTGCTGCTGCTGCTGGTGGCCCGCGCGGCGCCTGCCGAACCGGCCGCCAACCCGGTGCGGGTGTCGCCACGCGACATTGCCGCGCTGGACAACCTGACCCAGCTGCCCACGCGCGTCTACTTCGAATCCCGCCTGGCGTCGGTGGCGCGGTCCTGCGACACCAAACAACGCCGCATGGCGCTGTTCTTCATCGACCTGGACGGGTTCAAGCCGGTCAACGACACCTTCGGCCACCAGACCGGCGACCAGGTCCTGGAACAGGTGGGCAGGCGGCTGCGCCGGCTTTCCGGCCGCAAGGGCCTGGCGGCGCGCATCGGCGGCGACGAGTTTCTGCTGCTGCTGTCTGCAGCCGGTGAACAGGTGGCCATTGCCCATGCCGCGAAGAGCCTGATCACCGTGCTTTCGCAGCCCTACACGGTGGAAGGCCGGGAAATCATCATCAGCTGCTCGGTGGGCATCGCGATGTACCCCGACGACTGCAGCCCGGCAGCGCTCATCACCCGGGCCGACGCCGCGATGTACGCCGCCAAGCGTGCTGGCGGCAGCCGCCACTGCTTCTACACGCCAGAACTCGACGAAGCCGAGCGCAGCAACTTCGACCTGCTGGCCGACCTGCGCAACGCCGTGGCCAGGGACGAACTCGAACTGCATTACCAGCCCAAGATCGACGCCCGCAGTGGCCAGGTCACGGCCGCCGAGGCCCTGCTGCGCTGGCGCCACCCCGAACGTGGTTTGCTCATGCCTGGCGACTTCGTGCCCGTCGCCGAACGATTCGGCCTCATCAGCGCCATTGGCGACTGGGTCGTCAACGACGCCTGCCGACAGGTGCGCGAATGGCGTGAAAAGGGCCTGCGCATGCGCGTGGCCATCAACCTGTCGGTCTACCAGATGCGGCAGGACGACATCGCCGACCGCATTGCGCAGGCGCTGCAGCAGTACAACGTGCACCCTTCCTTGCTGACCTGCGAGATCACCGAAGCCGCAGCCATGGAAAACACCCGGGCCACGCAGGAGACCTTCCGGCGCCTGGGTGAACTGGGCACACACCTGTCCATCGACGACTTCGGTACGGGCTACTCCAGCCTGTCGTATCTGTGCGAGTTGCCTGCGTCCGAGCTGAAGATCGACCGGTCCATGGTCTCGAAGATCGAACACAGCGCCAAGGCGCTGGCCGTCGTCGACGCCGTCGTGAAGCTGGCCCATGCGCTGAGCCTGAAAGTGGTGGCCGAAGGTGTGGAGAACCAGCGCCAGCAACAGCTGCTGGTGAACCTGGGCTGCGACGAACTGCAGGGCTACCTGTTCGCGCGGCCCATGTCTTCGCGCGCACTGCTGCTGTGGGCACTGGGGGGGCGCGGCGATGCGCCAACGTTCAAGCCTTCGCTGTTCGGCCAGACCCGGGCCGCCACACCCGAGCAGATGGCGCAGTCGCGCATGCATTCACAGCCCGGGCAGGCGTCGGCCTCGGCCAACGGCGACTGACGCGGCCTGCCGCCTGCTCCGCCTAGGGCCGCTGCGGCGCCGCGGGTGCCAGGGGCGGCACCTGCTGCGAGGCCAGCAGGCGTGATTCACGCATCAGCACATGGTGGAAACGTTCGGCCCGTTCCAGCCAGGCCGTAAAGGGCAGGCCCGTCAGGCTCTCGTTCTTGAACGCGCCCTGGGCCATGAAGCTGCGCCATTCCGGCAGGGCGCGCACCTTGTTCAACAGGTCGGCGTAGTAGGCCACCTGGGCCGGTGTGGCGCCAGGCGTGGTGAAGATGCCGCGCAGCATCAGGTACTGCACCGGAATGCCGGCCGACATGCAGGTGGGCAGGTCGCTCCAGGCCAGGGGGCCTGCCACCTTGGCGGGATAGTCCAGCGGGCGCCCGTCGAACACGCAGAGCGGGCGCAAGCGGCCTTCGCGCCAGAGCTTTTCGCCTTCGATCGGGTTGTTCACCGTGATGTCGACTTCGCCCGCGGCCAGGGCGCGCGCGACATCGCCCCCGCCTTTCAGCGGCACGTAGTCCAGCCGGGTGGCGGCAGCGGTTTCCAGCAGCACCGAAACGATCTGGTCTTCCTGGCGCGAGCCCGTGCCGCCCAGTTTCAGGCTGCCGCGGGGCGCCCTGCGCATCTGCTCGACGAGCTCGGCCGTGGTGCGGGCCGGCGAATCGGCGCGCACCCACAACACGAACTGGTCCTGCGCCAGCATCTTCACCGGGGTCAGGTCGGTCCAGCGGAAGTCGCTGCCGGTGGCCAGCGGGGTGGTGAACAGGTTCGACAGCGTGATGATCAGCTTGTGCGGGTTGCCGCGAGAGGCCCGCATGTCCAGCAGTCCCTCGGCCCCCGAGTTGCCTGCCTTGTTCACGATCTGAATCGGTTGTGCCATGAGCCGGTGCTTGGCAATCAGTTCGCCCAGCAAGCGCGCCATCTGGTCGGCGCCGCCGCCGGTGCCGGCCGGCACCACCAGTTCGACGGGCTGCGTGGGCTGCCAGCCGGTGGCTGGCTGGGCTGCCGCCAGGCTGGCGGCCATCGGAACCAGGGCAAGCAGGATGCGACGAAACATGGGCTGGCCTTTCATGCCGGGAAGGCCCGGAAAGCACGCTGGACACTACCGCATCGACGCCGGCATGCGCCCTTTGTGGTGGTCGATGCGGGCCGCCGGACGTGGCGTTGTGCACAAGGGCTGCAGTCCGTCGGGACGGCCCATGGGGTGCCCCGGGCACGAACCCGATTCGAAGCCTCAGATCAACACGGAACGCGAGTCTGGCGGGGCCTGCTCGCGATCGAGCAACCCATAGTCGCGCACGACGCTGGCCACCCGCAGCCGGTAGCCCGACAGCACCTCGCCGCGGCCTTCCTGCTGGGCCTGGCGGTGCATGCCGTGGCAGCGCCAGCGGCGCACCGCGTCTTCGTCGCGCCAGAAGCTCAAGGACACGTAGTGCCCCGGGCGCGTCACGCTTTCGAAACGTTCGACGCTGATGAAGCCGTCGATGGCCTGCAGGTCGGCCTTCAGCGCGGCGGCCAGTTCGAAGTAGCGCTGCGACTGCCCGGCGGCGGGCTCCAGTTCGAAGATGACGGCGATCATGGCTTCACCCGTTGCGCGTGGTTTCCAGAGCGCGAGACCTGGGCCCCGGCCGGGGCGCCATGGCGATGCTCGCGCCCGGACTATGCTGCACCGGCTGTTCCGCGGGTTCCGGTTCAACCCGCAGGGCCGAGGTCTTGTCCGCGGCACGCTGCGGCAGGGCACGCAGCGCGAACATCCAGCTCAGGCTGCCCACCAGGGCCGTGGCCATGAGCGTGGCGTACAGCGCGAGCAGCATCCCGATGCCCACCGTGTGGTTCCAAGGCCGCGCGATGCCCAGGAACGACGCGAACAGCCAGGTCACGGTGGAGGTGACGGCAAACACCGTCAACAACACCACCTGGCGGCCGGGGCGGGCCAGGAAAGCCAGGTTCTCGTTCAGGGCCGGCAGTGCGAAGCGGTGCATCAGGTAGCCGTTGGCGGTCAGCAGCGCCACCGTCAGCACCTTCATCCACAGCTTCTGGTTCTGCAGCGCCGCGGGGTCCTGCAGCGTGGCCATGTAGACCAGGGCCGCCCCCGTCACCCACAGCACCGCCAGCGCCGCCTTGACGGTGGTCTTCAGGGCTTCCAGGTCCTGGCGCCAGGCCAGGCTGGGCGGTGCATGCAGCAGCCGAAGGAACTGCAGGTCGAACAAGAGGATGCGGCCCACGGCCACCGCCATGGCCAGCAGGTGGGCGAAGACCAGCAGGGTCTTGACGATGACGAGCAGGCTCAAGGGCAGGCTTTCGCGGGGCAGGCTGGCACGGCGGCGTTCAGGGCAGGCGTTCGAGTTCCAGCCGCAGGCGTTCACGATCGGCCGCCGCGGGCACCGCTTCCAGCAGCGCCTTGAAGAAGCCTGCGCGGCCCGAGCTGCGCGCCACGGCCCGGCGCACCACGACGCTGGCAATCGGGCCCAGCGACTTCATCAGCAGTTTCTGCGCGGCCGCGACGGTGTGTTCGGCCAGCACCGCCGGCGCCTCCACCACGGCCAGGTCGCCACCGGTGCCCTGGTGCGCGCGGGCGGCCGTGGTCCCGGCGTTCGCCTCTGTCGCAGTCGGGCGGGCATGGGCCATCTCGGCCAGGAACGCCGCGCGGGCTCGGGGTTCGCTCACGTGTTCGGCCAGGCGCGCGCAAAGGCTGGGCAGGTCGTTGCAGTCGCGCGCGGTGCGCTTGACCAGCACCGCGGCCAGCGGGCCCACGTGTCGTGCCAGGGTGGACTCGACGCGCGACAGCTGTTCGCTCGTCCAGCTGGTGGGTGCGGCCCAGGCCGAGCCGCTGCGGGTGCCGGGTGCCGAGGGCGGGCGGGGCTCGGGCTTGACCGGCAGGGCGATGACGGTGGCGTCGGACACGGCATCGGCCGGGGCCTCGCCCAGGCTGGCCAGCAGGGCGCGCCTGAAGTCCATGGCGCTGGCGAAGCGGTCTGCGGGTTCCTTCGCCAGGGCCCGTGCCAGCCAGGCGTCGTACTGCTGCGGCCCGGCGTAGCCCGGGAGCGCCGAAGGCAGCACCGGCGGCTCGTGCACCACGCGGTACATCAGCGATTCGGCGCTGCCCTTGAACGGGGGCTGCCCGGTCAGCAGCAGGTACAGCAGCACGCCGCAGGCATAGATGTCCACGCGGTGGTCGATGGCGGTGCCCAGGAACTGCTCGGGCGCCATGTAGCTGGGGGTGCCGATCATGCCGCCCAGCTGCGTCATGGCCACGGAGTCGACACGGGCGATGCCGAAATCGGCCAGCTTCACGCGGCCGTCGCGGGTCAGCAGCACGTTGGCCGGCTTGATGTCGCGATGCCACACGCCCTTGCCATGGGCGTGGTCCAGCGCTTCGAGCAGCTGCGCCATCACGCTGACGATGTCGCTCTCGCTGAAGCGCACCTGGTTGGCCAGATAGCGCTCCAGGGTCTGGCCCTGCACGAATTCCATGGCGATGTAGGCCAGCCCGCCTTGCTCGGTGCTGTCTTCGCCGAAGTCGTAGACGGCGACGATGCCCGGGTGAGACAGCCGCCCGGCCGCCTGGGCTTCGTTGCGGAAGCGCTGCGTGGCGCTGACACCCACCTGGTCGGTGCCCAGCAGCTGGCTGCGCATCGTCTTGATGGCCACCACGCGCTGGATGCCCGGGTCGAAGCCCTGGTAGACGATGCCCATGGCGCCTTCGCCCAGCACGCCCGTGACGCGGTACTTGCCCAGACGTTCGATCATGGTGTTTCAGGCCCCGGCGGGCGGTGTGCAGAAAGCAGCAGGCGGCTGCGGGTGGGGTGGGGCTGGCAGGTCTGGCGAGGCCGTCACCCGTTGTCCAGCATGCGCATGGCCTGCACGACGCTGGTGCGCATGCGATTGAACGAGGCCGCCAGGTTGCCGATCTCGTCCTTGCTCGCGGCACTGAATTCGGGGGCGTCCATCTCGCCCTGGCTGACGTGGTCGGCCAGCACTGACAGCCGCGTCACCGGGCGCACGATGACCAGCCAGATCATCAGGTTCAGCGCCACGCCCACGGCCAGGAAGATGGCGATCTGCGACCCCAGGAAGACATTGAAGGAACGCTGCGCGCGCTGCAGCGGCAAGTCCATCGGCACCGACACGATCTGTGCGCCCACCACTTCGTTCAGGTTCCAGCCGAAGCCGTTGGCCGGCCCGTAGCGTTCGACCATGGTCCGTGGGGCGGCCTCCACGCTGCTGTGGCACTGCAGGCAGGCGGCGTTGGTGATGCGCAGCGGCCGGGCCACGAACAGGGCTGGCCCGGTGGGCGTGTCGCGCTGGCCCACGGTCTCCTGCATCTCGGCGTCGGCCCGGAAGCCGCTGACGATGTCGACTTCCCAGCCCACGGCGCGGTCGCGCGGGTTGGTGGGGTTCAGCGTGGCTTCCTTGTACGAAAACTGGGGGTAGTGCTTCTGCAGCGAGGTCAGCACCTCCACCGCCGAGAAGCTGGGCACCGACTGGGGCAGGAATTCATGCTCCATCTGGGCCTGGAGCAGCTTGCTGATCTGGCCGGAGGTGTAGTTGCGCACGGCCATGGCCTTTTCCATCATCAGCCGGGCGTTGTTCAGCACCTCTTCGCGGGCGTTGGCCTGCAGCAGGTCGCGGCTGACCCAGGCGCTGACGCCCAGGCCCAGGGCCATCACCAAGGCGTAGATCAGGTTGAATTTGACGAGAAGCTTCATGCTGTGGACCCTTCGCGGCGGGTTCACCCGGCCGCCAGCCCGCCGCCGGCGCCGGGGGACAATCCCCGCACCGCTTCGGTATCGGCAGCGCCGGCGCCGTGCTTGAGCACCGGAACCGCAGGTTTGTCACGGCGGGTCAGGGGCCAATACTGTTCGGTTAGATTATTCTGACCTACAATCCCCACCGTCGCAACACGACGACGGGTAGGACATGGCACGAACCAAGGCGGTGCTTGG
>LNFM01004741.1_pt1 | contig 25401 bp, 29 predicted proteins | sample 596031 | NCBI WGS metagenome assembly LNFM01 (sample SAMN04254537, study PRJNA301005) | activated carbon metagenome | isolation source: dual media filters at the Ann Arbor, Michigan drinking water treatment plant | place: USA: Ann Arbor | reverse complement strand
TGGCGGTCGTGGTCTTGCCCGAGCCGCCCTTGGTCTGCACGATGGTAATGACTTGCATGAAATGACGCCTCCACAAACGGTACTCACTACCCCTCGCACCGGCATCCGGCGCTCTTTCATGACGCTGCGGAAGGCGATGCACCGCAGGCAGGGCAAGACCGCGCGAAGCCTTTGTAAAGGCGTCACTAATCCGACCAGCATCCGGTGCGCCGTTTAGGCATAAGGTTGCAGAAACGTCAAATCGCATGTGCTGGAAGTTGTAACACGGGCCCTGCGCCTTCATGTTTCTTAAGGATTCCCGCATCCGTAATGCTGCGGCGCGGCGCCGGGGTGATGGCCTGGGACGATTTGCGGTCGTGACCGCCTGCCTTCCGGCCCGCATGACGGTTTGCATGTCTGCATGCCCGCCCGGAAAACTGTCCACCTGGTTAGCCCGAAGGTTGGGTGCCATTGGGACCCGTGGAGTGGACATCCCGCGCTTGAACTGCCAATCGCCTGCATGCTGGACATTCTGCCTGCTTGCCTGTCTGCCCGCTTGCCGGTTCGGACCATCGGGCATCGTCTGCGCCCTGCTCAGGCGCGCGGCCACAAAACCACGTCACGACCAGGTCACTTCTTTGCAGCTTTCGACGGTCACTCCGCCTCGGTCACCCGTCCCTCCTCCCTTCCCGGGATTCCTTTCCCTTCGGACATTCGGGTCTTGCTCGGCGGTCCGTCCTGAAGCGAACGCAAGCCTTGGCGAAGCCCAAGGTTTCAAGGCGCTCGACCCGTTTGGTCTCACGCCAAACGGAGGCCTGGCGGCCGGGGCGCAGGGATGCAGTCGGCGGGCCAGCCGCCGACCCCTGACGCCATATGGAGTCCTCACCGGCTGTCCGGTTTCCGCAGGCGGGCTCCTCTTCGGAGGAGCGGAAACCGGCCGGTGAGGACGGTTGGCAGGAACGGTGATGTGTGGTACATGATGCGCAACGATTACAAAACACATGTAATGATGCAATGCCACGCTCACGCCTGACCTCTGCTGAGACCGCCGCCATCACGGCGCGGCTCCTCGCTGGCGAGAGCGTTGCGGCCGTGGCGAGGTCGATGGGCAGGTCCCGCCAGGCACTATCACGCATCAAGGGCAGCCTTGACCGGAAAGAGGTGCGGCGGCTTTCGGTCAAGCTGAACATCCGCATCACGGAAGACGAGCATGCAGTCTTTCAGGCGGTTGCCGAGGCAAGCGGTCTGACGGTTTCCGAGGCAATCCGGCATCTGGTCAGACAGGCAAGCGATCGTCTGGCCATCCAGGCAGACGAGCTTGATGCCATCGCTGCAGCCCGGCGCGAGTTGTCAGCCGTCGGCAACAACCTCAACCAGATCGCCCGTCTGGGGGCAGTCGGACGCCTGACCTGGAACGCCCGCGATGCCGCTCTGGTGCGCAAGGTCGGAGCGCGGGTCGACGACCTTGTCGAAGAAGTTGTCCACCTCCTCTCGGCGCTGAGGGCCAAGCAGGGACTTGGTGATCCAACCTCTCCTTTCGCTCTTGCCGCTGATACTTCTGCCGAGGCGCCGAAATGACCCGGTCGCCTTCCGTCGAGGATCTGGTTCTCGGTCATGTTCTCGACGATCGGCGTCGTGGGCGCGGCGGAGAAGGCGGCGCGTCGTCTCGGCTCGGCACGCGCAAGGAACGCCAGACCCGGGCACTCCTGCGAAACGCTGGCGGGCCGCGTGGTTGGCAGTCGGTCGTCAAACGAATTGCGGGTGGCAGTGCCCGAACGCCGCAGGAGCTGAAGCGCCTTCTCGACTATGTGGCCCGGGAAGACGGGGTGCAGAGCACCTGGTGCAATCTGGCGGGTTATGAGCGTGACTTCGATCCATCGCGAACGGGCCGGACGGCGGATATCTGGTCTTCAACCTGGACAGGTGCACCGCGCCGGGGACATGCCGATCACATCGTCCTTAGTTTCCCGCGGGGGGCGGACGCAGAGCGCGCCGAGGTCATCGCCCGGGAATGGGGTCAGGCCGTGTTCGGGTCTGGTGAGTATGGGGATGTCTGGCGCTATGTCGCTGCCCTGCACATGGACACCGACCACCTGCATGCGCATTTCGTGGTCGACAAGCATGGCATCGAGGAAGGCCGGTTCCTGTCGATCTGTCGTCATGCCGCGCTGAACTTCGATGTGATGCGCGAGCTTCACGCTGAGATCAGCCAGTCGCATGGGCTGAACATCCTCGCCTCGTCGCGCCTCTCCCGCGGCATCATCGAGAACCCGCCGCGCCAGTCCGAACTACGAGCATCGCGAGAGGGTGGGAAGCCCACACCCCCTGCCCCGCCGCCGCTGTCCGATCGGGAGCGGAGCCGACGGCTTGCCGCGTTGCAGGGCTTCGCCCGCGAATACGAAAGCTTAGGCGACCTCGCCGGTCTTGCCGCCGCAACGGGCACCGAAGCGAGTGCCTCTTCCTACCTTTCCCGGCTGGCGGTGGCGCTTGGCGCCTCCGCCGCCGCTCTCAGACAAGGAGTTCCCCTGATGCCCGATCTCTCGCTTCACGCAGAGGGCGATCCCGCCGCGCGGATTGAAGCTGCGCGCAGCGAGATGGTCGCTTCGGCCACCGAGGCCTGGGAGGCGATCCGCGCCATGGAACCCTCGGCGGAGCGGGTCGCGTTGGAGCGTAGTTTCGCCGAACAGGCTCGGGCCTCGCTGAATCTAGCCCCCGACAACCTGCTTCTGGCCCAACATGCCCGGACCTTGGATCAAGGTGACGACCCTTACCATAACCCGACCCTCGCCTCGCTGGCACGACTGGAACAGGGCATCACGGAGGGCGTCTCGCTCGACGCCGGACTGCGCGCCACGCTGGCGCATGTCCGGGAAGAGGTGGGCGAGAGGTTGTCGGCGCTCTTTTCCATTCGGGAGGACGAGCTTCGTATCGCAGGCACGTCCGTCGAGGAAATGGTTGCACGGTTCACGTTGGCGGAACGCAGCGAAGGGCAGAGGGCAAGCTGGATCGACGCCCAGCCGAACACGATGCAGAAGGTGTTCTGGATGGAGACAGAGCGTACGCTCGGTCAGGAGATCGATGGCGCGCTCAAGGGCCTCGATCTGGACCCTGCCCTGACCGAAGCTCTGGCAAAGGATCAACTCCTCACCGCCGATCGGCATTTGCGCCTGTCAGAGGTGCCCGCACTCGAGGCCATCGTCGATCGGATGCACGACACCCTGAAGCCCGAGGACCTGGACCGCGTTCGGTCCGGGGACCTCGCTCCGCTCAACGAGCAGGTCCGAGATCCAGCACTCCGGGCCGCCGTTGCACATGAGCTGAAGAATGAGGGTGACCTCGGCCAGTCGAGCGAAGTCGGGCCTTGGGCCGACCTGGCACGGGCGCAGCATCGTGCCGCCGAACTTGGGCGGCGCGACCGTTCCGCCGAACGCGACACCGGCCACGAACTCTGAGGGACAGACCTATGCTCTCGAACCTCGACACCGCATGGCGGTATCCGCTGGCGCTGCTCCTTGGCCTGCTGACCGGTCTCTACATCGGCGGCATGCTGGCGACGATCTACGTGATCACTGCCTTCCGGGAGAGCCTCGATACGCTTAGCCCGATAGGCCCCTGGTTCCTTCGCTACGCCTGGGCCGACCTCGCCGCACGGCCTTCGGTCCTGCAGGGCGCGCTGATCATCACCGGCGCCGTGACTGTCGCGCTGACGCTGGTCGGACTTGCCGGAGTGCATCGCGGGCGGCTCAACCAATATGACGACGCGCATTTCCAGTCGCGCCGCGAGTTGAAGCGCAACCACATGGTCGGAACCCTCGATCAGAACGGCTTCATCTTCGGCAAGCTCGGTCTCCCGAAATCCGACGCGCCCTTCGTGATGGCGCCGCCGGACCGCTTCCCGCATGCGATGATGATCGCTCCAACGGGTCGCGGGAAGGGCGTCGGCTTCGTCATCCCGAACCTTCTGCACTTTTCAGGCTCGGCGATCATCCTCGACGTGAAGGGCGAGAACTTCGCGAAGACCTCGATCCATCGCAAGCATGGGCTGAAGAACGGCATCTGGTACTTCTCGCCCTTCGATGAGGACCGTGGGTCGCACCGGTTCAACCCCCTCGCCCGGATCGCCGCCGTTCCCTCCGCCGAGCGTCAGTATACCGCGCTGAACTCGATGGCCGACCTCTTCCTCATCCCGGAAGGCGAAAGTGCGCAGAGCTTCTTTAATGCCGGCAAGCGCCTGTTCATTGCCTCCTGCCTTTACGCCATAGAACAGCGCCGCCCGACTTTGGGCTTTGCAGGCGAGATCATGGCCGGGGGCGGCGACAAGAAGAAGAGCTACACGGCCATTGCCGAGACGACGAACATCCCGATCGTCTCCCGCACCTTTCTCGAGATGGCCGACGTCCCGGAAAAAACCCTCGGGGCCTATGTGTCGGTCATCCAAGGCTCTGGTCTCGAGCTTTGGAATGACCCCGCAGTCGACCGTGTGACCTCGGCCAGCGACTTTGACTTCTCGACGTTCCGCCGCGATCCCCAAAGCCTCTATATCGTCGTTCAGCCCGAGCACCTGAAAACCTTGGCCCCCCTCGTTCGTTTGCTCTTTGCCGATGCCATCGCCTCCCTCCAGCGACGCGAGCCGGGACCGGACGAGCCCCATGCGGTAATGTTCCTCATGGACGAATTCGACCAACTCGGCCGTCAGCCCCTTGTCCTCTCCTCGATCAAGACCATCCGCAGCTTCGGCGGCCGTTTCTTTATCATCTCCCAGACCATTCCCGGTCTGGATGACATCTATGGCGAAACCGGGCGGAGGTCCCTGCAGGGCGGGGCTGGTGTGCAGATATACATGACGCCCCAGGATGATCGGACCGCCGAGGTGCTGTCGAATGCGTTGGGGAGATCCACCATCACGGCCGTGACCGAAAGCCAGTCGCGGGTGCGTGCACTTGAAGACAGCGCGAATGTCAGCAGGCGCTCAGAAGAGCGACCGTTGATCTCGGCGAACGAGGTGCTGCGGTTTCCGCTGGATGAGGTGCTGGTGCTGCCCGAGGGACAGTATCCGATCCGGGCGCGTCACATCCGGTACTTTGAGGATCGGCACTTCGGGCCGATTGACCAAGCGCGGAAGGGGAAGGCGCTGCCGACAATACAAGGAGGCGGGGCCGAAAGCAGGCCAGCGCCTGTTGGGAAGCTGTCAGGCTTAACTGCATCCGCTGGACCAGCGGGCTCCGAGGCCTTCGGAGACGCGGCACGGGTGTTTCGGCATATTTCGGACAGCGCCAAGCGCACACGGAAGGTACCAGCGCGGGTCTAACCGGCGCATCGTCGGTGCACCTTACCGCATTCTCACATGGGCAGATATCGGCCCATACCTGCCGGTCGGGCTCATTGCGCTGCACCCTAGCAAGCGGTCGTTCGAATGCTTAGACTAGGCCTCCCTTACTGCTTGTCGCAAGCAACCGCACAGGCGCGCCGACGCTCACCGACATGGGGGCGAGTTTCGCCATTGCCACCGGCGGCGTGCTGACCCTGTTCATCGCCGCCCCGCCGAATGGCAGCTCCGTCTGGATGCGCGTCGTCGGCGAGATTTCGGGCGCGGTCTTCGAGCAGGAAATCACCGCCGACCTGCCCGCCACGACGCAGTTCCTTTCGCCGCAGCTGTTCATGAACACCGGCGCGACGGTCGCTGCCGTCGCCTGCGACTGCGCCGGAGTCTACCTGAAAACCGACTTCTAGGCTTCTCGCCTGCCGCAGCTCGCGGGTGGCTCAGGATCTCGCTGCGTTCCGGGAGTACACATCCAGCGAACCATCGCGACGGATCAGCAGGACGTCATAGGCATCGCGCTCGTCCTCCGGCCCCATGCCGGGCGAACCGTAGGGCATACCAGGGACCGCAAGCCCGACCGCATCGGGGCGTTCGGCCAGCAGGCGCCGGATGTCGACGGCAGGAACGTGGCCTTCAAGCGCATAGCCATCGACCACGCCGGTATGGCAGGAGAAAGCCTTCGCCGGGACGCCATGGTCCATCTTGAAGCGGATCAGCAGCGTTCCCATCGACACTTCGTCCGTCACGGTGAAGCCTTGCTCGCGCAGGTAGTCGACCCAGGCATCGCAGCATTCACAGCCGCGTCCCTTGACGACATGGATCGGTGGTTCCGCTTGCGACCAGGCGGCGCGCCCTGGGACCGCGACGCTGGCCGCTGCCGCAAGCAGCAGGTTGCGTCGTCCGATGTGCTGCCCGCTCATCCCCGATCTCCTACTACCAAAGCTTCAAAGCCCGTCTCGCGGCGCCATGTCGTCAGCGCATCAAGATCCTCGGACGAGGCAATCTCTTGTTCCGGCAGGGCGTCCCGGTCCGTCGGATCGACCGGCCGACCGTCAACGCGGACCTCGTAGTGCAGGTTCGGGCCACTTACGAGGCCCGTCGCGCCAACGGCACCGATGCTGTCACCGGCCTTGACCCGCGTGCCTTCCCGAACATCCTCGGCAATCTCGGACAGATGGGCATAGCGCGTCACGACCCCGCCGCCGTGATCGATGTCGATGGTCAGACCGTAACCTCGGATCGTACCGGCAAAGACCACACGCCCGGCGCCGGTGGCCGAGACCTCGGTTCCGACCGGAGCGGCATAGTCGATCCCGGTGTGCATCCGCACGCCCCCGAGAACAGGATGGTTGCGTCGCCCGAAGACGGACGACAGCCGGGCACCGAGGATTGGCGCGGCAGACCGCTGGACGGCTTCCCCGTCCTCGAACACGATGACGGGTCCTGCGGCTTCGGTGGCGACAAGCTCAAGCACCCGGTCTGCAAGTTCCAGCCGCGCATAGTTCAGCCGGGGCTCACCCGCGATGCTGCCGTCAGGAAGCTGGTCTTCCTGCCAGACCAGCGCGAAGGTCTCGCCGCCCTGCAGATCGCGCCGGAAATCGACCTGGCCCGCGAGGAGCGCAGTCAGGTCCACGGCGAAGCGCTCCGGCGCGTTGCGCGCGACGAGGGCTTCGTAAAGCGTGCCGTCAAGCACCAGCGTCTCCCGCCGGTCCGTCTCACGGATTGGCGGATCAAGCCGCTCGGCTGTCACCTGGCCATTGAACGTCAATGCAATCTCGACGCCATCTTCCACGAAAAGCGACAGGCGCGTCAGGCTGGTCGGATCGCCCGTTGCGGCCGTCCATTCGACGCGATGACCGGGTCGCAGGTCGGTCAGGTCGTAGACCCCCGCAAGCGCCAGGGCGGCCTCGGCCCGGAGGTCCGCGGGTACACCTGCGCGGTCAAGCACGCTGTCGAGCGTGTCGCCTGAGGCGATCGTCACATCGATCACGGCTGGACCGTGCGTGGTCGGCGGGTCGGCTGCAGCCTGCAACGGCACGAGAGAGGCGGCGGCAAGGACCATGAGGGCAGAGCGGATCATCTGGCAGAATGACCTTTCAGCTGAGAGTTCGGCGGATCTTCGGAACGGCGAAACGCCGATCCTCGTGATAATCAATGATGCTGGCAAAGCGCCCGTCCGGGTGGAACAGGAACACCCCGGCTGTATGGTTGACCGTATAATCGCCATCGCGCGGCACCTTCTCGAACCACGCGCGAAATCCCGCGGCGGCGCGTTCGACCTCGGCCAGCGGGCCCGTCAGGCCGGTGATGCGCGGATCGAAATTCGCGAGGTAGTCGGACAGGACCGCCGGCGTGTCGCGTTCAGGGTCCACCGAGATCAGGGTGACGTTCAGGCGGTCAGCCTCGGGACCGAGATCCTCGAGCCAGCCCGAGATGTCGCTGAGCGTGGTCGGACAGACGTCGGGACAGAAGGTAAAGCCGAAGAAGATCATGGTCGGGCGCCCGATCCAGTCGGACGGCCGGACGGTTGCGCCGCGCTGGTCGGTCAGAGTGAAGTCCATTTCGGCGATCGGCAAAGGCAGACGTGGGTCTGTGGCAGGCGCGGTGCCGCGGCTGCGCCATGCCCCGAGGCCGAGCGTGAAAGCCAGCGCCCCCGCCACCCCGCCGAGGCCGAGGATCACTGCCCTGCGTGTTCGCAATCCGGCCCCTCCGCCTGCATGGACAGGACCTCGACCGGCACCGTCACCTCGCCCGCGTCGCGGAAGGTCAATGTCACGGGGAAGCCCTCGCCTTCCTTCAGTGTGGTGGTCAGGCCCATCAGCATTCCGTGATAGCCCCCGGGCGCCAGCGCCACCGTCTGTCCCGCCGGAACCGGAACCGACATGGCGTGCGGCATCGAGGCGACGCCGTCCGTCACGACGGTTTCGTGCAGCATCGGCATTTCCGCGACGGGCGTCGCGATGCCGACCAGCGCGTCATCGGCGCTGCCTGTGTTGGTGATCTCGACATAGAGCACGCCGGGGCGTTCGGCGCCGATCGTCGCGCGGGACCATGCGTGCTCGATCATCAGATTTCCGATGGTGAAGGTTTCGCAGGCCAGGGCAGGCAGGCCGACAAGGGACAGAAGGGCGGCAAGGATCGGGGTTCTCATGGAGCCTCACAGTCTGGAGCGAAGGTCATTCAGGATGTCACTGGCGGGCGTGCCGTAGGCGAACTGGCGCAGCCAGTCGCCATCGGGCCCGATCAGGTAGAGCGCCGGGCTGTGCGACATGGTGTAGCCATCCGGCGCGGCCGGGTCGTCCTCGCGTTCGAAGTAGATGTGGAAGCTCTCCGCGGCGGCGCGCGTCTGCACCTCGTCTCCGGCGAGGCCCAGGATCGCCGGGTGGAAGGCGGATGTGTAGGCGGCAAGCCCCAGACGGCGGTCGCGGACGGGATCGACGGAGATGAAGATCGGTTGCACCTTGTCGGCGTCCGATCCGAGGTCATCCATGACCTGCGCGACCTCGGACAGCGTGGTGGGGCACACGTCCGGACAGCTCGTGAAGCCGAAGAACACCAGAAGGTGCTTTCCCGCGAAGTCCGCCTCGGTGCGGATCCGGCCCTCGGCGTCGGGCAACGAGAACACCGGGCGAAACGCGGCCTCGGCCCGGGGCGGGGTTGCCGGATCGGCCACCAGAACCCAGGTTCCATAGGCCAGACAGGCCAGGCCCGCGGCTGCCCAAAGGGCTTTCTGGAATGTTGTCAGTCTCATGCGGCCCCTGTCTATGATGCGGCGTGCCTAAACCCTCCAGCGGCTTGAGGTTCAAGCGAAAAAGCCCAGTGTCACGGAAAGATGAGGCGTCAGTCGAACAGAACCGTCGCCAGCAGATTGACATTCAGCACGATGATCGTGACCGCGATCAGCGCGCAGCGCGCAGCGCGCAGAGCGCGGTAAGCCAGCGGGGGGCCACCAGATCGCCCATCTTGGCCCGGCTTGCCGTGAACATCACCAGCGGCACGATGGCGAAGGGAAGCTGGAAGGACAGCACGACCTGGCTCAGGATCAGGAGCTGGCCGGTCTCCTCGCTGCCGTAAAGCAGGATCACGGCCATCGCCGGGACAATGGCGATCAGCCGGGTGATCAGCCGCCGCAACACCGGGCTGATGCGGAAGGCGATGAACCCTTCCATCACGATCTGCCCTGACATCGTGGCTGTCACGGTCGCGTTCAGCCCACAGCACAGAAGCGCGATGCCGAACAGGGTCGGGGCGATGGCGCTGCCAAGCAGCGGCGAAAGCAACGCATGCGCCTGATCGATCTCGACGATTTCGGTTGTGCCGCTGGCGTGGAACGTCGCGGCGGCGAGGATCAGGATCGACGAGTTGACCAGAAGCGCCAGCATCAGCGCGATGGTCGAATCCCAGGTCGCAAGCCGCAGCGCCTCGCGCTTGCCGCCCGGATCCTGTCCGAAGGCCCGGGTCTGCACGATCCCGGAATGGAGGTACAGGTTGTGCGGCATCACGGTCGCGCCGATGATGCCGAGCGCGATGTAAAGCATCTGCGGATTGGTCACGATATCGGTCGAGGGCGCAAAGCCCGCGATCACCGCGCCCCAGTCGGGGTCGGCCATCGCGATCTGCACGAAGAAACAGGCCGCGATTACCGCCAGAAGTGCGATGATGAAGGCCTCGATCCACCGAAATCCCTTGTTCTGCAGCCAGAGGATCAGGAACACGTCGGCCGCGGTGATGAAGATGCCGATCTCGAGCGGGATGCCGAACAGAAGGTTCAGGCCGATGGCCGTGCCGATCACCTCCGCGAGGTCGGTGGCGATGATCGCCGCTTCGGCAAACAGCCAGAGCGGCACCGACACCCAGCCCGGAAAGGCATCCCGGCAAGCCTGCGCCAGGTCGCGGCCCGAGGCGATGGCGAGCCGCGCGCAGAGCGACTGCAGAAGGATCGCCATGATGTTCGACAACAGCGCAACGAAGAGCAGCGTGTAGCCGAAGGCCGCCCCCCCGGCGAGCGAGGTGGCCCAGTTCCCGGGGTCCATGTAGCCGACCGCGACGAGGTAGCCCGGCCCGATGAAGGCAAGGAACCGGCGGAAGGGCGACGCGCCGCGCGGCACTGCGATCGAACGGAACACTTCGGACAGGGACGGCGTGGTGCTGTCGGTACGCCAGGCATGGATCGGCATGGATGGAAGCCCCAGAAGGACGCGTCCGCAAAGGCCGGGCGCAATATGTTAGATGATGCTAAAAATTCTCCCCACGGCTTTACTTGTCAATCCGTCCCGTGCGATGCTTCTGCGATGACAGGGATCGATCCGAAGAACCGCATGGGCACCGATGACCGAGCCGCCGACCTGCGGGCCGAGGCGTTCCAGGGCGTGCGCGCGGCGCGCAGCCGCGAGCTGGCCGAGGACTATGTCGAACTGATCGCCGAACTGATCCACGACCACGGCGAGGCGCGGCCGGTGGATATCGCCGCGCGGCTTGGCGTCCGGGTCCCGACGGTGACCAAGACGCTCGACCGTCTGGCCCGGGAGGGCCTGATCACCCGGGCGCGGTATCGGTCCGTGTTCCTCACCGACGAGGGCCGCGCGCTGGCCCGGGAGTGCCGTCGGCGGCACGAGATCGTGCTGCGGTTCCTGCTGAGCCTGGGCCTCGACCCCGAAACCGCCGAGCGCGACGCCGAGGGGATCGAGCATCATGTCAGCGCGCGCACGCTGGCCCTCTTCGCGGCCTTCGCCAGCAAGTCCTGACGGCGGCGTCAGGCGTTCTCGACGGCGAAGCGCACATCGGCGATCAGGCTTTCAGCGCTGAAGTTCTCCAGCCGTTTGCCGTTCAGGAAAAAGGTCGGCGTCTGCCGGATGTCCAGGGCTTCGACATCCGCCATGTCCTGGTTGATCGTTCCGGTGATGCCGGGAAAGAGCTTGTCCGTCTCGGCCCGGTCCAGATCGAGGCCCGCATTCCCGGCGATCTCCCAGGCCACGTCCATCTCGGGCGCCCCGTGGACTGCCCAGCCCGGCTGCTCTTCGAACAGGGCGTCAAGCACCGGTTCGAACTGGCCCTGCATCCGCGCCGCCTCGAGGATCCGGGCTGCCTCGTCCGACCCTTCGTGGAACAGGGTATAGCGCAGCACAACGCGGACCTGATCCGGGAACAGCCGGAGGATCTCCTTGATGACCGGATGGTACGCCCGGCAGGCCTCGCAGGAGGGGTCGAAGAACTCGACCAGCGTGACGGGCGCATCGGCCGGGCCGAAGCTGGGCGAGTAGGGGCGGACGAGGAGTGCTGCGTCCACGGGCGGCGCAGCGGCGGCGCGGGCATCGGCGTCTGCCTGACGCCGGGTGTTCACGACAAAGGCGCCGCCCCCGAAAGCGACGAGCCCGAGGGCAGAGGCCCCGATCAAGACAGTGCGGCGGTTCATGCGCGGGTTCCCCTCGGAAGGATCAGACAGGCAAGGATGGCGGCAAAGACCGCCAGCGAAAGGTAAGGAATGGGCAATCCCAAGATCACCTGCGCCGGGCCCGAGCAGGAAGGGCCGTTCTCGGTGCAGGGAACGACTGGAGCAGGCAGGAGCCCCGCATAAAGTCCGGAATGCCAGGCAGCGAGCGCCAGCCCGGCGATTCCGAACGGAAGGGCATAGACCCGCGCCAGGCGGTCGCCCCGCCAGATCGACAGGCCAAGGATCGGGACCAGCGGGAACATGGCGATACGCTGGTACCAGCACAGGGTGCAGGGCATCTGCCCCAGCACCTCGCCGATGAAGAGAGCCCCGAGGGTGGCGGCAAGAGCGATCACGAACGCGGTCGTCACCGCTAGGTCGTCCCGGGACGGGGTGTCAGCGTCAGCCTTGGTCACGAACGGGCTCCTTGCGGCGGCGCTGTGGCAGGGACGACGCGAGGAGGCAGGCCGCTCCCAAGGTGATCGCCATGTCCGCGACGTTGAACGTCGGCCAGTGCCATTCCTTCCAGAAGACGTCGAGGAAGTCCGTCACCGCACCCTGCCGCAGCCGGTCGATGATGTTGCCAAGCGCCCCGCCGACGATCAGGGCGAACCCCGTGCGCTCGACCGGATGGCGCGCGCGCAGGGCCATCACGGCGAACACCAGCGTCAGCCCGGCGGTCACGGCGGCCATCAGCAACGGCCGACCGGACATCGGACCGGACAGGAGGCCGAAGCTCGCGCCTTCGTTGAAACCGAGCGTCAGGTCGAGACCGGGAAGGATGGGAACGGGCTGGCCGGGCACCAGGCCGGACAGCGCGGCCGCCTTGGTGGTCTGGTCGAGCAGAACCGTGGCCAGGACCACAATCGCAGGTCGGGTCATGGAGCGGTTCCCTGGCGCAGCCCGATCCAGCGCGGCACCGCGGCGGTGTAGCGGTCGTAGTCCGCCCCGAGTGCCGCCCGCAGGGCCGTCTCCTCTGCGCGCACCTGTGTGACAGCCGACCACAGGAAGACGAGCGGCGCGACGACAGTGGGCAGCGATGACACCGCGAGCGCGACACCGGCCAGCAGGGCGAACTGCCCCACGAAGGTGGGGTTCCGGCTGTAGCGGTAGAGCCCGCCCGTGACGAGGGCGCCCGTCGCGCCGGGCACGACCCCTACCCGCCAGGAGGCGCCCATCGACATCTGCGCCGCAAAGGCGACCATCGCCCCCACGCCCGCGAGGAAGACACCGATCAGCCCGGCGGCAACCGCCCCGCCTTCGGTCCAGAGCGGATCGGCCTTGTGGAGTACAGGCCATGCCAGCCAGAGAAGCGGCCCGAAGAAGGCGAGCACGAAGGTCGCACGAAACCCGAAGGCGGCCAGCCGCTCGCGTCCCCTTGCCTGCCCGAACAGCCAGACCGGCCTGCCCGCCGCCTGCGTCGCCGCCGTGGTCCCCCAGAGGAACAGTGCCAGATAGCCGAAGAGAAGGGCCAGCGCGGCCCAGCCGAAAGCCGACATCATCGCCTCACGCCTCGCCCTCGGGGTTGAACCGCAAGAGACGCAGCGCGTTCAGCGTCACCAGCACCGTCGCACCCGTATCGGCCAGGATCGCGATCCAGAGGCCCGTCAGGCCGAGGACCGAGGTGACGAGGAACACCGCCTTCAGCCCCAGGGCGATGGTGACGTTCTGACGGATGTTGGCCATGGCCGCGCGCGAGAGGCGGATGGTTGCGGGAATGTCGGTCACGCGGTCGCGCAGGATCGCCGCATCGGCGGTTTCCAGCGCCACATCGGTGCCCGATCCCATGGCGACGCCGACCGACGCCTGCTTCAGGGCGGGCGCATCGTTGATGCCGTCACCGATCATCATGACGCCGTCCTTCGCCCCGATCTCGCGAATATAGGCGAGCTTGTCCTCGGGAAGCATGTCGGCCTCGAACTTCAGGCCAAGGCCGCCCGCGATCGCCGCCGCCGTCCGCGGGTTGTCGCCGGTCAGGATGACGGGGGTCAGGCCCATCGCGGTCAGCTGGCGCACGGCATCCTTCGCATCCGCCCGCGGCTCGTCGCGCATCGCGATCAGGCCGAGCGGGGACTTGGCGCGGAACACCGCGACGGCGGTCTTGCCCTCCTCTTCGAAGATCGTCGCCTGGCGCAGTCCAAGCCCGTCAAGGCCGCCGTTGTCCATGGCGTAGCGGGGCGAGGCGACCCAGGCCGGGGCGCCGTCGACCGTCGCCACGACGCCCTTGCCCATCAGTGCCTTGGCTTCGCTGGCGGCGAGCGGCGCGACGCCCGCGTCCTTCGCCCGGTTCAGGATGGCGACCGCCAACGGGTGGCTCGACCCCGTCTCGACACCCGAGGCGACAGCCAGAAGATCGGCCTCGGTCGTCTTGCCGAAGGGCACCACATCGGTCACCTGCGGCCGGCCATGCGTCAGGGTGCCCGTCTTGTCGAAGGCGACCCAGCCGATCTTGGACGCCGCCTCGATCACCGCGCCGCCTTTCATCAGCAGCCCACGCCGCGCGCCGGAGGACAGCGCCGAGGCGATCGAGGCCGGAACCGAGATCACCAGCGCGCAGGGGCAGCCGATGAGAAGCAGCGCCAGGCCACGATAGACCCAGGTATCCCAGGGTTGGCCGAAGGCCAGTGGCGGCACCAGCACGACCAGCGCCGCGACGCCAACGATGGCGGGCATGTACCAGCGGCTGAACCTGTCGATGAAGCGTTCCGTCGGCGCGCGCGCTTCCTCGGCTTCCTCGACCAGCCGGATGATCCGCGCGATGGTGTTGTCCTCGGCCCCTTTTGTCACCGCAACGCGGATGGCCGCTTCGGTATTGATTGCCCCGGCAAACACCGCATCCCCGGGTCCGCGCGTCCTTGGCACGCTTTCGCCGGTGACCGGGCTTTCATCGACGCCCGAGGTGCCCTCGACGATCTCGCCATCCGCCGGGATGCGGTCGCCCGGGCGTACCAGGACGGTCTGGCCAATGGCCAGGCTCGCCGCAGGAACCTCGCGCGTGGTGCCGTTCACTTCGAGGAGCGCCGTCTTGGGCACCAGTTTGGCCAGGGCCCGGATGCCGTCGCGCGCCTTGCCCGCCGCCACACCTTCGAGCACCTCGCCGACCGCGAAGAGGAACACGACCAGCGCCGCCTCTTCCGCCGCGTCGATGAACAGCGCGCCGACGGCGGCGATCGTCATCAGGCTCTCGATGGTGAAGGGTTGGCCCATTCGCAGCGCGGCGAAGGCGCGCCGCGCGACCGGAGCAACCCCGATGAGGCAGGCCGCGACAAAAGCCCATCGGCCGATGTCCGGCGCGATCAACTCGACGATCCAGGCCGCGCCGAGCAGGACTGCCGTGAAGATGACCAGCTTGCCCTTTCCGGTCTGGTACCAGTGCTTGCCCCTGTCGGCGGGGTCATCGTGGACATGGCCCGGGCTGCCATGGCCCGAGTCGTCACGCGGCGAAACCTTCCCGTGCGTCGCGTGGTCATGACCGTCATGATCGTGGCCCGATTGATCTGCCCCGCCATCCCTCTCGCCAGGCGCCCCTGCCGTCGGCGTCGCGGGCAGCACAAAGTCCTTCCTCGCCGATGCTGCCCGTGGCGCGATCTCATAGCCGAGCGCACGAACGGCGCTCTCGATCCTGTCCCGCCCGGTTTGCGCCTCGTCGAGGGTCAGACGGAGACGTTCCGACATGATGGCGACCTCGACACCGCTCACTCCCGGCAGGCGCGACACCGCATCCTTGATCTTGGTGGCGCAGGATCCGCAATCCATGCCCCTCACGGTCCAGTCGAAAGCGGTTTCGTTTCGTGCTTCGGCCATCGTCAATCCTCGGCCCCAGCGGGGCGATTGTCTTCATCGAGTCGGGAAGCTAATGTCTCTAGCAACTATAGCTTCAAGGGGAATCTGATGCTGACCATCGGAAAACTCGGAGGGCAGGCCGGAGTGAAGGTTCCGACCATCCGCTACTACGAACAGATCGGGCTTCTGCCCGAGGCCGGGCGCAGCGCCGGCAACCAGCGGCTCTACGGACGCAAGGCGTTGGAGCGGCTTGCCTTCATCCGCCACGCACGGGACCTCGGCTTCACGCTCGAGGCGATCCGTGACCTTCTCAGCCTCTCGGACAATCCCGAACAGCCTTGCGTCGCAGCCGACGCCATCGCGCGCGCGCAGCTTGCCGAGGTGGAGCGCCGCCTCGCGCGGCTGACGGCGCTGAAGGCCGAACTGGAGCGGATGGTCGTGCAATGCGCGGGCGGCAAGATTGCCGATTGCCGGGTGATCGAGGTGCTGGGCGACCATTCCCTCTGCTCCACCGACCACCGCCATCCGGAGAGCGAGTCCAGTCCGTGACCGCGCCCGGCACACTCGCCATCTATGCCGGTGCCGCCTTGGCCGAGATCGCGGGCTGCTTCGCGGTCTGGGCCTGGATGCGGCAGGGGGCGAGCGCCATCTGGCTTGTCCCCGGAGTGGCGAGCCTCGCCGCCTTCGCATGGCTGCTCGCGCTCGCCCCATCCGACTTCGCCGGGCGCGCCTATGCGGCCTACGGCGGGGTCTAGATCGCCGCATCGCTCCTCTGGCTATGGATGGTCGAAAAGCAGCGGCCGGACGCCTGGGACCTGACAGGCGGGGCGATCTGCCTCTTCGGTGCGGCGGTCATCCTGTTCGGTCCAAGGGAGATGAGGAGCTAGTCAGGCGCTCGACCGAAGATCGTAAAGGCGGAGTGTCACGCTGGAACAGCCGAAGATAGTGCCACTAGATGATTGTCGTCTTCGCGACGTAGTTCGGTCGCGGATGCGCCAGAAGTGCAGCCGGGGAAGCGATGCAGAACTTTCTTCAAATTGAAATTTAGACTGAACAAGGTTGGACATCAGGCCCATTCCCTCCATCGAATGGCTGCTTTGCGACGCGGTCACGGAACCGCACATCGCGGCGGCCGTCTGCTATCCGCCCAAAGCGGACCTTTAGTCAGATGTGTGTCTATAGCCCCTTCGCAAGCGCAACAACAAATGAAGGGCAAAGACACCGTTGCTAGGCTTCTTCTTGCTTGCATGGGGACCGACGCGACACTGAGTTCTCTCACCCAAACACCAAGCCACCGTCGACGATAAGGTTTTGCCCCGTCACTGCTCTCGCCCATGGCGATGCGAAGAAGAGCACGGCATCGGCAAGGTCCTCGGGCGTCGTGACACGCCCCAGCGGGGTCTGGGCGGCCACGATGTCGAAGACGGCCTCAGGTGTTGCGCGGCTGGCATCGGTCGTGCGCAGCAGGCCGCCGGACACCATGTTGACGTTCACGCCCATCGGCCCCAGTTCCTTGGCCGCCGTACGGGTCATGGCAAGCAACGCCCCCTTAGCGGCAGTATAGTCGTGATAGGGCACGACAGGATTCTGCAGCAGGTTGGTCCCGATCGTGATGATCCGCCCAAAGCCTTGGGCTTTCCAATAGGGCCGTAGGGCCTGCATGCAATGTAGTGCGCCGCCCACGGCGGTTGCGGTCTGCGCCGCGATCTCGTCCCAGGTCAGCCGGTCCAGATGCGACCGTGCCTCGCCATTGAACGAGAAATCCGCCAGCGCATTGTGCACAAGCACATCCGGTGCGCCGAGGGTGCGGGTGATTTCTGCCATCATCGCGGCGACCTGCGCAGTGTCGGTCACATCTGCGCCAAAGGCTGCCGCCCGGGGGGCGAGCGAGGCTGCCAGCGCGTCTGCCTCGGTCTTGCTGTGGCGATAATTGATGGCGACCCGCGCCCCCTCGCGGGCAAAGGCGCGGACGATCGCCGCGCCAAGGCCGCGGCCTCCGCCGGTGACAAGGACGGTCAGGTCGGAGAGCGGACGAGTCATCTGGTGGATCCTTCGAAAAATGCGTGGAAATGGTGGGTCGGGCCGTGGCCTTGGCCGACGGACAGAGCATCTGCTGCGGCGATGGCGCGGGCGACATAGGCCTTGGCGACGCTAGCTGCTTGCGAAAGCGGCATGCCTTGGCCGAGGCGGGTTGCAAGGGCCGAGGACAGGGTGCATCCGGTGCCATGTGTCCTTTGCGTCGCGTGGCGCGGGCCGGGCAGCCAGAGCATGGCGTCCGCCGTGGCCAAAAGATCGGGGCAGGCACCGCCCAGCAGATGGCCGCCTTTCAGCAGCACAGCCTTTGGACCGAGGGCCAGAAGTGCGCGCGCCTGTTCTTCCATCCCCGTTTCCGTCACGGTCTCGTCTTGCCCCAGAAGATCCGCTGCCTCAGGCAAGTTGGGGGTGATGACGCTTGCTTGCGCGAGCGCATCGCGAAGGGCCGCCACGGCATCGGCCCGCAGCAGGCGGTCGCCGCCCTTGGCGACCATCACAGGGTCAAGCACCACGGGCGCATCAAGTCCGGTCAGCGCCGCGAACACCGTGGACACCATGTCGGATGTGCCCAGCATGCCGATCTTGACGGCATCGATCCGGATGTCGGCACGCAAGGCCGCGATCTGTTCTGCGACAAAGGCGGGTTCGATCATCTGTACCGCGCTCACGCCTCTGGTGTTCTGCGCGGTCAGGGCGGTGATCGCTGCCATGGCATAGCCGCCATTGGCCGAGATCGCCTTGATGTCAGCCTGAATGCCGGCACCGCCCGAAGGATCGGACCCGGCTATGGACAGGATGTTCGAGATCATGATGCGTTCCATTCCGCAAGAAGTGCTGCTGTCGCGGCCTGCGGGTCTGGCGCGCGAGTGACCGCCGAGACGACGGCCAGACCGACCGCTCCGGCAGCCCGCAACGCGTGAGCATCCCCGGGACCGATGCCGCCGATGGCAAAGGTCGGCAGCCGCGCCGCCGCGACGATGGCCGCCAACCCTTTAAGGCCGATGGGCGTGGCGTGATCGGGCTTTGTAGCCGTGGCACGGATCGGACCCGCGCCAATATAATCGACCCCTGGCGGAATCCGCCGCGCCTGATCCACGGTTTCAATTGACAGGCCCAGCAACATCCCTGGCCGCAGGCGACGGCGGATCTCTTCCACGTCGCCATCACTCTGGCCGATATGCAAACCATGCGCCCCCGTTTGAAGGGCGACCTCGACACGGTCGTTCACGATCAGCTTTGCCCCGAATCCCGCGATGCGGGGCAAAAGCTGTGCTACCAGGGCCGCCATCTCGGCATCCGTCGCGCGCTTGTCTCGGATCTGAATCAGCCCCGCCCCGCCCCGCCCCGCTGCAAGGGCCTGCTCTACGACGGGCAAGGGCGCTTCGGGATCGGTGATGACATAGACGGGTCCAGTCATGCCGCTACCACCCTTGCGCCATGGTGCAGGTCATCCGGCGTCAGCGCGTGCAGTGCATCGAGGAAGGCGGTCTGGAAGCTTCCCGGTCCGGCAGCGCCTTGTGCCGCTCTCTCACCTGCCAGCCCGTAATAGGCCAGCGCCGCCACAGTCGCGCCGAGCCGTTCCTGTCCGGCGATAAAGGCCGCAATCACCCCGTTTAGGGAACACCCCAGCGCGGTCACGCAGGGCATCAGGGCATGTCCGTTCAACACCCGATAGGCCGATGCCCCGTCGGTCACGAAATCGACCGGACCAGACACGGCGACCACGGCCCCCGTCCGGCGGGCCAGGTCGCGCGCCGCAGTTTCGGCACCTTCCACAGGATCAGTGGCATCGACGCCGCGCCCTTGTCCGCCAAGCCCGGACAGGGCGATGATCTCGGAGGCATTGCCTCGGATCACGGTCGGGCGCAGCAACAGAAGGCGGGCACAGACCTCCTGCCGGAAGCGGGTCGCACCGACACCGACCGGGTCGAGCACCCACGGCCGTCCGGCCGCGTTCATCGTGCGGGCAGCGATTTCCATGGCTTCGGCCCAAACAGGGTCCAATGTCCCGATGTTGATGGTCAGCGACTGCGCAAGCCCAGCGAACTCGGCCACCTCTTCGCGGGCATGCACCATGGCAGGGGATGCGCCCGCTGAAAGCAGCACATTGGCCATGATGTTCATGGCAACGTAATTCGTGATGTTGTGCACCAATGGCGCCGTGGCGCGCATCTGATGAAGGAAGGTGCCGGCCTCAATCATTGTTTCCTCCCGCCGACGCGGGAGAACCGGAGCGAGTGACTGGCCACCAAAAGACCGAGCTCACACGTCGCGGACTCCCTACGCCAGCATGATCTGGTTCAGGTTCAAAGGGTGCTTCTCAGCCCGGATCCCCGGACGCCCCTGTCGCGCCTCGAAACTCGGAGTTGGTTGGCAATATGTCAAGAAGCAGTGTTCAAATCTCTGCTCTGGGTTTCGATGTAGGGACTGACCAGGATTTTCTGCGTGCTTCGCACGAAGGCCGGTCTGGTCTAGAGGATCATCCTGCAAAGGCGGGGACGCCGAAGGTCCGCTTCCCGCCCTTCTCGACCCTCACATACACAGTATCTCCGCCACCCCACGCCGCCCACCCTGCCGCGAAAGCTGCACCACCAGATCCACGCTCCCCTCGCAGTACCGCTTCACCTCCTCGAACCCCATGCCGAGTCCCGCAGCCATGACCATGATCGCCAACCGGTCGATGGCTTTCCTCGCGGTGTCGGCATGGATGGTCGTGAACGATCCGCCGTGCCCGGTGTTGATTGCCTCAAGGAAGGTTCGGCTTTCCTCCCCCCGTAGTTCGCCGAGAATGATCCGGTCCGGCCGCATTCGGAGCGAGGCTTCAAGCAGCCGCGCTGGCGTCCGTTCGCCTTGGGCACTGCGATCCGCTTTAAGGGCCACGGCGTTCTCCTGACGGGGGAAGAGCTCATAAGCATCCTCGATCGTCAGGATCCGCTCCCCCGGGTCCACCATCGACAACAACGACCGCGCGAAGGTCGTCTTACCGGTCGAGGTACCACCTGAGATCAGGATGTTCATGCGCTCCTCGACGCATAGTCGCATCGCCTCGACAACCTGCCCAGCCTCGGCGAGTTTCATCGCCTCCCCTGCCCTTTCCCGACGCTTGGCGTCGAGATCGACGAGACCACCATGTAACAGCCGTGGTTCGACCACCTGATCGGCCGCAACCTTGAACGGCCGGAAGGTGATGGCCATCCCGCCCTCTACGATGGGCGGTGCCACGACTTGGGCCCGGATCGCCATATCGCCCCAAACGATCTTTCCGGAGACGGTGGGCTTCTTGTCGGAGAATTGCACTCCGACGGCTGAGGCGATGGCCTGGCCGAGGTTCGTGGAAAGGACGCGATCAATCGAAAGGTGCGCGAGCCGCTCCATGTGCGTCGCACCCTTCCGCTCGATCCAGACCTTTCCGTCCGGGTTGATCGCCACCTCGACCAGATCGTCCCGCAGGAACAGGGGGGCCAGCGGTGTCATGTAGCTCCCGAGGAAGCTCGGCCGATCATCCATCACCAGATTTCCAGGTCGCGGTCGACCATGACCGTGATCGCGGCCCCGGGAGCGACGGTGATGATTGGTGGAAGGCTTGTGTAGGCTTCTACCGCGGAACCCATGGCCGCGCTCAGATCCTCGCCCATGCTCTCGGCCGTGTCGGAACTGATCTCGTCGGTGTATTTCGCGGCGGCGACGGCGGGGGCGGCCCCAAGAAGGGAAATGAGCGCAGCCGAACCGAACCGCGCGCCGAAGCGGGTGTTGACTTTGCCGGTGATGCCGGAACGACCTTGGGCATCCCCACCGAAGGCCTCCATCCGCACGGATTGCCCGTCCGGGGTGACAAGCCGCGTCCAGGCGACAAGGATGCGACCCTGGCCGATGGCCACGTCCGAGGAATAGTCGCCGAAGAGGCGCGAGCCGGCGGGGATCAGGATCTGGACCTGATCGAAAGACCAGACCGGTCGAGTCACGATCGCGGTGATCTGGCCGGGCAGGCTCGAATCGACCGCATTCTCAAGCGTCGCCTCAATCATCGTTCCCTGAAGGACGGTGTTCGACGGATTGGCGATAACCTGGCTCACTTCGGTGGCGGTGGCTTCCCGCCCCGACTGCACGAAATCCCGACCTGTCGCATCGCGGCCCTCAGCAGGTGCCTCGGGCATTCCCATACCGGCATCCCCTGCCCCACCCTTTTGCCCATCATCGAAGACGACCGAAGGTGACGCCACACGGGCCGCAAGCTGCGCCTCGCGCTCGGCACGCTTGGCCGCCAATTCGGCCTCGCGTTGGGCTTCCGCGGCACCCGCAGTATCGGCGCTTGCTTTCAGGACGGCGATCTCCTTATCGAACTGCCGCCGCATGTCCTCCATGAGAGCTAGGTTTTGGGACCGTGCCTCTTCGAGAGCGAGCGCCAGTTCCTTGGCGGTCTGGTCCTTTTCGGCATCTGCCCTGTCGGCAAGATCCCCCAGTTCGCGCTGCAGCCGCTCGACCTCTGACTGGAGTGTGGCATTCCGCTCCTCGAGGTCTTCCCGCTGTGAGGCCAGTTCCCCTTCGATGTCGGAGAACCCATCCCCTGCGGGTTTCGCGTCCGGTCCGGGTTCGATGGCGCCGAAGGGCGAGCCGCCCGCCTGATCCTGGAATTCCTCTACAGCGGAGGTTTCGACATCGGGGATGGCGCGGCTGGAGGGCCAGACCGTCCAGAGCGCGGCAAGGCTCGCCCCGGTCAGCAGCGCGCCCATGCCAAGCTTTTGCTGCCGGGTCATCTTCGGCTTGGGCCGCTCGATCTTGTAGTCCGTCTCGGCGCCCTTCGTGGGATCAGTCATCTCCGGATCAGCCATGTCAGAATTCCCATCCCTGAAGCTTGGCGAGCAGGGCCGGATCGGTGGTCACGCCGCCATCCACCCGCTCGATGCACAAAACCTGCGTGCCGATCCGGATCGAATAGGCGGAGCGCAGGCCCGAGACGCGGACGATGCTGCCGCGCGTGCCAGAGTTCAGCGTCACCTCGCGGCCCGTAGCATCCACACCGAAGATCGACGGCCGGAGGCCTGGCGCGAAGGCGAAGTACGTCGCCTGCCCATCGTTCCAGATATGGACGGGTTTCAGGGTCTCGTCGCCGGACCAGGCATAGCCGATGTCGCGGGACCCTGCGGCAACTGTGCTCCTGGCCGTGCGGCTCGTGCCGGTCTCGGGATAGCGCAGGACCAGCCGGTAGGTCGGATTGCGGGAGCGCCCCTCGCTGATCGACAGCGAGATTGTGCGTCGACCGGTGTAGATCGTCATGTTGGTCTCGGCCCCGGCGATCAGGGGTTTAACGGACACCGTGGTCCGGTTCGAGAGAACCTCGACCTCGAAGGCTTCGCTGTCGCCAAGAAGGACCGAGTCGATCCGTTCGCCCGCACCCAGTTCGATGGCGGTGTTCACGCGGAGATGCGTGTCGAGCCGGATAACATCGACGGGGTTGTAGAGGACCGCCCGGACGCGGGCATCGGCGCCCATCGACGCGGGGGCGACTTCGGCGGGGGCGACGCTCGCGAAGCCTAGGGCACAGGCGAAGGCAAGTCCCGGGAGGAGGAGAGATCGGGTCATGGATTGGTCTCCAGGGTTTCGGCGTCGACGCGGTAGGCTGAGACCGTGAAGCCGAGCGGGTTTTCCCAGACATGGGCGAGGGAGCGTTCGGTCTTCGGCTCGAAGGCGAACTCGACCGTCGCGACGAAGGGCTGGGTCACCGGCTCCTGCTTCGTCTTGCGCAGGGTTTTCAGGAAACGGATCTGGGCGACGTTCGGGGAAAGGAAGGTGATCCGACGCACGGTCACCGTGACTTCTGCGTCTGGCCCATACACATCGGGTGGATAGGCAGAATTGCCGCCGCCCTTCGACCAGAGAAGCCGCAGACTTTCTTCGGCGCCTCCTGTCGAGCGGCGCTGGACGCTCTCAAGACGGGCTTGAATGCCTGCGAGGAAATAGCCCTCGCGGTCGGAGACATAGGCCACGAGGAGGCTTTGCTTCAGTGCCTCCTGGTCCTCGATCCCGGTCGGGGCGACCTGCAGGATGTTTTCGGCGTCACCGGTCTGGCGATCAACGAGGATGGTGAAGACCTGTGTTTCCCGCAAGGGAAGGACGAGGACCAGTGCGGTCGCAAGGATCAGGCTCAGCCCGCCTGCGGCACTCGCGACGATCCAGGCACGCCGGGCCGAGAGGCGGGGCTCCAGAATGAGATCGACATCAAATCCATGCGCCTCCATGGGCGGTCCTCCACTTCTCAAATTCTGGGGTGTCAGCTTTTGTCCGGTGTCCGGCTGGCGAGCCGCATCGCGGTCTGTACAGCGGACCGCCCGATCTGTCCGGCGGTGTTACCATTGAGGCGCGCGTCCGAAGGACGGCGACCGCCAGCATCAAGGCCTGCCGCACCGCGACCCGCTCCGATCCCGGATGCGATGCCAGTGCGGCCGTAGCCCTTGACGCTGTCCGCCGTGCGGAAGGTCGAGGCCGCGACGCTGCCGAGACCGGTCGCTGTCGACGCGAGGGATTGCGCGATCGTCGGCACCATGGCCATGAGGCCGGTGCCGAGCATCATGACCACCACGAAGCTCAAGACATCGCCAATGGTCTCGACCGAGGCCAGGGAGGCCGGGGTGAGGTCCTCCGCGATGTAGATCGTGAAGGCCGCCATTCCGGACGTCAGCATCGGGTAGAGTGCGAAGCCGAGGGCGAGGTTCACCCATCGGTCAAAGAGCGGGGCAGTGACCTTGAAGAGCGTGCAGGCAATGGCCACGGGTGCGAAGATGACAAGGACGCCGATCATGATCTTCGCGGCCGAGATCACGATGATCGACACGGTCGCCATGAGGGCTGCCACCAGGAACATAAGGAGGCCCGCAAGGGCGCCGGTGATGTAGCTGCCGTTCTGGCTGATCGCCTGACCCACATCGAGGGCTTGCAGATACCGACCCATCCCCAAACGCGTTCATCACGACCGCGCCGATTTCACTCGGGGCGTTGGTCAGAACGCCATAAACCGAATTGAAGTTGGTCCAGGATGACAGGAATGCCGAGGCAACCGCGATCCGCACCATCAGGCCAAGACCGTTGCGTAGGGTCATCGGGACAGCTTGTGCCATGAGGTTGATCCCGACCAGTGCCACCACCAGAACCGACCCGACCCGGAAAACTGGCACGATCTCGGATGCCACGGCATCGAATGCCGTAGCGCCAACCGCTGTTGCCGCGGCGTCGACCTGGGTCAGAATGTCGGCAATGATGGCCATGGATCACTTGGCTCGGCAGCTTTGCTCGAGTTCGCGAAATCGAGCCTCGGTCGCACGCCGATCTTCATTGCGGATGCGTTCCAGCGCTGGACGGTCTGCATCGGTCAGTTCCGCCGTCAACTTGCCCAACGCGGTCTCTACGAAAGCGTCGAAGCTGAAGCCGTCGAAGAGGCAAGCGCAGGAGCCTTCTTCAAGCCGCCGCGACATGGCCACGCGGAAATAGGCCTGCCGAGCCACTGCGCGGAACTTCCAATCGGTGATCCCATCGGGCAGATCAATCACCTCTTCGCAGGAAGGCTGGGCAGCGGCGGCAAAGATCCCGGTCCCGCGCCGTTGCATTTCGGTCAGGAGATCCAGCGCGGTCTCCGCATCCTGCGCGCCTACCGCTTCCCGGGTCTCTTCGATCAGCTGAACGTCACTGAAAGTGGCGATGTCTTGCGCAGCAGCGAAGCTGGTAAAGCAGACCATGACAACAACCGACGCGACGTGGTGAGAGACCCGTCGCATCATTCGGCCCCCGAATAGTCGAAGAAGCTCTTTTCCTTGGCCTGCTCTGCGGCCCAGTTCACACCCGTCTGCCCGGCGGCCAGCCCCGC
>LNFM01004552.1_pt1 | contig 25402 bp, 26 predicted proteins | sample 596031 | NCBI WGS metagenome assembly LNFM01 (sample SAMN04254537, study PRJNA301005) | activated carbon metagenome | isolation source: dual media filters at the Ann Arbor, Michigan drinking water treatment plant | place: USA: Ann Arbor | reverse complement strand
ACCTCTTCATGAACATCGCCGAGCAGATGGGCCTGCGGCTGCAGAACACCGCCTACAGCGTGAACATCAAGGAGCGGCTGGACTTCAGCTGCGCGCTGTTCAGCGCTGCCGGCGAGCTCATCGCCAACGCTCCGCACATGCCGGTGCACCTCGGGTCCATGAGCGAAAGCATCAAGACCGTGATCGCGCGCAATCCGGCCATGCGGCGCGGTGACGTCTATGTGCTCAACGACCCCTACCACGGCGGCACCCACCTGCCCGACGTGACGGTGGTGACGCCGGTCTACCTGGAAGGCGATGCCGACGCCGCGCCCTCGTTCTACGTCGCCAGCCGCGGCCACCATGCCGACATCGGCGGCAGCACGCCGGGCAGCATGCCGCCCTTCAGCCAGAGCATCGACGAAGAGGGTGTGCTGCTGGACAACTTCCTGCTCGTGCGCGGCGGCGTGCTGCGCGACGCGGAACTGCGCGCGGCGCTGGGCTCGGGTGCCTGGCCGGCGCGCAACCCCGACCAGACCATCGCCGACCTGCGTGCGCAGATCGCGGCCAACCAGAAGGGCGCGGAAGAGCTGGCGGCGATGGTCGCGCAGTTCGGCCGCAGCACCGTGGCGGCCTACATGCAGCACGTGCAGGACAACGCCGAAGAGAGCGTGCGCCGCGTCATCACCGCACTGAAGGACGGCCAGTACACCTTGCCGCTGGACAACGGCGCGCAGATCCAGGTGCGGGTGACGGTGGACAGCCAGGCGCGCAGTGCCACCATCGACTTCAGCGGCACCAGCGCGCAGCTGCCCAACAACTTCAACGCGCCCAAGGCCGTGACCATGGCCGCCGTGCTCTACGTCTTCCGCACGCTGGTGGACGACGACATCCCGCTGAACGCCGGCTGCCTGAAGCCGCTGAACGTGGTGGTGCCCGAGGGCTGCATGCTCAACCCGCATGCGCCGGCCGCGGTGGTGGCAGGCAACGTGGAAACCAGCACCTGCGTCACCAACGCGCTCTACGGTGCCCTGGGCGTGATGGCGGCGGGCCAGTGCACGATGAACAACTTCACCTTCGGCAACGCGGCGCACCAGTACTACGAAACCATCAGCGGCGGCAGCGGTGCGGGGCCGGGCTTCAATGGCACCAGCGTCGTGCAGACGCACATGACCAATTCACGCCTCACCGACCCCGAGGTTCTGGAGTTCCGTTTCCCCGTGCGGCTGGAGAGTTATGCCATACGTGCGGGCAGCGGCGGTGCCGGCCGGTGGCGCGGGGGGAATGGCGGCGTGCGCCGCGTGCGCTTCCTGGAAGCCATGACGGCCAGCATCCTGAGCAACGGGCGCAAGGTGCCGGCCTTCGGCATGGCCGGGGGCCAGCCCGGCGCACTGGGCGTGAACCGCGTCGAACGCGCCGACGGGCGCGTGGAGCTGCTGGGCCACATCGGCAGCGCCGAGATGGCGCCAGGTGATGTGTTCGTGATCGAAACCCCCGGCGGTGGCGGCTGTGGCGCGGCGTGAGCAGGCCGGGCCCGGGCCGGCGGCGCCCACGGTGCTGCTGACGGGCTTCGAGCCCTTCGGCGGTGAGGCCATCAACCCCTCGTGGCTGGTGGCGCAGGCCCTGCAGGGCGCACGCATCGGCGGCGCGCAGGTGGTGGCCTTGCAACTGCCCTGCGTGTTCGGCCTGGCGCTGACGCGGCTGCAATGGGCGCTGGACACGCACCGCCCGCTGCTGGTGCTGGCCCTGGGCCAGGCCGCCGGGCGCAGCGAGCTGACGCCCGAGCGTGTGGCCATCAACGTCGACGACGCCCGCATCGCCGACAACCACGGCGCCCAGCCGGTGGACGCGCCCGTCGTGGCGGGCGGGCCGGCGGCCTACTTCAGCGGCCTGCCCATCAAGGCCATGGTCGCGGCCATGCGCGAGGCCGGCGTGCCGGCGTCGGTGTCGCAGACCGCCGGCACCTTTGTTTGCAACCACGTGTTCTACGGCCTGATGCACCACCTGCAGGCCCACCCGGGTGTGCGCGGCGGCTTCATGCACCTGCCTTTGCTGCCCGAGCAGGCCGCGCGCCTGCAGGGCCAGCCCAGCCTGGCGCTGGCCACGCAGCTGGCCGGCGTGCGTGCGGCCCTGGCCGCGGCGCTGGCGCGGCACGACGACCTTCGCGCCACAGGGGGCGCCGAGCACTAGCTGCGCCGCCGCGCCGAAAGCGGTGTAATGCCGCCGGCTGTGGCGCGACTCACAGCCGGTGCCGGTTCCGGAAAAGGGGCTGGCCCAGCCCAGCCCTCCGTTTGTCCCACCTCTTTTGGAGTTGTCATCCATGAACCAGCGTCTCATCGTTTCTTCCGCCCTCGCATCGGCCCTGGCCCTGGGCCTCATCGGCCAGGCCGCCGCGCAGGACAAAGGCAAGGAAAAGTGCTACGGCATCGCCAAGGCCGGCCAGAACGACTGCGCCAACCTCTCGGGCAGCCATTCCTGCGCCGGCCAGAGCAAGGTTGACAACGAAGCCGGCGAGTGGAAGTACGTCGCCAAGGGCACCTGCAAGAGCCTGAAGGGCATGACGGCCGAAGAAGCCAAGGCCGCGGCCAAGAAGTAAGCACAGCCATGCCGGCCGCACCCGAGTCCGTGCGTGCCGGCATCGGCCTGCGCCAGCCGCATTACGAAGCCCTGCTCGCGGCGCCGCCGCCGCTGGGCTTCGTCGAAGTGCATTCCGAGAACTTCTTCGGCGACGGTGGCGCCGCCCTGGGCGTGCTGGAAGCCGCGCGCGCGCACTGGCCCGTCAGCCTGCACGGCGTGGGCTTGTCGCTGGGCGCGGCCGCCGGTGTCGACGAAGACCATCTCGGCCGCCTGGCCGCACTGGTGCAGCGCATCCAGCCGGTGCGCGTCAGCGACCACGCCTGTTTTGCACGCGCCCCGCGCCGCAGCGGCGGGCCCGTGGTGCACGGCAACGACCTGCTGCCCATCGCCTTCACCGAGGCTGCGCTGGCCATCCTGGCGGCGAATGTGCAGCGTGTGCAAGACCGCCTGCAGCGCCCGCTGCTGGTGGAGAACCTCTCGGCCTATGTGCACTGGGCCGACGACCGCATCGCCGAGCCGGAGTTCTTCAATGAACTGGTGCGGCGCACCGGTTGCGGCCTGCTGCTGGACGTCAACAACCTCGTCGTCAACGCGCTGAACGACGGTGCCGACGAAACGGGCGCTGCCCTGGCCGCCTGCCGCTGGGTGGACGCCATCTCACCCGGCGCCGTGGGCGAGATTCACCTCGCCGGTTACCACGCCGCCGAGGACATCGTCATCGACGACCACGGCAGCCGCGTGCACGCGCCGGTGTGGCAGGTCTACCGCCACACGCTGCAGCGCCTGGGGGCACGGCCCACGCTGGTGGAGTGGGACACCGACATCCCCGCGCTGGACGTGCTGCTGGGCGAAGCGGCGAGCGCGGATGCGATCGCCGCTGAGGTCGCCGATGAGGTCGCCCGCGACACAGCCCGAGCCACCGGCCGCACGGCTGCCAGCCGCGCATGAACCCGACCGCCAAGGAAGCCCTGCGCCAGCAGATGCTGCTGCGTGCGCTGCTCGGTGATGCCCGGCCCGGCGTGGTGACCGGCTGGCTGCAGCCCCGGCGCGTGCAGCGCGGCCTGGCCGCCTACCAGGCCAACGCCGGCACCCTGGCCGAACGTGCGCTGGCGGCCGCCTTCCCCACGCTGCAGCAATTGCTGGGCGACGAGAGTTTTGCCGCCCTGGCGCGCGATTTCTGGCGCCGGCACCCGCCGGCGGCGGGCGACATCGGCCTGTGGGGCGCGGCCTTGCCGGCCTTCCTGGCCGAGGCCGAGTCTTTGGCCGAAGAGGCCTACCTGCCCGACATGGCGCGCCTGGAATGGGCGTTGCACCGTGTGCAGACCGCGGCCGATGCGCCGGCGGGCCCGCCCCCGGGCCTGGAACTGCTGGCCACGCACGACCCGGCCGCGCTGCGCCTGCTGCTGCCGGCGCGCAGCGTGGTGCTGGCTTCGGCCTGGCCGGTGTTCAGCCTGTGGCAGGCCCACCAGAGCACGGCGCCTGATCGCTTCGACGCGGTGCGCGTGGCGCTGGCTGAAGGCCGCGGCGAACAAGGCCTGGTCACGCGCAGCGGCTGGGCGCCGCGTGTGCGGGCGCTGGGCGCGACCGAAGCCGCCTTCACCGCCGCGCTGCTGGCGGGTCAGAGCCTGGGCCAGGCGCTGCAAGAAAGCGGCGCTCCGTTCGACTTCGAGGCCTGGCTCATCACCGCGCTGCAGCAGCAGTGCCTGGTGGCAGTGAGCGCCCTGCAACCTTCAGCGCCCCCAGCGGCCTGCAGCCCATGAACATCATCGCCACCACACCCACCCTCGCGCCGCGTGCGCTGCGCGGTCCCATCGCCCTGGCGCGCGCCGCCATCGGCGCGCTGGAACAGCTGCAGCCCCTGGCTTTGCTGGCCGCGCGCCTGTTCGTGGCACAGGTCTTTTTCGCCTCTGGCCTGACCAAGCTGCGCGACTGGGAAACCACGCTGGCCTTGTTCGAGAACGAATACGCCGTGCCGTTGCTGCCCACCGCGCTGGCCGCGGTGATGGGCACGGCCGGGGAGATCGTGCTGCCGGTCCTGCTGGTGCTGGGCCTGGCCGGGCGCTTGGCGGCGGCGGGCTTGTCGGTGGTGAACATCGTGGCCGTCATCAGCCTGGCCGAGATCGCACAGTCCGCGCTCACCCAACACCAGCTGTGGGGTGTGCTGCTGGCGTTGGTGCTGCTTTGGGGGCCGGGGCGCTGGTCCGTCGATGCCTGGTTGTCGCGGCGCTGGGCCTGAGGCCGGGCGCGCGGGCTGCGGGCGCCGGGCCGCGCCTGCCTGCCTGCCAAAATGCACGGCCCGCCCACCGCAGTGTTTGTCCGGAGCCTCACGCCCATGACCCCCGTTCCGCCCTTGCCCACGCCGTGGCGTGGCGCCGCCAGCGCCCTGGTCCTGGTGCTGGCGGCCGCGTGCGCCAGCAGCGCGCTGGCGCAGACCCCGCCGCTGCCGCGTGATGAGCGAGAGCGCGCCTGCTGGCTGCAACACACGCGTGAACGCACCCAGCTGCGCCTGAACGAGCCCACCGCGGTGGAGGTGGTGAATCTGCGTGACGGTGATGCCGTGCGCTCACCCTTCCGCGTCGATTTCGCCATTCGCGGGCTGGGCGTCATTCCCGCCGGCAAGGCCCATCCCAAGGCGGGCCACCACCATCTGCTGCTGGACACGCCGCTGCCCAAGGTGCCCGGCGAGAAGATTCCCTTCAACGACCTGCACCGCCATTTCGGCAAGGGCCAGACCGGCACGGCGCTCTCGCTGCCACCGGGCGTGCACACGCTGCGCCTGCTGTTTGCCGACCATGACCACCGGCCCTACTTCGTCTTCAGCCCCGAGCTGCGCGTCACCGTCAGCGGCCCGCGCACCGAGGCCCCCTTGCGCATCGACCCCAACAACCTCGCTGCCAGCTGCAAGGCCTGGTACCAGGACGAGCAGTCGCGCCCGCGGCCCGAGGGCCAGCGCGCGCTGATCGCCAACCTGCGCGACGGTGAGCCCGTGGCCAGCCCCTTCACGCTGCGCCTGGCGGTGGACGGCTATGGCGTCGCGCCCAAGGGCCACGGCGGGCCCGGCCTGGGCCATTTCCTGCTGGACGTGCTGGCCAGCGACGGCCGCGTGGTGCAGGCACTCGACCTCTCGCACGGGGCCACGCAGGTGGCGCTGTTCCTGCCCCCGGCGGCTTACCGCCTGCGCCTGCGCTTCGTGGACGACACGGGCCGGCGCGACCTGGTACCCGCCACCGAGACCAATGTGCAGGTGACCTCGCAGGAACGCCTGTGACGGGTGCGGTGTAAGGTCGGCGGGCCCGCCACACGACCAAGCCGGCAAGACCTGGAGCCTGCGTGAACCTCAAGAAAATTCTGCTGCTGCTGGCGCTGCTGGGCGCCGTGGCGGCCTTCTTCGCGCTGGGCCTGAACCGCTACTTCAGCCTCGACGCGGCCAAGTCGGCGCAGGCCGACATCGCCGGCCTCTACGCCACCCAGCCCTGGATGGTGGCCGGGGTCTTCTTCGCCGTCTACGTCGCCGTCACCGCGCTGTCGCTGCCGGGCGCGGCCATCATGACGCTGCTGGCCGGCGCGCTGTTCGGGCTGTGGGTGGGCACGCTCATCGTCAGCTTCGCGTCCAGCCTGGGTGCGCTGCTGGCCATGCTGTCGGCGCGCTACCTGCTGCGTGACAGCGTGAAGTCACGTTTTGGCGCGCGCCTGGCCGACATCGACAAGGGCGTCGCGCGGGACGGCGCGCTCTACCTCTTCACGCTGCGCCTGGTGCCGGTGTTCCCCTTCTTCGCCGTCAACCTGCTGATGGGCTTGACGGCCATGCGTGCCGGCACCTTCTACGGCGTCAGCCAGCTCGGCATGCTGGCCGGCACGCTGGTGTTCGTGAATGCCGGCACGCAGCTGGCGCAGATCAACTCGCTGCAGGGCATCCTGTCGCCGGGCCTGCTGGGCAGCTTCGTGCTGCTGGGCGTCTTTCCGCTGATCGCGAAAAAGACCGTCGAGCTGGTGAAGGCGCGCCGCGTCTACGCCGCCTGGGCGCACAAGAAGCCGCGCCGCTACGACCGCAACATGGTGGTCATCGGCGCCGGCGCGGCGGGCCTGGTCACGGCCTACATCGCCGCGGCGGTGAAGGCCAAGGTGACGCTCGTGGAGAGCCACAAGATGGGCGGCGACTGCCTGAACTACGGCTGCGTGCCGAGCAAGGCGCTGATCAAGACCGCCACGCTGGCGCGCCAGATGCGCCACAGCGCCCGCTACGGCATTGCCGAGGCGAACTTCAAGCTGGACTTCGCCGACGTGATGGACCGCATCCAGCAGGTGGTGCAGGACATCGCGCCGCACGATTCGGTAGAGCGCTACACCGCGCTGGGCGTGGACGTGCAGACCGGCACGGCCAAGATCCTCGACCCCTGGCACGTGCAGATCACCTTCGAGGACGGGCGTGTGCAGGTGCTCAGCACGCGCAGCATCGTCATCGCCACCGGTGCGCGGCCCTTTGTGCCGCCGCTGCCGGGCATCGAGCACAGCGGCTACCTCACCAGCGACACGCTCTGGGGCCTGCGTGAGCTGCCTCCGCGCCTGGTGGTGCTGGGCGGCGGGCCCATAGGCTGTGAACTGGCGCAGAGCTTCGCGCGGCTGGGCAGCCAGGTCACGCAGGTGGAGATGGCGCCGCGCATCATGGGCCGCGAGGACGAAGACGTCTCGGCCTTTGCGCGCCAGGCGCTGCAAGTCGACGGCGTGACCGTACTCACCGGCCACAAGGCGCTGCGCTGCGAAAGGGACGGTGACGACAAGTTCATCGTCGTGCTGGCCGACGGCCAGGAAAAGCGCATCCCTTTCGACGTGCTGCTGTGCGCGGTGGGCCGCGTGGCGCGGCTGTCGGGCTTCGGGCTGGAAGAACTGGGCATTCCCGCCCAGCGCACCGTGGCCACCGACGACTACCTGCAGACGGTCTTCCCCAACATCCTGGCCGCCGGCGACGTGGCCGGTCCCTACCAGTTCACCCACGTGGCGGCGCACCAGGCCTGGTACGCGGCGGTGAACGGGCTCTTCGGCAGCTTCAAGCGCTTCAAGGCCGACTACCGCGTCATCCCCTGGGCCACCTTCATCGACCCCGAAGTGGCGCGTGTGGGCCTCAACGAACAGGAAGCGCGCGAGCAGGGCGTGGCCTACGAGGTCACGCGCTACGGCATCGACGACCTCGACCGCGCCATCGCCGACAGCGCCGCGCAGGGCTGGGTGAAGGTGCTCACGGTGCCGGGCAAGGACACCATCCTGGGCGTCACCATCGTCGGCGCCCATGCCGGCGACCTGCTGGCCGAGTACGTGCTGGCGATGAAACACGGGCTCGGGCTGAACAAGATCCTCGGCACCATCCACACCTACCCGACCATGGCCGAGGCCAACAAATACGCCGCCGGCGAGTGGAAGCGCGCACACCAGCCGCTGGCGCTGCTGCGCTGGGTGGAGAAATTCCATGCCTGGCGCCGTGCTTGAGCCGATGCCTGCCGCACGTTCACCGGCACGGCCCGTGATGGCCGCGATGGCCGCGATGGCCGCGACGGCCGTGATGGCGACGCTGGCCGCCCCAGCGGCGCTGGCGCAGACCCAGCTGCCGCCGCTGGTGGCAGGCAACAGCCTGGGCGCCGGCTGGCGTGTGGCCAACCTGCCCGCGCAGAAGCCGCCCACCACGCGCTACAGCGCCGAGACCGTGGGCGAGCGCCCGGCGCTGCGGCTGGACGCGCAGGCCAGCTACGGCAACCTGCTGCATGCGCTGCCGGGCGTTGCGGCGCCACCGCGCCTGCAGTGGGCCTGGCGCGTGCAGCAGCCCAACCCGGGCACCGACGTGCGCGGCAAGGCTGGCGACGACGTCGCCGCCAAGGTCTGCCTGAGCTTTGATCTGCCGCTGGCCAGCGTGCCCTTCGGTGAACGCACGCTGCTGCGCCTGGCGCGGTCGCGCAGCGGGCAGAACCTGCCGGCGGCCACGCTGTGCTGGGTGTGGGGCGGGGCCGAGCCTGCCGGCAGCTTCATCGACAACGCCTTTTCGCGGCGCGTGCGCTATGTGGTGCTGCGCACTGCGGCCGACGCCAGCGGCACCTGGTTCGAAGAGTCGCGCGACATCGCGGCCGACTTCCGCCGTGCCTTCGGCGACGAAGCCAGGGAACTGCCACCGCTGAGCGCCGTGCTGGTGGGTGCCGATGCCGACAACACCGGCGGCAGCTCGGTGGCCCACATCGCCGACCTGCGCTTTCTGCCATGAACCTCGAACCGTGAAGCGGGTGCTGCTGCTCGGCGGTGGTCATGCCCACCTGCTGGTGCTGCGCGCGCTCGCGCAGCAGCCGCTGGCGGGGGCCGAGGTGATGCTGCTCACGCCCTACCGTGAACTCACCTACTCGGGCATGGTGCCGGGCCTGGTGGCCGGCCACTACAGCGCCGCGCAATGCCGCATCGCGCTCGCGCCACTGGCGGCCGCGGCGCGGGTGCACCTGGTCGAAGGGCAGGCCACGGCGCTGGACTGCGCCGCGCGTCGCGTGCATCTGGCCGACGGGCGCACCGCCGAGTACGAGGTGCTGTCGCTGGACACCGGCTCGATGCAAAGCCGCGACAGCCTGCCCGGCGCGCGGGAGCACGGCCTGTTCGTGCGCCCCATCGAGCCCTTCGTGGCCTTGCAGGAACGCCTGGCCGAACTGGCGCGGCAGCGGCCCTTGAACCTGGTGGTGCTGGGGGGCGGGGCTGCCGGTTTTGAACTGGCGCTGGCCTTGCAGCACCGCCTGCCCGCAAGCCGAGTGGCGCTGCTCAGTGGCGAAGGCGAGGTGCTGGCGGGCTATCCGGCGGCCGTGGTGCGGGCCGGCTTGCGGGCGCTTGCGCGCCGGCGCATCACCGTCTTCCGCGAACGCGCCGCAGCGCTGCAGGACGGTGCCGTGGTGCTGGCCAGCGGCGCCCGTGTGGCCTGCGACGCCGCCGTGGTGGCCACCGGCACCGAGCCCGCGCCCTGGCTGGCGGCCAGCGGCCTGGCGCTGTGCCCGCGCGGCTTCGTGTTGACGGGGCCGACGCTGCAGAGCACCTCGCACCCCGAGGTGTTTGCCGCCGGCGACGTGGCCACGCGCGCCGACCGGCCCCACGCCAAGAGCGGTGTCTACGCCGTGCGCGCCGGGCCGCCGCTGGCGCTGAACCTGCAGCGTTTTGTCGGCGGCGGGCCGCTGCTGCCCTACAGGCCGCAGACGCGCACGCTGAACCTCTTGTCGTGCGGCGGGCGCAGCGCCATCGCCGTGTGGGGCAGCCTGAGCCTGGGCGAAACGCCCTTCGGCCGCCTGGCCTGGTGGTGGAAGGACCGCATCGACCGCGGCTTCATCGCCGGCTTCGCCAGCGATGGCCGAGCTGCCGCCAGCGCTACTCGCGCGGCCGGAAGTTGATGATCAGGCGAGAGGGCACGCGGCCGTCGACATCGCTGGGCAACTTGGCGGTCTTGTCGATGGCGCGCAGCACGGCCTCGTCCCAGTCCTTGTGGCCGCTGCTCTTGACCAGTTTTCTCGAGATGATGGTGCCGCCGGCCGCAGCCGTCACTTCCACCTCGGCCGCGTTGTTGTCGGGCGGGATGCCGGTGAACACCAGGTTGCCGCGTATCAGCGCCACCAGCCGCCCGCTGTAGGCGGCCGTGGGCGCGGCGCTCCGCGCGGCCGTGCCGGTGGACGTGGCTGGCGCGGTGCCCGCGCCGCCCCCCGCCTGGGCCATCATGCGGCGCAGGTTTTCTTCACGCTGCGTCGCCAGGCGCTCTTCGTTGGCCTTGGCTTCACGCGCCTCGGCGGCGGCCTTGTCGCGCAGCTTCTTGTCTTCGTCGGCGCGGCGGCGCTCGGCGGCCACACGTTCCTTTTCGCGTTCCTTTTCGCGTTCCTGCTCGCGGGCTTTCTCGCGTTCCTTCTTGCGCTCGTTCTCACGTTCGGCCGCCAGCTCGGCCTTGCGGCGTTCTTCGGCCTTGCGGCGTTCGGCACGTTCGGTGGCGATGTCGGGCTCGGCCGGCGGTGGCGCTGCGCGGGGCGGCGGCGCAGGCACCGGGGTGGGTGTGGGCACAGGGGCCGGTTCGGGCGCCGGCGGCGGTGGCGCTTCGGGCGCGGGCGCTGCGATCTGCGGCACGCTGGCCCAGAGCTCGGCGCTCACCACCTCGGGCGCCTGCGTGCGCCAGTCCACGCTCACCGTCAGTGCCGCCACCAGGCCCGCATGCACCAGCAGGGCCAGGGCCGCGCCGGGGCCGTTGCCGCCGGGGGCACGGGGCAGCAGCGCGTCGTGACCGGGGCCGTGGCTGGAACCCAGGGCGGCAGCGGCGTTCATGCCCTCAGCCCGCGCCCTGTTTCACCGACAGGCCCACGCGCTTGACGCCCGCGCGCTGCAGCGTGTCCATCACGCGCACGACGCTTTCGTAGCGCACGCTCTTGTCGGCGCTGATGACGACCGGCGTCTCCGCATTGCCGGCCTGCTTCTCGCGCACGCGCGCCGCCAGCTGCGGCAGGGCCACGCCGATGGGCTCTTGCTGGTCCACACGCAGGCGCAGCTTTTCGTCGGTGCCCACGATGACCTCGATGACGCTGCCCACACGCTGCTGGCTCTTGCCGACGCTGGGCAGGTCCACCACGCCGGTGGTGATGAGCGGCGCGGTGACCATGAAGATGATCAGCAGCACCAGCATCACGTCGATGAACGGCACCATGTTGATCTCGTTCATCGAGCGCCGGCCGCGCCCGCCGCCGCGTTGCACGACGCCGGGCATCAGCGTTGCCCCGAGCCGGCGATGGTGGTGGTGCCACCGCCCTGGCCGGCGTTGCGCTGCAGGATGTTGCTGAACTCCTCGATGAAGGTTTCCAGCTGGATGGCGATGCGGTCGATGTCGCGCGCAAAGCGGTTGTAGGCCACCACCGCCGGGATGGCGGCGAACAGGCCGATGGCCGTGGCCACCAGCGCTTCGGCAATGCCCGGGGCCACGGTGGCCAGCGTCACCTGTGTCATGTTCGACAGGCCCACGAACGCATGCATGATGCCCCACACCGTGCCGAACAGGCCCACATAGGGCGAGACCGAACCGACGCTGGCCAGGAAGCTGAGGTGGCTCTCGATGACGTCGAGTTCACGCTGGAAACTCGCGCGCATCGCACGCCGGGCGCCATCGAGCTGGGCCCCGGGGTCGAGGCGCTTTTCGCGCAGTTTCAGGAATTCGCGCATGCCGCTGGCGAAGATGCGTTCCATCGGCGCGGTGTCGGTCTTGCTGGCGACAGCGGCGTTGAGTTCGGTGAGGCTGCGGCCGCTCCAGAACTCGCGCTCGAAGTCGTCGTTGCTGGTGCGCACGCGCTTCAGGCCGAAGACCTTGCCGAAGATGACGGTCCAGCTGGTCAGCGAGGTGAGGGCCAGGCCGGCCATGACCAGTTGCACAACCAGGCTGGCCTGCAGGATGAGGGCGGTGATGGAGAGGTCTTGGCTCATGTCAGCAGTGTGATGACTTCGTTCGGAATGCGGCGTGGCCGGAAGGTTCCCCCGTCGACACAGCCGACGCGGATCTCGCCCTCGCACAGCAGCGTGTTGTCGCGCCACGCCTGCTGATGGATGTGCAGCGAGGCCTGGCCGCGCTGGCGCAGTTCGACGGTGATCGTCAGGCTGTCGTCCAGCCGTGCGGGCGCCAGGTAGCGCAGCCGGGTGTCGGCCACGATGAAGATCGCGCCCGTGGCCTCACGCAGCGCCTGCTGGCCCACGCCCAGGCTGCGCAGCCACTCGGTGCGCGCGCGTTCGAAGAACTTCAGATAGTTGGCGTAGAACACCACGCCGCCGGCGTCGGTGTCTTCCCAATAGACGCGCACCGGGTGGTGGTAGGCGGCTTCGGGGGCAGCGCGGGCAGGGGGGCTGGGCATCGGCGGCGATTATGTCGCCGGGGTGCTGTGGCCTTGTATCGGGGTGCTGTGGCTCTTCGCTGGCCGCGGCCTCAAGGCGCTGTCTTGCGGTAGACCGGGCCCCAGAGTGGGTGGCCGGCTTCGCTGCGGCTGAGCGCGAAGGCCGGGTCGGCCGCGCGCGCGGCGCGGAAGGCAGCTTCGCACGCAGCCAGGCGCTCGCTGGTGCAGGTGATGAAGGCCAGCAGCTTGTGCGCGCTGGCGCGGTCGCGCCCGCTGCGCAGGCCGGTCGCCAGCGCACGCCGCAGCGCGGTTTCGGCCTGCGTGTATTGACCGTCGTCGTAGGCGCGTATGCCTTCGAAGAGCAGGCGCTCGGCCGGGCGTTCCATCAGCTCGGCCAGGCCGCTGGGGGGGGGCGGTGGCGGCGCGGGCGGTGCTGCGCAGGCCGCCAGCATCACCAGGGCGACCCCGGCCGTGCCATGCGGCCAGGACCGGGCACGGGGCCGGTCGTGCCGGGCTGCCGCAAGCGTCGCCCCGGGGCCTGGTGGGTGAAGTGGACGGGGAGGCTTCATGTCGTCAGTTTCCGAAACGGTGGCGCACCACCACTGGCTTGTCGGCCAGCACCTGCACGGTGACCGTGTGCGGCGGGAAGTCGTCGTTGCGCACGGTGATGCTGTGTGAGCCCACCTTCAGCGTCAGCCGCGTCAGCGGTGGCGTCGTGCCGGCGGCCTGGCCATCCACCTCCACCTGGCCCCAGGGGCTGATGGCCAGTTGCACGTTGCCCGTGAGCGGCGGTGTGGTCGGCGTGGCGGTGTCAGCGCTGCGAGCTGCGGGGCCGGCTGGCGCAGACTTGCTGCCTGCCGCAGGCGGTTTGGCGCGCACGGCGGTTGGCGCCCTGTTGCCGGGCGGTGCGGTGACGGCGGCACTGGCGTCGCCGGCCGCAGACGCGCTGGGCGCCGCGTCGGGGGCCGTGCCCGCCGTGGTGCTCGGGGCCGTGCCGGCGGCCACCGCGGGCGGCGGCACGGCGCGCGGCGCGGCGGCCACGGTCGCGCTGGCTTCGTCACTGCCCCCACGGCTGAGCGCCAGTGTCAGTGCTGCCGTGCCCACCATCACCGCCAGCAGCAGCAGCACCAGGCCGGCGTGCGGGGCCCGACTCTTGGGCGTGCGGCGCGGGCGCGTGTGGCCCGGGTCGGTCTGCGGCTGGGTGGCAGGCACCATGTCGTGGCCGAGGTGGCGGTCTATCCAGCGGCGCAGTTCCTGCGCCATCTCGGCGGCGCTGGCATATCGGTGTTCGGGGTCGCGCGCCATGGCCTTGGCGGCGATGTTCGACAGTGTGCGTGGCACGCCGCTGCGCATTTCATGAGCCGCGGCGGGGTGGTTGGTGAGCACGGCCGTGGTGATCTGCTCGACGCTGTCACCCGTGAAGGCCTTGCGCAGCGTCAGCAGCTCATAGAACACCACGCCCAGCGAGTGCACGTCGGTGCGTGCATCCACCGCGCCGCCGGTCAGCTGTTCCGGCGCCAGGTAGTGCGGCGAGCCGGCCACGGCGCCTTCCAGGGCGGCAGGCGCGGTACCGTGCGCCACGCGTGCGATGCCGAAATCCAGCACCTTGGGCTTGTCGCGCTTGTTCAGGAAGATGTTGGCCGGCTTGATGTCGCAATGCACCACGCCGCGGGCATGGGCGTAGGCCAGCGCGTCCGCCACGCGGCGCACCAGTTGCGCCGCTTCGCCCGGCGTAGGGGTCCAGCCGCCCGCCAGGCGCTGGCGCAGATCACAGCCGTGCAGGCGCTCCATCGCGATGTAGACGCCCTGATCGGCCAGCCCGGCGTCGTGCACGGTGACGATATTGGGATGTGAGAGGCCGGCCGCCGCGCGCGCCTCGTTCAGGAAGAGGTCGTCCAGCGCCACCCGCTCGGCATCGGCGACATTCATCTGCAGCGTCTTCACCGCCACTGTGCGTGACAGCAGCGGATCCCAGGCCTCGTGTACCTGGCCCAGGCCGCCATGGCCCAGCAGGCCCTTCAGCGCGTAGCGGCCGATGTGGGCCAGCGTGGGCTGTTGCTCCACCTGGGCGTCACCGTGCGAGGGCTGGCTGTCAGCGCCCAGGTCGCTGGCTGGCGCACCAGGGTCGTGAGCCTGTGCGTGGCCGAGGTCCGAGGGCAGCGACTCGAGGTCCAGCGGCGGCGGCAGGGAATCAGGGTTGGAGGCCGGCGCAGGCACCGGCGCCGCGACCGGCGCAGGCTCGGGCGGCTCTGACTGCACGGTCGCGGCGAAATCTGAGACCACCGGCTCAGCCTTGGGGCGCCGGTGAAAGAAGTTGTAGGCCACGGTCTTGCAGCTTATGCGCCTTCAGCGCCGGGTTGGCGCCAATAAGACCGCGTTTTTGAGCACGTTACAGCACCGTCACAAGAAGGATCAGGTCCACGGCTTCATGCCTTCAACACCCGGGCCAGGCGTTCGATGGCGGCCTCCAGCACAGGCATGGCGCTGGCGAACGACAGGCGCACGAAGCGCTCGGCCTGGGCCGGGCCGAAGTCGCGCCCCGGCGTCAGCGCCACGTGGGCGCGGCGCATCAGGTCGAAGCAGAAGTCCCAGCTGCTGGCGCTGTAGCGGCTGCAGTCGAACCAGACGTAGAAGGCGCCGTCGGGCTGCACCGGCACGTCCAGGCCCAGCGCCTGCAGGGCCGGCACGATGAAATCGCGCCGGCGGCGGAATTCGGCGCGGCGCGCTTCGTATTCGGCCAGCGCCTCGGGTTCGAAGCAGGCGAGCGCGGCATGCTGAGCCAGCGAACTGGGGCAGATATAGAGGTTCTGCGCCAGTTTCTCCACGGGGGCCACCAGCTCGCGCGGCAGCACCATCCAGCCCAGCCGCCAGCCCGTCATGCCGAAGTACTTGCTGAAGCTGTTGATGCTGACGATCTGCTCGCCCAGGCCGCCTGGCTGCCCCGCCTCCAGGGCCAGGGCGCTGTGGCCGAAGGCCTCTTCGTAGCTGAGGCCGAGGTAGATCTCGTCGACGAGGCTCACGCCGCCACGCTCACGCACCGTGCGCGCGATGGCGGCCATCTCATCGGCGGCGATGGACGTGCCGGTCGGGTTGCTGGGTGAAGCCAGCAGCACACCGCGCGTGGCCGGGCCCCAGTGCGCCGCCACCGAGGCCGCGTCCAGCTGGTAACGCGCGGCGGCCGTGGTGGGCAGCAGCACGGCCTGGGCACCGGCGGCGGTGACGAAGTGACGGTTGCAGGGGTAGCTGGGGTCGGGCATCAGCACTTCGTCGCCGGGCTCGAACAAGGCCAGCGTGGCCAGCTGCAGCGCGGCCGAGGCACCGGCGGTGACGACGATGCAGGCCGGGTCGACCGCCACGCCGAAGTGGCTGGCGTACCAGCCGGCGATGCTTTCGCGCAGCGCCAGCAGGCCGGTGGCGTGCGTGTACTGCGTGCGGCCGGCTGCAATGGCGGCCTGGGCTGCGCGCTGCACGCCGGCGGTGGCGGTGAAATCGGGCTCGCCGATGTTCAGGTAGAGCATGCGCTCGCCACCCTGCGCGGGGTCGCAGGCGGGGCTGCGCGCGATGACGTCGGCCGCCTTCGCACATTCCATCACCCAGAAGGGCTCGATCTGTGCCAGCCGGCTGGCGGTGCGGATCATGGGCGGCGCCTGCACGTGCAGGTCAGCGGCGGGCTGCACGCGCCTCGTTGGGCCGCAGGTCGGCGGCGCACTTGTCGAGCACGCCATTCACGTACTTGTGGCCGTCGGTGCCGCCGAAGCTCTTGGCCAGTTCCACGGCCTCGTTGATGGCCACGCGGTAGGGGATGTCCAGGCAGTGTGTCAGCTCGTAGACGCCGATCATCAGCACGCCATGTTCGATGGGGCTGAGCATGCTGGTCTTGCGGTCGACATGGCGGGCCAGCACGGCGTCCAGTGCCGCGGCCTGCTCGATGCCGCCATGCAGCAGCGCATCGAAGTGGACGCGGTCCATCTTCTCGTAGCCCTCGAGCTCGCGCACATCGGCCTCGGCCGCCGCGCCGTCGCCGCCGGCCACCAGCCAGCGGTACAGGCCCTGCAGCGCCAGCTCGCGCGCGCGGCGCCGTGCCGACTTCGGCGCAGCGCGTTTGCCTGCCGGCTTGGCGGCAGCGTGGGCCGCAGGCTGCTTTTCTGCTGGCTTTTCGGCCGGCGCCGCGGCTGCGGCATCGGGCGCTTGCGGCTCGCTCATGAAAGGTCTTCCAGCAGGTTGGCCATTTCCACGGCCACGCGCGCGGCGTCGCGGCCCTTCTCTTCAGCGCGCGCCCAGGCCTGCGCTTCACTTTCCACCGTGAGGATGGCGTTGGCGATGGGGATCTGGTGGTCCAGGCTGACACGCGTGACGCCGGCGCCACTTTCATTGGCCACCAGCTCGAAGTGGTAGGTCTCGCCGCGGATGATGCAGCCCAGCGCCACGAGCGCATCGAAGTCGCCGCTTTCTGCCATGGCCTTCAGCGCCACAGGTATCTCCAGCGCGCCGGGCACGGTGATGTGCTTGATGTCGCTGGCTTCCACATCCAGCCTCTCCAGCTCTGCCAGGCAGGCCGAGGCCAGCTTGCGTGTCAGCGCGTCGTTGAAGCGTGCCTGCACGATGCCGATGCGCAGGCCTTCGCCGATGAGTTCACCGGCATCGCCTTGGTCGGCGTCTTTCATGGTCTTGTCCTTCGGGCCGCTGCGGCCCCGTCATCGGGTTCGGCTTCAGCCCGGGGCGGGCGTGAAACCGGTGATCTCCAGGCCGTAGCCGGTCATGCTGGGCATGCGGCGCGGGTTGCCCAGCAGGCGCATGCGGTGCACGCCCAGCTGGCGCAGGATCTGCGCGCCCACGCCGTAGGTGCGCTGGTCCCAGGGCGCGCGCGCCGGTGCCGAGCCGCGCCGTTCGGGCAGCACCTGCGGCAGCAGGGTGGCGGCATCGCCACTGCAGTTCAGCAGCACGGCCACGCCGCACGGGCTGGCCTGCAGCGCGGCCAGCGCGGCCGGCAGCGACCATGAATGCGCGCCGCCTGAAGTGTCGAGCAGGTCGATGGCGGTGAAAGGCTCGTGCACCCGCACGGTCACCTCGTCGCCGCTGTGCCACTGCCCGTGCGTCAGGCCGAGGTGCAGGCCACCGCCCTTGTCCTGGAAGGCGTGGCACTGGAACTCGCCCTGGGGCGTGAGCAGCGTGCGCGAGCCGATGCGCTCGACCAGCGTCTCGTTGCGGCTGCGGTAGCCGATGAGGTCGGCTATGGTGCCGATCTTCAGGCCGTGTTCCTGCGCGAAAACCTGCAGGTCGGGCAGGCGCGCCATCGTGCCGTCGTCCTTCATGATCTCGCAGATGACGGCGGCGGGCGTGAGGCCGGCCATGCCGGCGAGGTCGCAGCCCGCTTCGGTGTGGCCGGCGCGCATGAGCACGCCACCCTCCTGCGCCTGCAGCGGGAAGATGTGGCCGGGCTGCACCAGGTCTGCCGCGGTGGCGCCGCGCGCCACGGCCACGGCCACGGTGCGCGCGCGATCGGCGGCCGAGATGCCGGTGGTCACGCCGGTGGCCGCCTCGATGGACACGGTGAAGGCCGTGCCGTGCTTGGTGCCGTTGCGGCTGGCCATGGGCGGCAGCTGCAGGTGTTCGCAGCGTTCGCGCGTCAGCGTCAGGCAGATCAGCCCGCGCGCAAAACGCGCCATGAAGTTGATCGCTTCGGGCGTGACGTGTTCGGCCGCCAGCACCAGGTCGCCTTCGTTCTCACGGTCTTCCTCGTCAACCAGGATGACCATGCGGCCCGCGGCCAGCTCGGCGACGAGCTCGGGGATGGGTGAAATGGGCATCCTGCGATTGTAGGTGGCGGGCCGAAAGGCCACGCAGCATGCAAAAGGCCGGCCCTTGAGGGCCGGCCTTGAGTGCCGGAAACCGAGGCGGGTTGCAGGCCGGCAGGTCTGCGCGCGCCTTACGCCGCTTTGCGCGCCCTGCGGGCGAAGCCGGCGGCGCAGAGGGCCAGGCCGACGAGGGCCAGGGAGCCGGGTTCGGGGACGCCGGGGGGGGTGGTGGGCGTCCGGATCTGGCCTTTGTCGGCGACGACAAAGTCGTCGAAACCAAAGTAGTCGACTGACGTGCCGGTGCCCGAGGACAGGAAGGTGACCCGGCGGTACTCAGAGTTCACATCCGAGAAACCAAAAAACAGCAAGCCGCCGCTGTTGGCGTTGTTTACTGACTGCGGGCGCACCACGAGCGTTTCGTCCGGACCACCGTTCCACGGCGTCAGCACCAGGGACAGCACGCCGCCAAAATCACCGATGTCGGTACCGTAGAAGCCGAAGGCCGAGATCGAGCGGCCAAAGGTGATGCTGAACGCGCCGTTGGCGGAGGAGTCCACCTGCCAGTACTGGCTGCCTCCCGATGTGGTGTTGAAGCGGCCGGCAGTGCTGGTACCGACCACTTGCTGACCGGCATTCCCGACCAGCGAGGCGCTGATGGCGCCAGCGGACCCTGTGAAGCTGACATTCAGCGTGGGCCCGGTACCCACGTTGACAGGGCGCTCAAAGCCGAAGGACTGCGCCGTGCTGTCCAAGGTGGACAGAAAGGCAGCCCGGGCTGCCAGCACGTCAGGCGTGACTGTGCCGCTGGGGCTGCCGTTCTCGGCGCGGAAAATCTGCGAATCGGCAGGCAGCGCAAACACGCTGCTTGACAGGACACTCAGTGCGGCGACAACGACTTGATTTTTGGTGAACATCGGAGAAAGCTCCTGGGAGACAACTTGTAGGGCGGGGACAGCAACATTCGCGCCACTGCTACTTATTCTTTCAGTGGCAAGCACTTAGAGCTAGCCCTTTGAACACGGGGGCGGTACTTCTGTAAAGCGTTTCGACAAGTTGCAAACCTGGGCCGGCACGCTACCAGGATCAGGGTCTACCCCAGCGGGGCAGCGGTGCTGACGCGATGCAGGCGCAGGCGCAGATCGTTGCCGACGGGGCAGGCGTCGAGCCATCGGTAGCGGCGTGCTTGCGCGAGGTCGGCCAGCAGGTCGCTGTCGGCCATCGGACGCCCGGGGCCGATGAACATGGGCGCCAGATAGACCAGCCACTCGTCGATGAGATCGTCTTGCATGAACGCGCCGGTGAGTGTGGACCCGGCCTCCAGATGCAGTTCGTTGATACCCTGCGCCGCAAGTCGAGCCAACAGCGTGGGAAGTGCCGAAGGCCCCGGCGGAATATCCTCCCAGACCTCGGCGCCGGCATCGCGCAGGCGCTGCGCGGCAGCAGGTTGCCCGCCGCCACCAACCACCAGCACCCGGCCAGGCGGCTGCAGCAGCGCTGCGTTCAGCGGCAGACGCAGTCGGGTGTCCAGCACCACGCGCCATGGTTGGCCAGGGGCAGGCACGGCGCGCACGTCGAGGCGCGGGTCGTCTGCCAGCACGGTGCCAATGCCCGTCATCACGGCCGACGCACGCAGCCGCCAACGGTGCCCATCCGCACGCGCGGCTTCCCCGGTGATCCACTTTGAACGCCCGTCGGGCAGGGCCACACGACCGTCGACCGAGGCCGCTACCTTGGCGCGCACCCAGGGCCGCCGGCGCTGCTGCCGAGAAAAGAAGCCGATGTTGATTTCGTGGGCGGCCAGCGCCAAAGGGTGCGCGGGGTCGAGCAACACCACCTCGATGCCCGCGGCACGTAGCCGCTGTAGCCCGACGCCGGCCACCTGGGGATTGCTGTCTCCGATGGCGACAACGCAGCGTGCGATACCGGCTGCGACCAAGGCATCGCAGCAAGGCGGGGTGCGGCCATGGTGGGAGCAGGGTTCCAGCGTCACCCACGCCGTGCATCCGCGCGTGTCGTGCCCCGCAGCGCGCGCGTCGCGCAGTGCCATCACTTCGGCGTGCGCCGAGCCTGCCTGCTGTGTGGCGCCGCGCCCCAGCACCGACCCGTCGGCAAGGCCGAGCACACAGCCGACACGCGGGTTGGGTTCGGTCAGGCCAAAGGACATTTCGGCCAGGGCCAGCGCCTCTTTCAGGCGTACGGCGTCCAGTTCAAGCATCGGCGAGGGCTGTGCTCAAGAACTGGGTTGGTGGGGCCACACGGGTGGCTGGCTACCGGTGGGGCAACTGTAGGAGTTGCTGCCGTCGCCGGCCTTGATGATCACGTAGTTCTGGTTCAGCTTCGCAGCCGTAACGTTGGTGTAGGCGGCCTCGGCTTGGTAGCGGCAGACCTTGTGATCGGAAGCGCTCGAGCCGCTCGAAATACTCAATGGTGCGGTGAAGACAAGCTCGCCCGACCACCGAATGTCGGTGGGCAGTACGCGCATGGCGCAGTAGTAGCTGCGCTGGGTGTCGGTCACCGCCTCATCCAGGTAGCAACTGACGATGCTGGGGCTGCCGTCGGTGAGAATCTGGACGGCTTGGACGCCGAAGTCGGGAAAGCCGATGCCATCGGGGTTCGCCATGTTCTGCGCCAGCAATCCGTTGGCGACGCCGGTGTAACGCACCGAGCCCGTCAGCAACAGGGCTTGGCTGGTGCCGCAGCTGGGGGCATTGCCGGAGTTCAGCAGTTCGCTGGTGGTCAGCCCGGTGGTCGAGCACAGCGTGATGACGCCTGTGGTGTTGTTGAAAACCCATGCCACACGGGGGCCGGTGCCTGTCTGCCCCGGGGGTACAAAACCGCTGCGCCCGGGCATGGTCGGCAGGCGAACCGCACTCGGCGGCACTCCGGACTGGCGGCCGCGGGGCGCCAGCACTGCATCAGGCACAGCGGCCAGCACCATGGAGGCGGTGAGCTCGGGTTCGATGGCGGTCACGCTGCTGGCCAGTCGCACCTGCTGTGTCTGACCGACGCGGTCATCCCACTTCACGTCGACAACCAAGGTCAGACGTTGCGCGGCTGTCGTGCCGGCAACCGCCGCTTCGGCATTCACCTGGCGCCGCAATTGGTAGGTGGCATTGCTGCCCGGGTTGGTGCTCGCCACGTTCACCCAGCCTGAGCTAGCGATGTCGTCAAAGGCCATGCGCCCTGTGGTGGTCTGAAGGGTGGTGAAACCGCGCCAAGTTTCAATCGCATCTTGCGCGATGCGCACGGCCTCGGCGCGCTGCCGCGCAAGATCGCCGCTGCCGCGCAGCGTGCTTTGCATGCCCACCACGGCCATCATTCCGAAGGCCATGACGCCGAAGGCGACCAGGGCCTCGATCAGCGAAACACCACGTTGGCGAAAGCGGCCAATGCCGCGCTCCTGTGGTTTCAGTCGCGGTGTGTTCACAGGAAGTCTCTCCAACTGCCGGGCACGCGCACGAAGGTACCCGTACCTGCGCGAAGCGTACGCAGCGCCGCATTGTTGTAAGTGACGCTAAGGGCAGAACTGGAACCGTTCAGAATCAGATTGCCCTCGACCACTGCGGCGCCGGTCACGCTGGCGGACGTGGGCAATGTCCAAGTGGTACCAGCCGACTTGGTGCGGTTGTAGAGCAAGCCCGTGACTGCTCCGCCACCGCCGAAGACCACATCACCTTCCACGATCAGCAGCGCCTGCGTGCCTGTCGTGGCAGGGATGGCACCGTCGATGTTGACCGTGGCCGCACTGCCCGCCAGCCAGATCGGGCGGCCAGGGTTGCGCTGAATCGCCGTGTTGATGGCCGCGGCGTCACAGTTGATGGTGCTGCAGTCCAGCACCGGCAGGCCAGGCTGGCGCTTGTAGGTTTCGGGGCTCATTCCGAAAAACATGGCGAAGCGCAGATTCTCGGCAGCAAAACCGCCCTGTGCCGTTGGGGTGAGGCTGGAGTCGCCGGCAACCACGGTGCTGGCCGCGGTCGCGCCGGGCAAACCCCGCAAGACCAGCCCGCTGCCAGGCACGGTGCCGCCGGTGTGCAAGGTAACGCCGTTGGCCACAGCTGAATCGTTGATCAGCGTCAGCAATACGCTGCTGGGAGGAGCGGTCAGCGTACCCGCCACGGTCAGCGCAGCCGAGGGCAGTCGTGTGAGGGCTCCACGCAAGGCCACCGTGGCACGCACCGTGGCGACACCATCACCCGTGCCGCCACGATCGAAGTTGAAGTTAACGCAGTCCGTCGTGTTGAGCCGCGTGCAGCTGTTCACCTCCAGCTGGAACAGGTCGGCTCGCGCACCGGCGCCGGGCACGGGAACGGCCTGGACCACAAAAGCGGGTGCTGGGCCGGTGCCGCCCGGCGCGGCCAAGGGCGTGAAGGCGGCATTGATTGGCGGGCACACACACGACCAGCTCCAGTCGGCCGCGGACCCGGAGCTGGTGTTCAGCACGCACATCGGCTCGACAGACCCCAAGCCCGAAGCTGCCCGCGGTGTGACGGCACCTGTGACGTTGTCGATATCCAGGTAACGCTGACGAAAACTCAGTTCTGTGCTGGTTGTGGTGGCGGTGCAGCTTCCATCGATCAGCCCGCCATTGAGCTTTGCAAGCGCCCATTCCATCCCCGCCTCGGCCGCTTCCAGGGCTTGCGTCGAACGATATTGGTTGGCAGCGGTGCGTTGCTCGAAGATCAGATTGCGGCTGGTGTATGCAGCCACCAGCGAGATCACAAAAAAGAGCAGCATCACGATGATCAGTGCTGCCGCGCCGCGCTGACGTGAAGGCGCTAACCGGCGATGACGCGACAACCGCAGTGTTGAGGAAACGCGATGGGACATGGACCCTCTCCTCAGCTCGCCGGGCAGGCCTGCCCAGGCGGAGCCTCGGTGGACAACTGGATGTTCTCGTTGCGCACACGCACGCTCGAGCGCAAGGTGCGTTTGACGCGGGCGTCGCTGCGTGACTCTCCGGCAATGAGCACGGTGAATTCGCGCACGCCGACACGTGGCCAGCAGCTGGCTGTGCCGTCGGCACATGGGAAGGGGCAGGGCAGCACCTGTGCGTCATCGTTGGCGGTGTTCACGCCCGGTCTCTCGGTACTGATGCTGAATTCGGTGATGCGCACCGTGGCCCGGTCCGTCAGCTCCTGCCAGCCGTTACATTGGCCCGTCACTTCCGAGCCGTCGGACTGGCAGGCGACGATGGCGCCGTTGCTGTTCAGACTGAAGCCAAAAGCCTGGGTGCCGCTGCCCCGCTGGTATTTGTAATGCACCGTCGAACTGCTGGCCGCACCAGAAACGGCCAAGGCCAACATGGGATTGGTGGTGATGCTGCTGCCCGCTGCGGGCAGCGGAATCGGTGTGCCGTCCTTCGCATTCGCCCAGTAGCTGGTGCGGCGAAGTTCGCGTGTGATGATGTCGGCCGTGGAACGCAGGTCTTGGTGCAGCTGGGTCTCCAGCAGCAGCCGGCGATTGTCTGAGAGTTGACTGCTCACCAGCAGGGCCGCCGCCGCCACGATGAACAGGCTGACGGCCACTCCGACCATGAATTCGACCAGGGACAAGCCCCGCATCGCAGCGCGCCGTGCCGCTCGTGTCAGGGTCATGGGCATGGCAGCACCCCCGACATCTGGCTGGAAGGTGAGCAGACGGTCGGGCGGCCGGTGACTTCAAGTTCGTCGACGAAGCCGCCGACGACGCTGTGTTTGACCTCGAGCTTGAAGGGTGCAGTCGCCGGCTCGGGAATGTCGATGGGGATGACGAGCAGCCGCCCCGTGGCGGGGTCGAAGCCGGCCACGTCCAGCGTTTGCGAAGCCGGGATGCCAACGGTGATACCCAGAGAACGGTCCACCTGAACCGTGCGGATTTCCGCGGTGCCACTGCCTCCGCAGACATTGGTGCCCGGAGTATTCCGGCAGTCGCATTGATCACGGCTGCCGGTGAAGATGACGTAGCAGGTGAGGCTGGTGCCCGATTGGTCGAACTCGATCCAAACCGGGACATTTCGGCTGGCAGCCTCGGCACGGGCAAATTGAAGATCGGTCACCAGTGCTGCATTGATGCCTCGCACCCGTTGCGTATCGATCATTCGTTTGAACGAGGGCGCTGTCAGCACGATCAACAGGGCGGCCACTGCCACAACGATCATCAGTTCGATGAGCGTGAAGCCACCTGCTCGGCGAGCCGAACGGCCGGGGTTCAGCGGTTGAAACACAGGTGGCTACCGCTGTAGGAAAAGGTACTGCAACTGCCGCAGCCGGCATAGCTGAAATTGCCCTCGAGCAGTTTCACGCTCATGCGGGCGCACTGGGCGTCGTTGGCCTGCCGACCCTGGCCGACAGCGGTCACGATGTAGCCCTTGGACAAGCTGGCGGTATCGGAAAGGGGCGCTGTGATCGTCAGGCTGTACAGGGCCGGCGCCGTCACTCCCAGGTCCGCGAGACTGGTGCTGTAGACGGGCTGGTTGCCACGCCAACGCTCTTGGGATTGCTGTACCGCTGCCACTGCAGCCAGCGCGTCAGCCCGCCGGCCCTTGAGCACCGAGTTTTGATAAGAGGGCAAGGCGACAGCGGTGATGATCGCAACGATCGCCACGGCGATCATCAGCTCGATCAACGTGAAACCGTGCGTGTTTTCGCGGCGAGGGGTGGGGGACACGGCAGCCATGGGCGAAGTCTGGCCGACGTGGTGTCGGCGCCGAAACCGCTCGTCCGCCGCCAGCCGCCGCCGGTCGATCGTCCCGCGAACGTGGGGGTGGCAGCCCACGGCGCCCTGGTCTCAGCAGGCCGGATAGCCGCGCACGGCCCCGTCAGGGCTGCACTTGCGCGTACGCCCCATGAGGTTGACGACCAAGTGCACGCGCCGGCCGTCGGTGCCGGTCAGCCGCAAGGTGCCGGTCGGTGACACCGTGCCCTTGCTGCCGTCGAGCACCATCGAGGCCACGTTGCTTTGCAGTTGCACACCGTCACTGGTCAAGAATCGTACGCTGCGCAAGGGCGCAGAACCTGCGGCGCACACGGGCGCTCCACTGGCATCGCAAGGGCAACTGCCCACTGTGCCAGTGTGCACGACGTAGCAGCTGCTGTTGCCGTTGGAGCCGAAGCTGATGCGCAAGCTGCGGTTGCGCGCCACGGCTTCGCTGCGTGCCAACTGCAGGTCGGTATGCAGCTGCGCCGCCGCGCCTTCCAGCCGGCGCTGCTCCAGCGCTTG
>LNFM01013491.1_pt1 | contig 25405 bp, 16 predicted proteins | sample 596031 | NCBI WGS metagenome assembly LNFM01 (sample SAMN04254537, study PRJNA301005) | activated carbon metagenome | isolation source: dual media filters at the Ann Arbor, Michigan drinking water treatment plant | place: USA: Ann Arbor | reverse complement strand
GATCATCGGGCGGGCGGTTGGAAGTGGCGACCACAATCACGCCTCGGGCGAACAACTCCTTGAACAATCGGGTCAGAACCATGGCATCGGCAATATCAGTGACTTGTAATTCGTCAAAACATAACAATGTTGTTTCACCGGCTATTTGCCGTGCGATGGATGGCATCGGGTCATTGTCATTCGCACGGCTACCGTGCTGTGCACGCTCCCGTACTGAGAGATCATGCCATTCTTTAAGCCGGGCATGGATGTCCAACATGAATTCATGAAAATGCACTCGTCGCTTTGATGCAATCGGAGCGACGGAGTAAAACAAATCCATCAACATAGATTTCCCGCGGCCTACACCGCCATAGAGATAGATGCCTTTGGGGGTAGGTTTGTCACTACCCAGCCAACGAAAGATACCGTTAGGAAACCAGCTTTTGAGCGCAAGGCCATCACGTTTATTTCCGATCGCCGGATAATCGATGAGTTCGCGGTGTAATCGCTCTAATACAGCAACTGCTTTGACTTGATCGTCGTCCGGTTTTAATTCGCCGGCTTGCATCAATGCTTGGTATTCTGCATCCGGGCCGGGTTTCTCTAAATTCTGTTGCATGGTTGATTACTTGGCAGAAGTTGCAAATTTTGCTTGCCCGGCAAGCCAGACCAGTATCAAAACGGGGAAGCCCAACATCGCCGTGGCGATAAAGAAATTTTCATAACCGTAGGCATCAACAAACTGACCGCTGAAACCGGCGATGAATTTAGGCAACAACAACATCACCGAGCTGAATAATGCATATTGGGTGGCCGAGTAAGCGGAATTGGTTAAGCCCGACAAGTAAGCAATGAAAGCGCAGGAGGCAATACCGGCAGACAGATTATCCGCTGAAATGGTGAAAATCAATCCGCTCACATCGTGGCCGCGTCCTGCCAGCCAGACAAACAACAAGTTGGTTGCCGCGGACAACACCGCTCCAAGGAACAGCGTGCGCATAATGCCGATTTTCAAAGTCAGCACACCGCCAATCGCCGCGCCGACGATGGTCATGATCACGCCATACACCTTAGAAATCGTGGCGACTTCGTCTTTGCTGTAGCCCATATCCACATAGAAGGGATTGCTCATCACACCCATCACCACATCGGAAATGCGATAGATGGCGATCAGTCCTAGAATCAACAAAGCTTGCCGGCCATGGCGTACGATAAAATCGCGGAAAGGGGCGATTAGTGCACCGTACAACCAGATCAGTATGGCCCTGATGCGCGGAGAGAGATTCCAGTGTGCAATCGCTAGTTGCGCAATTTCTTCATTCTCTGAAATGAGTTTGCTATATGGAACATCCGGTTCACGAATGATCAGTGTCGAGATAATGCCGACGGCCATGCTGGCGGCCATCACCAGATAAGCGAAGCGCCACGGTGCATGGTCGTAGGCATCTGCAGAGAGATCCACCGCCGCAGCGATCCATAGCACACCCGCTGAGGCTAGGATCATCGCGACGCGATAACCGGCTTGGTAAGTCGCAGCCATAGCCCCTTGCAACTCGACCGCAACCGCTTCGATACGGTAGGCATCCAAAGCAATATCCTGAGTGGCGGAAGCAAAGGCCACCGCGAGCGCGAAAAACACCATTTGGGTAAGATTCACAATGGGGTCTGTGCTGGCCATACCCACCAATGCAGCGGTAATGATAATTTGTGACAGCAACAACCAGGCACGGCGCCGGCCCAGCAGTTGCGTCAAAAGTGGCAGCGATAACCGGTCGACCAACGGTGACCACAGCCATTTAAAACTGTACGCCAAGCCAATCCAACTGAGATGCCCAATCGTGGTGCGGTCGATGCCCGCTTCGCGCAACCAGAATGACAGCGTGCCGAGTATCAGCAACAGCGGAAGCCCGGCGGAAAATCCCAGCGACAGCATGCCCAGCACGCGCGGATGGGTATAAACGCGCAGTGCCTGCAACCAACCGGAAAATCCTGTGGATTTCATAAGGTGTGATCGTAGTCGATAATCAACGGCGCATGATCGGAGTAACGTTCCGTTTTAAAAATGGAAACACTGCGCGCTTTTTGTGCAATTGCCGGTGTGGCAAGCTGATAATCGATGCGCCAGCCCACGTTCTTAGCCCAGGCTTGGCCGCGATTGGACCACCAGGTGTATTGGTCGGGTTCCGGATTAAGCTGCCGGAACACATCGACAAAACCGACGTCATCCAAAACATTCGACAACCACATACGTTCTTCAGGCAGGAAACCGGAATTTTTCTGATTGGAACGCCAATTCTTCAAATCAATTTCCTTATGTGCGATATTCCAGTCGCCGCACAAAATAATTTCCCGGCCGCTGGCGATCAATGTTTTCAGTACCGGAAAGAATTTTTCCATAAAAAAGAATTTCGCGACCTGACGGTGTTCTCCGCTGGATCCGGATGGCAGGTAGAGCGAAATGATGCTCAAGTTGCCAAAATCCGCCTGAATAAAACGGCCTTCGGCATCAATTTCCGGGATGCCGACACCTTCAATGACGTTATCCGGTTGCTTGCGGCAATAAATACCGACACCGCTATAGCCTTTCTGCGCCGCGCAATGAAAGTAACCATGATAACTATCGGGTGACAGCATATCGCCGGAAAAATCGGACAATTGCGCTTTTAATTCCTGCACACACACAATATCCGCCGATTGCGCGGCCAGCCATTCAAAAAAGCCTTTTTTTGCGGCCGCGCGAACGCCGTTCAGGTTAAGCGTTATAATTTGCATATCTTTATTTTTGGATTGATCAAGTTATGTCCGATTTCCGGCAGGCATTTATTCAGTTCGCCATTGAGCGCAATGTGTTGTGCTTTGGTGAATTTAAAACCAAAGCAGGGCGCATGTCCCCGTATTTTTTTAATGCCGGTTTGTTTAACGATGGCGATTCACTGCGTAAGCTCGGGCAATTTTACGCCAAAGCGATTGTCGCTGCTGAGCTTCCGATTGATATGCTGTTCGGTCCCGCGTACAAGGGGATTCCGCTGGTCAGCACAATAGCTATCACAACTATCCATTCTGCTTTAATCGCAAGGAAGTCAAGGATCATGGGGAAGGCGGGGTGCTGGTCGGTGCGCCGCTGGCCGGGCGGGTGCTGATAGTCGATGACGTGATTTCTGCGGGTACTTCGGTGCGTGAATCGGTCGAACTCATTAAAACCTCGGCTGCCACACCTGGCGGTGTTGTGATTGCGCTCGATCGCATGGAACGGGGTATCGGGGAGTTATCGGCGGTACAGGAAGTACAGCAAATGCACGGACTCTCGGTGACTTCGATTATTAATCTGGATGATTTGGTGGAGTATTTGCGGAATCATCGAGAACTCGAACAGCATCTCCCCGCCGTAGAGCGCTATCGTGCGGAATACGGAATCAAATAATTATTGGTCGTGGCGGTAGTTGCTCTCGGGGTCTTGAATTACGGTCACGTGAAGTTCGCAAACAAGGACGCCGCCAGCGGGCGCAATAACCAAAGCACTGAAGTCGTATCTATTCGTGATGCATCCCAATCCTTTTACACAAGTTCCGCCGGGATGAATATTCATAGCAGTAAAAATCCGTAGTTTAGGATCTTCCCCTACTTATTCCAATTATTTTGTCTGCTAAAAGCTTTCTTTTTTGGAGTCAAAGTCAGCCCTTATTGTTTGTTAATTTTGATTGCTTCCATACAGACAGAATAGTGCTTAGGGGGGTGCTTTTTTGTAACTTAAATTGAGAAAGTTTGAAGGTTGAATAAACGAGAGAAAAGAGGGCAGGTGCCTATAACAAACATTGTGCTTTGTTATCGAATCATAAGTTGAAATACTAGCAACAAATAGATATGATTAAATTAAATAATACGTTATGTTCATTGGAAGCTAAATTTATGGCTCAAGATTTCGAAAAAACTCAAAACATTGATCACAAATATTTGGAAATAAAATATAAAAGAAGCTGGGTACAGTTAGCGATAGAAATAACTACACTTTTTATTGTTGGTATTTCGTTGTATCACACTATTAATGAAAAAAAGATGACTTCTGAAATAAAAGATAATACGTATTCAATACGAAATTCGATTGAGAAACCTCTTCAAGGTGTTTGGAACTTTGAATCAAGTTTTACGAAATATTTTGATGAAAAAGATTTAGAAGAACTCGGAGGAATAGGAAAAGCATTCATTATCTGGGGACCCGATAATCAATACGAAATACTTATCGGCTATGAAATAGTTCGGAATGCAACAAAGGGACCTAAAATAACACTAACTGCATTAACGCTCAAAGGTAGTTTCAATTCCAAAGAGGATGGTACTGTCGGTGAGCAATTTTCTATGTCTTTTTCGCGAATAGCGCGACACAGTAGTTTAGCGGATCATCCTATTCATGATTACCGATATACAAATTGCAAATATGATAAGAGTGTTGATCACGGCAAGGTTATTACCTGTAAATTTATTCCCAAAAGCGGAGCCTCTATTTCAGAAGTAACTTTAAGGCAAGAACGCTATATTAGTATGAATCCAAATACTTTTAAAATTAATTAAGAAAAATTTTGGATAATTATAAGCATGTAAAATGTATCTAAACCGAGATATTGAATTTCTCAGCGGCGGATAAATCAACTATGGTTTGTGCTGCTTCCAAGATTCAATAATAACGCACGTGCTAACAGGTTTAGTCAACGGGGCCAGGTCCAGAATAAAGAATTTCTGTTCATCAAAATGCGTACGCATTGAAACTGTTATTCTTCAATAAGTTATTCTCAATTTTCCTCGTTCTTTGGTATGGTATCTCTCCTCCCATTTAACCAGTATCGTACGCACACTGGTGATTGAGTTGCTGTAGGGAGTACTCACTCAAATCACCACGCATATCGGAAATTTTTAATGACTTTCGCTACCGCACCGGCGTACCGTGGACCGGCCTGGGTTATACCTACGATTGGGCCAATCCGGCAAGCCGTGTCGGCGCGAGTGAGTATATTCTCAGTCCGAACTCTCCCTATCAAATCGAGCGGGTCGTGGAGACGGCCGAATATTGCCGCTAAGTTTAGTAAACGCTGAATAACTCATGTTTGTCATTCCGAACAAAGTGAGGAATCTTTGTGAATCAACGTGATAGATTTCTCGCTACGTTCGAAATGACAGTTATTCAGAGCTTCCATTATGGCGGTAGCCAGCGTTGAAGTTCAAGAAAACTGGCTTTGTCTCGCGCCGGTTGCCTCGAAATCGTTTTTTTGGGCTGGGAAAACTATGACAAATGTCCTAGTTGGACTAGGCGTAATGTTCTATTGAGCCGGAAAGCCTCGTCGATTAAGATTCTTCAGGGAAGTATATATAATATTCTGAATTAATTATAATATTTCTCATATGGTGATGTGAATTTAGATCTTTATGCCTTGACTTGGTTATAATTTTTTTATTCCAGACTGAAAGGAGTATCAAATGAAGAAATCACTTATAACAACCACTTTTTGCCTAACACTCATTACGTTTTCTTCTTTTATCAAAGCGGCACCCGTTTTAATTGACTTTGATGATGTGATCGGTTCAAGGGTCGATATCACTAACAGGTATGCGGGACTGGGCGTTACCTTGAATGCCATCGACAATCCTTTTCCGCTTTCTGGCGCTTTCCCGGCCCCTGCCACATTACCTGCCATTCTAGGCGGCGTGTCGACATGGACGGAAGGTTTTGCATCAGCATTATCACCGCCTCAGGTTGCGGTAAGTTCGCCATTTTCTGGAGAGCCTGATTATGGGGATGGCGGCATATTAATCAGTTTTGCGTTTGATGTGAACAGTGTTTCTCTGGTAGGAGTCGATAACGGCACCAATTTCGGTTCGGATGACGAATCGGTGACGTTGACGGCTTATGATGCGGCAGGAAATCAAATCGGCCAGGTTTACAGCACTAACAATTTACCAAGTGCCTTGGGATACGATCAGACACCGGCTTCCATTGCTATGGACGGCATCCGCTATGTTGCGTTTAACTATACCGATTCCAATTTCGGCTTTTATTCCATCGATAACTTGGAGTTTGTAGCCGCACCGATTCCTGAACCCAATAGGGTGTTTTTGCTTGGCGTAGGTTTGATCGCACTGTTTGGATTCCGCAGAAAATTCGGCCAGGTTTCTGCGCAATAATTTGCAACCGTAATCGAAATTCGATTCCATCCAATCTCAGCCAACAATCATCGGGAAAAGCCGGTGGTTGTTGGTATCAAAAGCACTATTTTTTATTGTTTAAAATTCAAACCTGCTGTTTGAATTTCCAATATCACCGCACCGTCAATTTGCCGCTCAGCTCATGACATAAGCCGGTATGATGCTACGTTAAGGAGACGACAATGGCTAAAATTTTGGTGACCGGTGCGACCGGTCAAATTGGCGCGGAATTGACGCTTGCGCTGCGCGAACGTTATGGAACGGATAACGTGATTGCTGCCGGTCATCGCCGGGAACCGTCCGGCACGTTGGCGCAAGCCGGGTCTTATTGCAGCCTCGATGTGCGCGATGCGGCTGCGCTCGAAGCAGTGGTGACCGGACATGGCATCACGGCGATTTATCATTTGGCTGCGCTGCTTTCCGCAGTGGCCGAGGAACAGCCGTTGCTAGCATGGGATATCAATATGAATGGTCTGCTCAACGTGCTGGAAAGCGCACGCAAGCATCGCTGCCAAGTATTCTTTCCCAGTTCCATTGCCGCTTTCGGCCCCGGTACGCCGCCGTTCAATACGCCGCAGGATACCGTGCAGCATCCGTCGACCATCTATGGGATTACCAAGGTGACCGGGGAATTGCTGTGCGATTATTATGCGCATCGCTACGGCATCGACGCGCGCGGACTGCGTTATCCGGGGTTGATTTCCAATCAAGTGCTGCCGGGTGGCGGCACGACCGATTACGCCGTGGATATTTTTTACGCTGCGGTCAAGCAGCGGCATTATGACTGTTTTCTGCGCGCCGATACGCAGTTGGACATGATGTATATGCCCGATGCCATCGCGGCGGCGGTGCAATTGATGGAAACAGATGCCAGCCGGTTGACGCACCGCAATGGTTTCAACGTCACTGCGATGAGTTTCACACCGGCACAATTGGCGGCAGCGATTCAGCAGCATTTGCCGGATTTCACCATCGGTTACGCCATCGATTCGCTGCGCCAGGGAATTGCCGATTCCTGGCCGCGCCACATGGACGACAGTGCCGCCCGCACTGAATGGGGCTGGCAGCCGCGCTACGATTTGCCAGCGATGGTGGACGATATGCTGCGGCATATCACGGCGAAACTGCGTAACGAATAAACGGAGGATGTCATGACGCTTGCAAAAATCGAACCGCTGTTTCAGGCAAAACTCAATCAATTGCAGCAACAAGGCGTGCGCAAGGGCGATGAGAAAATCGTCAGCGGTGTGCTGCCGCCGTCCGATGGCCTCGGGCCGCGTTACCGGCTGCAAGGCTATAATGATCGCGCGTTTCTGCGCATGAACTCGAATTCATATTTGGGACTGACGCGGCATCCGGCGGTGATCGCGGCTGAGACGCGGGCAGTCGAAGAATTTGGCACCGGGCCTGGTGCAGTGCGTTTTATCAGCGGCACGTATGCACCGCACGTCGAGCTGGAGCGGCGCTTGGCGGCGTTCCACGGCCGCGAGGCGGCGATGTTGTTCAGTGCCGCGTATGCCACGATGGTCGGAGTGTTGCCGCAATTGATTTCCGAACAAACCATGGTTATCAGCGATGCGCTCAATCACAACTGCATCATCAACGCGATCCGGCTCGCGCATCCCGCCGGTAAGGCGATTTATAAGCACGGCGATATGCTCGAACTGGAAAGCATCTTGAGCGCCAATCGCGACCGCTATCAACGCGTTTGTGTCGTGACCGATGGGATTTTCAGCATGCGCGGCGATCATGCGCCGCTGGCTGAACTCGATGCTTGTTGTACCAAGTACCAGAGTGATTATCCGGAAGGGATCGTCACCCTGGTCGATGATTCGCACGGCATTGGCGCAATCGGACTCAGCGGACGCGGCACCGAGGAAGTCACCGGCGTCCAGGCGGATGTATTGGTAGCCACGCTCGGCAAGGCGTTCGGCGTTAACGGCGGTTACGTCGTGGCAAGCGCGACCACCATCGCCTATTTACGCGAAACCGCGCCACTATATATCTATTCCAACCCGATCACACCCGCCGAAGCCGCTGCGGCATTAGCGGCACTGGACATACTGGAAAGCGACGAAGGCTTGGGGTTGCTCGAGAAATTGCGCCATTTCAGCCAAAAACTGCGTAATGGCTTGCAACAGATCGGTTTTGAAACACTCACTGGCGAACATCCGATCGTGCCCATTTTTATCCGCGATACCGCGAAAACCGCCGCGCTGGTTGCACATTTATTCGATCACAACATTCTCGCCACCGGCCTGAATTATCCGGTGGTGCCGCAAGGCGACCAAGAAATTCGCTTGCAGGTCTCCGCCGAACATACGGAAAAGGATTTGGATTATTTGTTGGAAGTGCTGGGGTGTTTTAACAACTAATTGACAGTAAACCACGAATGATAACGGTATCAAGAACTATTATCGTTTGTAATCAATAATTTGTTGTTGTTTTTGTAATTTTTGACTCGTATAATGCAGGGTGTTTGCAAAATGCTTCACGGTTCTTGTGTGCTTGGATAGAGCAGCATCAAGGGCCGCCTGTCATTCAATAGATTAGAGGAGCACCATCATGAAAGGCAATCAAAAAATTATCGATTTGCTGAACAAACTGCTGGCGGAGGAGTTGACCGCTATGGATCAATATTTTGCCCACTCGCGGATGTACGAAGATTGGGGATTCAACAAACTGTACGAACGCATCAATCACGAAATGGACGATGAAAAGCAACACGCCGATCAATTGATCAAACGAATTTTGTTGCTCGAAGGTGTGCCGGTGATAGGTAACCGCAGCCCGCTGCGAATCGGCCAGGATGTGCCGGAGATGCTGCAAAACGATTTGACGCTAGAACGTTCGGTGATCACCGCGTTACGTGATGCCGTCGCGATTTGCGAACAGGCACAGGATTATCAAACGCGGGAAATTCTCGAAGGTATGCTTGCAGAGACAGAAGAAGATCATGCGCATTGGCTGGAACAGCAATTGGGATTGATCAACAGAGTAGGACTACAGAATTATTTGCAATCGCAGATGTGATTGAGGCTGTAACGCTCATGGCACCAGCAGCAATCTGTGTCATGAGCGATGACTTCAAACCGATCTCGCACTCATAAAATCACGTTCAGCTTAGATTCTTCAAACGGTCTGAGAAATAACCCCCCAATTAACCGCCTGCTTGTTGTTTTAAAGAATACTCGCTGAATCTATCATTGTCTCCGGAATCACAAAAACGCCTAGCCTTTAACTTCAAGGCTATGATTCCGCATATAATCACAACGCCCTCACGGCCTAGTCCGCTATCGGTCGTGCAAACCCTCTACTAAAATAAATTGTTCTTTGCATGCTGGATCAGATCCAAATATCAACCGGAGTGTCTTTGAAGATCATACGACACAATGCCTATGCGGCTATTGGTTATGTCCTATTTGGCTTCCTGGGATTGTTACTCGCGATTCCGCCGGGTTATGCGAGTCCGGTTTTTCCTGCCGCTGGTTTAGCGCTCGCATTGACTCTGGTGTCGGGTTACCGCCTGTTGCCGGGCATCTGGATTGGCTCGTTGGGACTCAATATCTGGGTTGCTTGGAATCAGAACGATCTAACGCAGAGTAGTGTCCTGATTGCGGCGCTCTTAGGAATGGGTGCGATGCTGCAAGCCGCGCTAGGTGCTTGGCTTGTCCGCAGATTCGTCAAGGCGCGCTGGCAAATTTTGATGCGGGAACAAGAGATCTTCACGTTTTTTCTGCTGAGCGGCCCATTGTCTTGCATGATCTCAGCCAGTGTCGCGCATCTGACCCTGTTCTTTTCCGGCGCGATCGGTGCAGACGGTATCTCGTGGTCATGGTGGAACTGGTGGTCCGGCGATACCTTTGGTGTGCTCGTCTTCGCACCGTTGTCGCTGGCTTTTTTCGGCAGCCAATCCTACTGGAAAACGCGAAAGGCCGTCATTGCTCCCATTACGCTGATTCTGGTGATGTTGATCGTTACGGGATCTATTAACACATCGAAACTTGAAAACAGGCAACAGCAAGCCGAAATTCAGAGCATTGGGCAAAACATCGCTTTCCAGTTACAGGAACGTTTCAATGCCTACAACGAAACGCTATCGGCTTTGCGGCGTTTGATCGAGCTGAATCCGGATATGAGCTACCGGCAGTTCGATTACTTTACTCAAGAGATATTGCAGGATTATCAGAGCATTGCAGGATTAAGCTACAATTATCTTGTACGTGACCGAGACCGGGCTCTCTTCGAGCGAGCCCAATCAGGAAATGTTCCTGGGAAACCGTTCCAAATAACCGAATTGAATGCCCAGGGCGAGTTAACTGTTGCAAGCAAGCGGCCGGAGTATATTGCCGTGACCTATATGGCACCGCTTGGAAGCAATCAAAGGGCAATCGGTTACGATATTTATTCCAATCCCGTTCGGGCAGAAGCCATTGACCGCGCCCGGCATTCCGGCCAGCCAGCGGCAACCGGTTTGATCAATTTGGTGCAGGACCAACACAATAAGGCGGGCATATTGGTACTGCATCCTGTTCATCGCCAGATTTTTGATCAGAATGGCCCCGAACATCCGCCGGAATTTATCGGTTTTGTGGTGGGTGCATTAAAAATTCCCGATATGGTTAACTTCGCCGTCGGCCACGTTGCTGCGCCTGGTATTGTTTTTCAATTGCGAGATTCTGCCGGGCACCGCGATCGTCAATTGCTGTTCAGTTCAGCGTCAGGAAGTGCAACGGATACCAATCTTGATTGGCGGACAACGCTGATGATGGCTGATCGTAGCTGGGAATTAATCATTTCTCCGGATGCGAGCTGGTTGAATGCGCACCGGCCATGGCAGGCCTGGGCGCTGAGCTTTGGTGGATTGCTGGTGGCCAGCATGCTGCAGATGTTGATGTTAGTGACTACGGGTAGAACCTTGCTGATTCAAGAAACCGTCGATGAGCAAACGGCGCAATTGCGTGCGAACAGCGAAGCGCTCCGGCTGGCTAAGGTTGCTGCAGAATCGGCTAATTTGGCCAAGAGCCAGTTTCTGGCGACCATGTCTCATGAAATTCGGACACCGCTGAATGGCATTCTGGGCATGGCCTACCTGCTCCAAAAGCCGGACATCAAAGATAACGAGCGACTGGATTACGCCCGGGTAATCATGACCTCCGGAAACAACTTGTTGATCATACTCAACGATATCCTTGACTTGTCAAAAATTGAAGCCGGACAGATCAAATTGGAAAGCCATGTTTTTGATCCCGGACAATTGATGCTGGAAACGGCGGCACTATTTGCCGAGAGTGCGAATATGAAAGGACTGGCACTCAATGTGTCATGGCACGGAAAACCACGAATGCGATACTGTTCGGACTCGGTCAGAATCAGCCAGATGCTGGCTAATCTGGTTAACAATGCCATCAAGTTTACGCCGCAAGGTTTTGTGCATATCGAGGCACGCGAAATCAGAAGCGTACCAGCGGAAACGATTCTGGAGTTTACCGTGACCGATAGCGGCATTGGCATTCCTGCCGATAAGCACGATAGACTGTTTAAGCCTTTTTCCCAGGTGGATGCTTCGACAACCCGGCAATACGGCGGTACCGGTCTTGGTCTTTCCATCGTACACAATTTGGCCCGATTGCTGGGAGGATGCGTCGGGTTCGAAAGCCAGGAAGGTAAAGGTACGAGAATATGGTTCCAGATCCGTGTTAACCCGGCCAGCGTCGACGATGCAGGCAATCTTGCCGCAGGCGATACCATTACCGGTGTTGTACCGGCGCAAAAAAATTCTCAGGAAGCCGGTTTGATTTTGGTGGCTGAGGATAATGCGATCAGCCGCACGGTAATCGTCTCTTTATTGGAAAATCAGGGATTCCGCTGCGAGGTTGTTGGAAATGGCCAGGAAGCGGTGAATGCGGTCATGCAGGGGATGCAGCCTGTGCTGGTGCTGATGGATTGCGAAATGCCGGTGACGAATGGTTATCAAGCAACAGAAAAGATTCGTCAATGGGAACGGGAAACCGGAAAAACGCATCTACCGATTATTGCCTTGACTGCAAATGCATTCGAGGATAACCGTCAGCGGTGCTTTGCAGCAGGGATGGATGACTTTCTTTCCAAACCCGTCAATATGAATCTTTTGGTGGCGACGCTCAATAAGTGGGTTACTGAGAAAGCCGGCTAAATGTTCAGTCAGATAGCCTTGTGGGCACTTCTAAAAATTTAAAGTTCTAAACAAAACGAGGCACGAGAATAAAATGGTTACGCAGCATATGCATGATATGTAAGGAAACATTTTTTTCGAGTAACAAAGTGTTGTGACGGAATTTGGATTTTTAGAGATGCCCTTGTATTTGAACCCCGCTTTTAACACCGGAAGAGAAGTGAGCATCGTTTTTAAAGGTTTGCTAATTTGCTGCTGCTGCCAGTTCAAACTAATCGCCGAGCCCCGGCGGTTTCGCGCCGCCGAGGGATCGCCGCATGACGATTAGGTGCCTACCACGCCGCCGTCATCTTTGGTAATGACAATCACCGACGAACGGGGTTTAGAGACCGATGTTCCGGTGAAGGTGGTCGGTCCGTTAAAACCGTTGTCCGGCCAGCTTGAATTGTCGGTGAAGTTGATTCGCCAATCTTCGCCTGGATGCTGAATGCCGACAAACATGCTGCGGCCATCTGGCGTAGTAACCACGCCGGTCACTTCGCAGTTCGGCGGGCTGGTCAGAAAACGCTTGGTTTCTCCGGTTGCAGGATCGGCGCACATCATGACGTTACCGCCGATGTTGATCCAATCGCCTTTGGCATCGCCTTGCTGGTCGGTTTGAATCCACAAACGGCCATCCCGGTCGAACCACAAACCGTCGGGAGCGCCGTAATCGTCGCCGTTGATGGCGCCTTTGTAGCTGTCGGAGCCGGTTGAGTCGTAACTGCTTCCAAGCGCCTTGGCCGAAACCTTGTCACCGCAACGTACGAAGATGTCCCAACTAAAACCGGTAGCGCGGACATCCGCATTATCTTCCCGCCAGCGGATAATATGGCCGTAGTCGTTATCCGGACGCGGATTGGCGCTATCCACCGGCGGATTGGAACTGCCGGCGTTGCTGGTGCCATCGACATTGTTGCTGGATGCCGGCGTATTGCCGCGGCGGCTGTTGTTGGTCAACGTCATATAAATTTCGCCGGTGACCGGGTGCGCCGCACCCCATTCCGGACGATCCATCATGGTTGCGCCAAGCCGGTCGGCTGCCTGGCGGGTTTTTATCAATACTTCCGCCTGGCTGCCAAAACCGTTCTCGGGGGTCAATCCGTTCTCTCCCCACACCAGCGGCAGCCATTCGCCGCTGCTATCGGCGTTAAACCGGGCAACATACAGCGTGCCCTGATCCAGCATATTAGGATCGGTGGCTTGCGGATTACCGCTCCATTTTTTGGCGCAAACAAACTTATAAATATATTCGTTGCGCTCATCGTCTCCCATATAAAAAGCAATATTGTTATAGCGGTCGATCACTACTTGCGCGCCTTCGTGCTTCATACGTCCCATTGCAGTACGTTTGACCGGGGTGCTCCAAGGGTTGGTCGGATCGATTTCGACCACCCAGCCGAAACGATTGGGTTCATTAGGATGCAAGTCGACGCGGAACCGTTCGTCCACTTCGTGCCAGCGGTAGCCGAAACCGCCTTTTACTACACCGTAACGCGTTTGCCCCTTGAGAATATTGAATTTGCGATCGATGTCCAACTCACCGACAACATCACCGGTTTCATTGGAAAAGTAGCCGTTCCAGTTTTCTTCGCAGGCTAAATAAGTCCCCCACGGCGTATAACCATGCGCGCAGTTGTTCAAGGTACCCAGCACCTTTTTGCCGCTTGGGTCTGCCGCGGTTTTCATGAGCGCGTGACCGGCTGCCGGTCCGCTGATCCGGCACGGCGTGTTGCCGGTAATGCGGCGATTCAATGGCCAGTTTCGATTGACCGACCATTGATTACGTTTCTTCTCAATCCCGACGATATTGACGCCGTGCGCCGCTTGTTGCGCACGCACCATTTCGAGGGTGATAGAGGCCCTGGCATAATCAGCGGCAGGGCTGATATTATTGACCAGCGGCGGATCGCAGTATTCGCTGTTGCTGACCAATAACCCGCGGCGGTTGCCTGCCAACCCCGGCAACGGAAAATAGTGCATGCCGTCGGTATTGGCGCCGTAGCAATGCAACTGGGTGGCTTCATCCATCGCCGAAACGGTATCCCAATGCGGTTCTTTGGTAATGGAATCCCCCCAGGATATCAATACTTTGGCGGTGTAGCCCTCCGGTACGGTCACTGCATCCGTCATCGGCACCAAACTCGGCGTCACCGGATTAAAACTGATTGGCGCAAGCGGTGATGGCGCCGCTTCGGCAAGGTTCGCCATGCTGCCGACCACTGCTGTACCGAAAACGGTCATTGCGGTGATACCCGCAGTGGCGCTGGCGGATGATTTGAGAAATTCTCGCCGTGTCAGCGTGCATTGTCCGATGATATCCGTTATGGCTGTATTATTGCTGTCGTTGCAGGTAGTATCGTTGGATTTAAGCCTGCTATCTGGGTGTAAGTTACTGCTCATGCTGTCTCCTTCTTTACTGTGATTTGTTGTTCAAAAATTTTAATCTGTGGGAGTGACAGCTTGATGACACTGGGGTTAAATTTTCATGATGGTTTGATAACGGATGGTTGCGGTTTGCCGTTGCCCTCCGGACAACAGTAACTCTGCGCATCGGCGGGAATGTGGTGATATCGACCGGTGCGATTGTGGTTGGCGGAGCGGAGATTGGCAGCGGGTCAATTATCGGCGCTGGTGCGGTAGTTACCGGACGCTGTGAACCGTTGGGCATTTATGCCGGCATACCGGCTAGGCGGCTACGGGACCGTTTTGATCAACGCATGGCGGAGTTGTATGCGCAGGTGAGATTACCCCAAGTGTCAGCCGAGGATGTTAGTAAACTACCCGTGCTGCTTGCCCGGCTGGCCTGTGGCGAAATGGCATTAAACGATTACATGAGTAGCGTGCGTTTGTTGCAGGATAGGCCGAAGATTCTTCTGGAAGGCTCGATTGGCAAAGGCAGCGCGATTAATCTGATGAAAATCCTGGGCTATAGCATTGGTGGACAGCGGGTGACTAACACGGATCTGGATGCCTATTTCGGTCAGATCTGGCGCAAGGAAGGCGATAATGTGCGCTGGAGCCCGGATATTTTTGCGGAATTGCAGTTGATTCAGTGATCGTCCTGATAGTCCGTTTTTCCAGCGCTTCCGCCGCTATGGTTGATTGTTCAACCCGCTACCAATAACGGAAATTGCCGGTATCCAAGTGGACAAAGTTGGAGGAAGGATAGTAACCGACGCCACCGGCTTGTAACGACATCGCTGCGGCGCGGATATCGGAGAGCTTGCGTCCCGGCAAGCGAATGTCGATGGCCTTTCCATGCGTATGCATGCTGTTTTTAGCAACCCCACCGCTTTGTTCCGCCAACTTGGAATTCCTGATTGGTTCTCAGCCTGTGTTGCAGCAGATGCAGAAAATCGAATAGCTCCGGATCTATTCGATAGCGGTCACCGGTACGATGGTCGCGCAACACATGATTGATTGCGCGCATTCCTTCAGGAATATAGCGGCCATTGGCCCAGAAGGTTGCACGCGTGCGTTCGCCGGTGTGTAAGTTAAGAAAACTCAGTTTCTTTTCGAAGGGTTTTTTGATTGCTGCATGAACAGACGTTGCGGTCATTGGCAGCGTCAGCAAAGTGCATGCGCCTAATCCTGCTTTTAGAAAGTGGCGGCGGCTTAGTTCTGGTTCTGTTTCGGATAAGTGGGTTTGGTTTAGAAAGTTTCGTATCATCGGCTATTTTCTCCCTGAAAATGTTGCGAATGTGTGCGAATAATCGATTATTACCAGCGCGCATACCGCAAAGCGCGCGTATCCCGATCATAAATGTCAGACGAAAAGTGGACCTTTTCTTGCTCATCAATCCAGGCCGTAATATACACTAAGTAAATGGGCAGTGGTTTGGGTAAATGCACGGTGGTGGTTTGGCCGCTTTCCAGATTAGCAAGGAATTTCTCGGGTAGCTCTTGTTTACCCAGTGCAAATGCCGCAAATTCCAGCGGTTTTTCCAGCCGGATACACCCGGAACTGAATGTGCGAATATCCCTCTGGAAAAGTGACTTGGACGGCGTATCGTGCAAATAAATATCAAATGAATTGGAAAACATGAATTTAATTCTGCCTAATGCATTGTCTTTCCCGGGATCTTGGCGCAATACGTAGGGAAATCTGTGTTTGATTGCTTGCCAATCGATCGTATCCGGATCGATGGCTTCAGCATCCCGGTTATAATTTGGAAAAACTTTGATATTTAATGAAGCGAAATGACTTGGATCACTCTGTTGTTTCGGTAGTAAGTCTTTACGCGCAATGCTGTCAGGAATATTCCAGTACGGATTCAGAATCATATGCGAGAGCCGGCCATTAAAGGTGGGCGTTGAACGATAATCGCGCCCGACGATAATGCGCATATCAAGAACATGTCTTTCTTTTTCGACGACTGTAAGGCGAAACCCGGCCGTATTGACCAGCACGTAGCGTTCACCCAGATTTCTCGGAAGCCAGCGCAGACGTTCCATATTGATACGCAATTGGCGAATTTTCCTGTCAAGCGGGACATTGAGGGCGCGGATGGTGTTTCTGCCGATAACGCCGTCGGTATTTAGCCCATGCTGCGCTTGAAATGCCTGAATGGCCGTAACCAGCTCGTCATCGTAGTGAGCGCTTTCTGTGGGAGCAAGGTGATATTCATCGATTCCATCGACGGCATACGCTTGCGCGATGCGCTGGCGGATCAAAGGGATGTTCGGGTGTGTGTCCCCTGGACGGATCGACTGTGCGCTGGGGATATGCACCCATTCGATATGGCTGTTGGCAAGTATCTGGTAGCGCGCCAGTGTTTGCTTAAGCAGCTGATAGCTTGGCTGCTTTGGGGATAAATCATTGAGCGATTGTTGCAAACGGTTGGTTTTGATTGCTTCGCTCAAGAACGTTACCGCATCGAAATCGGGTTGTGGAGTATGCCAATCCTGGTCAGCCTTAGTCGCTGTGAACCGCCCGCGTGATAAATCGCGTGCCAGCATTAACAGCGCATGCGTCGTACGCACCTCCAGTTCAATTGCTGCGGGCAAAGATTGCTTGGATTGTTGTTGCAGTTGCTGTAATTGTTGCAATTGATAATCGTGGCTATCCAGTCCCTCTGATTCAGCGTTGGCGATGAAAGTGAATGCTGTTTCGAGTAGAGATGATCCCGATTCCTGCGTTACCCACACCGGCTGATAATTCCGGGCGATGTAAAAGCGCTGTAAATCGGCAGTTTCAGTTTTGCTCAAGCCAAACGAAGCGAGTTTTGAGAAGTGTTGCTCTATTGCTTTCGCTTCAATGATCAGTGCATAAGAAACCGTTGAATTTAATAGAAAAAAAGCGTAACAAAAGAATCGGAAAACCAATGAGATGGATTTTAGTGGATAGTACGGCAAACTGTGGTTCCTTTCGATGCGGCAATGTTTTTATCAGGGATTGCCGGATTTTACCATCAATGCCTACTTTCACGTATTGGGGTGAAAGGTAAAATCACCGCGTAATTCTCGATTTTTAATCAAAAAGGGCTTATTGAAAACGCGGTAGCGCGTTTGACTAAATATCCGGCATTACGTATATTTGGCACGGTGAGAACAGAAATTCTAATATAAGTAACTGAATTATAATAATAAATTATGACAGATAAACAGCGCGTGCAGCACTTATTGGACTTCATCGATAAAAGCCCCAGTCCCTGGCATGCGGTCGCATCGATTGAAGCGGTGATTGAAGCATTTCAATTTGTTCGGCTCAATGAGACGGCCAAATGGCAATTGCAAGCGGGCGGGCGGTATTATGTAGTTCGCGATGATTCGTCGATTGTGCTGTTCGTGTTGGGAAATAAAGCGCCAGCCGAATCGGGCTTCAAAATTGTTGGTGCGCATACCGACTCGCCAGGATTCCGCATCAGGCCGAATGCCGCTACTGCAAGCGACGGCCTGGCCCGGCTTGGTGTCGAAATTTACGGCGGACCGATCCTCGCGACCTTTGCCGACCGTGATCTGAGCCTGGCCGGACGGATCAGCTATCTCGATGAGCAGGGAAATCTTGCCTACAAATTGGTGCGCTTCGACCAGTCCTTGTTGCGCTTGCCGAATCTGGCGATTCACATGAACCGGAGCGTTAATGAAGACGGTTTGAAGCTACATAAACAAAACGAATTGCCGCTGCTGCTTGCGCAATTGACCGGTGACCAGTTGCCACAACCCTATTTGATGGCGCTGCTGGAACAGGCCGCAGGCATCGGCGCTGCGCAAATTCGATCGTGGGATTTGGCGGTTTACGACACGCAAAAAGGCGTGTTCTGGGGCGCGAATCAGGAATTTTACGCGGATAGTCAGATCGATAACCTGGCTTCCTGTCACGCCGGGCTGCAAGCCTTGCTGGACGATACCATCCTGAACAATGCGGAAAGCACGCTGGTGTGCGCGTTTTTTGATCACGAAGAAATCGGCAGCGAAAGCCATATCGGTGCCGCCGGCAGCTTTTTATCCGATGTCTTGCAACGCATCAGCATCGCCACATCGCCGGAGCGCGAAGACACGGCACGCGCGATGGCGCAGAGTTTCTTGATCAGTGCGGACATGGCGCATGCCTATCACCCCAATTTCCCCTCGGCCTATGACGCGGATCACAAAGTTTTCGTCAATAAAGGCCCGGTGATCAAATCCAATGCGAACCGCCGCTACAGTTCCGAAAGCGTCTCCACCGCGCGTTTCATCCAGTGGTGCGAAGAAGCCGGTGTTCCCTATCAACGCTACTCGCACCGCAGCGATCTGCCGTGCGGCAGCACCATCGGCCCGATCGCCTCGGCGAAGCTCGGCATCCGCAGCATCGATATCGGCTGCCCGATGTGGGCGATGCACAGCATCCGCGAAAGCGCCGGTGTACAGGATCATGACTATATGATCCAAGTGTTGAAGCGGTTTTTCAGCGATTAGAGACGGCGACCAGTTTGGAGACGTAGTGCTCATTTTTTTCAAGGCGTGATGCGGTTGCTGTCAGTGCGCTGCGCGGTGTGTATGCCCTGGAAACCGCGACCGCACGCTTGCCGATACGCCGGGTTTGGATTACTCGATGGCCGCCAAAATTCTCTTCCTGATTGAAACGCTGGAGAAGCCCCGCTAGCGTCCGCACTTCGCGGTATGATTGTGTCCCAATAAATGGGGCCTCGGGTTTGATTGGAGTGTGTTTTTCTTCGTTATTGTTGTCTGATCCTGTCAAATCGCCGACAGCCTTACCCGGTGAAGTCGATTCTGAATAACCAGCATTTGTCATTCCGAACGCAGTGAGGAATCTTGTCGTATTTACGCTATAGATTTCTCGCGTTGCTCCAAATAACAATTTTTTAGAGATTCCCTGGAAACTATACCCACCCTTCCTGGAATAGGACGCTGCCGATCAGATGGGTCGTAGCTTCGGAACTTTGTGCAATTTCAACCGGCAGCCAATTGCGATCTATTTGGTTGCTTTCCAGCCGAGACAATTGCAGATCGAGTTCATCGCCGGTTGCAGATCGCCCCAATGTCTGGGTATAAATCGTTTGCACATAGTCGGTATCGGATAGATCTTGCAAACCGGCCTGCTGCTGGAACCAATCCAGAATTGCATCCGGATCGTAAGGTTGTTGCAGTGTTTCGCGTCCGAGTTGCCATTCCGCTGCGGTGGCATCGCGGTTAAAGAAGCTGTGCACCAGGCGCGCTAAAATACCTTCAGTTTGATTATGCGCGATCACGACGGTTTCATTGTTGTCGAATGTAATCATTTCGGCACTCTTAATGCTGAACATGGCGCCATTACTGAGTTGTGTCAATTCCAGGCGATTATCGACAAACTCCAGATGCACGTCGTCACGATGACCCAGCATGCGCAATACATCAAAACCTGCGCCGCCATCGGCATTCATGGCCAGTCCTAGCGGCAAATAACCCTGATTATCTTCATCGCCGCCGGTAAAGTCTCGGATTGTATCCACCCGGATAATGTTCGGATTCGTTTCCAGACCGGCCAGTAATTCATCGCGGGTCATATCTTGAAATGCTAGAGCTTCAGGCAAGCTGTGGAAGGCCGCTAAAATATCATCGGGTGTTGCGCCTGCCCAGTTTTGTACCGCGCTGCCTTCGGCAGCCGTCAAATCGCGTTCCAGCCAGGTCTTAGCCAGATGATGCGCGACCGCTTCAACCTCAGAGTAGGCAATCGCCAGACTGGGGCCGCTGGCAAAACGGACTAGTTCAACATCGGTCAGTGTATCGATTTCGCCATTACTATGCGTTAGCGTGATCGCGTTGCCATGCACTGCAACCCGATAATCGGATAATTGTCCTGCTTGAACTGCGCTATCAAAACCCAAACCGCCGTTGAGCCGATCATTGCCGGTTCCACCGCTTAATAGGTCATTTCCGGTGCCGCCATAAACGGTATCATTACCCGCATCACCGGAAGCTTGATCATTGCCGCCCAGACTGCCGATTGTGTCATCGCCGCCGCCGCCGGACAAAATGTCGTCATCCGCGCCCAGGACAATGAACTGGTTGTGATTATCGCCAACTACAAAGTTCTCGCCACTACCCCCTGTCACGCGTACAGCGCCGATAATCGATGCGAACGCGACATTATCCAGTTGGATGACAGTGCCGGATGGAAGACTGCTGGTATCAATGATCAGGATCTGTTTACTACTGCTGGTAAGATTCGATCCGGTAATGACAATGGGCACTCCCGGTGCCCGATTATCACTGACTGTCGGAGTAACCACTTGCACAATAACTTGTTCATCCGCGGCCAATGAGGATAGGAAATCCTCGGCATGCCGGATGGCTTCCTGGCTAACACCGGTATTTACGCCGGTTTTTTGCTCGATGCGTTGGATCAGGTCATTTTTGGCATCTGTTAGACTCAATTCCTTTGTCTGACCTGCAATACTCAAACCTACCCCGACCGGCAAACTGGCGGTCAACAGGGCATCCCCCGCGGTATTGGTGATGACGGGAATATCCGCATAATCATTGAATAACGAAGCAGGATCATCCTGCCGTTCTGCAGTGATGGCCGGGATAGTTGTTACTACAGTGCCATCCGGTTGAATGGTGGTTTGGGTAACCACGCCGTCAATGGTGGTAGTCGTTGTACTCGTGCCACCGCCCCCGCTTGCGCCGCCGGATGAAGAAACCGAGATGGTTGCAGTAATGCCATTACTGGTCAGATCCGCAACAGTGACCGCCACATCGGCACCTGCCGCCCAGTCTTCCGCTGCCCCTAGATTGTAGGTTGTGGCATCGGTGGAGGCTGTGCCATCCTTGTTCAAAAGGAGATTCACCGCGGTTTTGTCCGTACTGCTCAAGGTGATCGTGAATGCGGTGCCGGAAGTGATCTCGACATCGGTGGAATCGGTCAGTGTATAGGTTGCGCCGCCTTCGCCAGTGAACGTGAATTTGGAAGCGTCGATGTCGTTGGCGGCACCGCTTGCTTTCAGGAAACCGCTGCCGGTTACAACCAATGTGCCAGTGCTGGCGTTATAAGTGGCCGATGTGATAGCGGGTACGGCAACATTGGAAGTGGTGATGCCGTTACCGCTGGCATCGACCACGTTGACCGCTGCATGAGCGCCCGCGGCCCAATCTTCTGCAGCAGCCAGATTGTAGGTAGTGGCATCGGTCGAAGCGGTGCTATTTTTATTGATGATTTGGTTGACGGCGGCTTTGTCGGTAGTGCTTAAGGTTACGGTAAATGCTGTTCCGGAAGTGATCTCGACATCGGCGGAATCGGTCAGTGTATAAGTCGCACCACCTTCACCGGTGAAGGTGAACTTGGAGGCATCGATATCATTTGCCGCGCCGCTGCTTTTCAGTAAGCCGGTACCGGTGACTACCAGTGCACCGGTACTGGCATTATAGGTTGCCGAGGTGATCGCGGGTGCGGCTACGTTGGATACGGTGATGCCATTTCCGCTGGCATCCGAGGTATCGCCGGTGGTGACATTGGTATCCCAGTCATCTGCCGCAGCCAGATTGTAAGTAGTCCCGCCGGTCGAAGCGGTGCCGTTCTTGTTGACGATCTGATTGATGGCCGCTTTGTCGGTGGCGCTGAGCGTGACAGTAAAAGCCGTGCCGGAGGTGATTTCGACATCGGCGGAATCGGTCAGCGTATAGGTTGTGCTGTCTTCGCCGGTGAAAGTTAATTTGGATGCATCGATGTCGGAACCGCCGCCATTGGCTTGCAGATTGGTGCCGGTAACGACCAGCGCGCCGGATGAAGCATCATAAGTTGCTGAAGTAATCCGCGGATTGATTGAAACCGTGACCGCATTGGTTGCATCGCTGATATCGGGGGTTGCATTGGCACCGGCCAGCCAGTTGTCTGCGGCGGCCAGATTGTAGGTGGATCCGCCGGAAGAAGTCGTGCCGGTTTGATCCAGCAAAGCATCGACACTGGTTTTGTCTGCGCCGGATAGCGTTACGCTGAAAGAAGTCGCCGAAGTGATTTCCACATCCGAGGCACTGGTAATGGTGTAGGTCGCGCTTGCGGTACCACCGGTTAATGTTAACGTGGAAATGTCAATGTCGTTATTGGCCCCGGCCTTATTGAAGAGATTTGTGCCAGTGACAACCAGTATTCCGGAATCGGAATCGTAAGTGGCTGAAGTAATGGCGGGCGTTTGGACATTGCTCACCGTGATTCCGTTGCCTGTCAGGTCGGCGATAGCGATCGAAGCGGCACTGCCAGCCATCCAGTCTTCAGCCGCCGCGACATTGTAGGTGGTTGCGCCGGAAGAAGTCGTGCCATCCTTATTCAACAATCCACGAACCACCAATTGATCGGCTGCATTCAGCATGACGCTGAAGGAGGTCGCCGAAGTGACGTCGACAGCCGACGAGGTCAGTGTGTAGCTACCGCCTTCACCGGTTAACGTGAGCAGTGAAACCGTCACGTCGTTGGCGGCACCACTGTTGGAAACCAGGTTGGTCCCTGTGACAGTCAGTACGTTGGTGCTGGCGTCAAAAGTAGCGGAAGTAATGGCGGGTGCCGCATAGTTACTGACTGTAATACCGTTGCCGGTCAGATCGGCAACGGTAGCCGCGGCATCGGCTCCTGCTGCCCAATCTTCGGCTCCGGCCAGGTTATACGTCGTGCTGCTTACCGCTGATGTGCCGTTTTTATTGAGCAATGTCTCAACATTGATCAAGTCAGCGCCGGTCAGTGTTACTGAAAAAGAAGTTCCTGAGGTGATTTCTATATTCGTAGCAGTGGTGAGCGTGTAGGTTGCGCCGCCTTCTCCGGTAATCGTCAGCTTGGAAAGGTCAATGTCGTTGCTGGCGCCGCTTTTCTGCAGAAAACCGGTTCCGGTAACTGTTAGCACATTGCTGTTGTAGTCATATGTGGCCGAAGTCATGGCTGGTGCGGCAACGTTGGAAGTGGTAATGCCATTACCGGTGAGGTCGGCCACAGTAACCGCCGCACTCGCACCGGCGGCCCAATCTTCCGCCGCAGCCAGGTTGTAAGTGGTGCCGCTGGTTGAGGAAGTGCCGTTCTTGTTGATCATCTGGTTGACGGAGGCTTTGTCGGTGCTGCTCAAAGTCACGGTGAACGCCGTGCCGGAAGTAATCTCGACATCGGCGGAATCGGTTAGTGTATAGGTCGTGCCGCCTTCGCCAGTGAACGTGAATTTGGAGACATCAATATCATTCGCTGCGCCGCTGCTTTTCAAGAAACCGGTGCCGGTTATAATCAGTGTGCCGGTGCTGGCATCATAAGTAGCCGATGTGATGGCCGGTGTAGCCACATTGGATGCTGTTATGCCATTGCCAGTCGCATCGACCACATTAACAGAGGCATCGGCACCCGCCGCCCAGTCTTCCGCAGCCGCCAGATTATACGTGGTGGCACCGGTTGAACTGGTGCCATTCTTGTTGACGATTTGATTGACCTCCGATTTGTCGGTGCTGCTCAAAGTCACGGTGAATGCCGTGCCGGAAGTAATTTCGACATCGGCGGAGTCGGTCAGTGTATAGGTCGTGCCGCCTTCGCCGGTGAACGTAAATTTGGAGACATCAATATCATTGGTTGCTCCGCTTAGCTTCAAGAAACCGGTACCGGTGACTACCAATGCACCGGTACTGGCATCGTAAGTGGCGGACGTGATCGTGGGAGCGGCTACGTTACTGACGGTAATGCCGTTGCCGGTGGTATCCGAGATATCGGTATTGCCAATTACCGTATTCCAGTCATCGGCAGCCGCCAGGTTATAGGTTGTCGCGCCGGTTGAACTGGTGCCATTTTTGTTGATAATTTGATTGACGGCGGCCTTATCGGTACTACTCAATGTCACGGTGAAAGCGGTGCCGGACGTGATTTCAACATCGCTGGAGTCGGTCAGCGTATAGGTTGTGCCGCCTTCACCGGTTAACGTGAGTTTTGAGGCGTCGATATCATTGGTGGCGCCGCTGGCTTTTACTAAATTTGATCCGGTGACCGTTAAACTGCCGGTACTGGCGTCGTAAGTGGTTGAAGTGATGACGGGCGTTTGTACATTACTGACGGTTATTGCGTTACCGGTAGCATCCGCATTACCAGTTTGCGCAGGATTCCAGTCAGCCGCTGCCGCGATATTGTAGGTGGTGGCGCCTACCGAAGCAGTGCCGTTCTTGTTCAACAATCCTTCCACGTTAATCTGATCGGTTGCATTCAGGGCGACAGTGAATTGCGTAGCGGAATCGAGTTCAACGTTGGACGAAGTAAGCGTATACGTTGCGCCGCCTTGTCCGGTCAATGTCAGTTTTGAGACATCGATGTCGTTCAAAGCACCGGAAGTTGCGGTCATATTGGTACCAGTCACAACCAGCGAATTGGTGCTGGCGTCGTAAGTGGCTGAGGTGATGGTGGGAGGGACAACCGCTGCTGAAATATCAATATCATCAACGGTCAGTTCTACCGCACTACCAAAGACAAAACGTATTTCATCAACATTGTTGAATGCAGAGTTAAATGTCAGCAATCCGCTATATTCTGTTCCTGCGGTGCTTTGATGCGTATAAGTGATATTTCCAGTCGCATCGCTGCTGGTTAAATTGACCGATTCCGCA
>LNFM01004551.1_pt1 | contig 25405 bp, 29 predicted proteins | sample 596031 | NCBI WGS metagenome assembly LNFM01 (sample SAMN04254537, study PRJNA301005) | activated carbon metagenome | isolation source: dual media filters at the Ann Arbor, Michigan drinking water treatment plant | place: USA: Ann Arbor | reverse complement strand
TCATCAGGCCGTGCGTGATGAAGTCGACAACCATCAGCCCGGCCTGCGGCACCAGCTTGCGGTCCTTCTGCATGAACTCGTTGCGGGAGATACTGACGGTCTCGAACTCCTCGGAATCGTCGCGCCGGATGCGCAGGCTGGTGATGTTGGCGAGCGTGCCAAAAATCATCAGGCGCTTGAGTTGCTCGCCGCTGATGCCGAAAGGAATCTTGATGCTTTCCTCGCTGGCCGCGCTGAGCGTTTTCTGGATGGAGCGGATGCGCTGAATCAGCTTGTTGCGGCTCGGCACGTCAACCTCGGCATAGGCCACGATCTTGGAAGCCGCGCTGAGCGTGTAGGCTGCCACGTCGAACTCCAGCGAGGCCGATTGCACACCGGCTTCCTGCGTGATGGCGTAGGTGCCCATGGTCTTGGCAGCTTCGTCCACGGCATCGTCTTCGGTGAAGTCCAGGCACATAACGGCGGCGTCAGTGGCTTGGCCCTTGTAGGCCTTGAGCGCCTGCTGATGCGTGGCGGTTTTCCAGCGCTGCTTTTCGCTGTTGTTGACGTTGAGGACAACCTCGGTCAACAGAGAGCGGTTGATGTTGCCTTCGCAAAAAACGAAGATCTTGTTGTAAACGCGCCCCAAAGGCAGGTTGACCGTGGCACGCTGGCCGGGGCCGACGTTTTCAACTTGCGGGAGCTTGACGATACGTGTCATGGTGGGTTCTGCCTATGGAGTTTCGGGGGTGGTTGTGGGTGGCTGGCGATCAGTCCAGGGCCATGCGCACGATGGGACGCGTGAACGAAATTTTGTTCAGCACGAAGATCGTGCCCAGGACCACGGCGGTGGTAACCAGAGCGTTTTTGACTTGGGTTTGCATAAAAATCCTTTGACAGTTGGGAAGTTTGGAGAGGAAGCGCACCGATTGAAAGCCTGAGCACGTACGTATGGCAAGGGCCAGCACGTACGTACGGGAATCAGCGCCGCAGCTTGTTGGTTTTCTCGCCGCTGGTGCCCTTGTTGAAGTCTTTTTCGTAGTACGTGATGTGCGTTTCGCGGTCGCTCACGGCGATGGTTTTGAGCCCGTTGATCTGGTCATACGACACGTCCAGCACCTTCGCCATGCGGTCCTTGTCGCTTGACTCGCGCAGGGCGTGGCACCGGATGTACATGCACGACGACCAAAACGCCTTGTCGGCATCGGCCGGCCGCTGGCACGCGGCGATGATGATGAGCCGCTGATGCCGCCCGCGCTTTGTGCAGTTGCGCCACGCGGCGGGCGCCCAGGTGGGCCGGGTCACCAGCTCCAATTCCTCGACAACAAAAACCATGTCACCGGCCAGAAAAACGACCTTGCACAGCGCGGCGAAATGCAGCTTGAATTCCTTGCTGTCGAAGTCGGTGTCATCGTGCGGTTGCCAGACCATTTTGAAAGCCGGTTTTTTCATCGCGGCGATGGCTTGCCTCACGTCAGAAACGACGATGCCGCGATCACCGTACTCCTTGAGCGGGTCGAAGATCACAAGCCGCGTCGGCTTCAATTCGTCCAGGGCTTCATTCACGCCGACGCCCTTGCCGCTGCCCGTGGTGCCGACGAACGCCCGGACGTCTGCCCGCTTAAGTGGTGGCGGCGCCATCCTGGCCTTTCTTTTCCGCTTCTGCGGCGTAGTAGGCTTTGGCCTCCTTGTGAACCTTGAACGTCACATAGGCCGGTGGTCCCAGCGCCATCGCCAGCGCCGCGTACGGGCCGTAATCGTTCAGCACGCCGCCCATGTCCCAACCGTTGCGCCGTGCGATGGCCGCGAGCGGTTCGGCGATCTTCTTGCGCGACTCCTTGCCCCACAGTTCTTCAAACTGTTTCGGCTGGAGCCACCACATCATTTTTTCAGCGGGCGCGGCCACCAGATCAAGCAAGTCCAGGATGTCGGCCTTAACGGTGTCAACTTCGTGTTTTTCCTGCTTCGCCTCGGCCTGCTGCGCGGCGCCTGCCGTGGCGGCGGCGGCGCTGTCCAGGCCGGACAACACCGCGTCAATGTCGGCGATGGGAGCAGCTGGGCCAGCTGCGGGCGCCGGTGCCGTATCGCCCTTGATGACTGCATCGGACACGCTGGCCGGTGCGCTGATTTTTTTAACCATGCTTGACTCCGAATAGGCCCCAGCCGGGGCCTGTTTTTTCTGGTGCGGGTGGCGCGGGATCTGGCACCGGCGTTTTTGCTGGTGCTGCAGGTGCTGGTGACGGCGCGGGCGCCGGTGGCATCGCTGGCTCTGGCGATGCGGTCCCGATGAAGGCGCGCAACTTTTCGTCAGCGTCGCCGTTACGGGAAAAAAGCTGAATGCCGCAGCGTGACTGCCGACACGTACAGACGACCAACTTTGCTTTTGAGAGGGTAAATCGCGCCTCGGGCTTGCCGCACACCGGGCAAGCGCCCAGGCCGATGAGGTTTTCATCGGCCATGGGACTTACTCGGCGGCCAGCAGAGCGGCCAAGTCGGCGACGGCTTTGCGCACATCGCCGTGCGTGGCCTCTTGGGCGATGCCGTGCAGAGTTTCGACGCGGGCGGCGTCGGCGGGCTTCGCTGCTGGTTTGGTGGCCGTCTTTTTGGCCGGGGAAGGTTTCGAGGTTGCCATCGGTGACTCCGTAGAGCCCGACAGCTGCATCCGGTCCAGATTATGCGCGATTTGAGGCGTTTTTCCGTACGGGGCGGGCCTCTGCCCTGCGCCAGACCAAAAAAAACGCGCCTGCATCGATCTGATGCGGCGCGTACGGGTTTTGACCCCGACCCCTCCCCTCCTTTTGGTGACGGCTGTTCGCCCAGGTGCGTGAGTCCCTGCGGCGATTTAGTAGGGCACGTCCTTCGCGTCCACCCTCGTTGCCCTTGCGCCCTTGGGCGCACTGGATTGGAACCCGGCTTTGAGCGCTGCAAGCGCTTCCCTGCCGCGTTTAGCGGCCTCGGACTGTGGATAACTGGCTGTTTCCGAAGGGGTAGGGGATGTTGAATTAACTCCCTGATACCCCTGCGGTGTACCCTGCGGCAATTCATCCATGGGTGAGGCTGGAAGCCGCGTGGAATCTAGCTTTTCTGACTTTTGGAGCCTGCGGGAAACCCTGTGGTTTATTGGTTTGGGCGTGGCTGAATTTTTGTCTCGCGGTGTGACCTTGAGTCGCAGCTGGCCCTGTGCCTCGTTGCTGGCCGCGTTGCGCCATACGTGGTGCACTTTGATCAGGTCGTCCACAACCCGCCGAACCTGCCAATAGGACGGCCCAGGGCGGCGCCTGCCGCGCTCGGGGATGGGTGGGGTGCATAGCTCCATCAGGCGGTGATACCCGCCCAGGAACTCGCCTGTCTTGAAGTCGGCGTGTGCCAGCAGCAGCATGTAAATCTGCGTTGCCAGCGGGTCGCGCAAAACGTGAAGGAGGCTTTCTAGCTCGCCTTGTTCAAGGCGGAGGAATTCGGGGACGCGGAGTGCGGCGGGAAGGGTCACACGCCGTCCAAAAGATTGTTGACCAGTGAGAACGTGGCGTTTGCCAAGTCCACCAGCTGCAGCGCGCTCGGGATCACCTTCCCGGATTCGTATTTTGAATAGGTGCCCTGGGTGATGTTGCACGCGGCGCATACGTCCAGCTGGGAGCGGCCGGCGTTCTTGCGGGCGCGGCGAAGGTTCCTGCCCAGGACTCGCGCCCGCTCTTTGTGGTCGTCGGTGGTGAGCGTTTTCATAGGTTGCTTTCGTCGATCGCGTCCAGGGCGGCGCGAATAAATGCCCGCTCGGTGGCGGGCATCTTTTCCAGCTTCGCCACCCAGCGATTGGCCTTGCGCTTGAGGCGTTCACGTTCACGGAATCCCGCGCCGGGATTGGTGGTGCGCCGCGCCGCCCTCGCCGCTTCTGGCGTGCCGATGGTTTGCGGAAACGGCCAGTTGGGGTCAATGCGCTTTTTGTCGTTGGTCAGCGTTGATGGCCATACGGGCGCCGTCTTGTCGTCGGTCAGCCTGAGAGGCCAGCTTGCGGCTGGGTTGGGGTCAAACTCCAGCCCTAGCGGCAGTTCAACGGTGGCCGCGTCCTCTGGCTGCTTCACAGGTCGAAGTCCGGCAAGACGATCAGGATGAACCACACGATCCACAGCGCCATGATGAAGCGCGCGCCGGACAGCACGCCCAGGGCGTAGGCCAGCACCATCATGCTGGCACCGTCAACTGTTTCTGAATCAGTTGGAGGCTGGCGATCACCGCGCCCAGCTTGTCGGCGGGGATAAACGCGCAGTTGCGTATGTCGTGCGTCTGGCCTTCGATGGTCAGCAGCGCGCCGGGGCCGGTGCGTGAGTGAATCAGCCGACCCTCTACGGTGTCGAACGTTAGCGCGATGCGGTCGCTCAGCCGTACGGTGGCGCTGCTCATCGTGGCACCCGCACGAGGTTGCCAAAGTCGTCAACCACGGCATCGAACGAGGCCCAAAAATCCTCGGTACCCACGCAAACGAGAGTTCTGCCGGGTGCGGAAGCGCGGCCCCAGCGGTACCAGCGCGCCACGATTGAATCGCCCATACGATCGGTGTAGAGGTCGATCATGCTGCCTGCCCGTAGCAAGGGTCAATGGTCGCCAGCGATTCGCCGTACGCCCTGGCGACGCGATCAGCCACCAGCAGGAGGTCCGACAGGCTACCGTGGCACCGTGACCGGCTCAGGGCCTGCAGATCGTTGCGGAAGTCGGTCAGCTGCGTGTGGCTCCAGCCCTGCCAGCCCTCGGGCATACGGCGCTGCAGGACGGCCAGATTGAGCCCAATGCGGGCGCGGCGCTGGGGGATGGTGATTTCGGGTGTGCGGGAGCCTACCGGCTCTGCGGTGTGTTGCTGCATCGTTGAGTCCTCACTCGGTGATTCGACAAACTGCACCACGCCCCAAAGGGACCCCCGGCGCGGTGAGGTGGATGCAGCGTGTCAGGCCATGACTTGCTTTGCACCGGGGGCAGCGCGAGAGTACTTCAGACCCTACGAAGTACGCAATACCCCTCGGGGTATGGCCCATAACGTACGAACCCGGCTAACATCGTCCTCGTACGTACGGGAAACCGACAAAATTTGGAGTGTTTATGCGGACGATCAATCAGGTTCTAGACCGGGCAAAAACGGTCCAGAAAGTGCCCTCGGATTACAAGCTGTCGCTGACCATCGGCATTGGGGAATCGTCCCTTTCAGCCTATCGCCATGGGCGTGGTCTGCCCGATGAGGTGAACTGCAAAAAATTGGCTGAAGCCATCGGCGAAGACCCCGCCCTTTTGACCGTGGAAATGCAGGCCCAGCGGGCCAAAACGGCGGAAGCGAAGCAGATCTGGATTGACATAGCAAAACGGCTCCAGGCGGGCTTCGCAAATGTCAAAATGATGGTGCTTCTTGCTATCTTTTCGATAGCAGCAATCGCCCTGCCCGCGTGGCTTGCGCTGTATTTTGCCGTTTCGTCTGTCGGAGCGTCTGTATATTATGTTAACTAACATCGGGATGTGGTTCCGGGCAATCCGGCCCTCACCACCAGGCAAGCCAGGCTTTGGGAAGACGGCGCTCCGGTAACGTCTATGAGCTTCCCGACGAATCTCCGTCAGCTCGACAAATTTTTGAGGGTTATGACGATTGCTGGGAAACTTGGCTCCACGTCGCTCAAACCCTGCCGCTGATCGTCCGCACATCGCCCCAGCGCAGGCCTGTGCTGCACGCACCTCAAGGGGCGGATTGGTCTGGCTAATTCCCAGAGAATCACGAAGTCTCTCGCCACGGAGATTTCCATGGCTGCCAGCCGGCAACACGCTTTTTCAACATCCGGGGTTGCCGCTGCGCTCGAGAGCCGCGCCCAAGTGGGCTTTGTCGCCCTCCTCGCCTCCCTGAGCCCCCTGCTCACGGCTTGCGCGATGCCCTTGAGCCCAGGCGCAGGGCCAGCAGCCACAGCGTAACGGCAGCCATGGTCAGCAGAAGTGCGGCCAAGCCGCGCCCGGACGGCGCGACAAAACCCATCACCCCGCGTAGCCAGGGCAGCCACAGCATCAGCGAAAGCAACACGGCCACAACAGCGGCCAGGCGCGGCAGCCAGGGGTTCTGCAGGACATTGACCGAATGCCGATGAACCAGCACCAGCAGGAACAGGCCTGTCACCAGGCTCAGGAACAGCGCTGTACGGATTTCGGCGGCAGGCCAGCCCTGCGCCACCATGTATCCGTTGGCCACAAGCAGCACCAGGGCCAGGCCAAGGCCCTGAAACAGGCCGTAAGCCATGTTTCGCGGAGCGAACGGCGAATACGTGACCGGCCGGGGCGGACGGCGCATCAAATCCGGGTCCGCCAGCTGCGCTTCGAACAATATCGAGCAGGCCGGGTCGATGATCAGTTCCAGCAGGATGATCTGCGCGGGCAACAGCAACGCGGGCCAGCGAAACAATGCCGGAACCAGAACAAGCGCCACGATGGGCACATGCACCGCAAAGATGAAGCGCACGGCGCTTCGGATGTTGTCGTCGACATGACGTCCCTGGCGAATGGCCTTCACGATGCTGGCAAAACTGTCGTCCAGCAGCACCAGGGCTGCAGCCTCCCGCGCCACATCGGTCCCGCGCTCGCCCATGGCGATCCCGACATCGGCGGCCTTGAGCGCGGGTGCATCGTTGACGCCGTCGCCCGTCATCCCCACCGTGCATCCGTCGGCCTGCAGTACGCGCACCAGCCGCAGTTTCTGCTCGGGCCTGAGCCGCGCGCAGATGGCGGCGCTCCTTAAACGCCCCTGGAGAGAGGCGTCATCGAGGGCGTCGATGTCTGCGCCGGTGAGCACCTCGCCGGGATTGGTCAAACTCGCCTGGCGCGCTATCGCACTGGCCGTCACGGGATGGTCGCCCGTCATCATGATGACACGTATCCCCGCCTCGCGACAATCCTGCACAGCTTGCGGCACCGTGGGCCGCAAAGGGTCGACCAGGCCCAGCAGGCCGACAAACCGCAGCGTGAAGTCTCGCTGGCTGGCGGGCAACCCGGCGCCCTCCCAATCACCACGCGCCACGATCCTGCCACACGTGTATCGACCTCAACGCTGGCATCTCAAACCGTCAGCGTGACTCCCCCATGACATTGCCGTCTCTGACCCGGTCTTTCGGCAAGTATCTTGTTGTTGCCGCGATGGGGTTTGGCGGCCTGACGGTTGATGCCCGGACGCCTGAAAGCACCCGCGGGGAATTGTTGTACACGATGCATTGCATTGCTTGCCACAACGCGCAGATCCACTGGCGCAGCAATCGGCTCGCCAATGACTGGGAGAGTTTGAAGGTACAGGTACGCCTGTGGCAAGGCAACGCCGGGTTGCAGTGGGACGAGGCGGATGTCGTGGAAGTGGCCGAATACCTGAATGCCACGATTTATCGGTACCCGCGCGCAGTGGAGCCGGTCGGACTCCGCTTGTCCGGGCCGTCCCAAGGACGCACATTCAAGCGATGAAGCAGACTGGCGCCAGCTGACCAGGTCCTCCAGGCAGCCTCATCCAGGAGAAGCGACGACACCGTATTTTCGAGAAGAATCACCTGTCCGTGTCTGAAGCGGGCGCAGGCACGGAGATCGTCACCTCCACCCGGGTTCCCTTGCCGCGCTCGCTGCTCACCACGAGCTTGCCCTCCATCAGATGGGCACGTTCGCGCAAGCCGGCCAGGCCCAGGGACAAGGCCTTGCGTGGCCCGCCGGTGTCAAATCCAACGCCGTCATCGATGACCAAAAATCTGGCTTCCTTTGGATGGCGCTCTCCGAGGATCTCGACGTGATGCGCGCGCGCGTGCTTCGCCACATTGGTCAGGGCCTCCTGAACGATGCGGAAAATTCCGGTGGCGTAGGGCTCCGGCAGATCCAGATCATCGTCGATCCGGGCAGTGCACGGCACACCGGTTCGACTCGTGAATTCATCCGCAAGCCAGTTGATGGCAGCGACAAGGCCCAGGTCGTCCAGTATCAACGGCCGCAGGTCGGCAGCGATGCGGCGGGTGGCCGCCACGCTGGCATCGATCGCGGCCATCATCCGCGCGACACTTTGTTCTGCATCGCAGTGGCTTGACCGCAGCGCTACACCCAACTGCATGAGGTCCATCCTGAGCACCGTCAGCGACTGGGCCAGCTCGTCATGCAATTCCCGCGCGATCCGCGCCTTCTCCTGTTCGCGTACGCGGCTCACTTCCGCGGCCATTTGCGTCAGGTCTTCCCTCACGCGCACGGCTTCCGTGACATCCCGGATGATGACCGTGTAGAGCTGGTCGCCACCCATGTCCACGTGGAAATGGACGCTTCGATCGGGAAAACCGCCCCGCTCTTGCGCAGCCCGCTCACGACAACCCCGGCACCCATGCGGCGTGAAGTCTCGCCCGTGCGGCCAAACTCCCGCACCTGTACCTGATGTGCGCCGCGGTGCTCGACCGGAATGAGCATTCCCAGAGGCTGACCCATGACTTCCTGGAAAGTCCAGCCGAAGATCCGCTCCGCTGCGGGGTTGTAAATGACGATTTGCTGCGCATGGTTGACCGCGACGATGCCGTCCATGGCCGACTCGAGAACCGCGCTCCATCGGGCTTCATTGCTGCGCAACTCCGAACTGGCGTGGACCATGGCGGCGGCGAGCTGGTCGGCTTCCACGATTTCCAGAGGCGGCACGCGCACGGCTTTGCCCGCGCCGAGTTCGCGTGCGGCGTTGTTCAAAGCGGCCACGGCGCGGCCTATTCGCTGCGCGTACCACCACGCGGAAGCGACGGCCAGAAGCAGGACAAGCAGGGTGGCCAGGGAGAACCAGAGCAGCGAGGCGTACAACTCCCGCGCCAGTTCGGATTTGGGCACACCCACCGCGACGGCCCAGCCGGTATCCCCCCTTGAATAAAGCGTGCGAACCGGGACGCCGTCGAGGGAAATGCCATCGAAAGCACCTTCCCGGGAGCGTGACAGCGCATCGGCGAGGGAGCGGGAGGCCGGAGTACCGACAAACTTGTCCGCCTCCAGGGTGCGCGCCACCAATACACGTGCGGGATCAACGATTGCACCAATCCAGGTTGGCGGGAGGCCCTGCTGCCGCAGAAGATCATCGAAATGGCGATTGCCGATCGTTGTCGACAAGGCGTAGCGCACTGTCCCGTTGATACGAACGGGGACTCCCACCACAGCGATGGGCCTGCCCGACGAGGGTGCGCTGATCACCCGGGCCATGGGCCTGCCCTCCACAATGACCGGCATGGCCGGAGCCTGGCTGCCCAGAGCCGCAAGTGGTGCGCCATAGGGCCGGGACGTGTTGATGACCTGCTGGCCCCGTTCGTCCAGCAAAACCACGGTGCCTAGCCCGGTTGACACCTGAAACGCCAGGGCCTGCTCGTGGAAGGAGGCGAGGTCCTGCTTGCGCAAGGCATCAGAAACAGTCAGGACCGACAGGCTGGCCTCGACCTCCCGAAGCCTGGCGTCTACCGCTATCGCGAGCGCTCGGGTGGCGCGAAGTGCACTGACCTGGGCTTCTTCCTGCATGCGCAAGCCCTGAAGGACGATGAGCAGCATGACGAGCAGTACCACTGGAACCAGTGGCAGCGCGACAAGCGTGAGCAGACGGCTCCTCAAGGACCGTGCTGTCGCCATGGGGTTTCACCGTCACACGTCTTAAGCAGCATGATCACGTCATTCTGATATTGTGGCTTCCAATACACAAGTACGCTGCCATGACGGCGTTGATGCGTCACCGGTCGCTACAAACTGATACCTCTTTCCTGTTCCCGCCGGACTACAAAAGTATTTGGCGTGTTTCAACCGCTACCCATCTCAGGGCAAGGATCAACACGGACATGCCGCGACATGCTGCCCCGCCAGCAGCGCCCTGCCCGATTCGCATCAAAAAGCTGCTCCGCCCATGACGGGCGAACTCAACCAGCTATCAAAAAAGGAGCAATCGGGAAGATCAGGGTTTTCTTCATCATGTCGCCCAAGAATGTAGGACGACGGAGCATCCTGCGATGGCAGCCCCGCCGGGCAGGCAAACTGTAGGGATGCTTCACAACTCCACTTCCAACATCGGCCGCTGGGCGGCGTCGGCCTGCCTGCTCTCCAGTCTGGGTGCCGGCCTTGTCCATGCGCAGGCACCGGCCGGCGACACTGGCGCTGCCGCCCTGCAGGCCAAACACACGGCACTGGCGTCCCAGCTGGCGCGCAACCAGTTCCAGCGCCCCCTGGTGATGGACTCCACGGAATCGGCCCACGCTGTCAGCGGCAGCGCCTACGCGGTGATCAACTACCCCTACAACACGGTGCTGGCAGCCTTCAAGGACCCGGAAACCTGGTGCGAGGTGCTGATTCTTCATCTGAACACCAAACACTGCAGCGCCGACAAGGACAGCCGGCCGGCGACCATGTCGGTGACTGTGGGCAAAAAAACGCCGCAGGAACTCAAGGATGCGCACGCGCTGACCTTCAGCTTCACCCCGGCCTCGGCCCGCGCCGACTACCTGGCCGTGCGGCTCAACGCGCCCAAGGGACCGCTGGGCACCCATGACTACCGCATCGACCTGGAAGCCGTGCCGGTCGATGGCGACAAGACTTTCATGCACCTGCGTTATTCCTACGGTTACGGGATCACCAGCCGGCTCGCCATGCAGGCCTATATGGCCACGGTGGCCAGCAGCAAGATCGGGTTTTCAGAGGTGGCCGGTGAGAATGGCGGCGCCAGGGGGCCTGTAGGTGGCATGCGGGGCGCGGTGGAGCGCAACACCATGCGTTATTACCTGGCGATCGATGCCTATCTGGCGTCACTGGCCGTCCCGGCATCGCAGCAGTTCGAAAAGCGCCTTCAGCACTGGTTTGACGCCACCGAACGCTACCCGCGCCAGTTGCACGAAATCGACAAAACGGCTTACCTCAGCATGAAACGCAGCGAATACAAGCGCCAGCAGACGACGCCCTGAGGGCGCATGCGCGGGCCGCCGGCTTGCCGCGGCTGCGCTTCCTCAGGCCTGAACCGGCGTGACTTTGCCGGGTTCCCTGACCGGGATCGTGGGTTCCGTCGTCGGCGGCTCGATGATTTCAGGTGGACTGCCAGGTCCAGGCATGGGCGGCATGACCGGTGGCGGCATCTCCGTTGGTATCTGCGTACCGGGCTCAGGGGTGGTGGCAAGGGTCAGGGAAGTCATGGCGTATCCGGAATGAAGGGGTCGAAAGCGGGGATCAGCGGCGGCGACGGGCGAGCGCCAGCTTGACCAGCGAGGCCACCAGGGCACCCGCCGCCAGCGCGACCAGGGCGGACTGGATCGGTCTCTCCCCCACGATGCGCCCCAGCCGGTTGGTGTTGGCGCCACCGCTTCTGGCTGGACCATCGGCTCCGGACGCGGGCTCAACGCCCTCCGGCGTCTCGGCCGCGACGGGCTTGGCCAGCACCGCCTCTTCTGCGGATTGCAGCACATCCTCGGTCAGGGGCCGGGGAGGCGCACCAAAAGGCGTGTCGGAAAGATCGGATACGGGGCTTACCATGGCTTACCTTTGAATGACAAGGGGTGAAAAAACGTGTCGGACGGGATGGGCGAGCCCATGGCTCAGCCGCTGGTCAACTGCCGCGGCAGGCTGGCAGCATCGTCGAGACTTTTGCCAAGGGCGACGCAATAACGCACCATGTCGTCGATTTCGGTGGTTTTATCAAACACCGCGTCTACGCCCAGCTGTGCGCAGCGCCAGCGGACTTCTGCCGTCACGTGGTTGCTCAGTACCAAGATTTTTTGTGCCGGATGGCGAAAACGGCAGGCTTCAACCACACCGAGGCCACTGCCCTCCTGGAGGTACAGGTCGACAATCGCCAGATCCCAGTGCACGTCATCACGCGCAAGCCAGCGGATCCCCTCTGCCTCGGTTTCGGCCATGCCGATGATGGTGACCGGCACCAGATCTTCCAGGGTGTCCAGCAGGCTTTGCCGCATGACGAGATTGTCTTCAACGAAAAAAAGGCGCATTGGTGATCTCCTTGGCAGTGGGTGCCAGCGGATTGGCATCCACCCGGTCAAGCCTCACTCTAGGTGCACACGCGTTTGTCAGGCGCGGGAGAAGCGGGCGTGCTTGTGTAGGAGTACGCCCTGGCCGCGGCCGTGGGACGGGTCTTACAGATGTTCGCGATTGCCCTTACAGCCACTGCGGCGGCGCAGCTACTGGCAAACCTGGGGAAGTTGCGTAAGGTCACGGTATCCCATCATGTTGTGCAACTTTTCTGTTCAGGACTCACCATGACGCTCGCCGCCTCTTCCCCCAAAGTTCACCAGTCCGTCACAGCCACACCCGCCGATGTCCCCGCACGCGTGTTTTCTGCGTGGCAGGTGCTGCCGCTTGTGCTGGTCGCGCTGCTTGGATTTCTCACGCTGACACCCGACGGCGTCGCCGAGCCCTTGCAGGAATTTGCCGGCTGGCTGGTTGTCGGTGGTGTCGCGACGCTCGCGGTGATGGCGGTGGTCACCGGGCTGGACCGGCTGCTGGACTGCGAAGGCAACTGACCCGCGAGGCCGGTTGCCACCGCGCCGACTCAGGCGGGTGCCATGCACACCCGCATTTTTTTGTTTGACTTTCCCGAGGATTCCTGATGCCGCAACCCAAGCGCAGTACCGCCACAGCCGCAAAACCTTCTTCTGGTGGCACAGAAAAGCAAAAACAACTGCTGGCTGCCACGGCAGAGGCGACTGGCACCCTGACCACCAACCAGGGCCTGCAGATCCCCGACAACCACAACTCCCTGAAGGCCGGGGTGCGCGGCCCCACCCTGCTGGAGGATTTCATCCTCCGCGAGAAGATCACGCACTTTGACCACGAGCGCATTCCGGAGCGCGCTGTTCATGCGCGCGGCACGGCGGCCCACGGCTATTTCAAGGTCTACAAACCGATGGCGCAGTTCACCAGCGCCGGCTTTCTGCAGGATCCGGAGGCCGAGATCCCGGTGTTTGTGCGTTTCTCGACGGTCGCCGGTTCGCGAGGTTCGGCCGACACGGTGCGTGATGTGCGCGGTTTCGCCGTCAAGTTCTACACCAGTGAAGGCAATTACGACCTGGTCGGCAACAACATTCCGGTGTTTTTCATCCAGGATGCCATCAAGTTCCCGGACCTGGTCCATGCCGTCAAAGCCGAGCCCCACAACGAGATGCCGCAGGCTTCCAGCGCGCACGACACCTTCTGGGACTTCGTCTCGCTGATGCCGGAATCCACCCACATGCTGATGTGGGCCATGTCGGACCGGGCCATCCCGCGCAGTTACCGCATGATGGAAGGCTTTGGCGTGCATACCTTCCGCTTTTTGAATGCGCGCGGTGAGTCGCATTTCGTGAAGTTCCACTGGAAGCCGAAACTCGGCGTACACGGCCTGGCCTGGGACGAGGCGCAAAAAATTGCCGGCAAGGACGCCGACTTCCACAGGCGCGACCTGTGGGAAGCCATCGATCAGGGCAATTTCCCGGAGTGGGAACTTGGCGTGCAGATCATCGAGGAAGGCAAGGAAGACAAGCTGGGCTTCGACATCCTGGACCCGACCAAGCTGATCCCCGAATCGGTGGTGCCGGTGCAGATCATCGGCAAGATGGTGCTCAACCGCAACCCGGACAACTTTTTTGCCGAAACCGAGCAGGTGGCCTTCCACCCCGGGCACCTGGTGCCGGGCATCGATTTTTCGAACGACCCGCTGCTGCAGGGCCGGCTATTTTCGTACACCGACACCCAGATCTCCCGCCTGGGCGGCGCCAATTTCCATGAGCTGCCGATCAACAAGGCGGTCTGCCCTTTCCACAACTTCCAGCGCGATGGCATGCACCGCCAGACCGTCAACAAGGGCCGCGTCAATTACGAACCCAGCACGCTGGCGACCGGGTCGGAATACCGCGTCGATGGCGGCGCGCAAGGCTTTCAGTCCTATCCCGAACAGCTGGAATCCCCCAAGATCCGTCGCCGCAGCCCGTCGTTCGACGACCATTTTTCACAGGCCACACTGTTCTGGAACAGCCAGACCCCGGCCGAAAAGGACCACATCGTCGCCGCCTTCCGCTTCGAGCTGTCCAAGGTCGACGTGCCGGAAATCCGCCAGCGCATGGTTGACAACCTGGCCCATGTGGACTCCAAACTGGCGGCCCGCGTGGCGGCCCCGCTTGGCATCAATACACCTGACGCCAAGGCAGCCGCCGGCCGCCTCGGTTTTCGCGAATACCGGATCGAAAACGCCGTCGAGGAAGACGCGGCGCTGAGCATGTCCCGGCCTTCGGAAGGCATCAAGACGCGCAAGATCGCGATCCTGGTGGCCGACGGCGTCGATTTGCTGACCTTCAAGCGACTGCAGCAGGAGCTGACCGATGCCGGTGCTGCCTGCAAGCTGGTTGCGCCGCAACTGGGCACCGTCAAGACCTCGTCAGGCAAGCAACTGGCGGTGGACCACACCTTTGCCAATGCGCCTTCGATCATGTTCGATGCGGTGCTGGTGCCCGGCGGCGAAGCCAGCGTCGCAGCGCTTTCCCAGCTTGGCGACGCAGTGCACTTCATCCTCGAAAGCTACAAACACTGCAAGACCCTGTGCGCGCTCAATGAAGGTGTGCAGTTGCTGGGCAGCCTGGGTTTTGCGCTCGAGGGCAAGGGTGACCAGGTGATGGAGCCGACCACCGGCGTGTTGCTGGCCGATGCGCGCAAGACGGTCGACGGCCAGATCGCCCAGGCCTTCATCTCGTCCATCGCCGCGCACCGGCACTGGGACCGGCTCAACGTGGACGCGGTTCCGGCCTGAGCTTGACGCAGCTCAGGGCTTGAGCTGGAGTTCGTGATTGAAACCGGCCGGGTTCATCTGCAAGGGCCGGTAGCCCATGCCGGACCAGTTGGCGCTCATGTCACGGTAGCGGCTGGAAAACACCAGGCCGCTCTGCCCGGTCTGGTAAATGAACTGCGACTTTTCCAGGTCGGCCAGGTCATACACCGCGCGCAAGGACGCGGCATGCCGGTTGGCAAACGGGAATCTGGCATCGTTGGGCCAGTACTGACCCACATTGACGGTGAACGAGTCGCCGCCGGTCGGCACGCTAACATCAAAAAAACGGGCCAGTGCAGGAACGTTGCTGAAAGGCCGGTGGGCCGACAGCGCCTGGTGGACATCGCCCCACTTCCACGCCGCGGGCTGGTCTCCACGGGTGGCCTGCAGCACGGTCAGTGCGCGGTCCAGCGCCGCGGTGGACTGCGCGGCGCAACCGCCGGCGCCACACCAGGCCTTGTCGTCGCGCTCCATGATCTCCTCGATGGCGCTGCGGAAGTGGCGCTTGCCATACATGCTTTTCAGACGCGCCTCGCCCAGCTTGCCGCTGAGCACACCGCGCGTGAGTTCATCGACCCAGACTGAAAAAATCAGCGGCGCGGCGCTGTCTGCGCGCATCACGCCGTCGAAGCCGGCCAGCTGGGCCTGCGCCGCTGCCGCCAGCGGATGCTGCGAAGCGGTCTTTTGCAAAAACGGCAGCAGGCGGGTGGTGGCCGGCGACAGCAGGTCGGCCTGGATGGCCTGCATGGAGGCGGCATCATGCCGCGGCCGGGCAGCGAGCAGTTGCTCGATGCGCTCGAAGCGGTAGGGCACGACCCAGTCCTGCCCGAGGAAAAGATCGGAACCCGGCGGCACCACGCTCTGGTTGGCGTTGGAGAACCAGCCTTTTTTGCCGATGCCGGGCGCATCGGCCTGCGGTGTCTGCGCATAGGGCAGCCAGCCCGCCCAGTCATACCGGGCGTCCCAGCCCGGCGACGGGGCGACACCCAGGATGTCATTGTCGGCCTTGCGCAGGGGCACCTTGCCGATGGCCTTGTAGGCGACCTTGCCGGCCACGTCGGCCATCACCACGTTCTGCATCGGCGAATGGTGGTCGGCATAGGCCGCGATCAGTTCGTCCACCGACTGCGCCTGGTTGGCGCGCAGGGCGGCCAGCGCCGTCCGGTTGTCGGTCTCCAGCGCGCTCCAGCGCAGCGAGATCACGTACTTGCCGGTGTCCAGCAACTCGCCATGGGTTTTCTGCGCGTCACTGAGAACCGGCCCGTGGCGGCTGCTGCGCACCTGCAGCGTGACATCGGCCTTGCCCTTGACCTTGATGGTTTCGCTGCGGATTTTGAACTCCGCCCACTGCGCCGGCCCGCTGCCGGGAACGCGGTATTGCTGCGGATTGGCCGGGTTGATCTGCTCCAGGTAAAGGTCCTGCACGTCGGGGCCGGTGTTGGTGAAACCCCAGGCAACCCTGGCGGTGCGGCCCAACACCACAAAAGGCAGGCCCGGCAAGGTGGCGCCTATCACGTCCAGCGCCGGTGTCGGCTTCCCGTCGGCCCCCTGCCCTGCAGGCGCCTGCAGCCGCGCGAAATACCAGATGGCAGGCGCCGACAGGCCCAGATGCGGGTCGTTGGCCAGCAGGGGTTTGCCGCTGGCGGTGTGGCTGCCGGCCAGCACCCAGTTGTTCGAACCCTTGCCTTCGACGTTGCCGATGCTGGCAGCCCAGTCGTTGATGTCCAGCGCCAGCTGTTCAGCGCCGGCCGATTTTTTCAAGCCAAACAAGCCCCCAGCCCTTTCCGGATAAGGGGTAACAGCTCCTGTTTTGATAGCATTCTGGCGAAACACGCCAAGACCGGCATAGAGTCTCGCAAAGTCTGTGCGGGACGCGGGCGCCTCGCCCGGGTAGGGCGTGAAGAGCTGCCAGAGCTCGTCGGTGCTCAGGACCCTGGCGGCCGACAGCCGCGCGAACTCGTTGCCCCAGTTGCCGCCCAGGTCCAGCGCCATCATCAGTGACCAGCCGACGCTGTCCTGCGGCGTCCAGGGCTGGCCGTTGCCGCCCGGCTTGACGCCGAGGATGTGAAACTCCGGTGGCAAGGCCTGCCCGCTGCCGGCATAAAACGCCTGGATGCCGTCGCTGTAGGCCTGCAGCGCCTGTCTGGCCTCGGCCGGCAGCGCCTGCCACTGGCGCTGCGCCGCTTCCATGATGCCCAGTGTCCGCATCAGCTTGTCGGTGTCCAGCGTGGCTTCGCCCAGCACCTCGGACAACTGGCCATGCATGACGCGGCGGTTGAACTCGAGCTGCCAGCCGCGCTCCTGGGCGTGCACATAACCGAGCGCCATCCAGGCGTCGCGCGGGGTCCGGGCCTTGATGTGGGTGACGTCGGCCCCGTCACGGGCCACATTCACGGCAGCGCCCAGCCCGCTGACCTTGAGTTCGCCGTCCAGCGCCGGAAAGCTGCGGTAAACATAGATGCCGATGGCCGCGGCCAGCAGCAGCACGAGCAGCAGCACACCACCGAAAAAACGCTTGATCCAGACCACGATGGTGTCTCCCCGAAGAAGTAAGGGCCGGGGCGCACGGCCGGGACAATCAGGCCGCGGCGGCGGGCTTGAGTTGCAGGGACTTGAACTCCAGGAACTCCTCAAAGCCGTACACCCCGTTTTCACGGCCGTTGCCCGACTGCTTGTAGCCGCCAAAAGGCGCATTGCCGTTGAAGGGGCCGCCGTTGATGTCGACCTGGCCGGTGCGCATGCGGCGCGCCACCTTCATGGCGTGTTCGTCGCTGCCGCTCCAGACACCGCCGCCCAGGCCGTAAATCGTGCTGTTGGCAATCGCCACCGCTTCTTCTTCATCCTTGTAGGCAATGACGACCAGCACCGGGCCGAAGATTTCCTCCTGCGCCAGCGTGTCGGTGGCCTTGATGCCGAGGATGGTCGGCTGCACGAAGTAACCTTTGTCCAGGGCCGGCGGTTCGGCACCGCCGGCGATCACGTCCGCACCCTCTTCGATGCCGGTGCGGATGAAGCCGAGCACCCGTTCGCGCTGGTTGGCGCTGACCAGCGGGCCGAGCCGGCTGCCTTCTTCCAGGCTCGGGCCGACGCTGAATTTGGCGATGGCGGTTTTGGCCAGTGCCTTGACCTCGTCGTAGCGACTGGCTGGCACCAGCATGCGGGTATGGGCCGAGCAGGTCTGGCCGCTGTTGAGCATGCAGGCCGAGATCGTGCCCTTGACCGCGGCTTCGAAGTCCGCGTCTTCCAGGATCACGCTGGCCGACTTGCCGCCCAACTCGAGCGCGATGCGTTTGACCGACTGGCTGGCCAGTTCGCTGACGCGTTTGCCGGCCCGGGTGGATCCGGTGAAGCTGACCATGTCGACCTCGGGATGTGTCGCCAGCACCTCGCCGACCACCGGCCCCATGCCGTTGACCAGGTTGAACACGCCAGGCGGCAGGCCGGCTTCATGGATGATTTCGGCCAGGATCATGGCGTTGACCGGGGCGATCTCGCTGGGCTTGAGCACCACGGTACAGCCGGCGGCCAGCGCCGGGGCGATCTTCAGCGTGATCTGGCTCAGCGGGAAGTTCCAGGGCGTGATGCAGCCGACGACCCCGATGGGTTCACGCACCACCAGCGAGTTGCCGACCTTTTTTTCCCACTCGAAGTTGCGCGCGACCTTGGCGAAGTTGCCCCAGTGCCAGGTCGGACCGCCCACCTGCACGGTTTTGGCCATCTTCAGCGGCATGCCCACCTCGCGGGCAATCGCCATGGCCATCTCGTCGGTGCGCGCTTTCAGGCCGGCGGCAACTTTCTCGAGATAAGCTGCCCGCGTTTCAACCGGCAAGCTGGACCAGGCGTCGAAGGCTGCGCGGGCCGCCAGCACCGCCTGCTCCGCCTCCTGCGCCGTGCCGGCGGGCACGCTGGCCATGACTTCCTCGGTGCTCGAGTCGTGGACCGGCAGGGTCTCGGCCGATTGCGCGGCCACCCACTGGCCGTTGATGTAATGCGAAGGGTAGGCGGTCATGGATGAACTCACAGTGTTGGGGGAGGGAAAAGGAATCGTATGTGAATATGTCACAGGATTGGCTGGACCTGATTTTCGGATGCAGTCGCGAAAAGCACCGTATTCGAAAGTATTAGTCTGATACAACTCGCAGAATCAACCTGACATTTAGTTACTAACGCGTTGATTTCTTTGTTGTTTTACGTTAACCCTGTCACACGATAGATCTTGCATCTGTCGCTTTGCGGGCTTAATCTACCAGATCGAGCGCTGACCTGCGCCGAATCTCAAAGAAAGCCTGGAGACCTATGCGCTGGATTACACCTCATTTAAAAAGCAGTTTGCTTGGCTTGCTGAGTGGTGGCGACGCGACACCGGCTGTGAAGGAAAATCGCACCGAAACCATACGGCAGATCATGCTCAACGAGTTGGGCGAGTTTGGTGAGAGGCATTACCCGAAAATCGCGCTGCGGGTACGTTATGCCCAGGACGCCCAGGGCCTGTGGTACGCCCGTGGCGACGTGATGGCCGTGTTGTCGGCCATGCAGGGCGAAACCATCGCTCGCCAGAAAGTCGGCATCATCACCAAGATGTTCGAAGGCTTGCTGCCCGGCAGCCTGGGTTCGCGCCGCAGTTCCCTGAACTGAGGTCCGGGCCCTTCCCCGGGCTCAATGATCGTGGTGGCTGTGGCCCCACAATAAAAACGCATCCCGGCCTTCCACGGCCAAAGTCACTTTGGCCCCCACGGGCAGCAACACCTTGGTCGGCACGTGGCCGAAAGGCAGCCCTGTCAGCACCGGTGCCTTGATCTGCTTTTGCAGCCAGGCCACCACCGTCGCCAGTTTGAAACCCTTGTCGTGGGGCACCAGCTTGTAGTTGGTGAACTGTCCCAGAACAATCGCTTTCTGCTGCGCCAGCACACCGGCATGCAACAGGGTCGTCAACATGCGCTCGAGCCGGTAGGGATGCTCGTGCACTTCTTCGAGGAACAGGATGCCGCCCTTGACCGCCGGGAAATACGCTGAGCCGACCAGCGAAGTCAGCACCGCCAGGTTGCCGCCCCAGAGCGTTGCATCCTTGACGCTGAATACGCCGCCAGCCCTTGCCGGAATTGCGACTGCAGCTCCTTCTTTGATAGCAGACGGCGGCAGGCGCCAGCCCGCGCCTTCGCCCTGCCCGGTGATCAGGTCGTCAAAACAGGCTTCCATGATGTCGTCGGGTTCGCCCTCCACGCCGAAATCCTCACCCAGCGCCGGACCGGCCCAGGACATGGCGCCGGTTTTGGCCAGCAAGGCGCTTTGCAGCGCGGTGAAGTCGCTCAGGCCGACAAAACGCGTGCCCTTGTCCACCGCTTTGGCGATGGCCTTGTAGTTGATGGCCGGCAGGATGCGCGTGAGGCCGTAGCCGCCGCGCGAGATCAGCGCCACATCGGCGCCGCTGGCAGCGGCCCGGTGGATGGCTGCCAGCCGGGTGTCGTCATCACCGGCAAAACGCTGGTGGCTGGCGAGTGCGGCTTCATCAACTTCGACCTCATGGCCCAAGGCCTTCAGGCGCGACAGCCCGCGTTTGAAAGCGGCCTTGTCGCGCACCGCGCTGGACGGGGAATAAATGTAGATATGTTTTTTCACGGCTCCGAGTATCCCATTGGCGGGACACCGCTCCGGCACCGGGTATAAACGCCGCACCATGCTGCTTTATTTTCTGGACCTGTTCGGTGTTGCCGTGTTCTCCGTCAGCGGTGCGCTGGCCGCCGGCCGGCTCGAACTCGACCTGCTGGGCGTCGTCGTGCTCGCCTCGCTGACCGCGATCGGCGGAGGCACGCTGCGCGACGTGCTGATGAACCGGCATCCGGTGTTCTGGATGGCCAACCCCACCTACCTGCTGCTGATCTGCGCCGCCGCGCTGGGTACCGTGCTGTACGTGCAGTTTTTGCCGATCCCGGCGCAGGCGCTGCTGGTCGCCGATGCGCTGGGCCTGGCCGTGTTTGCCCTGAGCGGCGCGCAACTGGCCGAGGCGGCGCGGCTGCACCCGCTGATCGTGGTGCTGATGGGGACCATGACCGGTGTGGCCGGCGGTGTGATGCGCGACATCTTCAGCAACCAGGTCCCGCTGCTGCTGCGCCAGGATATCTACGCCACCGCAGCGATCGCCGGCATCGCGCTTTACCTGGCGCTGAAGGCGCTGGGGCTGAACACGTCCTGGGCTTTCTGGACCGGCATGGCGGTGGTGATGGCACTGCGCCTGAGTTCGATTTTCCTGGGCTGGCATTTGCCGGTGTTCCGGCTGCCGTACTAGGGCCTTCGGAAAAAATCCACCGCGCGCCGCGCAATCGGCTCGCCGCGTTCCTGCACAAAATGCCCGGCTTCTTCGACGAGCAGCGGCTCCGGGCAGCCACGGATCAGCTGCTGCAGTTCGCGCATCACCGGCAGGCCCAGCACCGGGTCCTGCGTGCCCACAGCCATCAGTGTCTGCCCCTGCCAGCGATCGCGCCAGAAGTCCCGCGCCTGGCGTGACAGCTCCGCGCCGGGTGAATCGGCAAACTCCGGCACCATGGGCGGGAAAGCACGCAAGGCGGCGCGATGGCCGCGGTCCGGAAACGGCGCGTTGTAAGCCGCGCATTCTTCGGCACTCATCTGCGGGTTGCCGCGGGCAAACAACCGCGCCACATCGAAATCCGGGTTTCTGGCGCACATCTCGCGCCAGGCCAGAAACCCCTGCGACAGCGGCAACTCGCCGGTCGCCAGCGTGGTGTTCATGAGCAGCAGGCCGCAGTAACGCTGCGGCGCAGCCATCGGCAGGGTCAGGCCCAGCAGCCCGCCCCAGTCCTGCACCACCAGCACGATGTTGGAAAGATCCAGCCGCTCGACGAAGTCGAGCAGGATCTGCCGGTGAGCATCAAACGTGTGAAAGCTGTCTTTTTTGGGTTTGTCGCTTTTGCCGAAGCCGATCAGGTCAGGCGCCACCACGCGATGGCCGGCTGCAAGAAACACCGGGATCATCTTGCGGTAGAGATAACTCCAGGCCGGGTTGCCGTGCAGGCACAGGTATGTCAAGCCCTCAGGCTGAGCCGCGCCTTCATCGAGGTAATGCAGGCGCAAACCAGCCAGCGACGGCAGGTCGCTGAGGTAATGGGCTCGCCAGGGGTAGCCCGGCAGGCCGTCGAAGGCCTGGTCCGGGGTTCGCAGCGCATCGTCGCGCAATGGATGTGCAGCGCGGCTGTCCTCGCGCTGCGTGCTGCGCCGCTGCCTGAAAAAATCCTGCAGCGCAGCGCCGCATTCTTGTGCCAGCACCCCACCCTCTACCTGCGTCCGGTGGTTCAGTTGCGTTTGCCCGAACAGGTTGAGCACAGACCCGGCAGCGCCGGTTTTGGGATCGGCCGCGCCGAACACCACGCGCTTGAGCCGGGCATGCAGCATGGCGCCGGAACACATGGCGCAGGGCTCCAGCGTCACGAACAGTTCGCAGTCTTCCAGCCGGTAGTTGCCCAGCGCCTGGGCACCGGCGCGCAGGGCCAACATCTCGGCATGCGCCGTCGGGTCCTGGTCGCCTATGGGCGCATTCCGGCCGGTGGCGATGACCTGGCCCTGGTGCACCAGCACGGCGCCGACCGGCACTTCGCCCGCAGACGCTGCCTCGCCGGCCTGCGCCAGCGCCAGGCGCATGAAGTCCTCGTCACCCATGGTGCTCCTGTTTTGATAGCTGCCTGCCCTTGACAGACATGGGCTGGGGCCCGATTCGCTTCATTTTTCGGGATCCACCACAGCCATGCCCAGGCGGTCCATCCACTGCGCCAGCGCCTGCTCATCGGGCGAACCCGCGGCATAGACGGCTTTCATCGCGGCATGGGCTTCGCGGCGGTGCTGGTTGAGTTTGATCTTGCATTGCAGCCCGGTCACCTGCAGCTCGAAGGCCACGATGCCGGCCAGCATCTTGTCGGCGAACTCCTCGCCCAGCCCGCGCCACTGTTCGGCATACGGCGGCTCGTGGTCGCCGATCAGCTTTTTCAGCAAGGCGTCCTTGCCGGCAGGATCCTCGATCAGCGTCGCCTGCACGGTGCAATGGACAGCCAGGTAGTTCCAGGTCGGCACACGCGCCAGGTCCGGATAAACCTTGGGCGACAAATAGGCGTGCGGCCCGAGAAAGCTCACCACCGCCTGCGGCCTGGCCTGCAGGTAGCGCCAGTGCGGGTTGGGTTTGGCCACGTGGCCGAGCAGCACCATCTGCTCGCCGCGCATCTCCAGATGCAGCGGCAGATGGGTGACATAGGGCAGGCCTGTGTCGTCCACGCTGATCAGGCTGGCAAACGGATGAGCGGTGATCAGCGCTTCGGCTTGGGCGCGGTCACCCTTGAAATGGGGCGGCAAATACATGGTTTGAAGTATCGGACAAAAGTCCGCCCTGTCCAACGCCAACGGCGATTCAGGGCTGCAGGGGCCAGCGCGCCAGCGGCCGGTGCACAGTCTGGCCGATCAGGCTGTGCACCAGCACAAACTCGCGCGCGGTCCAGCACACCGGTTCCACCATCTGCTCGCTGACGGCGCGATCATCGTAGAGCAGCGTGACGTGGGGCGTGTAAGCGGCCTTGACCCAGCGGCCCAGAATGGTCTTCTTCAGGGCCATGCCCAGCAGATTCTGAAATGCGCTGACAGCCGCCAGGCCTTCACCCCCGCGCAGCACCAGTGGACGGTTGCGCGGCGTGCTGGAGAAGCTTGCCACACGATCGAAACACAGCTCAAACGGCCCAGACGCAACACTGGCCCCGGCAGCCCGCGCTGCGGCCAGGACATCCGCCGGCAGCCCGGCGTAGTCGCCCACATGGAACAGCGTCACATGAAAGCGCTCGGTATGCAGCGGCTTGCCGTGCAGGCCCTCGTCTTCGCGGAAGCGCAGCGCGAGTTCGGCGATGCGCGCAGCTGCCGGGGCATCCGGGAAAATGGCGAAAAAGAGCCGGTCGGTCAGGGCGGGCGCGGCCTCAAACCCTGGCAGCGAGGATTGGCCGGGCATGCAGAGCGCCTATTCCCACTCGATCGTGGCCGGCGGCTTGCTGCTGACGTCGTAGGTCACGCGGTTGATGCCGCGCACCTCGTTGATGATGCGGCTGGAGACCTTCTTGAGCAGCGCATAGGGCAGCTCGGCCCAGTCGGCGGTCATGAAGTCGCTGGTTTGGACGGCGCGCAGGGCCACCACGTAATCGTAGGTGCGGCCGTCACCCATCACGCCGACACTTTTCACCGGCAGGAACACGGCAAACGCCTGGCTGGTCAGGTCGTACCAGCTCTTGCCGCTGTCGGCATCCTTGAAGTTGCGCAGCTCCTCGATGAAGATCGCATCAGCGCGGCGCAGCAGGTCGGCATATTCCTTTTTGACCTCGCCGAGGATGCGCACGCCCAGGCCAGGCCCGGGGAAGGGGTGGCGGTACACCATGTCATGCGGCAGGCCCAGCGCCACACCGAGCTCGCGGACCTCGTCCTTGAACAGCTCGCGCAGCGGCTCCAGCAGCTTCAGGCCGAGTTGTTCGGGCAGGCCACCGACGTTGTGGTGGCTCTTGATGGTGACGGCTTTCTTGTTTTTGGCACCGCCCGACTCGATCACGTCGGGGTAAATCGTGCCCTGGGCCAGCCATGCCACATGGCGGGACTGGTCGCTTTTGAGCAGGGCGGCTTCGGCCTTGAACACCTCGACAAATTCGCGGCCTATGATCTTGCGTTTGGCTTCGGGCTCGCTGACACCGGCGAGGTGGCCGAGGAACTGCGCCGCGGCATCGACCCGGATCACCTTGGCGTGCAGCTTGCCGACAAACATGTCCATCACCATGTCGCCTTCATTGAGGCGCAGCAGGCCGTGGTCGACAAACACGCAGGTCAGCTGGTCGCCGATGGCGCGGTGGATCAGCGCGGCCGCGACGGAGGAATCGACGCCGCCGGACAGGCCCAGGATGACCTCCTCGTCCCCCACCTGCTGGCGGATTTTTTCGACGGCTTCGCTGATGTAGTCGCCCATGATCCAGTCCGGACGGGTGGCGCAGATGTCCAGCACAAACCGCCTGAGGATGGCATTGCCCTGCTTGGTGTGCGTCACCTCGGGGTGGAACTGCACCGCATAAAAGCGGCGCGCCTCGTCGGCCATGCCGGCGATCGGGCAGGACTCGGTGGAGGCCATGAGCTTGAAGCCGGGCGGCATCTCGGTGACCTTGTCGCCGTGGCTCATCCAGACGTCCAGCATGCCCTCACCTTCGGGCGTGGTGTAGTCGGCGATGTCTTTGAGCAGCGCGGTGTGGCCGCGGGCGCGCACGTCGGCGGAACCGAATTCGCGCTTGTGCCCGCTTTCGACCTTGCCGCCGAGCTGGTGCGCCATGGTCTGCATGCCGTAACAGATGCCGAGCACCGGAATGCCCAGTTCAAACACCGCTGCCGGCGCCTTGTCGGTGGTGTCCTCGTAAACGCTGGCGTGGCTGCCCGACAGGATCACGCCCTTGAGCATGCCGTCTTTCGCGTAGTCACGGACCCAGTCGTCGCTCACGTCACAGGGATGGACTTCGCAAAACACATGGGCATCGCGGACCCGGCGCGCGATGAGCTGGGTGACCTGGGAACCGAAATCGAGAATGAGAATTTTCTGGTGCTGCATGAAAGATGTTCTTCAAGGCAAAAAAAGAAAAAGGCGTC
>LNFM01004549.1_pt1 | contig 25407 bp, 24 predicted proteins | sample 596031 | NCBI WGS metagenome assembly LNFM01 (sample SAMN04254537, study PRJNA301005) | activated carbon metagenome | isolation source: dual media filters at the Ann Arbor, Michigan drinking water treatment plant | place: USA: Ann Arbor | reverse complement strand
TACAGCGTGTAGATCGCCTCGTTGATCATCGGCAGCAGAATGCGATTGACGATAAAGGCCGGAAAATCCTCAGACACTGTCGTCTTTTTGCCGAGGCTGTCCACAAACCTCCGCGCGGTTGCAAACACCGTGTCTTCCGTTGCGATCCCGCGAATAAGCTCAACGAGTTCCATCAGCGGCACCGGGTTCATGAAGTGCATGCCGATGAACAATTCGGGACGGTCCGTCGTTGCAGCTAACCGCGTGATTGAAATCGACGACGTGTTGGTCGCCACGAGTGCGCCGGGCTTCAGCCGCGGACATAGGTCGGCGAAAATCTTGCGCTTGATACCCTCGTCTTCCGTCGCCGCTTCGATCACGAGATCGCAGTCGGCCAGCTGATCGACGTTGGCAGCCGGCTTGATCCGCTTCATCGCCGCCGTCATATCGTCGGCAGTGATGATGCCTTTGCCAACCTGACGCTGCATGTTCTTTTCGATCAAGCCGATGGCCCGGTCGATGGCCTCGGCCTTGATGTCATTGATCAGAACATCGAATCCGCCCAGCGCCACGACGTGCGCGATGCCCGATCCCATTTGCCCAGCGCCAATCACCCCGACCTTCTCGATCACGGTGACGGGTTGCACGGCAGCTTTCGCCTTGTCGGATGGTTTCACGGCGGCATCCATGGCGGCGTCCTTCCCCTGGCCGGAACCCGGCCCATTCGAATGTACTTAGCCGCCGGATTTTCCGAGTTCATTCGCCAGTTCCGGCAGAGCCTGGAACAAATCAGCGACAAGCCCGTAATCCGCGACCTGGAAGATCGGTGCCTCGCCATCCTTGTTGATGGCGACGATGACCTTCGAATCTTTCATGCCGGCTAGATGCTGGATGGCACCCGAGATGCCAACCGCAATGTAAAGTTCCGGTGCCACGACCTTGCCGGTCTGACCGACCTGCAGATCGTTCGGCGCAAACCCAGCATCGACCGCCGCGCGCGATGCGCCCATGGCGGCACCGAGTTTGTCGGCCACTGGTTCGATGTATGTCTTGAAGTTCTCGGCATTGCCGATGCCGCGCCCGCCCGAAATGATGACCCGCGCCGACGTCAATTCCGGCCGGTCCGACTTCGACAGTTCCGCCTTCTCGAATGTCGAGACGCCCACCGCAGCCGGAGCGGAGATGCTCTCCACCGGAGCCGACCCACCGCTTGCCGCTGCCGCAAAGCTCGCCGTCCGCGCGGTAATGACCTTCTTAGCCTCCGCCGACTTCACGGTCTGAATGGCGTTGCCGGCATAAATCGGCCGCTCGAACGTATCCGGCGCCACGACCTTGATGATGTCGGATATCTGCATCACATCGAGCAGCGCGGCCACGCGCGGCGCAATGTTCTTGCCCGATGCCGTCGCCGGCGCCACAAACGCGTCATAGCTGGCCATCAAAGGCACCACGACGGCTGAGACTTCTTCGGCCAACTGGTTGGCCAGTTGCGGCGCCTCCGCGAGCAGAACTTTCGCCACGCCATCGATCTTGGCTGCATCCGCCGCCGCCGCCGACGCTCCGCTGCCCGCAACGAGCACGTGCACGTCGCCACCCAGTTGCTTAGCCGCTGTAACAGCCTTAGCGGTGGCGGAACTCAACGCCGAATTCGTGTGCTCGGCCAGAACCAAAATTGCCATTAGAGAACCCCCGCCTCGGTCTTGAGCTTCGCGACAAGTTCAGCGACATCGGCGACCTTCACGCCACCCTTGCGCTGCGGAGGCTCGGTGGTTTTCAGAACCTGGAGGCGCGGCGCGATATCGACGCCGAAATCCTCGGGTTTCTTCGTATCCAAAGGCTTCTTTTTCGCCTTCATAATGTTGGGCAGCGTCGGATAGCGCGGCTCGTTCAAACGCAAATCGGTCGTTACGATCGCAGGCAAACGCAGCTTCAGCGTTTCCAACCCGCCGTCCACTTCACGCGTCACGCTCACGCTGTCGCCCGCAGGCTCGATCTTGGAAGCGAACGTGCCCTGCGGCCAGCCAAGCAGTGCTGCCAGCATCTGGCCGGTCTGGTTGCAATCGTCGTCGATCGCCTGCTTACCCATGATCACCATCTGCGGCTGTTCAGCCGCAATGACGTTCTTCAAAATTTTTGCCACCGCCAGCGGCTCGATGATCGTGCCCTCCGCCGTCTCAACCAGAATGGCGCGGTCCGCACCAATTGCGAGCGCGGTCCGAAGCGTCTCCTGCGCCTTTGCAGAGCCGATGGACACTACAACGACTTCGGTCGCCGTACCTTTTTCCTTCAGCCGGACAGCCTCTTCGACGGCAATTTCGTCGAACGGGTTCATCGACATTTTGACGTTGGCGAGTTCGATGCCCGATCCATCCGCCTTGACGCGGATTTTGACGGCGTAATCGACGACGCGTTTCACCGCGACGAGTATTTTCATTCCTGAGGTGCTCCCCGACAGCCCACGGATTTTTCTTCTTGTGCGACCACGTGGCCAGGGGCTCCAACCAGGATCGTAGCCGTCAACCTAAAGCCCCGGTCCAGCCCGGGAAACCGGGGTGAACGCAGCGACTTCGCATGTGCGAAATAACACACTAAGTGTGCCCGGAACCCGAGTCAATTGTCACCCCGCCGCGCCACGGGCAGCAGCATTAACCGTCAGTTATTCCCATGTTTTCGGCCAAACCGTCCACCGGTCAGCCGATCGACAACCCCTTGTCGAAGAGCGGCACGTCGCGGCGCTTCATCACCACGATCAAAACCGCCCCGGCTATCAGCCCGCCGATGTGCGCCCACCAGGCCACCGGCCCGATCTCCGGCAGCAGTACCATCACGAACTGGGTCACCACCCACACCCCGAGAACGAGGGCGGCCGACAGCCTGAGCGGAATGAATTGGAACGCCAGCACCCACACCCGAACGCGGGGGTGCAGCATCAGATAAGCCGCGATCACCCCGGCAACCGCACCGCTGGCACCAATGAGCGGATTGGGCGACCCAGGCAGCATGAACGTGTGCGCCAACCCGGCGATGATCCCGCACAGGAGATAGAAGACGAGGAACTTCAAGTGCCCCATCGCGTCTTCCACATTGTCGCCGAACACCCATAAAAACAGCATGTTACCGGCAAGATGGAAGATGTCGCCGTGAAAAAACATATACGACAGCAGCGTCAGCCGCTCCGGGACCGCCACGCTCTGAAACGGCATATCCGCAGGCATGATCATTCCGGCTGTTGACACCAACTCGGCGGGAACAATGGCAAAGCTCGCGATAGCGGCTTCGGGCAAACCCAGCATCTCGAAGGCGAACACCACGACGTTGGCCACGATCAGACCGATCGTCACATATTGAAAGCGGATGGCCTTCAGCGCGTTGTCGTCATGCAGCGGCACGAACATCGCCGTTCCCCCATTCCCGCGCCGGACGTCTCAGCGATTCTGGCCCGGCACCCAGAGCACGTCACTACGGCCACGGTCGTTGACATACCGGCTGGCGACAAAAAGAAAGTCAGACAGGCGATTGATATATTTGAGGGCCGCCGGACTGACCGTCTCACCGGCTAATCCCGACAAAGTCACCATTTCGCGCTCCGCCCGCCTGCAAACGGTCCGCGCCACGTGCAGCGCCGCCGCAGCAGCCGACCCACCCGGCAGAACAAACGACTTCAGCGGCTGCAACTCCGCATTGAGTTCGTCGATCTCCGCTTCAATGCGATCCACCTGCGCTTCGCTCATGCGCAGCGGCTCATATCCCAGCGGTTCGCCGCGATCCGGCACGCACAAGTCAGCGCCCAGATCGAACAAATCGTTCTGGATACGCTCCAGTTTCGCATCGAGCCCCTGATGACCTCCACCCAGATGGATGCGGGCCATACCGATGGCGGAGTTCGCTTCATCGACTGTTCCATACGCGGCGATCCGTGCGGCATCCTTTGCCACGCGCTCGCCCGTCCCGAGCCCAGTCGTGCCGGCATCGCCGGTCTTCGTATAAATCTTGTTGAGCTTGACCACGTCTCTGTCCCGTTAGCCCGCCTGCTGCTTCGTAATGAATACGAAGAGCATGATGATGACGATGGCGGCAAATTGCAGCCCCACGCGCCAGCGCATCAGCTTCTGGCTCAGATTGGGCGCCGTCCCGCGCGACATCGTCCACAAGCCGAGGCACAGCACGAAAAAGACCGCGACAACAGCGAGTGTCGTCAGGTGAAACAGCAAACCTTCCATGCGGATGAGGGACCTTTAAACCGAGAGACGGTGACACCGCTCGCCAGTGACACAAAACCGGGCCGGCCGCCAGCCGTCCGTTTTTTGGTTGCGGTGAGGCAAGCACAACGGCCGCAGGATAGGGTGCGGCGCGGCGCCGGGCAAATGCCAAAGCGCCCCCGATCGCCGATTTCGCCTCATTGCGCCGGCCAAGCACGGAAAGGTGGTGACGAATCGACTTTCGTTGCGGCAGGCTCGATGTCTACAAAAGGTCGCCTTTTCGCAGGACGCATGGGAAGCAAGTGGGTCTGCCATAACCGGGACAGAGGCTGTTGGGTGACGTCTGAGGTCAAAGGATTGAGCTGCCGGACGACGCAGAATGCGCACGCCGCCATACGGGCGCTGGCGCTCTCTGTAGCCGTCGTGGCAACGCCTGTCCCCTCGGCTGACGCCCAAACAGAGGCGCCATCAGCCGCCCCAGCGGCCACCAAGGTCGCCCCCAGCGCCGACGAAGTCAAAAAAGCCCTCGATGCCCGCCGTCAGGACCTCAAGTCGACCCTCGACAAGGCCGGCGCCATTGAACAGGACGTCGCCAAGCTGGCCGAAGAGCGCGGCAAGATCAATCAGCGGCTCCAAGAAACCGCGAGCCAGATCCAGGACAGCGAAAGCCGCCTGTCGGTCGTCGAAGCGCGCTTGGGCGAACTCGACATCCAGGAAAAGATGATCCGCGGCTCCCTCAACCAGCGCCACGGTCAGATCTCGACACTCTTGGCGGCCCTCCAGCGCATGGGCCGCAATCCACCCCCTGTCATTGTCACCAAACGCGAAGATGCTTTGGAAATGGTCCGCAGCGCCATGCTGCTGGCGTCGGCCTTCCCCGGCATGCGCACCCAAGCCCTCGAACTTGCCGATCAGCTAAGTCAGTTGATGCGCGTCGTTGATGAAAGCCGCACGCAGGCCGAAAAAGAAAAGTCCGAAAACAAACGGCTAAACGACCTCAAAACCGAACTCGCCGGCCTTATGGAGACCAAGCGTCGCTCGATCCTGGAGCGCCAGGATGAACTCCGCCAGGTGCGCGATGCGGCCAGCGAAATCTCCAAAAGCGTCTCGGACCTGAACGAACTCATCGCCAAACTTGGCAAGACCGTTCAGGACAACACCGGCCTAGGCGCCTACGACGCCGAAGTTCGCGCCGCCGCCGCCGCCCCCTCCGCGGCACCCGCCGTCCTGACATCCCCGAGCGGCGCCGATCCGGGCATAACGGTCGCGAAGCCGGAAGCCACCGACGTCGTCGTTCTGGCACCCGTCGAAACAGTCGCCGCCCTGTCCAACCCCGGCCGCATCAAGCCGGCGATTGCGTTTCATCAGGCGCGAGGCAAACTCCCCCTTCCCGCCGCCGGCAAGCGCGTTCTCAACTACGCCGAACGCACCCAATACGGGTCCCAATCTAAAGGACTTGTAATGGAAACAAGGTCCGGAGCTCAGGTAACATCTCCCTGTGACGGCTGGGTGCTCTATGCCGGTGAGTTCCGCAGCTATGGCAAACTCTTGATCATCGACGCGGGCGGCGGATACAATGTTGTACTTGCGGGCTTGTCGCAGATCGACGTTCGGCCGGGAGAGTTCGTCCTCGCCTCCGAACCCGTCGGAACAATGATGACGGTGAAAAAAGAACCGGCTGGCGCAGCGTCCGGTGCGCCAGTACTCTACATAGAATTCCGTAAGGATGGGCAGCCCATCGATCCCGACCCTTGGTGGGTCTCGGTCCCTCAGAAGGCACAAGGCTAATGCGCAAGACTGAATTCGCGTTCTGGACGTTTCTGATGATGGCGGGCATCGCCGGCGTCACCACGGTCATGAACGTCACCAATGGGAATTCCGCAACCTCGCCCAACGCCGAGCTTTACAAGCAGCTCGACCTTTTCGGAGACGTGTTCGAGCGAGTCCGCTCCGACTACGTTGAAAAGCCGGACGACACCCTTCTCATCGAGAACGCCATCAACGGCATGCTGAGCGCGCTCGATCCGCACTCGTCGTATCTGAGCCCGAAAAGCTTCAAGGATATGCAGGTCCAGACCCGCGGCGAGTTCGGCGGCTTAGGGATCGAAGTCACGATGGAGAACGGCGTCATTAAGGTCGTCTCCCCCATCGACGACACGCCGGCCTTCAAGGCAGGCATCCTCGCCAACGACTTGATCACCCATCTCGACAACGAGCAGATCAACGGTCTCACGCTCGAGCAGGCCGTCGAAAAAATGCGCGGCCCGGTGAACACGCCGATCAGCCTGACAGTCATTCGCAAAGGCCGCGAAGAGCCCTTCGACATCAAGGTCACGCGCGACATCATCCGCATCAACCCGGTCAAGGGCCGCGCCGAAGACGATATTGCCTACATCAAGGTCTCCACCTTCAACGAGCAGACGCATGCGATGCTCGTGAAATCCATGGACGATCTGAAGAAGGAGATCGGCTCGAAGCTGCGCGGCTACATCATTGACCTGCGCAACAACCCCGGCGGTCTGCTCGATCAGGCGATCTCCGTCAGCGACGATTTCCTGGATCAGGGCGCCATTGTGCTGACTAAGGGCCGAAACAACGAAGAAACCCAGCGCTCGCAGGCCCGCCCCGGCGATAGCTCCGACGGCAAGCCCGTGGTCGTGCTGATCAACGGCGGCTCGGCATCGGCCTCCGAAATCGTGGCCGGCGCTCTGCAAGACCACAAGCGCGCAACCATCATCGGCACGCGCTCGTTCGGCAAGGGTTCGGTGCAGACCATCATTCCGCTGGGCTCGACCAACGGTGCGATCCGCCTCACCACGGCGCGCTACTACACGCCGTCGAACCGGTCGATCCAAGCCAAGGGCATCGATCCCGACATCGTCGTCGAGCAAGAATTGCCCGACGATCTGAAGGCGAAGGTCGCCAACGAAAAGCCCCGTGGAGAGGCCAGCCTGCGCGGCCATCTCCGCAACCCCGACGGCACCATCAAGGAGCCGGCGGCTGGCGAGAAGCCCGAGGGCACGACCGAAGGCTCCGAAGCTCCGAAGGAAGAACCCAAGGAAGAATCGGGATCGTTAGCATACGTGCCCAAAGAACCGGAAAAGGACACCCAGCTCCAGTACGCCCTGCGCTTCCTGCGCGGAACGGCAACGGAAGCCAACGTGGCCAAGAAGCCGGCCTCGGCACCAGAAACTCCGGCCACCGAACCTGCCAAACCGGTACCGAACTGACCGGGCGCTGCCATTGAGCGACAGAAAAGGGGCGCCCACCGGCGCCCCTTTTTGCGTCAAAAGCATACCCGATCGATAAGCCGCCACGCCGCATTGAACATTGCACGAGATCCCCACCATGCCAGCCGACAAACACCCCATCGACCCCTCTGCCCTGGCCTATCGCCCCTGCGTCGGCATCATGCTGATCAACCGCGCCGGCCTGGTTTGGGTCGGACAACGCGCCGACATGCCGGGCGACGCAGAAGGCAAGGGCGAATGGTGGCAGATGCCGCAAGGCGGCCTGGACGCCGGCGAAGTCCCCCGCGAGGGAGCCCTGCGCGAACTCTATGAGGAAACATCCGTCCGCTCCGCCACCCTCATCGGCGAAACCGCCGATTGGCTGACCTACGACCTCCCGCCCCACCTCATCGGTGTGGCCTGGGGCGGCAAGTACCGCGGTCAGAAACAAAAATGGTTCGCCGCCCGTTTCGACGGCGAGGACAGCGAAATCGACATCACAGCTCCACCCGGCCACACGCCCGAATTCATCACATGGAAATGGGCACCCGTTTCGGAACTTGTCTGCCTCATCGTGCCGTTCAAGCGCAGGGTCTATGAAGCCGTGGTCGCCGAACTTGGTCCACTGGCGAATGTCGTCCCTTGACCTACAAATGGTTGCATGCGGCGTGAACGCAACAACCGCCATGAATCGACGGTCACCCGGTCCGATCCAATCCGTCGTTATTGTAACACCTTGATTCGTCTGTCACTCTGAAGTCGTATTTCAGGTTCTAGATGCGCCAATGACTATTGAACAACCCATCGGCGATTCGCAGCGGCTCGACCTCCCCTACAGGGTCGGGGTCGGTATCATGCTGTTCGATCACCGCGGCCTCGTCTGGACCGGCCGCCGCCTGCCGAAGTGGGCGGGCAGCGGCACATGGATGAACCAAGGCCACATCTGGCAAATGCCCCAGGGCGGTCTCATGGCCGGCGAAGATCCCCTCGAAGCAGCCCACCGCGAACTCGAAGAAGAAACCGGCATCCGGAATGCGGAACTCATCGCCGAGCTCAATGCTTGGACCACCTACGATCTGCCGCCGGAATTGATCGGCATCGCTCTCAAAGGCCGCTACCGTGGCCAGCGCCAGCGTTGGTTCGCCATGCGCTTCTATGGCGACGACAGCGAAATCGACATCGGACCGCGCAACGGCCGCAAGGCCGAATTCGACCGCTGGAAATGGCGTCCGATCACGGAACTCGCCGAGATGGTCATTCCGTTTAAGCGCCCGGTTTACGAAGAGTTGGCGCAGGTCTTCGCGCCCTTCGCGCGCCCCGTCGAATAACCGCGAGCATCAGCGACCATCATCAAGTACGACAAAGGCCGGGATTGCCCCGGCCTTTTGCATATCTGGCAACCGCAATCGCTGTTAGGCGGCTTTCGACCCCAGCGACCGCAACCGGTCGATCGCCGTCTGCGCCAGCGTGCGCGCATCGTCATCCTTCGCTACCGCTAGATCGGCCTCAGCCTTGGCAACTTCATCGGCAATCTGTGCAGCCGAGATGCCAGCCAGATCGAATGCCGTCTCGGCCAGCACCGTCACCGTCGTCGCATTCACATCCGCAAAACCCGTCTTTACGAAGATCTGCTTCTTACCAGCCGGCGTCAGCACTTCCAGAAGCCCCGGACGCAGCGTCGAGATCAACGGCGCGTGGCCCGGAAACACCGTGAAGTCCCCGTCCACACCCGGCACCATCGCCTGCTCGGCATCAACCGAGAGCAGCACGCGCTCGGGGGAGACGAGTTCAAATTTGAACGTACCGGCCATGTTAGTCGTCCCTGAATTCTAAAGTGCGCCCTTTAGGCGGATTAACTCGTCGGTTCGTCTTCGTCGAGCGCGCCCGACTTCGCCCGGACGTCGTCCGCCGTCTGCAGCTTCGTCCCGCAGAACGGGCAGAAGAACACCGGGTGGTCGATCATGCCGGGCTCATCGTCTTCCATCTCGATCAGACCGACCGACATGTAGAGGATACCACCGTCTCCGACCGTGATGAGCGGCTCGAAGTCTTCCCCGCTCATCGCTTCCTTAAGTTCGACGCAGCAGCTGCCGAACGTTCCGTCACCTGACATCAGTCATCGTCCTTATGCGAAGCCAGCCTCGGGAACCCGAGCGCGGCCTGTTAGGCAGCTTCCGCCAGCTTCTCAGCCTTGGCGATGGCTTCGTCGATCGAACCCACCATGTAGAACGCCGGTTCCGGCAGGTGGTCGTAATCTCCGTCGCACAGACCCTTGAAGGCCTTGATGGTGTCGGCGAGTGCAACCTGCTTGCCGGGCGAGCCGGTGAACACTTCAGCCACCGAGAACGGCTGCGACATGAAGCGTTCGATCTTGCGCGCGCGCGCCACCGTCATCTTGTCGTCTTCGGACAGCTCGTCCATGCCGAGAATTGCGATGATGTCCTGCAGCGACTTGTACTTCTGCAGGATCGCCTGCACGCGGCGGGCAACTGCATAATGCTCTTCGCCGACGATGCGCGGATCGAGCATGCGCGACGTCGAGTCGAGCGGGTCCACGGCCGGGTAGATGCCCTTTTCGGCAATCGAGCGCGACAACACTGTCGTCGCGTCCAAATGCGCGAACGATGCAGCAGGCGCCGGGTCGGTCAAGTCGTCGGCCGGAACGTAGATCGCCTGCACCGAGGTGATCGAACCCTTCTGCGTCGTGGTGATGCGCTCCTGCAGGGCGCCCATGTCGGTCGCCAGCGTCGGCTGATAGCCCACGGCCGAAGGAATACGGCCGAGAAGTGCGGACACTTCCGAACCCGCCTGCGTGAAGCGGAAGATGTTGTCGACGAAGAACAACACGTCTTGGCCCTTGTCGCGGAAGTCTTCAGCGACCGTCAGACCCGACAGCGCCACGCGCATACGTGCGCCCGGCGGCTCGTTCATCTGACCGTAAACGAGAGCGCACTTCGAACCCTTCGTCGACCCGTTGTTCTTCTTCGGGTTGATGTTCACGTTCGATTCGATCATCTCGTGATAAAGGTCGTTACCCTCGCGCGTGCGCTCGCCGACGCCCGCGAACACCGAGTAACCACCGTGCACCTTGGCGATGTTGTTGATCAGTTCCATGATGAGAACGGTCTTGCCCACGCCGGCGCCGCCGAACAGGCCGATCTTGCCGCCCTTCGCGTAAGGTGCGAGGAGGTCCACGACCTTGATGCCCGTCACGAGGATCTGCGCTTCCGTCGCCTGATCGGCAAAGGTCGGAGCCGGCTGATGAATGGCGCGCACGGCGTTGGTCTTGATCGGTCCGGCTTCGTCCACGGGTTCGCCGATCACATTCATGATGCGGCCCAGCGTTTCTTCGCCCACCGGCACCGAGATCGGCGCGCCCGTGTCGATCACTTCCTGCCCGCGAACCAGACCTTCCGTCGAGTCCATGGCGATTGCGCGCACGGTGTTTTCACCCAGATGCTGCGCCACTTCGAGCACGAGGCGGTTGCCGCCGTTCGTCGTCTCGAGCGAGTTCAGAATCTCCGGCAGCTTCTGGTCGAATTGCACGTCGATGACTGCGCCCAAGACCTGACGGATCTTACCGATATTCTGTGCCATTACCCGTTCCTCGTTCTCAGTTCGTAAGCAGCGCCCGGCGGGTTTGCCTAGAGCGCAGCGTGTTGGGTTGCCGTCTGGTCCTGACCCCGCCTCAGAGCGCTTCCGCGCCCGAGATGATTTCGATCAGTTCCTTCGTGATGTTTGCCTGCCGCTGACGGTTGTACTTGATCGTCAGCTTATTGATCATGTCGCCCGCGTTGCGCGTCGCGTTGTCCATGGCGCTCATGCGAGCACCCTGCTCGGACGCCGCATTCTCGAGAAGCCCGCGGAAGATCTGCGTCGCGATGTTGCGCTTCAACAGCGACGACAGGATCATTTCCTCGTCGGGCTCATATTCGTAAATCGCCTGCGCACCGCCGTCCTTCGCGTCGGACACTTCCGGCAGCTTGGCGGGGATGATCTGCAACGCCGTCGGCTTCTGCGCGATGACCGACTTGAACTCCGAGAAATAGAGCGTCGCCACATCGAACTCGCCGGCCTCGAACATCGCCAGCAACCGGTCGGAAACGTCTTCCGCGTTCTTGTAACCGAGCTGCCGCACGCCAGCCAGATCGCGGCGTTCCACGATGTTGCGGGCGAGATCGCGGCGCAGGTTGTCCGCGCCCTTGCGGCCCACCGTCAGGATCTTCACCGTCTTACCGGCGGCCATCAAACGGTTCGCATCCGCACGCGCCAGCTTGGCGATGTTGGAGTTGAAGCCGCCGCACAGACCGCGTTCCGCCGTCATCACGACGAGCAGGTGAACCTGATCCTTGCCGTTACCCACGAGCAGCGGCGACGCCGTATCTCGGATCGCGCGCCCGCCGAGATTAGCCAGAATCTTGTCCATCCGCTCCGCATAAGGACGCGCAGCCGTGGCAGCTTCCTGTGCGCGGCGAAGTTTCGCCGCCGCCACCATCTGCATGGCCTTCGTGATCTTGCGCGTCGCCTTCACCGAGGCGATGCGATTGCGTAGGTCCTTTAAGCTCGGCATGGAGCCGTCTCCTTGAGCGCGAGCGGAACGTTAAGCGACAAAGCTCTTGGCGAACTTGTCGAGGTAGGCCACGAGATTCTTCTCCGTCTCGCCCGACAGCGCCTTTTCAGCCGCAATCGAAGACAGGATCGCCTTCTCGTCGCGCAGACCAGCCAGCAGCGCCTGCTCGAACTTACCGACCGAAGCAACCGGCAAAGTGTCGAGATAGCCGCGCGTACCCGCGAAGATCACCACAACCTGCTCTTCCATCTTCAAGGGCGAGAACTGCGGCTGCTTCAGGAGTTCCGTCAGACGCGCACCGCGTGCCAGCAGCTTCTGCGTGGCGGCGTCGAGGTCCGAACCGAACTGTGCGAAGGCCGCCATTTCGCGGTACTGCGCGAGCTCGCCCTTGATCTTGCCGGCCACCTGCTTCATCGCCTTCGTCTGCGCCGACGAACCCACGCGCGACACCGACAGACCGACGTTCACTGCCGGACGGATACCCTGATAGAAGAGGTCCGTTTCAAGGAAGATCTGGCCGTCGGTGATCGAAATCACGTTCGTGGGAATGTAAGCCGAAACGTCGTTGGCCTGCGTTTCGATGACCGGCAGCGCCGTCAGCGAACCCTTACCGGCGGCATCGCCCATCTTGGCGGCGCGCTCGAGCAGGCGAGAGTGGAGATAGAAGACGTCGCCGGGATAGGCTTCGCGGCCCGGCGGGCGGCGCAGCAGCAGCGACATCTGACGGTAAGCGACGGCCTGCTTGGACAAGTCGTCATAAGCGATCACGGCGTGCATGCCGTTGTCGCGGAAATATTCGCCCATCGTGCAGCCCGTAAACGGAGCCAGGTACTGCATCGGCGCCGGATCCGAAGCCGTCGCAGCGACGACGATCGAGTACTGCAGCGCGCCACGCTCTTCCAAAACCTTCACGAACTGCGCCACCGTCGACCGCTTCTGGCCGATAGCGACATAAACGCAGTAGAGCTTCGCCGTCTCATCCGTACCCGCGTTTGCCGGCTTCTGGTTGAGGAACGTGTCGAGAATGATCGCCGTCTTACCCGTCTGACGGTCGCCGATGATCAACTCGCGCTGACCGCGGCCGATCGGGATCAGCGCGTCGACGGCCTTCAGACCCGTCGCCATCGGCTCATGCACCGACTTGCGCGGCAGAATGCCGGGCGCCTTCACGTCGACGCGCATACGCACATCCGACTTGATCGGGCCCTTGCCGTCGATCGGATTGCCCAGACCGTCGACCACGCGGCCGAGCAGGCCCTTGCCGACCGGCACGTCCACGATCGAACCGGTCCGCTTGACCGTGTCGCCTTCCTTAATCGTCCGGTCGTCGCCGAAGATCACGACGCCGACGTTGTCGGATTCGAGGTTCAGCGCCATGCCGCGGATGTTTCCGGGGAATTCGACAAGCTCACCAGCCTGAACGTTGTCGAGGCCGTAAACGCGGGCGATACCATCGCCCACCGACAGCACTTGTCCGATTTCGGAGACCTGGGCCTCCTTGCCGAAATTCTTGATCTGATCCTTCAGGATCGACGTGATCTCTGCGGCCCGGATTTCCATGTACCTCGACCTCTTGCCTTCTCGGTTGTTCCAGTCGCGATCCGCTGCACTATGCGCGCGGCCCGCGTCGATCTTTATTCATGACGAAAGCCCGGCCTGCGTGACGCGTGCCGGGCTTCCCAGAATTCTCTATGCGCTGCCCTTGAGAGCGAACTTCATACCCTCGAGCTTCGTCTTCAGCGAATTGTCGACCATGCGGCTGCCGAGCTTCACGATGAGCCCGCCGAGGATAGACGGATCGACTTTCTGCACCAGCGTCACGTCCTTGCCGACCGAGGCCTTGAGTGCCGCCTTCAGGTCCGCCACTTGGGCGTCCGACAACGGCGAAGCCGCCGTCACCTCGGCGCGCACTTCACCGCGAGCCCGCGCGGCCAACGATTGAAAGTCGCGCACTACGTCGGCAGCCGCGAACAGCCGCCGGTTCTTGGCCAGAAGCTTGAAGAAATTGATCGTCAGCGGCCCGAGCCCGGCCTTAGCCAACACCGTGCTGATGGCCTTTTCCTGCTCGTCGGACGAGATGACGGGGCTGCGGATGACGCGCACGAAGTCGGCGCTTTCCTCGCTCAGCGCCTGGAACTTCGCCAAATCCCCTTCAACCTCGGCAACTTTGCCTTCGTCACTTGCCAGTTCGAACAGAGCCGAAGCATACCGCCCCGCCACACTCGCCATCAGGGGTTCGTCTGTTGCCACGTCGACCGCTTTCGTGCGCTGATGAGGGACCGCTCCGGCTTCTAAAACAGCCAAGACGTCCCTGATTCCAGTGGGATTTCTATTGCTAAAGACGGGCGCGAAATATTGTCCCCGCGCAGGCCCCCTCGAGCAATCCGCGCTCCGTGTATCATGGGCCTCACATGGCATCAACCGCCGCTTGGACGCACGAATGCCGCACGGATAGGCGACGGCCTGCCGCAATTGGCAGCGGCTTCCCTTCTCCACCCAATCCGGTTGCTCAGATCCACACCGCTGTTATTTTTCCGATGCGTCCCCGCCCCGTCGCATTACACGACTTTCGGGAATAGAACCGTCAACAAAATGCAATTATATCCACGACCTAAAGATGGCTTTAACCGCCATGCTGCAACTTGAGCGTGCATCAAAGCACTTCGCAGGGTCTCCGGTCGTCATGCTTCAATTAGCATTGCCATTTCCCGTCCAGCCGCCCGACCCCGAACCGCCATCTCCCGAATTGCGCCGTTTCCTAGAGCGGCTGCCCCCTCATCTGGCCAGCCGTCTCACGCCGGAAGAGCGCGCCGCCTATGCTTCGGCATTAACCCCGCGTCGCTCGCCCCACTGGCTCGACCTGAAAGCCAGCCTCCCCATCCCCGGCTTCGGCATCTACATCGCCCTGATGGTTGGCCGCGAGCGCCGCAATTCCGACCGCCTCCGGCAAGAGGGACAGCGCCGCCTCGCTCCCAACCTGCTCGTCGCAGCCATATTGCTCGCAACCGTCATCGCCGGATCGGTCGCGGCGTTGCTCTTGATCAAGGGCCTGCAGATGCTTGCAACTCAGGGTAATCCTGCGTGGTGGCACGCCTATTCAGGCACGCTCTGATCCAACCTCACAGAAAGCTATACGGGTCGATATCGACCGACAGCCGCAGATCACCCTTGGGCTCCGGCACGCTCGCCAGCCAGTCGCGCAGATATCCTTGAATGTCCGCCTCGCGCGGCGCCTTCACCAACAGCCGCCAACGATGCCGCCCGCGCACGACAAAAATCGGCGCCTCCGCTGGCCCCAAAACGCTGATCGTCTCTGCCGGCGGCGCCCGCCGCGCCACCTCGCGCGCATACCGCTCGGCAAGCTCCTTCTCGCGCGCCGAGATAATCAACGCCGCCAAACGTCCATAAGGCGGCAGCATCCCGCGCTGCCGCATTTCGATTTCCCGCGCCAAAAATTCTTCTCGATCTCCTGACAGCATCGCTTGCATTACGGGATGCTCCGGCAGATGCGTCTGGATGAACCCACGTCCCTCCGCGAACGCTCGCCCCGCGCGCCCCGTCACCTGATGCAGCAATTGAAACGTCCGCTCGCCCGCGCGCGGGTCCGCGCCCATCGACAAGCCGAGATCGCCATCCACCACGCCCACTAAAGTCAAATTCGGAAAATGGTGACCCTTCGCCACGATCTGTGTGCCGATGATGATGTCGGTCTCCCCCGCCTCGATGCGATGGATCGCTTCGCGCATTTCCGCCAGCCCCGGAATGAGATCCGATGACAGCAGCGCCACCCGCGCCTCCGGAAACCGCTCCTGCACCTCCTCCGCCACGCGCTCCACACCCGGCCCGCACGCCACCAGCGCGTCCGGCTCGGAACACTTCGGACATTTCGCGGGAGGCGGCATCGAGAACCCGCAATGATGACAGTTGAGCCGCCCCTTGAAGCGATGCTCCACCAGCCATGCGGTGCATTGCGGACACTCGAACCGGTGACCGCACTTGCGGCACAACGTCAGCGGCGCGTATCCGCGGCGGTTCAAAAACAGCAGCGATTGCTGCTTTTTCTCCATCGTCTCCGCGATGGCCGCCACCAGCCGCGGCGCCAGCCAACGGCCTTTATCCGGCTGCTCCACACGCAAGTCGATCGCCGCGAGTTCGGGCAACTCCGCCCCCGAATACCGCCCCGGCAAAATCACATGCCGGTACCGCCCCGTTCGCGCGTTCACGTGGCTTTCGATGGATGGCGTGGCCGACGCCAGGATCACCGGAAATTTGCCGAGGCTCCCGCGCACAACACTCATGTCGCGCGCCTGGTAATGCACGCGATCATCTTGCTTGTAGCCCGCGTCGTGCTCTTCATCGACGACGATGAGGCCCAAGTCGGCAAACGGCAGAAACAACGCCGACCGCGCGCCGATCACAATCCGCGCTTCCCCCGTCGCCGTCGCACACCAGATGCGCCCGCGCTCCGGCCCCGACAGCGCCGAATGCCATTCCACGGGTGCCGCACCAAATCGCCGCTCGAAGCGTTCCAGAAACTGCGACGTCAACGCAATTTCCGGCAGCATGATCAGCGCCTGCCGGCCTTGCTCAAGCGTCCGCGCCACCGCCTCGAAATAAACCTCCGTCTTACCCGACCCCGTCACGCCATCGAGCAGCGACACGGAAAAATTCTCCGCATCAACCGCCGAGCGCAGCGCATGCACCGCGCGCTCCTGATCTTCCCCGAACTCCGTCACCCGGTGCGCCGGATTGGGCTGCGGATAAATCTTCTGCGGGATCGCGCATTCCACCAGATTGCCCGATTGCACCAACCCGTCGATCACACCCGTCGAACAGGCCGCCAAATCCGCCAGCGCCGACTTAGACCGGATGAGCCCGTCGCCCGCCAATTCCAGCGCCCGCGCCCGCGCCGGCGTCATCCGCGGCGGCAGCGCTGCGCCCTCAACCGCCCGCACGCCCGTCCGGAGTTTTGGCGGCTCAAACGCGGACTGCGCGCTCATCATCATCCGCAGAACCATGCCGAGCGGCGCCAACGTGTATTTGGACACCCACTCCGCAAACCGCATCGACACGATCGGCAGAACCGGTACGTCCAATCGGTCCGACACCGCCTTCAGTTTCTTGGGATCGACCGGCTTGCCGCCCTCGTCCAAGCGACGATCCCAAACGACACCGATCCGCACCTGCGGGCCGAACGGCACCAGCACAAAGGCCCCCGGCTCCAGCGCCAGCCCCGGCGGCACCACGTAATCGTAGGTCTGATCAAGCGCGACGGGCATGAGCACAGGCACGCGGCTTTGCGCCGCCGCCCCACCATTTGCCATGCCTTCGAGCAGACTATCCAAAACCACTCCTCAGAGGTTAGAAGCATCCCCGGCGCCGCTTGGGATCACCTGGGTGGCTAAGACATAGTGCCGGCTGCGGGGCAAAAGCTATCGCACACAGGCCGCAGCGTTCGAGGAGCCGCACACGATGAAGTTTTTCGTCGATACCGCCGATGTGGGCGAGATCAAGGAGTTGGCCGCAACGGGTCTGCTTGACGGCGTCACCACCAATCCGTCTCTCATTGCCAAGTCCGGCCGCGATTTCAAAGAGACGATCGCAGAGATTTGCGCGATCGTCCCCGGCCCCGTCTCGGCCGAGGTCGCCGCCACCGATTACGACGGCATGATGCGCGAAGCCAAGATCCTCGCCAAGATCGCCAAGAATGTGACCATCAAGGTCCCGCTCACCCTCGATGGCCTAAAAGCCTGCAAAGCGATTTCCTCCGAAGGCACGATGGTCAACGTCACGCTGTGCTTTTCCGCCAACCAGGCCCTTCTCGCCGCCAAGGCCGGCGCAACGTTTGTCTCGCCCTTCATCGGCCGCCTTGACGACATCGGCCTCAACGGCATGGACCTGATCCGCGAAATCCGCACGATCTACGACAACTATCAGGATCTCAACACCGACATCCTTGCCGCCTCGATCCGCACCGTGAATCACGTGAAAGAGGCCGCAATGATCGGCGCCGACGTCGCCACCATCCCGCCGTCGATTTTGAAGGCCCTGGTCAAGCACCCGCTCACCGACGCCGGTCTCGCCACCTTCGTCGCCGACTGGAAAAAAACCGGCCAGACGATCTAGCTCCGCCTCATACCGTCATCCTCGTCCAAGCCCGCCGTCGGCGCGCACCGGACCGGGCTCCAGCGCAAAAAGCGCGCATGAGCGCACAGCTAGAGACAAACAAAAAAGGCCCGCTTTCGCGGGCCTTTCTAGTATCCAAAGAAGGAAACCTTAGACGGCTTCCTTCAGCTCCTTGGCGGCGCGGAAAGCGACCTTCTTCGAAGCCTTGATCTTGATGGCTTCGCCCGTCGCCGGGTTGCGGCCCATGCGTGCCGGGCGCTTGCGCACCTGCAGTACGCCCAGACCGCCAATGCGGATACGGTCGCCCTTCTTGAGGTGCTTGGTGATCATCGCCACGAGATCCTCGAGCACGGCGAGCGCCTGCTTCTTCGGCATCTCATGCGTTTCAGCCAATGCCGCGCCGAGGTGGCGGAGCGTTACGGTGTTGGGCTTCGCGACCGTCTTTGCGGCGGCCTTTACGGTAGCTTTTGCAGCAGCTTTTGCCATGGGTGTGTCGTCCCTGAGAATTGAATACGGATGTCGGCTGAACCGTCCGCGACCGCTGAAGAGGTCCGCGTCAATCGCGATGGGCATCGCGGCGCCGCTGCTCTCAAAATCGAGGATACGCTTGCACAAGCAACGGCTACATTTCAGAGGCCGTCGGGTTCTCCGGTGGCGTCAAAGTACGTGCGTCGCGGCTTTTTGCAACGGTCAATCGCTCCCGCATGTGAAAAAAACACCCGATTTTCGGGGGTTTTTTGCATGCAAGACACGGTCGAGGCTCAAGAAAGGGCCGGATAGTCGATATAACCGGCCGGTCCCTGGGCGTAAAAGAGCTCCGGCTTCTGCGGATTGAGCGGCGCGGAAACAGCGAATCGCTGCGGTAAATCAGGGTTTGCGATGAAGGTTTTCCCAAAAGCCACCGCGTCCGCCTCGCCCTTTTCCAGCACGTCTTGCGCCGTTTCTTCCGTGAACCCTTCGTTCGCGATATAAACGCCGCCGAAGATTTTCTTCAGCTGCGGCCCGATCCGGTTCTCCCCCAGCGATTCCCGCGCGCACAGAAACGCCAAGCCCCGCGCCTTCATTTGTTCGGCCACATAGCCAAACGTCGCGAGCGGATTGCTGTCGCCCATGTCGTGCGCATCCCCGCGCGGCGCCAAATGCAGGCCCACGCGACCCGCCCCCCAAACGCCAATACACGCATCCACCACCTCGATCATCAACCGCGCGCGGTTTTCAATCCCGCCGCCGTAGTCGTCGGTGCGTGTATTGGTCTTGTCCTGCAAAAACTGGTCGAGCAGATACCCGTTCGCGCCGTGCACCTCCACGCCGTCGAACCCGGCCCGCTTGGCGTTCTCCGCTCCCAGCTTGTAGCCCGCGATGATGCCGGGGATCTCGTCACGCTCCAGCGCCCGCGGAGTTACGAACTCCTTCTTGGGCCGCACGAGCGATACGGACCCCGCTGGCCGGATCGCGCTTGGCGCTACTGGCAATGCCCCGTGGAGATAAAGCGGATCCGACACGCGCCCCACATGCCAGAGCTGCAACAGAATCGTGCCCCCCGCTTTATGCACGGCGTCCGTCACGAGCTTCCAGCCCGCCACTTGCGCATCCGACCAAATGCCCGGTGTGTCGGGATATCCAACGCCCATCGGATCGACCGATGTGGCCTCCGACAGAATCATCCCCGCCGAGGCCCGCTGCACATAATATTCGGCCATTAACGCGTTCGGCACCCGCCCCTCGCTCGAACGGCAGCGGGTGAGCGGCGCCATGATCACGCGATTGCGCAGCGAAAGATCACCGATGGTAATCGGATCGAAAAGCGTCGGCATGGGGGGAGCATTCCTGAAGTTGGAGACTGAAGAGTGAGGCTGGCCTGAGAGGCCGTACGAAAGCCCTGTTTACCATTCATTAACCGGAGCGGTTAAGGCTCGAATCCGCAAACATTGCCGCACCGGAGAGCGATTGCCAGTCCGCCGCCCGACGCCCGACATCGCACCAGAACTCGAACTCGGCGGCGACCTTCAAGGTTCCATCGCCCGCTGGCTCGCGCTCCTCGAATTCACCGAAGGCCGCTCGCCCGAAACCATCAAGGCCTATGACCACGACCTGAGATCGTTCCTCATTTTCCTGCGCCGCTTCCTAGGCCACGCCCCCTGTCTCGCCGATCTCGACCGCCTCGATCTTAAAGCCTTTCGCGGCTTCATGGCCGCCCGCCGCAAGGAGGGCCTCACGAGCCGCTCGCTTTCGCGCACCATGTCGGCACTGCGCACCTACATCCGCTGGCTCGACATCACGGGCGTTTCCGAAAACCGCGCCATCCTCCGCGTCGGCATGCCCAAACTGCCTCACGCCGTACCAAAACCGCTGACGATCGAGAAAGCCTCAGCCGTTGTCGACGCCATCGGCGACGCATCTGAAACCTGGATCGGCGCCCGCGACACAGCCGTCTTGCTGCTTCTCTACGGCTCCGGCCTGCGCATCTCCGAAGCCCTCGCCCTCACGCCGCGCGATGCCCCCACCGCCGGCCGCGATGTCATCCGCATCACCGGCAAGGGCGACAAAGAACGCCTCGTGCCCATTCTCCCCGTCACCCAAACGGCCATCGACCGCTACATGAGCCTCGTGCCTCTCACGCTCGAACCGGACCAACCGCTCTTTCGCGGTGCCAAGGGCGGACCGCTCTCCCCGCGCATCATCCAGCTCGCAATTGCCCGCCTGCGCGACGCCCTGCAGCTGCCCGCGACCGCCACGCCGCACGCACTCCGCCACTCCTTCGCGACGCACCTGCTCTCCGCCGGCGCCGATCTGCGCCAAATCCAGGAATTGCTCGGCCACGCGTCACTCTCGACGACGCAGGTCTATACCGAAGTCGACCGGGCCCAATTGCTCCGCGTGTACGACGCCGCCCACCCGCGCAATTAAACCCGCCAAGCGGCCGGCTCCCCGGGGTAGGGGAGTCGCTTGGCGCGATCAAATGTGAATGGCGCGCTTGCCGGCGGCGAGTGCCGCCTCTTTCACGGCTTCCGTCAGCGTCGGATGCGCATGACACGTCCGCGCCAGATCCTCCGCGGATCCGCCGAATTCCATCAGCACGGCTGCCTCGGCGATCATCTCGCCGGCATGCGGCCCGATGATGTGGACGCCGAGCACCCGATCCGTTGCCGCGTCCGCCAGAACCTTCACAAACCCGTCTGTCGTGCGGTTCACCTTCGCCCGCCCGTTCGCCGTGAACGGGAACTTGCCCGCCGTGTAAGCAATGCCGGCGGCCTTCAACTCATCCTCGGTCTTACCCACACTCGCCACTTCCGGCGCCGTGTAGACCACGCCAGGAATGACGTCGTAATTCACATGCCCCGCCTGCCCCGCGATGATCTCTGCAACCGCGACGCCCTCGTCTTCTGCCTTGTGCGCCAGCATCGGGCCCGCGATCACATCGCCAATCGCGAATACACCGGCCACACTCGTTTCGAAGTGCTCGTTGACGGCAATCCGGCCCTTGGAATCCCGCTCGATCCCGATCTCATCGAGCCCCAGCCCATCCGTGTAAGGCTTGCGCCCCACGGCCACGAGAACCGCATCCGCCTGCAACGTTTCGCCCGTCCCATCGCCCGTCGCCGGCACCACCGTGACCGACAGGCCCGCATAGCCCGCATCCACCACGCCCGTCACCTTCTGACCAAGCCGGAATTCAAAACCCTGCTTGGCAAGAATGCGCTGGAACGTCCGCGCCACATCCGAATCCATCCCTGGCAGAATGCGATCGAGATACTCGACAACGATGACCTCCGACCCAAGCCGCCGCCACACCGATCCCAGCTCAAGCCCGATCACGCCGGCTCCAATCACAACAAGCCGCTTCGGCACTGCCTGGAACGTCAGCGCCCCCGTCGACGACACGATGCGCTCTTCATCGATCACGATACCGGGAAGCGAAACCACCTCCGACCCCGTCGCGATCACGATCGACTTGGCCTCCAGCGTCGACGTCTCCCCGTTCATGAACGTAATGCCAACCTTTCCCGCATCGAGAACCCGCCCCGCCCCGTGAAAACTATCAATCTTGTTCTTCTTCAAGAGGTACGCGACGCCGTCGACATTCCCCTTCACGCCTTCGTCCTTGAAGGCCTGCATGCGCGCCAAATCCAATTCCGGCGTGACGTTGATGCCCATCACCGCGAAGTGATGCGACGCCTCGTCGTAAAGCTCTGACGCATGCAGCAGCGCTTTCGACGGGATGCACCCGACGTTCAAACACGTGCCCCCGTGGGTCGATCGCTTCTCCACCACGGCCACCTTCATGCCAAGTTGCGCCGCGCGGATGGCGCACACATAGCCGCCGGGTCCGGTGCCAATCACGATCAGGTCATACATGGCGGTGGTCTCTTCTTTGAAATCTCAGGATTGAGCCGGCACGGCCGCGGCCGCACGGGGCCCCGACTGCTGTGTTGGAAGGTAATAAGATCGAGTAGCGGTCCCCAACCCGGCAAAGCGCGTCAGCGAGCAGCCTGTCCGCGCGGACGCTGCCAGGGCCACCCAATAAAGAACCGCGGGAATGACAATCCCCAGAACGGTCCCGGTCACGATCAGCAAAGCCTCATCGAGCATGCCGGCCTTCTGCAGCACAGCACGCACAACCGCGATCACGATCGAATGAATGACGTAGATCGCCAGCGACGCTTCGCCAGCGAAGGCCATCGTGCGCCCAACCCGCCCCACCGGCAGCGGCATCTGCCAGACCGCGGTCAGCACCACCAGCGACGCCAGAAGTGCTGCAACGAAGCTCAAGAGCCCGATATCATCGCCACCAAGGTGCATCGCCAGGATCGCCCACGCCGCAAACGCAACGCCCGCCGCCGCGATCAACCCGGCCTCGCGCGCGTGCTTCAAAAGCAGCGGCACCCAGATCGCCCCGGCGCCAACGAATGCAATGTTGCCCAACAGCGCCGTGACGGATTTCGGCTCACCTTCCACCGTCGTCATCCACGATGCGACGGCAAACAACGCCAAGACGATCGCGCTGCCGCCAGCCACACCGCTGGCCCCCGCCCGCTCAGCGCCGATCCAGAATAGCCGCGCAATCAACAGATGCTGCAGGAACCACATATGTTCCACAGGCCGCCACAGCGCTGTCGCAAGATCGCTCCACGACGCGGCTTCATTGACCGACCCCGGAAACGCAATCTTCAAGCCGACCCAAACCACCGTCCACACGATGTACGGAACGGCCACGCCCCAGAACAGCCCACGCGCCTGCGCTGCAAACCCTCGTCCCGCGACGAGGCTTGCCGCATATCCCGCCAGCACAAAGAACAGAGGAATATGGAACGAATAGATCAGCTGGTCCGCAAGCCGCAGTCCGTCGCTCCAAACCAGCCCATCCGTCCGCTCAACCGACCGGCTCGCATGCCCGAACACGACGAGTGCGATGGCGATTGCCTTCGCTATGTCGAGCCAGGCAAGCCTGCCGGCAGCACCTGCCTGAAGCGGCGCATCACGTCGGGAAGCGTCGGCCATATTGATTAGAGCTCAAGAATGAACCGCTGCGGGTCTTCCAGGCATTCTTTCACGCGCACGAGGAACGTCACCGCTTCCTTGCCGTCCACGATCCGGTGATCGTAGCTAAGCGCCAGATACATCATCGGCCGCGCCACGATCTGCCCATTCTTCACCACAGGCCGCTCCTCGATCCGGTGCATACCCAAAATGCCCGACTGCGGCGCATTGAGAATAGGCGTCGACAGCATCGAACCGTAAACGCCACCGTTCGAAATGGTGAACGTTCCGCCCTGCATATCCTCGATGGAGAGTTTGCCGTCGCGCGCGCGCCGGCCGAACTCGGCGATGGTGATCTCCGTCTCCGCCAGCGACATCCGGTCCACGTCCCGCAGCACCGGCACCACCAGCCCGCGTTCCGTGCCCACCGCCACGCCCACGTGGTAGTAGTTCTTATAGATAATGTCATCGCCATCGATCTCGGCGTTCACCGCCGGGATCTCGCGCAACGCCTGCACACACGCCTTCACGAAGAAGCCCATGAAGCCCAGCTTCACCCCGTGCCGCTTCTCGAACAGATCCTTATATTGCGCGCGCAGCGCCATCACCGCGCTCATATCGACGTCGTTGAACGTCGTCAGCATAGCCGCCGTGTTCTGCGCATCCTTGAGTCGCCGCGCGATCGTCTGGCGCAGTCGGGTCATCTTCACCCGCTCTTCGCGCCCAGGCTCACCAACCGTCGACGGCACCTTCAATTGCTGAATCGCCACCGGTACCGGGGTCGATGGGCTTTCACGGCGCGGCGCTGGAGCAGCGGCTGGAACTGCAACGGGCGCAGCCACCTCGGCCGCAGCCTTCGCCGCAGCAGCACCCACGGCATCTTCCTTCAACACCTGCCCCCGGCGGCCCGACCCAGCCACGTCGCCGGCATCGATGTTTGCTTCGGCCAGAACTTTGCGCGCCGCAGGCGCGGGCGGCGGCGATGCAGCAGCTGGAGCAGACTTGGCAGCGGCGGGCTTGGCAGCCGGTTTGGCGGTCTCCGCCTTCGCCGGCTTCGGCGCAGCAGCAGCCGGTGCCGGAGCAGCAGCCCCACCCTCCGTCAGAGCGCCGAGCAGCGCGCCGATCGCCACCGTCGTGCCCTGCGCCACCAGAATATCGCCCATCACACCAGCAGCCGGTGCCGGCACTTCCACCGTCACCTTATCTGTTTCCAGTTCGACAAGCGGCTCATCCGCCTTCACGGCCTCGCCCGGCTTCTTGAACCACCGTCCCACTGTCGCTTCCGTGATCGACTCACCCAGCACCGGAACCTTGATTTCAATCGTCATGCGCGTCCTCATCTCACTTCGGGCCACGGACCTGAAGTCCCGCACCACTTATTTGCTGCTGCCCTTCAGGGCGTCATTTACGAGCGCGGCCTGCTCGGCCAGATGCTTGCTCAACTGTCCCGTCGCCGGCGATGCTGCCGCCGCCCGCCCCGCATAGCGCGGCCGCCGGTGGATATAGCCCAGATGCGTCAGCACCCATTCGATGTTGGCATCCATGAAGTGCCAAGCGCCCATATTCTTGGGCTCCTCCTGACACCACACGATTTCCGCGAACTTGAAGCGCCCCAGTTCGTTGATCAGCGCCCGCGCCGGGAACGGATAGAGCTGCTCGACGCGCAACAGATAGACATTATTGATGCCCTGCTGCTCCCGCGCCTCATAGAGATCGTAGTAAACCTTGCCCGAACACAGCACCACGCGCTCGATCTGATCGTCGGGCACCAGCGTTATCTTTTCCTCCGGCCGCGTCTGCGCAGCGTCCTGCAAAAGGCGCTGGA
>LNFM01004547.1_pt1 | contig 25413 bp, 17 predicted proteins | sample 596031 | NCBI WGS metagenome assembly LNFM01 (sample SAMN04254537, study PRJNA301005) | activated carbon metagenome | isolation source: dual media filters at the Ann Arbor, Michigan drinking water treatment plant | place: USA: Ann Arbor | reverse complement strand
CCAGCGAGGATGAAGGTGTCTTCTTCGTCGTTGTACGTGGGCAGTCCGCGCTCGGTCTTGCGCGTGATCGAGGGAACCGAGAGCGTCCACCCGAGCCCGAAGGGACCGTTGCCCGCACCCGAGTCGTAGCCCAGCCCGATCGATGGCCCCGCGCCGCGAGCGGCCGTCACCGGCAGCGGGATCTCTGCGCTCACCGAGCCGGTCACCACGGACGCCGAGCTCTTCTCGCCAATGGGCCTGAGCGCTCCGCCTCCCTTCGGAAGCGAGAGCGTCACGGGCTGCGGCCCGCGCTCTTTCGCTCGATCCGCGGGGCTCTTCTGCGTGTTGCCTTCGCTCGCTCCGCCCATCGGAGCTGCGCTGAACTTCTTGGTGCTCATGAAAACCTGTGTCCCTTCTGCACTTGAAATCAGGGGTGTCGCGACAGCACGGCCCGCCCTTCGCTCACGCGAACAACGAGCTGCGCTGTGCCGCGCAGCAGCCTCGCGTCGCCGAGATCGCGGCAACGCACTCCGCCCGTTCAGCCGGTGACGCCGCCACCATCGTTCGGCGAGCGATCGTCGCCAGGTCTTGGTCGGCGCCGGGGCTGTGAACGGCGATCGATCGATCGCGGCCGTCGCCCTGGTTGCGCTCGCGTTCGCGCAGCCGAGCAGCGTTGGCGTGGCGAGCCAGGGTCTCGGACTCGATCCGCGAGGCGTTCGCCCGGGTCGTCCGAGGAACCGTGTGCGAGACGAGCAGTCATGACTTCATCAGTAGTATCGACTACCAAAGAAGTCAACCGCTCTCGGTGCAGATGTCCCAGACTCCAGTCCCATAGTCCGAGGACTATTGCGTTAATCTGTGAACATCGACTTGCGCGATCGTGACACAAGGGAGCTCAGCGTTGCGTCTGACGAGATCCGTTAGTAGTAACTACCATTGAGTGCGCCAAGGCGATTGTCTCGGCATGGAGGTGTTCTCGGCGCAGAAAGTCGCCACGCGCGGCGACGGACCCAGTCCGCCGTCGATCTCAGCGACAGCAACGCGGACGAAGCCGTACGAGAGTGGACGAAACTGCGCCGCGCTCGTTGGCGCGCTATACCGCAAAGAAGATGGTGGCCGACCATGACCCGAGCGGGCAAACGCCTGTGAAATCACAGCCCGTCCGCGCAGCCTCACCGTCCTCGAGCGCGACGACCGTCGCGGGCGCGGCCTCCCCGGGCGCTCGCGTTTTTTGCTGCCATCGCGGCGGTTTGCTTCAATGACCCCAGAACACTCCCGTCGGTCCCCCTCGTCGCCCATCCTGGCGCCATCGGGTCCATCGACGGACGAGAGGAACGCATGTCCGAAGGCAATTACCTCGTCGGCGTGGACATCGGATCGAGCGCGATCAAGCTGTGTCTGCTCAAAGACGTCCAGAAGAAGAAGGCGCTCGTGAAGTTTGGCTACGCGCCGCTTCCGCCCCAGACGATCGTCGACGGACAGGTCATGAACCAGGGCGTCGTCGTCGAGACGCTGCAGAAGCTGTTCAGCGACTTGAAGGTCAAGCGCAGAGACGTCGCGCTCTCGGTGTCGGGTCACAAGGTGATCATCAAGCGCCTGACGCTCCCGCTCATGACCAACCAAGAGCTCAGCGAGCAGATTTCGTGGGAAGCCGAGCAGCAGATCCCGTTCGAGATCAAAGACGTCCAGCTCGACTACGAGGTCCTTCGGCGCAGGCCCGACCAGGGGCAGATGGACGTCTTGCTCGTCGCGGCCAAGCGTGAAGAGCTCGAGATGTCTGCCGAGCTCGCCCGTCAGGCGAAGCTCAAGCCCGCGGTGATCGACGTCGACGCGTTCGCCGTGCAGAACATCTTCGAGGTCAACTACGGCTTGCCGACGGACGGGACGTTCGCGCTCATCAACGTCGGCGCGACGCTCACGACGATCAACATCATCGCGGGGGGCGTTCCGGCGTTTACGCGCGACATCGCCAACGGCGGTCAGTCGCTCACCGACGAGATCCAGCGCCAGCTCGGCGTCAGCTCGGAAGAAGCCGAGATCTACAAGAACGCGTCGCCCGAGAACCTCACGCGAGGGGCCATCGTGCCGTCCGAGGTCCCCAAGATCATCCGTCAGGTGGTCGACTCGCTCGCCGGCGAGGTGCAACGCTCGCTCGACTTCTACCTCGCCACCAGCGGTGAGCGAGAGATCCAGCAGGTGTACCTCACCGGCGGAACATCGAACCTCCCCGAGCTCTCGCAGGCCATCGAGCGCCGATCGCACTGCAAGTGCGAGCAGCTCAATCCATTTCGCGAGATTCAGGTCGACCCCAAAGAGGTCAACACCGAGCTGCTCCGCGCGCGCGCCGCACAGGCCACGGTCGCGCTCGGCCTCGCGCTCCGAAAGGACCGGGAGAAGCGCTGATGTTGAAGATCAACCTCGCGCCCAACGCCCAACCACGGGCGGGCGGCGAAAGACAAGCGGCCGCCGGAGACATGCGGACGTTCGCGCTCGGGATGAGCATCATGCTCGTCCTGCTCGCGGCCGGCATCATGATCTTTCACTCGTCGCAGACGAAGGTGTTGGACAACAGCCTGGCGGCCAACAGCCAACGCGACCTCGCGGTGCAACAAATCAAGCGGCGCGTCGCCGATCACCCGCGAGTGCGCGCGGAGCTCCAAGAGATTCGCGCGCGACGCGACGCGATCCAGCGCCTCGAAGCCAACCGAACGGGCCCGACGGCGATGCTCGTCGAGGTCTCTCAGCTGCTCTCGCCGGGCGGGCGCCCCACCAACGACCCATCCGAGTTCGAGCGGATCCAACGCGACGACCCGACGCGCTGGATGCACGCCAACTGGGACGCGCACCAGATCTGGCTCACGACGTTCAGCGAGTCCGAGCGGCAGGTCAACATCGAGGGACACGGCCGCAGCGCCGATGACGTCGCCGAGTTCATGCGGCGGCTCATGTTGTCCGAATACTTCGAGCTCGTGACCCTCGAGCGCAGCGAGGGCGCGCAGGACCAAGAAACGCGACTCCAAGTGCAGCGGTTCAAGATCACCGCGCGGGTGAGGTACTGACCGATGGCACCGCCAACCAAGAAGCAAACGGCCCCCGCGTCGCAGCCGCTCGCCGAGCAGCTCACGCCGCCCGTGATGGTCGTGATCGGCCTCTTCGTCGTGATCGTCGTCGCCGCGGTCTACTTCTTTCTCGGCTATCAGCCGGTGCAAGAGTCGATCGAACGCGAGCGACGACGGCAGACCGAGCTCGAGGGCCAGCAGCGCAACGCCAACCGAGACCTGAGCGCGTACAACGACGACGTCGCTGAGCTCGAGCGGCTCCGCAGCTTCGCGCGCGAGCAGCAGCGCGTCTTGCCGGACAACCCGGACATCCCTGGGTTTCTCGACGCGATCCATCGCACGGCGACGGAGAACGGCCTCTCGATCAAGCTCGTGTTGCCCGAGTCCGAAGTGGTCCAGCAGTACTTCGTCCGCATCCCTGTGCGCGTCGAGGTCAACGGCGGCTATCTCGAGATCGCGAGGTTCTTTCGCACGATCGGGCAGCAGCCGCGCGTGATCAACATGGAGAACATCGGACTGTCGGTGCCCGTGCTCTCTCCGGACGGCAAGGTTCGCGTCGACGCCAGGATGCAGGCCACGACCTTTCGAGCGCTGACGTCTAGCGAGCAAGCGCAGCAGCAGCAAACCGCAGAGCAAGCAAGCCAGCAGTCCAGCGCGGGACGTCCGTCGGCCGCGCCCGGGGGCGGACGAGGAGCATCACGATGAAAACCCGCACCATCACACTCGTGGGAGCGGCGCTCTTTGCGATCGCGTGCGGAGACTCGCCCCCCGTCGCGCCGACGCGCGGCGCTGCGGGCGGCACCGGACGATCCAGCGCAGGCACTCCGCCGGCAAACGCCGCTGCCGCGGATGGTGGCGCCCGCGCGGACGCCGCCTCTGGACCGCCGCTGCACGGACGCGTCCTTCAAGACATCGACTTCACCGAGAGCGATCGCTCGCGAGACCCGTTTCGCTCGTTTGCGCGCGACTGGATTCCGCGCAACGAGAGCGCGACGCCGTTGCCGACGGACAACATCAAGCTCGCGAGCCTCTCGCTCGATGACCTCAAGGTGATCGCGATCGTGGTCGGCGTCGCGAGTCCGTACGCGATGCTCGTCGACACCGACGGCAACGGAACGATCATCCGCCGCGGCGACCTCGTCGGCCGCCCGGACACGATCGTGAGCCCCGGAGAAAACGGCGGGCCCCACCAGGTTCCGTGGCGTGTCGCGCGCATCGTCGGCTCGCGAATCTCCCGCGACCGCAACAACAACCTCGTCGAGATCCCGGCTGAGGTCGTCTTCGAGCGCGAGGATCGCGCTTCGCTCACGCCGACACGCATCGAGCGATCGCTCTCTCTCGCGCCGCCCGGCGAAGGTCGCGGCGGCCCTGCGCCCGCTGCGTCGGGCGGAGGCTCGCTTCCGGCGCTGCCCGCGCTGCCGGGTCTGCCCGGCTCGTCGCCGTTTCTTCCGCCGAATCCAGCGTCGCTTCCGCCCGGCTCGCGCACGACAGCGACCCAGTCGCAGCAGGGCTCGACGACGGTGCAGTCGTTCACGACGGTGATCCCACCGACGCCCGCGACGCAGCAGCCGTCGCAGCCGCAACAGACGACGGTGGTCGTTCAAGCGCCGCAGCAACAGCCGCCGCAGCCGCAGCCAGTGCCTTTGCCCGACACCCCTCCGCCCGTGCGCATCACGGGCTCTTCAGCGCTCCCGTCCTCGGGTCTTCCGCGCTGACGCGCGATCGAGCGCAGAAAACAGCGCTGAAAACTTCCTCCCGTTCATCGACGCACTCTACTGTGAACCTCGAGGCTCCATCCAACGGAGCGTCGTCACTCGAACGAGGTCACGGATGCGTCGATCGATCGCCCCACTACGATGGCTGCCGCTGTTTTGCGCGGCGCTCAGCACGCTCGCGCCGACGCGAGCCGAGGCCCAGCGCCGAACCACGCAGCGCCAAGACGCGCGCGGGTACGTCACCATCTCGCGAGACCAGGCGCCAGAAGGCGCAGAGCAGGACCCGCGCTCCGAACCGGCGCCGAGCGCGCAGCGACCGGTGGTTCCGGTCGTCGCGGTCGCGCCCATCCCGTCGAGCGCGCAGGCCGCTCAGCGGACGGCGCAGGTTCGCGCGACGGACGCCGACGCCAACCCCGAAGCGAGCCCCTCCGACGAGTCCACGTCCGACGGCGCGCCGCGCGGGGTTCGCTCGCGGCTGATCGCCCGCGAGTCCGCCGAGACTGTCGTCTCGGACACGAGCGACGAAGCCGGCTTTCTCTCGGTCGCGCCGCTGCAGGTCGCTGGCGCGCGAGGCCGTCGCTACACGGGCCGCCGCGTCGACATCGACCTTCGCGACGCGGACATTCACAACGTGCTCCGGCTGCTCGCGGAAGTGGGCTCGGTCAACATCGTCGCCTCGCAGGACGTCGAGGGCTCCGTCACGATTCGCATGCGAAACGTGCCGTGGGATCAAGCGCTAGACGTGATCCTCGCAGCCCGCGGGCTCGGGATGCAGCGCAACGGCAACATCATCCGCGTCGCCCCGCAGAGCGTGCTGGATCGCGAGCGAGAGCTGCTGATCGAGCGTCAGCGCCAGCTCGCGACGCTCGAGCCCCTCGAGACCCGCCTGATGCCCGTGAGCTACGCGCTGGCCTCCGAGCTCGCTCCTCGCGCCCGAGAGATGATCTCTGCGCGCGGTTCGGTGTCGGTCGACGAGCGCACCAACGTGATGATCGTCCGAGACACCGCTGGCGTGCTCAACCAGATCGAGCGGCTGATTCGCTCGCTCGACACGCAGACGCCGCAGGTGTTGATCGAGGCCCGCATCGTCGAAGCCACGAGCACGTTCTCGAGGGACATCGGCATCCAGTGGGGCGGCGACATCAACTTCGGACAGGGCTTCGGCAATCCGACGGGCCTGGCGTTTCCGAGCAGCCTCGGCGTCGTCGGTGGCGCGACGGATCAGATGACCATGAGCCAGGGCCTGTCGCCCACGTCGCTCAACGTTCCCAACCCGAACTTCGCGGTCAACCTGCCCGCGGTCGTCGGTCAGGGCAACGGTGGAGCGCTCGGATTCACGTTCGGCTCGGTCAACGGCAACTTCAACCTCAACGTGCGCTTGAGCGCCGCCGAGGTGAACAACCAGCTTCGCATCGTGTCGTCGCCGCGCATCTTGACGCTCGACAACCGCGAGGCCCTCATCGCGCAAGGAACGCTCATCCCCTACTCGCAGGTGAGCGCGCAGGGCGTGCAGACCGCCTTTCAAGAGGCCAAGCTGCAGCTCCGCGTCCGTCCGCACGTGACCGCCGATGGGTCGGTGTCGATGCACGTTCGCATCACTCGCGACGAGCCGGACTTCAACCGAACCAGCACCCGCGGTGACCCCACGATCTTGAAGCGCGAAGCAGAGACCGATCTGCTCGTGCCCGACGGACGCACTGCCGTCATCGGTGGAATCTTCACGCGGACCACGGGCCGTAGCACCAACATGGTCCCTGGCCTCGGCGACATCCCGATCCTCGGCGTGCTCTTCTCGCGACGACGAACCACCGATGACCGCGGCGAGATGATCATCTTTCTCACGCCTCGCATCGTGAACCGCGCAGAGGCAATCGGTCGCTAGAGCCGAAGGGTCGAAGGCGGGGGTTCAAAAAAGGGGGGGTTGAAAGCGTCAGAGTCGGGGGTTGGGTCTGGAAGTGTCGGGAGCGGCTCGAAGCGTCGTCGGGGGACTCGATGCATCGAAGCAGGCTCCAAGCGTCGACACACTCAGGGGGGTCGTCTGGGTGGGCACGAGCCGAGAGCGTCGGCACAGTGACGACTCAAGCTTTGGGGGGGCCGCGCCGCGTTGAGCCAGCATCGCGTGGCGCAAATGGGATCGAGCGGCTCCGTGTGGCACGCACGGCGTTGTCCACAGGCGTGTCTCGCGGGTCCGACAGGACCAAAACAAACCTAACCAGTTGAAACAAAAAATCTTTTCGTTTCGCCTGTCGGCATGCCGACACCCCTGGCGACAGGGCTCATCGCCCCGCTCTTCGCCGCAGTTCGGCGAGAGACAGCCCGATCGCCGACTCGAGCTGTGCCCGCGCCCGGAGAGTCACGGCGCTGTCAGCCACGATTGTGCCAGCGCTCGTACAGGTCGCGAGGCGCTGTTGCTCGAGGATGACCAAGGCGTCGAGCACGTCACGCTCGATGCTTCGTCGGCGCTCGAAGCGCTGGGTCTCGATGCGCTCGGCGTCGAGCTCGACCGGGCTGAAGAACGCGCGATCGAGCGCGAACACCAGCCGCACCTCGAAGGACATCGCCTCGCTCTCTGCCGCGCGATCGGTCGCGAGGACTCCGCCCGAGCTGCTCGCGGTCGCGCTGAGCCCCCGGCCCACCCTCGCGCTCACGTGCGGAAGCCACGCAGTCGCCCTCGCCCTGGCAGCGACATCGCCGGCGACCCCGCGGCCCCCGAGCCCCGCGCGCGAGATCGCCAGTCGCGTCGCGAAGTCAGCGACCGATCGATCGATCCATGACGAGCGCTCTTCGCAGCCCGGCGGGGTGGGCCGAGTCGGCAACGCTTGCCCCTCGACCGTTGCACGAAAGCCGACCAGCGCGAGCGCCGAGAAGGCAGAACACATCGTCGCGACACGCGCCGAGCGACGCGCGATCGAGCCCGCGCGACGGCAGAATTCGTTGGGCATGGCGGCGTGTATCTCCGCGCGCCCGACGAGGTTGCGCTCGCCCCCCACGAATTCGTCGCGGTGACTTCAGCTCCGTCGCGGCGCGAGGGGTTGGGGGGCTTCGACCTCCACGCAACAGCGATGCGCCCGGACTCATCTCGGCGCCGCATCGAAGTCGCTGCCCCCGTCGGCTTCCAGCCTTCGCGTCGCTCAGCGCGCCCAGTCTGGTCCGGGCGACGACGGTGACGTCGGGGCGTTGCCGTGCCTGCGCGCGATCGAGAGCGAGAGAGACCACGAGCTTCCGGGCGCGAAGCTCCACTCCCACACGTCGAGCAGCGGCGCCTCCTGCGGCGGCGGCCCGCCTGCGGGCGCCTCGCCGATCGCCTCGGACCAGTGCTCGAGCTCGCGAGGCTGCGTGGAGCGAGGCGGAACCGCGCGAGCGTCCCCGACGCTCTCTTCGAGCCACGTTGGCTGCTCAGCGACGAAACGCGCGTCCTCGAGGGCTGGCGTCGTCCGCGTGTCGCGCAGCGCGCCGAGCACCTCTGCGGGCCCGATGACCTCCGCGATTCTGCTCACCGTCGCAGACACGACGCGCGTCCGCTCGGGCAGCACGATGCGCGCGCGCACCGCGGAGCGCGCCTTTGCGGGAGCCCCTCTCGGCGTTGCGACCGCTTCTGCCGTCAGGATCGCAGTGAACCCCGAACGGCCAGCGAGGCCGACGCTGACTTCGTGCGAGGTGCCGTTGGCGAGCCCCCAGACGAACCAATCGCCCACGCGCGAAACCGGACCTTCGAGGCGCTCGACGCGTCCGAGCTGGCCATCCGCTCCGCGAACGAGCGAGACCACGCGGAGCATGAGCGTGTTGCGCCCTGGCATCTCGCGGGCGACGCGCTCGATCGTGCCCTCGCGCAGCTCCCAGAACACGACGATGGTCGTCGGGTCCACGGGCAAGACGCGCAGCTCGTCGACGTCGTAGCCCCATGGCGGCGGCGCTCGTTCGAGCAGGCCATCCGGCTCTTTGTGTTCGCCTTCGCTGATCGAGAGCGTCTGCGGGACGTGCTTTCGCAGGAGGCTCGCGCTGCTGGCGAGAGAGAGCACGCCGTGCGACTCGGCGAGCAGCGCGGCTTCAGCCTTCTCGAGTCCGCGCGCCGCTTCGGAGTCATCCGGCGTCTTCGCGAGGACGCGCTCGAAGATCGCCCGCGCGTCCGCCGCGCGCCCCTGCGACAAGAGCATCGTCGCCATGGTCGTCGTGACAAACGCGTCCGGGAGCGAGTCGAGCGCGACTTCGTCGCTCTCCTCTGCAGCTTCGTCGGCGCTCGCTTCGTCGTCGCCCGAGCGGCGCTTGGGGCGCGGGCTGACGAGCACGTTGGGATCCGGGAGCGACTGCTCTTCGAGCGTGTCGTCTTCGAGCGCCGCGCTGCTGCTGTCCGAGAGAGCCTGCGGAGGATCGGCCTCTCCGCGCAACAAGCGCTGGGCGCGCTCCATCAACGCGCGCACTTCGCTCGCGTCTTTGACGAGCGCGCTCTTGGCGTCGGGCGTCTTCGCGCTGGGGACACCCGAGCCCGGCGCCTGACCTTTATTCTTTTTGCGCACCATGACTTGACCTCTCGTATACCGCTAGGCGCCGTCCGTGGCGAGGATCGAGCGCGCCGCGAGCACGTCCGCGGCGATCTGCGCCCGCAGCTCGTCGATCCCCGAGAAGCGCTGCTCGTCACGAATCCGTCGCACGCACGTCACGCGCAAGAGGCGCCCGTAGAGGTCTTTGTCGCAGTCGAGCAAGTGAACCTCGATCGAGCGGCCCGCGGCGAAGGTCGGCCTGACACCAATATTCATCACGCCTGGGATTGGATGGTCCGAGTCGCCGACGATCGCGGCCGTGACCGCGTAGACGCCGTCGCGCGGGAGGGCCTCGACGTCGGTGCGCAGGTTGGCCGTGGGAAACCCGATCGTGCGACCGCGCTGATCGCCGAGCACGACGCGTCCGTCGAAATCGAAGGGCCTGCCGAGCATGGCGCGGACGTGCTCGAGCGCGCCGTCGGCGAGGGCAGCACGGATACGCGAGGACGAGATCATCTCGCCGCTCTGATCGAGGACGGCCCCCAGGACCTCGGTGCGAAATCCCAGCTGCTGACCGAGCGCGCGCAGCGTCGGACCGTCGCCTGAGCGATCGCGACCAAAGTGAAAGTTTTCTCCGACGATCACGACGCGCGCTCGAAGGCCGAGCAGCACTTCGCGCGCGAACTGCTCGGGCGTCATCGCGGCGAAGGTTCGATCGAAGCCCTGAACGAGGACGCCGTCGACCGCGCTCTCGGCGAAGAGCTCGAGCCTTCGGTCTGCGCCGGTGATCCTCGGAGGGCATCGCTCGGGGGCGAGGACGCGCGTCGGGTGTGGCTCGAACGTGAGGACGACGGATTCGCCGCCGCGATCAACGTCCAACGCGCGCGCTTCGGCGCGGGCGCGATCGATGAGCGCGCGGTGACCGACGTGGACGCCGTCGAAGTTTCCGATCGCGACCGCGGTCGGGCCTGCACACCGCGCGGTGCGATAGTCGTGCGCGATCCACATCGTCATAAACGAGCGACGAGGGTCTACACCATTTCGGCGTGGTTTCGACGGTCCTGTCGCGCGCCAGCTCCCACTGTCCTGATTTGCCGAGCGGCGAGGCTCTGCGTGGCGCGCGGGAGGACGAAATCGGGACCGTCTCCGCCCGACGATCAGCCGGGCGGGACGAGCGTCGGGCAGCGGGCTTCGGCGAACGGCAGCTCCGTTCCCCGGACTCGGATGAAGAACGACTGGCTCGCAGCCCGACAAACGCCTCTCGGACACAGGTCGGACGGCGCTCCCGGCGGCGCGGGAAACTCGCCGAGCTCGTTGGGAACGGCCCACGTCTGCCCAGCCGGACCGACGAAATTGACCGAGTAACGACCGGGCGGAAGGCCCGTCGACTGCGAGTCATCCGCGTACTGCGGGTCGAACTCGCTGCATCGGAGATTTTGAAAGCCCGCCTGCCCGAGGGCCCGACCGAGGCTGGCGGCGGTCGCCGGCAACTGCGGCGGGACGATGATGTGCCAGTCGGTCTGTCGATTGGGTCCGCGAACCTCGGCGCCAAACGGCACGACGACGATGCGCAGGACGTTTTCGACCTGACGATGGCCAGACGTCCACGGCAGCAAGAAGCCCGTCGAGGCTCCTCCGGGGACGACTGAGCCGAAGAACACGACGGGATAGCGCGGGTCGTTGGGATTGCTGAGGTCGAGCGTCTCGGAGCGGTTGAGCGCGGTGCGGAGCCGCACGAGCGTCTCGGCGTTGAGCCTTCCGTTCACGCCATCGACCAGGAGCCTTCGCTCGACGGCGTTGGGCTCGTGGAGCTTCGAGATGATCACCAGCGGATAGATCCACGGAAGGCGCCCGTTGGTGGCGGCGAAGAACGGGCTCGACGAGATCAGCGACGGGTGCGCGTCGACGAAGTTGCTCGCCGGCGTCAGGTCGATCACGCCGTTATCGTTGGTGTCCGCGGCGAACTCGACGAAGCCCGACATCGCGTTGCCGAGCGGATCTGCACTGCAGTCGCGCCGCACTTGCACGCCGCCGAGCGTGGCGGTGAAGCACTCGTCCTCGCCGACGCTGAAGAGCGCGGCGAACGACGGCAGCGTCGCGCCGAGCGGCGTCTCGACGATGACTGGGTTCTGCACCATCTCGAGCACCTCGGTGCCAGGGGTTTGCAGGCCCCAGTCGCTCGCGTAGCGGAGGAGGTCTCGGCCCGCAGGGATCGACGTCGATTGCTGCGAGGCGTTTGGCGGCGGGGGGACTTCGGTGCGCGTGAAGCGCGAAGGAGCCGCGAGCGTCTGCGACATCCCGTTGCGGGTCACCGTCGTCTCGACGGTGGGGATGCGAAAGATCGGTCGCTCGGTCGGGAGCTGACGACCGATGTACACGGTGACGTGATCGGCGACCGCGCCTTCGACGGGCATGACGAAGCGCGAGCGTCCGTTCTCTTCGACGCGATCTCCGAGCGGGATCGGGACGAAGCGCGCGACGGGTGAGTTTGGATCCTCGAGCGCTCCGCCCGCGACGTCGCCGGCCACCGGGAGGTTTCGCACAGAGAAAATCGGGTGAAAGCCGGACGGGATCTGGAGGTCGGCGCCCTGGCGATTGAACGAGATCGTCTCGTTGCGAGAGTAGAACGCGCGCAACTGGTACACGCCTGCCCGCGAAATACCTGGAAATTGAAAGGGAATCGTCGCGGTCACGGTCCCGTCAGCGTTGCGCACAGCGTTGGCGAAGAGCTGCGCTGCGTTGATCGTCTGCACGGACACGGCGCTCGTGGCGCTGCCCGTGGGCGGCGGAGGATTGTTGAAATCGAACAGCAACAGAACGACGCGGCCCGAGGCGATCCCTTGCGGCGCGGTGCCGACCGGCGCGGGGCGCTCCAACGGGGGCGGGCCACGGTAGATCACGGTGCCTTCGATGCGACCGGAGGGCTCGTTGGAGTACGGGCACGCGATGCCGCCCTCGTTTTCGCAGTTGCGTTGGATCGGCGGTCGGTCGCAGTGCGCGAGCGCGAGCGTCGCGAACACGAAGGTGAGCGGCGACTTGCGAGATTGCATGGCGCGCAGGTAGTGCATCGATGGAGTCCTCTCTGCGTTCATCGCTCAGAACCGGTAGCTCACGTTGGCCATCACGCGCGTCCACTGTCGATATCCGAGCGGGTGCTCCTGGTGCCCCGTCGCGGCGTTGACGTCGACGAGGTTGGATCCAGTCACGCCGAGCTCGAGCCGATTGTCGAGCAAGCGCATGCCGACGCGCGCGTTGATGAGAAGGTAGTCGTTGAGGGCGAACGGCACGTCCCTGGAGCCGAGTCGCGCGTCGAAGACGGGCTCGATCCACACCTGCCGAGAGACGTAGTGACCGAAGGTCTCGAACTCGAGGCCGAATCGCGTGCGCACCTGCACGCCGACGTTGAGCTTGTGCATCGGCGTTCGCTGGTCGCCTTCGCGCTCTGCGGTGGGCGCGAGGCTGCTGTTGGACTCGTGCGTGGTGAGCGCGAGCGTGTAGTTCACGTTGAAATCGAGGCCCTCGATGGGCGCCAGGCGCACGCCGAGCTCGCCGCCGTACACCCACGTCGCCGCGGGATCGTTGCTGTACCCGCGGGAGCCGATCGGCACGGTGCGCGAGTCGGGCAGACGATCGCCGGGCAGCGAGTCCACGTTTGAGCCGTAGAAGTCGATGCGATCCCAGCCGCGCGTGACGAAGAGGTTCACGTCGTACTGAAACACCTCGAGCGTCTGGTCCTGAAAGCCGATGTCGAAGGACACCGCGCTCTCTGGGCGAAGGCGTCGCGTCGGATCGATGCGCGCGCGAGCCACTTCTCCGCCGAAGCTACGCACGCTCACGCCAGGGACGGGCGTCGCGAGGTTGAGGTCGAGAAACAGCTCGAGCATCGTCGGGGTGCGAAACGCCGTGCCGCCCGTGATGCGAATCGCGCGGCGATCGCTCGGCTTGAAGATCAGCGCGCCGCGAGGCGACAGCACGAGGCCCGAGCCGCCGATGCCGTCGAGCACCGGGTGACGGTCTGCGCGAAGCGACGCGACGGCGATGAAGCGGTTTCCGACGCGCAGGGTGTCCTGAAGAAACCCCGAGAAGAAGTGCAGCATGTGGTCGCTGTCGAGGTAGTTCCACGAGATGTTCTTCAGGCGATATCCGGCGCCGAACTGCAGCGTGTTCGAGACCGAGCTCGAGATCCTCGCGCGCCAGTTGTACTGCAGGTCGACGTCGACGACGTCCTGCTGTCCACGCGCGTCGAGCACCGGCGCGCCGCGCTGCTGAATCGCAGGACCGGCGTTGAAGCTGATTCGGTTCCAGAACGCGCGCGCGGTGAAGCCCTGCACTTCGAGCTGGATGAACGGCTGAATGAAGGTCAGGTCGACGTAGTACTGCCGCAACAAGCTCGGCGCGCCGAACTGCGAGACGCCCGTCGCGCCGCCGACGCCGCCGCGGAGCACCACGCCGCGACCGAGCCGTCCTTGCGCCTCGACGAGGAACCGCGCGTTGCGATTGCCCATATCCCCCGCAGGCGTGATCGACTCCCACGCGCGATCGGTAGGGCTGACGAGCCGTCCGAAGCTCTGCGCTTGATCGAACTGCACCGACGCCCGGTACGACAGGTCTCCCGCGCGTCCCGAGCTGAGAAACGCTCCGCGCAGCTGTTGTCCAGTGCCGCCGCCCGCGGACACTTGCGTCCGCGCTTCGCCGGGCGGACGCGTGATGATGTTGATCACGCCCGTGTACGCATCGGCGCCGTAGAGCGCCGAGCCAGGGCCGCGGATCACCTCGATGCGATCGATCTCTTCGAGCGCGGGAAACACGTAGTTCCACAGCGTCACGCCGAGGAAGTCCAAGTACACGCTGCGCCCGTCGACGAGCACCAGGACCTTGTTGCTCAGGCGCTGATTGAAGCCGCGCACCGAGACCTGAAAGTCGCCAGTGTCGAGCTGCATCACGTCGATCCCGGCGAGTCGTCGGAGGATCTGCGGGATGTTCGTGAGCCCCGACAGGCGGATGTCCTGCGCGGTGATCACGCCCGTCGCGTTGGGCGAGTCGAGCGGCGACTGCGCCACGCGCGACGCAGTCACGATCCGCGCTTCGTACTCGTCTTCGTCCTCCCTGGCTCCGATGCCGCCGGGCTCGAGCTCGCGCCCCGTCGCGCCCTGCGCTGCGGCTCGATTCGCGCCGCTCGAGCTCGCCGCGCCTGTGGTGCCAGTGGTGCCGGTGGTGCCAGTGGTGCCAGTGGTGCCTGCGACGTTGCCCGCGCCCGTACCCGCGCCTGTGGCCGCAGCGGTGCCGGTGCTCGTCGTGCCGGTCGCGCCTGTGGTGCCTGCGGTGTTCGCGCCACTGGCGTTGGCGCCGGTCGCGCCCGTGGTGCCCGTCGCGTTGTTGCCAGCCAGCTGCAGCAGCTGCTCGGCGAGCGCGCGGAGCATCGACGCTTGCGACCCATCGACGCTCGCGCCCGTGAGCGCGCCCACGTTGATCGTCGCGGCGGTGGTCGCGCCGGTCCCCGTCGTGGTCCCGCCAGTGCTCGTCTGCGTCGCGCCTGTGTTGGCAGCGGTGCTGGTCGCAGAAGAGCGACCGCCAGTCGTGCGCAAGCGCGTCTCGATGCGCGCGACGAGCGACTCGATTTCGGGGCGATCGGGGATGTCGTTCTGCATGTACCGACGCAGGTACTCGAGCGCGCGCTCGGCGTTTCCCGCGTCGTAGTAAGCGCGCGCGATGTTGTAGAGCACGTTGGGGCGCGGGACGATTCGATACGCGGCCTCGAGCTCGGCGATACCCGCGTCGAATTGCCTTCGGCGAATCAGGTCCATCCCAGTTCGAAAGTGTCCGCGCGCGTCCGCGAGCTCGTCGGCGCTCGCGTTATGCGTGAACACAAGCCCGAGCGTCGCGAACAGCACTGCGACACGAAGGTGGGACCTCCCGTACACGCTCTCCTCCTTTGCCTCTCTCGGCACAACTCCGAGCGCTCGGCGACGGCGGGTGCGCCGGCGACGTGCACGGCGAGATCATCGCGCACTCGCAGGACGAATCAAAGCAATCGCGGCAGATCGATGCTCAGACCCGCGCGGGCGTTGCCGTGGGATTTCGGCGCGTTGCGCCAACACCGACCGAGACGGTCGACTCGCCGGGCACGACGATCGCGCGAAGTCCCCCTCCGGCTGATCACCACTCGCGATAGCCGCTCGGAACGTTGGGGCGCACCGGCGGACGATAGACCGCGCGTCGAGAGAGCCGCGCGGAATAGCGAATCTCACTGCCGCCGAGGGTCACGCTCGCGTCGTTGAACCCGTTGAGCCGAAACACAAACGAGTGCATCCGCGCAGGGTCTCCGTCGTCGCCCGTCAGCCTGAGCTCGAGCGGCGTCCGGCCGAGGGATCGGCCGTTCTCGAGGACCTCCGCGTTGGTGGGCTCGCTCGAGAGCACGATGTGCACCTCGCGCGCAGGCGGAGTCGGCGTGTTGGGGTTGGTGTTGGGCCCCGTTCCCGTGGCGGTGTTGCTCGGGTTGTTGGTCGTGCCTGTGCCCGTTGTGGTGGCGCGATCCTGCGTGGTGTTGCCAGCGTTGTTGTTGCTGTTGGCGCCCTGCGTTGCGCCAGACGAACCCTTGATCGCCACCGCGCCGCCGACCATCGCGAGCAAGCCGACGACGAGCAGCGCGGGCACGACCATCGATCGCTTCTTGGTTGCTGCAGGAGCTCCGACGGCGACGATGGCTGTCGACGGAGTGCTGGTCACGTTGACGCCCGAGTGTTCGGGATGGATCGACGGCGATACCGCTGGAATCTGCCCGGAGCCCGAGGGCGGAGCGGCAGAGTGCTCTGCGGAGACCAGATGCGAACCCGTGGCTCGAAGGCTATTGGACCCGCCAGGGGCCCACTCGCCAGTGCTCGTGAGTCCGAGCGATCCGCTGGCGGCGAGCTTGAGCCCATCGAGCAGCGCGTCCATCGTCTGGAAGCGATCCTCCGCGCGCTTGGCGAGGCAGCGATACGCGAACTCTGCGATGGCCGGCGGAACCTGGACGGAAGGGTTGATCTGATGGAGCGGCGGCAGCGCTTCGGACACGTGCGCCATCAGCGTGTTGACCGAGTTGCCTTTGTCGAAAGGGACCTTCCCGGCGAGCATCTCGTACAGCACGACTCCGAGCGCGTAGACGTCGGTGGCTGCAGACACGCGCTCGCCGCGGATTTGCTCGGGCGCCATGTACTTCGGCGAGCCCATGAACAGGCCGGTCTGCGTGAGGTGCTCCGCTCCGCCTTCGTCGAGCTGCTTGACGAGCCCGAAGTCGAGCACCTTGACGAAGTCTTCTTCGTCTTCAGTGCGACAGAGAAAAATGTTGGCGGGCTTGAGGTCGCGGTGAATCACGCCGATGGAGTGCGCCTCACGGAGCGAGCGGCAGACCTGGCGAATGATGCGAAGCGCGCGAGCGGGCTCGAGCGGGCCATTCTCTCGAAGCAGCCGGTGGAGCGTGCGCCCCTCGAGCAGCTCCATGGCCATGTAGTACACGCCGTCATCGGTGCTGCCGTAGTCGAAGATCGTGACGGTGTTGGGGTGCCGGAGCTTCGAAGACGTCGAGGCTTCGAGGAAGAACCGCTTGTGAAATTCAGGGTCGTGCTCGCCGTTGTAGTTGGGGTTGAGCACTTTGAGGGCGCAGATGCGCCCGAGCGGCTGCTGCTCGGCTTTGTAGACCTTGCCCATACCGCCGCGAGCAAGGAGCGAGATGACCCTGAAGCGATCGTTGATGACCCGCCCGATGAGCGGATCATTTTGCGGCCCCGACGCAGGCGCGGCACTCGCTGCGTTTGCTCCGTCCGGTGATGGGCTGGGCTCCCCCATGGGGTCGATCGCGTGATGCCGTTCGAGTTGGCGGGATGAGGTTTTGACGCTTCGTCCTGTCCGCGGCACCGTGCCGAACGAACAAAGCGTGAACCGGGAGTATCACGAGGATGACAGGGGCTAACTCGGTCGTCAATTCGAGCTCGGACAAAGCGTGACCCGACAGTGTGTGAACCAAGGCTACACGCGGGTGGGCTCGAGTCTTGGGAAGGGCGCGAGATCGATGAAATCGTTGGACGAGTCGGCTCGGACTGGGGGCAGTTTCGTCGACTTGCCGTTCGCTGTCAGGCGCGCAAGGCTTGGGGCATCCACCGCTGAGTGAAGAGCTCGGCGCGAGATGCTGCCCCGCGACGATCGGGGCGCACACTCTCTGGTTCGATCGGAGGAACGATGGCAGTTCGAGGTTGGCTCCCGTGGTTGATGACCAGCGCTCTGGTGTCGCTGGCGTCTACGGCGAGCGCGCAAGGCGTCGAGACATCCGGGCGCGAGATCGTCGTCGATTTCGACGACGCGACGAGCGAGCGCGAGGTGCGGGACGCGGCGCGGGAGGCGGGCGTCGAGCTCGTCGCGAACAGCTTTCTCGCAAGCGAAGATAGAATCTACCGCGGACGTGTTGCGGACAACGCGACGCTCGACGCGGTGCTCGCGCGGTTTCGCGCGCGCTCGTCGGTGCGTGCGGCGGACGAGAACATCGTCATGCGCGCCACCTGGACGCCCAACGATCCGCAGCTCGAGCAGCAGTGGGGCCTCCTTCGCGTGCACGCGCCGCAGTCGTGGGACACCACGTGCGGGCGCGGCGTGCGGGTGGCCGTCGTCGACACCGGCGTCGCGTGCGAGAACCACGGCGAGTTCACGCGAGTGATGGACCTCGCCGGCACGCGATGCGTGCTCGGCTACAACTTCGTCAACGACACCAATCATGCCAACGACGATCAGGGGCACGGGACCCATGTCGCGGGCACGATCGCGCAGACGACCAACAACAACTTCGGCGTCGCGGGCATCGCGCACTGCGCGACGATCGTTCCGGTCAAGGTGCTGGACGAGCGCGGGCGCGGGACGCTCGGTGACGTCGCCGAAGGAATTCGATTCGCGGCGGACGCTGGCGCGCAGGTGATCAACCTGTCGCTCGGCGGCGGACGCAGGGTGAAGGTCCTCGAGGAGGCCATCGCCTACGCGCGCGGACGCGGCGCCATCGTCGTGTGCGCTGCAGGCAACAACGGGCGCTACGTCGAGAGCCCGGCGGCCGAGCCCGGCGCGTTCGCGGTCAGCGCGAGCGGACCGGCCAACGACGACCTCGCGTACTTCTCGTCGCGCGGACCCGAGGTGGACATCGCCGCTCCCGGCGTGAACATCCTGCAGCAGACCATCTGCAACCGCGGCCGCGATCGATGCGAGCAGTTCGCGTCGTGGTCGGGCACGAGCATGGCGGCGCCCCACGTCGCTGGCGTCGCTGCGCTGCTCGTCGGTGTCGGCGTGACCAACCCCGACGCGATCGAGCGAACGCTGCAAGCGTCCGCCTCGCGTCCCGAGAACGGCAGCACCGACCGCGAGCTCTACGGCGCGGGCGTGCTCGACGCGAACGCGGCGGTCCGGCGCGCTGTGGACACCTCGGCGCTCTTTCGCGGCATCGCGCTCGCGCTGCTCGCGACGCTGACGTTCGCTCGCATTCGTATGCGCGGAGGCAAGCTCGCCAACCCGCTCGCGTGGGCCCCGCTCGCGTTCTTCACCGGCGTCGGACTGTGGTTTCTGCCGCGGTACGCGCCGCACACGTTGCCTGGCATCGAGCTCTTGTCTCGTCCGCTCGGCGACCTCAGTCAGCTGCTCGGCGCGCACATCCATCGTTGGCTCCCGTTTGCGAACATGGGCGTCGCGCTCGCGCTCGTCGGCCTGGGCTTCTCGCGCCCCATGCTCCGCGCTCCCATTGGCGGAGTCTCTCTCGGCATCGCGGCGTACCTGCTCGGGACGCTCGCCACGGGCTATCATCGCGCGCCGCTCGGCTCGCTGATGGGCTTCGTGTGGTTTTCGCTCAACGCGCTCGTCTGCCTCTGGGTCGCGCGCATCGGCCTCGACCGCGAGAGCGAGAAGAACTGACGCCGTCTTCTGGGGGGAGATGGGGACAAATCTAACGGGGGCGCTGGGATTCGCGGTACGATCCGCGGCGTCCCCGAGTCCAATGGCAAAACCCCCGCCCGATCAACCGCTCGGCTACGATGATGACGAGCCGAGCGTCGCAACGGCTGAGCCCGAGAGCGCGACCGCCGAACCGGCCGCCAAAGAAGCTTCTTCGATCGACCCAGTCGCGCAAGACGCGTCGGACAACGAGGTCGTCTACCGCTCGAAGGTCACCCGCAAGCTCGTGTTCGCCAACGTCGTCGTGGGCGTGTTGTTGTGCGCGTTCGTCGGCTGGTTCGTCCTCGGAATGGTCTTCGACAAGGGCATGACCGGCGCCGTCATCGGCGCGGCGCTCGCGATGCTCGGCTCGCGCTTCAGCCGCGAGAAGGACGAGCTCGTTCCGATCGAAGTGCTGGCGTCGAGCGAGCGCAAGCGCGCCGTCGAGCTACGGTTCGAGGCAGCGCCATCGCAGCTCATCGATCATCGCACCACGCAGCACATCGACGCCGAGGCGACGGGCGACTCACGGGAGGGCTACACGCACTGGGTGATTATTCGTCGCGAGAGCGATGCGGTGATCAAGCTGCGCATCCCCACGCGCAAGGACGCGATCCGCGTGAGCAAGCGCCTGCGCGTTTTGCTCGAGCGACCACCCTTGCAGCCGCTCGGTGAGGACGAGCTCGACGGAGAAGATTTTCTCGAAGGCGCTCCGCCGAGCGCAGAGTGACTTTGGCTGGTATACAAATGCGCTCGCTCTTCGCGGGTGACGTATCGCCTTCTCTTTCCCTTTTTGCCCATGAATTGCCATCAACGAATCGTGCTCTCTTGTGTGGCGCTCGCCGCGATCGCGGGGTGTGGATCGCCGCCGACCGTTCCGCCCAGGGACGTGCCCACGATCGACGCGGCGGAAGTGACGGAGCCAGACGCGAGCGACGCGGGCGAGGCCGGACGCTTCGTGATGCAGCCTTGCGAAGCGCGCCCGGGGGCGTTTGCCCCGCTCTCGACGCGCTGTCAGCACTTCGTCGATCAGCGCGGGCGCGTCGTCGTGCTTCGCGGAATCAACGCGCGAGTCGACGGAGTATTCGACGTGAGCTTCGACGACGGTCGAGCGCCGCTTCAACCGATCCCCGCGTTCGAGATGGACGACGCGGTTCGGATGCGGCAGCTCGGTTTCAACTTCTTGCGCCTGCCGATCAACTGGAGCGGCGTCGAGCCTCGCATGGCCACTCCCCCGGCCTACGACGACGCCTATATCTCGCGAGTTCGCGCGGTGATCGACATCGCGAGGCGCGCGGGACTGCTGGTGTTGGTCGACTTTCATCAGGACGCGTACAGCAAGGAGATCGGCGAGGACGGCGCGCCAGGATGGGCCATCAAGGTCGACGGATGGTCGCCGCTGGCAGGGCCCCTCACGGCGGACGAGCTCGCGCGGCGGCGAACGTCGTCGACGGTGCTCCGCGCGTTCGAGGTGTTCTTCGGACCGACCGCGGATGGGACGTTTCTTCGCGGGCGCTTCGCGGCGATGGCGGCGGAGGTCGCCCGTCGACTCCGAGGCGATGACGTCGTGATCGGCTACGAGATCTTCAACGAGCCCATCGCCGCGGACGACCAGTGCCTCGCGCTCGCGCAGCAAGTGGGCGCGGCGATCCGCGCGGCGGACCCGAGCAAATTGCTGGTCTTTCAGCCGCCCGCCACGCGCAACTTGATCGACAGCGCGCGGGTCCCGACCGAGCCGTTTCCGTTGCCAGGCGCGGTGTACGCGCCGCACATCTACACGCTCGCGCTGACCGGAACGGAGGCCGCGCGTCGCACGTTCACCATCGACACGCTGCGCCCTTCGCACGCCAACGCGGCGCGAGAGGCGCGGGCGTGGGGAGTTCCGACGCTCGTGACCGAGTGGGGCTACGACCCCAACGGGATCCGCATGGAGGACTACGTCACCGCGCAGCTCGAGCTGCAAGACGAGTACGGCGAGAGCGCAGCGCTTTGGCTGTGGAAGGAGCGCTCGCAAAACTCCTGGGGGCTCTTCTCGTACGACACGACGAGCGGACGATGGACCGAGCGCGAGGGCCTTCGTCGCGCGATGGCCCGCGTCTATCCCGAGGCGATTTCGGGGTGGCCCAAGACGTGGAGCTACGAGCGCCGCGCGGCGCGCTTCGAGCTGGTCTTCGAGGGCAGCGCGCAGGTGTCAGCGCCGAACGTTCTGTATATTCCCTCGCCAGATGATTATGTGGCCAACTTCACCGTGAGCTGCGACGGCCGCGTCGTGCAGCCGAGCCGCGATCCGATGACGGGGCGCGTCGAGGTCGCCTGCTCTGGACCGGGCGAGCACCGCGTCGTCGTGCAGCCGGCGCGCTGACGTCAGACCCTCCTCCGAGGAGAGTTTTCTCCCACTGGGAGCTCGAAGCGCGACGAACGAAGCGCCGGAGGGGGACTCGTCGTCGCTCGCGCGGCAGTGGTACCCTATCGGTCGAAATGCGGGAGTTCGCGACGATCATCACGCTGTTGTGCTTCGCGGCCTGCGCGGTCGTGGACGAGTCCAACACCGCGGATGTGCGACGCAGCGACGCGCGAACGGATCGCACGGCGCTCGCGGACGTGCGCGGCGACAGCACGATCGTGAACCCGCCCATGGACTCGGGCGTGATCGGCGCCATGGACACGGGCGTCGCTTCGACAGACAGCGCCGTGACGCCGCCCATGGATTCGAGCGGCGGACGTTGCGGCGAGCAAGGCGCTCCGTGCTGCGCGGGCGCGACGCCGTGCACAGGAATCCTCGTGTGCTCGGCGGGACAGTGCCGCACCTGCGGACGGTCGGACGAGCCGTGCTGCGCGGGCAACGGGTGCAACAGCGGCCTGACGTGTCAGAGCGGGCGATGCACGGGCTGCGGGATGCCCGGACAAATGTGCTGTCCCGGCGCGAGCGCGTGCGCGTCCGGCGGCACATGCGTCGGCGGAATGTGCCGCGCGTGCGGCGTCGAGATGGGCACGTGCGCGCCGGGGACCTCGGAGATGCAGCGCTGCGGCAACTGCGGAACGCAGACGCGCATGTGCAACGCCGATTGTGGCTGGGGTCCCTGGAGCGCGTGCGGCGGCGCCGGCGTGTGCGCGGCGGGCATGATGGAGTCTCGCGCGTGCGGCTTCTGCGGCAATCAAACGCGTCGCTGCGCCGCAGACTGCTCGTGGGAGCCGTGGAACACCTGCTCGGGCTCGCGCGACTGCATGCCCGGGTCCGTCGATACCACCGGCTGCGGCCTGTGCTCGCAGCGGACATGCGGGTCGGACTGTCGTTGGCCCGCGACGTGCTCTGGCTGCTCGTGCATGGCTTCGACGCGGTGCGGACTGAGCTGCCCGAGCGGATATCATCCGACGCGCTACGCGTGCAGCTTCAGCTGCGGATCGTGCAGCGGGCTCAGCAACAACCAGGTCACGTGCGAGCCCAACTGCGGCGCGAGCTTCAGCGGCTGCGGGCTGAGCTGCCCGGCCGGGTTTCACCCGACGCGCTACGCGTGCAGCTTCAGCTGCGGATCGTGCAGCGGGCTCAGCAACAATCAAGTCACATGCGAAGCGACCGCGGGGACGAGCTTCACCGCGTGCGGGCTGAGCTGCCCGTCGGGGTATCACGCGGTCCGCTTCGCCTGCAGCTTCAGCTGCGGTTCGTGCAGCGGGCTCAGCAACAATCAAGTCACGTGCATGCAGAACTAAGAGGAGATCGCAGCGATGGGTTACCGAAGGTTCATCGAGGGGTCGGCGTTCGCGGCGCTCCTGCCGTTCGCAGCGCTGCTCGCTGGCTGCGATCCGGGCGAGGTCGCCACGACGCGCGACTCAGGGACGCGACGGGACGTCGCCGTGCAGGACGGCGCGATGATCGACAGCGCGACGGCTGCTGAAGACAGCGCTACGGCGACGGACACGGGCACCACGACGCCGACCGATGGCGGCACGACGCCCACGGACGGGATGGTCTCGATGGGTCCAGTCCGCGCCGAAGAGTGCGGCAACAACGTCGACGACGACGAAGACGGCGAGATCGACGAGGGCTGCACCTGCGCGGTCGGAACCGAGCGCGCGTGCTATCTGGGACCCGAGGGGACGCTCAACCGTGGAGCGTGCCGCGCAGGCAACCAGCGCTGCGAGAGCACCGGGGCGCGCGCCGTCTGGGGCGCGTGCGCAGGACAGGTGTTGCCCTCGCCCGAGATCGCGTCCAACGGCGTCGACGACGACTGCAACGGGGGCACTGACGAGCCGGGCGCGATCTGTCAGGCGACGGTGAACCTCGAGGACGGGACCAACTGCACCAACGGTCGCGACGATGACTGCGACGGGCTCATCGACTGCTTGGACCCGAGCTGCGCGATGGCGACGCGATGCACCACGATGCGCTGCCCGCAGATGCGAGAGACCACCTGCTTCGGAGGGGTCGACGAGGACTGCGACGGCGACATCGACTGCGCGGACACTGACTGCCGAAGCATGCCTTCGTGCATGCCGTCGCCGTGCCCGATGGGACAGACGCCGACGTACACAGAGCGCGTGCTCACGCCGCAGTCGGGCCCATCGACGATCTACATGGGAGACAACCAGCCGAACTTCACGATGACGTGCATGCCTGGCGCGTGTCCGCAGGGGCAGGTGCGCGTGGTGCGTCAGTCGCAGCCGGCGATCTGCGTTCCGCCGCCGCCGATGTGCCCTTCAGGGCAGTCGCCCTCGTACCGCGGGGCCGGCTGGGTGTGCGAAGGCGTGTGCGAGATCATCATTCGCTACGGGTACATGTTCGGCTTCCGCCGGGTGTGCACGCAGCGGCCGAACATCATGTGTCCGTCGGGCCAGGTCCCGACCTTCGACTTCGGCTCCGAGCGCTGGCTCTGCCGGCCCACGTGCAACAACACGACGTACGACCGCATCAACCTCGGCGGTCTGCTCGTGTGCATCCCCTGCTGAGCGAGCAGCGCACGCCGGCGTCGTCTTGGCGCCGCTCTAACGCAAGAGGGGGCGCGCGGCGCCGAGCTGTCGATCGAGCGCGCGCACGAGCTCTGCGCGGTCGAACAAGCGCGTGACGTAGTCGAGCCGATCGGTCTCGATCACGAGCTTGGGCGATCGATCGTAGCCCTCGAACCACTGGTCGTAGAGCAGCTCGAGCGAGCGCAGGTACGAAGCGGGAATCTCCTGCTCGTACGCGCGCCCGCGGGCCTTGATGCGCTTGCGAAGGGTCTCGAGCGGACAGCGGAGATAGAGCATGAGGTCCGGCGCCCGAAGCTCGTCGCGCAGCGAGTGATAAAGGGACTCGTACGTGCTCCAGTCGCGATCGTCGATGTTTCCTACAGCGCGGTGGTGGCGGGCGAAGATCTCTGCGTCTTCGTAGAGGGTGCGGTCTTGCACGACGGCGTGGGCCCGCTGCTCCATCGCGCGATGGTGCTGAAAGCGGCGCACCAGGAAGAAGAGCTGCGACTGAAAGGCCCAGCGCTTCATGTCTCGATAGAAGTCTTCGAGGTAGGGGTTGTCCTCGTGAGGTTCGTAGAAGGGCTCGAGGTGGTAGTGCTGGCAGAGCCACTTCACGAGCGAGCTCTTTCCTGCGCCGATCGTGCCAGCGACGGCGATGTAGAGCGGGGTCGGGTTCTCGGACGACGTCATCGAACGTCGAGCTCGCGGGCGGTGGCCTCATCGAGCGCGCCTTGCGCGAGGGCGAAGGCGAGCGTGACGCGATGGACACGGTCCGTCGCGCGGTCGGCCATCTTGCCGTCGATCATCACCGCGCCGAGGCCGCTGCGCTCGGCTTCGGCGAAGGCGCGCACCGCGCGCACGGCGGCTTCGACCGCGGACGCAGGCATCGAGAACACCGGCTGAACCGCTGGGATCTGCGCGGGAATGCCCACCCACTTGCCGCGCATTCCGATGTCTCGCGCGAGCTCGGCGTCTCGTCTGGCATGATCGAGCGCGATGGCGCGCTCGGCCTCGCTCTTGTCGCGCGTCGGAAACTCGAGGGTCATCTCGGCGATCGCCGGAGCGCCCACGGAGGCCGCCGCCTTCACGATTCGCTCTCGCGCGCGGCACACGAGCGGGTGATCGACGCGGTAGCTCGCCGAGCCGACGCCGAGCGTGCTCCAGTAGTCGAAGGCGCCGAAGATCAAGCCAGCGATTCGCTTGCTCGACCGCGCGATGTCGAACGCGGCTTCTTCGGCGCGCGCGCTCTCGATCAACACTTGCACCCGAACCTGGCCCCTCGGGAGGCCGAGCGCGTCTTCG
>LNFM01004545.1_pt1 | contig 25417 bp, 20 predicted proteins | sample 596031 | NCBI WGS metagenome assembly LNFM01 (sample SAMN04254537, study PRJNA301005) | activated carbon metagenome | isolation source: dual media filters at the Ann Arbor, Michigan drinking water treatment plant | place: USA: Ann Arbor | reverse complement strand
CGTTTTGACGAGGTCCACATCACCGATCACTCGTGAGAATGACCGGCAGTGTACCTTTGAAAACGTAGACCGTCAGAAGTCTCTTCCGACCGCGTGCACCGTGATGAATTGCTTCGTCACGTTACCGCGGTCCGCAAGGACCCCGCCGTCCACGTTTCTCTTTCTTCCGATTTACTTGTCAAACAGCCCGGGATCCGAAAACCCCACTTGCCAACCGGCAAGGCATCTAAAAGCGTCGTGGAAACTCATGCTCCCGAATACTATCGGAGGCATTTTCACTGAACCAGTGAGGAGTTTCAGAGGCGCACCATCGAGCCGTAACTTGCGGAACGGCGCGCCGATGGGTCGTATATAGGCTTCGGCTCTCCGGATTGTCAACCGGGAAAAACAACAGCCCTGTGACAGTCGAATAATCCTTATTTGACGGGCCTTTTTGTATTTTTTGGGCCGGCGGCCGGACGAATCCTCCAAAAGAAATTTCGAAAAAAACCGGCCCTGGACCGGATCTTTTCCGGGTCCGGCCTAGAGCCCGCCTGGCGGCCGGTTTTCGGCCCGTTTCGACCCGGTTTGGTGCCCTTGGCCGCCAGATCGCAGCCAAGCCGCCGCCCAGACCCAATTGAGGCGAATACGCCGCACTGAGGCCATATTCATGGGCCGTCCTTGCGCCAGATTTCGCGATGGAATCGCCGTCTGGGGAGCTTCGCCGACCGTCAATCCAGCCATTTATTAGGTCCATGACCCGCAATTGACGGGTCACGGCCTAACCGGCATCGTGCCGGCGCTGCTTCGGCGGCGAATTAATTGGCATTCTGGCGGTCTTCGGGGCTTTATCGAACGGGCCACTCCATCTTCGATCCTAAGGCGCAGGGGACGTTGAGCTTGGACCACACACGGTCGCGCGGCGCGCATCGATCAAACCATGCCGACGCCATAGAGCTTGGCAACGAAGCGCCGCTGTCGGTCGATGGCGGCACGCCCGCTTTCGTGGATCGCCGCCGCGTTTCGGTGCAGTGGTTTGCCGGCACGATCCTGACGGCGCTATGCGGCGCGGCCCTGATGGGCGGCGCCGTTTTCACGTCGCTCGATGGCGAGACCAATTTCGCCTCGCTGCCCGAGCGGGTGGAAGTGGCGTTGCGCGGCGCTCTCGGCGCCGGCAGCGACAAGGCCGGCGCGCGCAAGGGCGACCGCCTGCAAACCGCCGAAGAGCCGAATTTCGCCCGCCAGGTGATCCGCGTATCGACGACGACGCGCGTCGGCAACCACGAAGTCGTGCGCGTGCGCCCGTTCGTGCGCATCGCCGGCAATCTGTCGCTAACCGTGTCCGACCTTTCCGCGTCGATCCCGGCGTTCAATCCGCAGGCCATGCTGGCGGAGAATACGCCGAGCGGCACCGCCGCGCCTGATGAAGCGCCGGCGGCGGAGCCCGACGCCGAAGTTGCCTTCGTCATGCGCGATCTGGCGCCCATAATGCCGCGCATCAAGGTCGCGCTGCTGACGCCGAACGAAGAAGTGATGGCGCGCGTGCGCGAAGCCGCGGAATGGAGCGCCAAGAACGGCAATCTGTCCGGCAATCAGACGCAGGTCGGCGCCAATGTCGCCAACGTCACCGGCATCAAGCTCGCTTATGCCGGTACCGTGACCGCCGATCCTTATGCCGGCTTTGAAGCCCGCGTCGTTCCCGAAAACATCACGCTGCTACCGAAGACGGCCAACGAAACCACCGGCGGCAACCCGTTCAACGAAAAAGTCTTGGTCGCCAAGAAGGGCGACGGTATTCCGTCGATCCTGCGCGACCTCGGCGCGACGCCGGACGACATCGGCAAGGTCGCCGCCGTGCTCGGTCCGCGCGGCCGCGAGGGCGGCCTCAAGGAAGGCCAAAAGGTGCGCGTGCTGATGGTGCCGACGGCCGGTTCGCAGAAGGCGCAGCCGATCCGCGTCATCATCGCCAGCGACAACATCATCGACGCCGTCGTCGCTTTGGCCGACACCGGCAAATATGTTTCGGTCGACGTCAAGAACGTCGATACCGACGTGGCGGAAGTCTCAGCGCCCCAGGACGACGACAGCGATACCTCCGGCGTGCGGCTCTATCAGAGCGTCTACGAGACGGCCCTGCGCAACCAGATCCCGCGGCCGATCATCGACGAACTGATCCGCATCTACTCTTACGACGTCGATTTCCAGCGCAAGGTGCAGCCCGGCGATTCATTCGAAGTTCTCTACGCCGGCGAAGAAGAAACGCCGACCGCCGACAGCCGCAACGACGTGCTGTTCGCGGCGCTCACCGTCGGCGGCGAGGCCAAGAAATTCTATCGCTTCCAGTCGCCGGACGACGGCCTGGTCGATTATTACGACGAGACCGGTAAGAGCGCGAAGAAATTTCTGGTCCGCAAGCCGCTGGTCGCCGGCATCATGCGCTCCGGCTTCGGCATTCGCCGCCATCCGATCCTCGGCTACACCAAGATGCACACCGGCGTTGACTGGGCGGCGCCGTCCGGCACGCCGATCTATGCCGCCGGCAATGGCACGGTCGAGAGAGCCGGCTGGGAATCCGGTTACGGCAAGTTCATCCTGGTGCGGCACAACAATGGCTACGAAACCGCCTATGGCCACATGAGCGCCTATGCGCGCGGCGTCGAAGAGGGCAAGCGCGTGCGGCAGGGGCAGGTGATCGGCTTCGTCGGCTCGACCGGCCTGTCGACCGGCTCGCACGTCCACTACGAAATCCGCGTCAATGGCCGCTTCGTCGATCCGATGCGCATCAAGCTGCCGCGCGGCCGCGAGCTGGCCGGCTCGATGATGACGAGCTTCGAGCAGGAACGCGAACGGCTCGACGGCATCATGGCGCGCAAGCCGGCGCGCGTGGCGTCGAGCACACGCTGAGCGCCGATCGCGGCTCTTCAGCTCCAGTCGACCCGCAGGATCGCCTCCAGCGTCGCCATCGTGGCGATGAGCGCGAGCGCGAGCGCGGCGGCCATCTGCAAGCGCTCGGGCAGCCGGAAGGGATTGAACGCTGCCGCGATCAACGCAAGCAGCGGCACGATTCCGATGAAATAGCGCCCCTGCGTGCCGATGACGCGCTCCGCCGGCACCGGCGTGACGGTGATGAACAGCAGTGCAAAGACCAGGACGACATAAGCAAATGTCGTGGCCGCTGCGACAAGCGCGATGCGCGCCCTCGCCTCACGCGAGACGTCCAGCCGGTCGATACAAGCCGCAATCAGCAAGACCGTAAGGACCCAATAGCCGGCCGGAAGCAGCCTCATGTCCAGCCAGCCGAGCACGCCGACGAGTTGAGGCCATAGCTCGCCGACGTCGCCGAAACCGGCGAACATCGCGGCTGGAAATTGCAGCGGGTGCGCCAGCATATAGCGCAGCTTCCAGCCGATCTGGAATTGCTCCGGCGGCACCTTGTCCGCCTCGTACATGCGCCAGGCGGCCATCTCGGTGCCGGCCACAATCGGCCACGCCAGCGCGAGCACAACGGCCGGCGCCACAACCGCCGCCGCCGCAAGCAGACTTCGCCAGCCGATCCGGCGCACCATGGCTTCAAGGAGCGTGAACACGACTTGCGGCGGCTTGGTCAACGCGCAGACCGCGATCCAGGCAACGCGCGACGCCCGGCCGCCCCGGCCGTTGACCGCCGCGTCGAGACAAAGCGCGACAACCAACAGTGTCGTTGCCAGGACTGCGCCATCGGCGCTCACGACAGACCGCGCAAAAATCCCCGAGGGCAACATGGCGACCGCGAAAAATAGCCAACGCAGAAATGGCGTGACGACAATGGCGTAGGCGATCAGCGCCGTCGCGGCGAGGAGGCCCGCGGCCCGCATGAGGTAAAGCATCGGGAGAAAGCCGAGATCGGCCAGCTTAGCCAAGCCTGCGACCGCTGCATAAGGCAGGTACGACACCGGCGAATAGCCTTCGGAGCCCCCATACAACTTGAAGACCGGCTCGGATGCGACGCTCCCCGCTTGGCCAGAAAAGGCCTTGAACACTGCGCGGTAACTGAAGTCTGCGCTGCCTTCGCGATTGCGCGCGGCATCGAAGGCGCGCTCGCGCGCGGCGTCGAAATAGCTGAAGTCGCTTGCCACCGAGGGCGGCAGCCAGAGACCCGTGCGGCCCCGCGCGTCGGACTGGCGCGTCAGGATATCGCCTTGCGCGATGCCATAGGCGCGCAAGAAGTGCGCGTTCTCGTCCGCCCCGCGCAGCGGCGGCGTGGCCGCGATGGTCAGCGCCCCCGAGAGCAGCGACAGAACGACGAACAGCCCAGCCGGGCGCCATGCGCGCGCCATACGCAGCCGCCGCATTGAAGACGAGAAGAACGCTGCGCCAGTCATCGGACGCAGCGTATCACGCTGCGATATCAGGCGGCAGCCTGCATTTTCCCATTGAACGTCAGGCCCGTCGGCCCAACGGAGACATTGACCGCCTCGCCGTCCTTGATCGCTCCGGACAGAATAAGTTCGGCCAGTGGATCCTGAATCGACTTCTGGATCACGCGCTTCAACAGGCGCCCGAAGGCGCGCCGCCGGCACGCCGGTCCGGCGCGAGACGACGCCGGCGACATGATCGGCGGTCACGGTTTCCTCGACCATGGCGCCGCGCTTGGCCTCAGTCTCCTCGTTGGCCTTCAGCTTCTTTTCCAGCTCCGGGATGCTGCAATAGCCGGGCTTGACCCGGCAAACCATGAAGCAACGCGTCATCGACCGCATTGCGTAGCGCCTTTGATTGCTGCAGCTCATCATGCATGCCCGGGTCAAGCCCGGGCATGCGGCGGTTGTATCGACGAATCAAGGCGTTCATGCTTTGTACAAGCATGAACTATTCCGCGCCTGTCGCCGCCAGCACTGCCTATCTAAGCAAGCTGAATGCCGAGCAGCGCCGCGCCGTCGAGCACGGTGACGGCGCGCTCAATGACGCCGCGCCGCTCTTGATCATCGCCGGCGCCGGCTCCGGCAAGACCAACACTCTGGCGCATCGCGTCGCCCATCTGATCGTCGGCGGCGTCGATCCGCGCCGCATTCTGCTGCTGACCTTTTCGCGGCGCGCCGCGGCCGAGATGCAACGGCGCGTCGAGCGCATCACCGCGCAGATTTTCGGCACGCAGGCAGGCAGCGCGGCGGGACATCTCAACTGGTCCGGCACGTTTCACGCCATCGGCGCGCGGCTGTTGCGTGAATATGCCCGCGACATCGGCCTCGACCAGGCTTTCAACATCCACGACCGCGAGGATTCGGCCGACCTGATGAACCTGGTGCGGCACGAACTCGGCTTTTCGCAGACACGCAAGCGCTTCCCGATGAAGGGAACGTGCCTGTCGATCTATTCCCGCGCGGTGAATGCCGAGATGCCTTTGGCCGATGTACTCGGCAATTTCTTTCCGTGGTGCGGCGAATGGGAAAGCGAATTGCGCAATTTGTTCTCCGCTTACGTCGAGGCCAAGCAGAAGCAGAACGTGCTCGATTACGACGACCTGCTGTTGTACTGGGCGCAGATGATGAGCGAAGGCGCCATCGCCGAGGAACTGTCGGCGCGCTTCGATCATGTCATGGTCGATGAATATCAGGACACCAACCGCTTGCAGGCCTCGATCCTGCTCGGCTTGCGACCGAACGGCCGCGGCCTGACGGTCGTCGGCGACGACGCGCAATCCATCTATTCTTTTCGCGCCGCGACGGTGCGCAACATTCTCGACTTCCCCGACCACTTCACGCCGAAAGCCGACGTCATTACGCTGGAGCGCAACTACCGCTCGACGCAGCCGATCCTCGCCGCCGCCAATGCGGTGATTGATCTCGCCAGTGAACGCTTCACCAAGAACCTGTGGTCGGACCGGCCCTCGGCGGAACGGCCGCGCATCGTCAATGTCGCCGACGACGTGCAGCAGGCGCAGTACATCGTCGAGAAGATTCTGGAGAACCGCGAAGCCGGCATCGTGCTGAAAAGCCAGGCCGTGCTGTTCCGCACCTCGAGCCACAGCGCCGGGCTGGAAATCGAACTGACGCGGCGGAATATTCCTTTCGTCAAATTCGGCGGCCTGAAGTTTCTCGAAGCGGCGCACATCAAGGACGTGCTGTCAGTGCTGCGCTGGGTCAACAATATGCGCGACCGCGTCGCCGGCTTTCGCGTGGCGCAGATGCTGCCCGGCATCGGTCCGAGCGCGGCCGGCCGCCTGCTCGACCGTATTGCCGAAAGCGGCGATGCCGCCGGCGCGCTGGCAAGCTTCAAGCCGCCCGCCGCGACGCTCGAACATTGGCCGGACTTCGAGGACATGATCGGCCTGTTGCGCCGCAATGCTCTCGGCTGGCCCGGCGAACTCGAATGCGTCTGCCGCTGGTATGAGCCGCATCTCGAACGCATGCACGAGGATGCCGCCACGCGGCAGGGCGACCTGGCGCAATTGGCGCAGATCGCCGCGACTTATCCGAGCCGTGAACGTTTTCTCACCGAGCTGACGCTCGATCCGCCGAGCGCGACCAGCGATCAGTCCGGCCCGCCACTGCTCGACGAGGATTATCTCATTCTGTCGACGATCCATTCCGCCAAGGGCCAGGAATGGACCGCGGTGTATACGCTCAACACCGTCGATGGTTGTTTGCCTTCCGATCTCTCGACCGGCTCGACGCCGGAGATCGAGGAAGAGCGCCGCCTGCTTTACGTGGCGATGACGCGCGCCAAGGATCAGCTGCACGTGATGGTGCCGCAGCGCTTCTTCACGCACGGCCAGCGCAGCGGCGGCGACCGCCACGTCTACGCGCAGCGCACGCGCTTCATTCCGAATTCGTTGCTGACGCATTTCGAGCATGGCGCGTGGCCGCCGCCGCGCGCGGCACAGGCGGGCGCAAGCCCGGCGCGGAGGACCGTCGATGTCGGGGCGAAGATGCGCGGGATGTGGAAGTAATCTTTCTTCCACCTCTCCCATAGGGAGAGGTCGGCATGCGCAGCATGCCGGGTGAGGGGTTACCGCCTATCGAGAGTCACTTGCCCCCTCACCCCAAAGGGGAGAGGGAGCGCGCTGAGTTCGACGCAGCCGCTTACGCCGCTTGCGCCAGTCTGCCGTTGAAAGTCAGGCCTTGCTTGCCGGCGGAGATATTAACCACTTCGCCGTCCTTGATCGCACCGGACAAAATCATCTCCGCCAGCGGATCCTGGATCGACTTCTGGATCACCCGCTTCAACGGGCGCGCGCCGTAAGCCGGGTCCCAGCCCTTGTCGGCCAGCCATTCGCGCGCCGCGGCGTCGAGCTCGATGGTGATCTTGCGATCCTCCAGCAGCTTGCGCAGCCGTCCCATCTGGATGTCGACGATCGCCGTCATCTCCGACTTCTTCAACCGATGGAAGAGAATGATCTCGTCGATGCGATTCAGGAATTCCGGCCGGAACGCCGAGCGCACCACGCCCATCACCTGGTCGCGCACCTTATCGGTGTCTTCGCCGTCCGGCTGGTTGACCAGATAATCGGCGCCGAGATTCGACGTCATCACGATCAAGGTGTTGCGGAAGTCGACCTTGTGGCCCTGTCCGTCGGTCAGCCGGCCGTCATCAAGCACCTGCAGCAGCACGTTGAACACGTCCGGATGCGCCTTTTCGATTTCGTCGAACAGCACGACCTGATAGGGCCTGCGCCGCACGGCTTCCGTCAACGCGCCGCCTTCCTCGTAACCGACATAGCCCGGCGGCGCGCCGATCAGGCGGGCCACCGAATGCTTCTCCATGTATTCCGACATGTCGATGCGGATGAGCGCGTTCTCGTCGTCGAACAGATAGGCGGCGAGCGTCTTGGTCAGTTCGGTCTTGCCGACGCCGGTAGGGCCTAAGAACATGAACGAGCCGATTGGCCGGTGCGGATCCTGCAAACCGGCCCGGGCGCGGCGTACCGCGGTCGCAACGGCGGTGACGGCTTCGCGCTGGCCGATGACCCGCTTGGCCAGTTCGTCCTCCATGCGCAGCAGCTTTTCCTTCTCGCCCTCGAGCATCTTGTCGACCGGCACGCCGGTCCAGCGCGAGACGACGCCGGCGATGTGATCGGCGGTGACGGTCTCTTCCATCATCGAACCGGGCGATTGCGAGCCCTCGGTCGACTTGAGCTTCTTCTCAAGCTCCGGAATGCGGCCATAGGCCAGCTCGCCGGCGCGCTGGTAGTCGCCCTTGCGTTGCGCATTGGCAAGTTCGGCGCGCAACGTATCCAGCTCGTTCTTGAGCTTCTGCGCGTCGGACAGCTTCTCCTTCTCCGCCTTCCAGCGCGAGGTGATGTCGGCCGACTTCATCTCGAGGTCTTTCAGTTCGACTTCGAGACGCGCGAGCCGGTCCTTCGAGCCCGGATCGGTCTCCTTCTTGAGCGCTTCGGCCTCGATCTTGAGGCGGACGATTTCGCGGTCATAGGAGTCGAGTTCTTCCGGCTTGGAATCAACCTGCATCTTCAGCCGCGCGCCGGCCTCATCGATCAGGTCGATGGCCTTGTCGGGCAGGAAGCGGTCGGTGATGTAACGGTTCGACAACGTAGCCGCCGCGACGATCGCCGAATCGGCAATGCGGACGCCGTGATGCTGTTCGTATTTGTCCTTGAGGCCGCGCAGGATCGACACGGTGTCTTCCACCGTCGGCTCCGACACGAAGACCGGCTGGAAGCGCCGCGCCAGAGCCGCGTCCTTCTCGACATGCTTCTTGTATTCGTCGAGCGTGGTCGCGCCGATGCAATGCAGTTCGCCGCGCGCCAAAGCCGGCTTCAGCAGGTTGGATGCGTCCATCGCGCCGTCGGCCTTGCCGGCGCCGATCAAGGTGTGCATCTCGTCGATGAACAGCACGATGCCGCCTTCGGCCGAGGTCACTTCATTGAGCACGGCCTTGAGGCGCTCTTCGAACTCGCCGCGATATTTCGCCCCGGCGATAAGCGCGCCCATGTCGAGCGCCATTAGCTTCTTGTCTTGCAGGCTCTCCGGCACGTCGCCGTTGACGATGCGCAGCGCCAGCCCTTCGACGATGGCGGTCTTGCCGACGCCGGGTTCGCCGATCAGCACCGGATTGTTCTTGGTGCGGCGCGAGAGCACCTGAATGGTGCGGCGGATTTCCTCGTCGCGGCCGATCACCGGATCGAGCTTGCCGTCGCGGGCGGCCTGCGTCAGGTCTCGGGCATATTTCTTGAGCGCGTCATAGGCGTTTTCGGCCGAGGCGGAGTCAGCCGTGCGGCCCTTGCGCAGCGCCTCGATGGCGGCGTTGAGGTTCTGCGGCGTCACGCCGGCCTTGGCCAGCGCCTTGCCGGCGTCGCTGTCCTTCTCAAGGGCCAGTGCGAGCAAAAGCCGCTCAACGGTAACAAAACTGTCGCCAGCCTTCTCGCCGGCCTTTTCGGCGGCGTCGAAAACCCGCGCTAGTTGCGGGGTGAGATAAACCTGCCCCGCGCCGCCGCCGGACACTTTCGGCATTTTGCCGAGCGCCGTCTCGATGTCGCGCAGCACCTGCCGGGAATTGCCGCCGGAGCGGTCGATCAGGCCGGCCGCCAACCCTTCCGGGTCGTCGAGCAGAACCTTGAGCATATGCTCGGGGGAAAATTGCTGGTGGCCCTCACGCAGGGCCATGGATTGCGCGGACTGCACAAAACCGCGCGCGCGGTCGGTGTATTTCTCGAAGTTCATGGCTCAGCTCCCTCGGCCCATCATGGCGCCGTTCACTCTGGCGGGTCCCCGAAGGCGACCCGCCAAGGTCATATGTAGGAGGCAATATTGCGGTTTGAAGAGCCCGCCCGCTTGATATAGGTCAGTAAAATGAAGGCATTCGTGGACGCAATCTACCGCTACCCGGTCAAGGGCCTGTCACCGCAAAGACTTGAGCGGACGACATTAATTCCGGGGCGGACCATCGCCGCCGACCGGCTCTACGCCATCGAAAACGGACCGACCGGCTTCGACCCGGCCGCGCCCAGCTACTTCCCGAAAAACCGCTTTCTGATGCTGATGAAGAATGAGCGGCTGGCGGCCCTGCGCACCGACTATGACGAGGCGACGCATACTTTGAGCATCGTTTCCGAGGGCCGCGAGGCGGCGCGCGGCGACCTGCGCACCAAGGAAGGCCGGCTGGCGATCGAGGGGTTTTTCCGCCGCACTATGCCGGCGGAGCTGAACGGCCCGCCCAAGGTTCTCAGCGGTGAAGCAGGGTCCGGCGCGCCACACAGTTTTTCCGACGTCGCCAAAAAGGTGGTGTCGATCATCAACCTGGCCTCGGTCGCCGCGGTCGAGACCGCGACCGGAAAGGCCGTCGATCCGTTGCGCTTTCGCGGCAACATTCACGTCTCAGGCTGGCCGGCCTGGCGCGAATTCGACCTGCTCGGCGCCGAGATTTCCATCGGCAGCGCGCGGCTGAAAGTGGTGAAGCGGATCGTGCGCTGCGCCGCGACCGATGTCGATCCGGCGACGGCGGCGCGCGACCTGACCATCCCGAAGACGTTGTTGCAGACCTTCGGCCATGCCGATTGCGGCATCTATGCCGAAGTCATCGCCGGCGGCGACATCGCCATTGGCGACGCGCTCACCAGCGATGTGCTGATTTAGGTCTAGCGCGATACCGGCAGCAGTCGGCCGGCGAGCCCGCTGTCCTGCGCGATGCGGCCGGACGAACGCTGCTCGACGCGCAATTCGCGCACCGGCGGCTGAACTTGCGGCTGCTGTTGGACTTGCGGCTGGACTTGCGGCGCGCTCTGGCCGCGCCGCTTGAGGCCGAGGAACGCGGCAATCGCCGGATCGAGTTCGATATGGCGGCGCGAGGCGGCCGACGCCGGCGTCTGGCGCGCATTCGCCTGCGCGCCTTGCGGTGCGCGCGGCGTCGCGGTTTCCACTTCGATGGCGGCCAGCAATTCGGCGATCGGCGAGTCGAGCCCGTCGTCCTGCGACGGACGGCCGGCATTGCTGGCCAGTTGCGTGTTGCCGCGCTCGGTCGGCATCACATAAGCGATGACGCGCGAGCGCGCATAGGTCGCCTCGCCGACCCGCTTGTTGTGGTTGCCGGAAATGATGATCGGGTTGCCGTTGGCGTCGACGCCGGAGACGACGCCGACATGCCCGCCGTTCTTGCCGCGCGTCAGCACGGCGATGGCGCCGACCCGCGGCTCGGAAATGCGGCGGCCGTATTGCGCAAACGACTTGGCGGCGTCCGAATTGGTGCCGCTGTAGCCGGCCTTGGCCAGCACCATGTTCATGAAGGTGGCGCACCACAGGCGTTTGCGGTCGGTCGGATTGGTGCCCATGTATTTGCGCGCTTCGGCGACCAGCACCGGCCAGCCGAGAGCCGGCGGTTTCGGCGCATAGGCCATCGCCATGCTGGCCGGCGCGCGAACGGCGCGGTCGTTCTTGTGCTTTTGCTGCTGCTTGGCCTGTTGCGGCTTGATTTGCTGCTGCTTGGGTTTACCCAAAGCCGGCGCGCTCATGGCGAGCAGGCTGACGCATCCGAGAGCTACCAAAATTTTTGACTTAAAACGCATTGACCGGACCCACTGCTGTCTGCATCGCGTAGTGCGCGACAGCATCGGGAATACCACGACAATTTTTCTCGAACCGGTCAGATTGAATTAACAATGAAGTGGTTAAGAGCGTTTTCGAGCGAAGTGGGCACCGGTTCGCGTAAAGAAAACGCGTCAAACAAAAAAAAGCGCGGGGCATTTAACGTTAATCGCCGCGCGCTTTCTTCAGCTCTTGCGGCTGAGCAGGAACACGCCCTGTTCGCCGAACAGGTTCCAGAACCACCACGGCGCATTCAGCCTCAGCGGCGAACCCCAGGCGTTAAGCGCCACGGCCTTCTCGATCTTCACGTCGATCGCATTGCAGAGCTGGACGAAGTCCTTGATCGTGCAATGGTGGATGTTCGGCGTGTCGTACCAGCTATACGGCAGAATGTCGGTCTGCGGCATGTGGCCGGCGAACAGCAATTGCAGCCGCACCGTCCAGTGGCCGAAATTCGGAAACGACACGACCGCATGCCGGCCGATGCGCAGCATGTGTTCGAGCACGACGCGCGGATGGCGCGTCGCCTGCAGCGTCTGCGACAGGATCACATAGTCGAAGGCGTCATCCGGATAATCGCCGAGGTCGGTGTCGGCGTCGCCCTGGATCACGGCAAGCCCCTTGGCGACGCATTCGTTGACGCCCTCGCGCGACAGCTCGATGCCGCGGCCATCGACATCGCGGCTTTCGCCGAGCAGGTGCAACAGCTCGCCATCGCCGCAGCCGACGTCGAGCACCTTGGCGCCCCGCGTCACCATTTGCGACACCAGCACGAGATCGACACGGGTGCCGGTCGAGGTGCGGGCGATTTTTGCGGCGTTGAATTCGGTCATGGGGCGATCACTTGCTGGTCAAACCGCGCGCCTTGCGGGCGCCCTCGAGAAAGCCGCGCACGATGCCGAACATTTCCGGCTCGTCGAGCAGGAAGGCGTCGTGGCCCTTGTCGGTGACGATTTCGGCGAACGACACGCGCGCGCTGGCGGCGTTGAGCGCATGCACGGTGGCACGCGATTCCGAGGTCGGAAACAGCCAGTCGCTGGTGAACGAAATGACGCAGAAGCGCGTCGGCGTGTCCTTGAACGCGGCCGCCAAAGTGCCGCCAGCATCCGCCGCCAGATCGAAATAGTCCATCGCCCGCGTCAGATAGAGATACGAATTGGCGTCGAAGCGCTCGACGAAGGTGATGCCCTGGTGACGCAAATAAGATTCCACCTCGAAATCGGCGTCGAACGAAAACGTCGGATTTTCGCGGTCCTGGAATTTGCGGCCGAACTTGCGGTGCAGCGCCGCGTCCGACAGATAGGTGATGTGCGCGCCCATGCGCGCGACGGCGAGGCCACGGCGCGGGTTAGTACCTTCCAGATGATAGCGGCCGCCACGCCATTCCGGATCGGCCATGACGGCTTGGCGGCCGACTTCATGGAACGCGATATTCTGCGCCGAGTGGCGCGTCGCGCAGGCGATCGGCAATGCGGCGAAGACGCGCTGCGGATAGCTCGCCGCCCATTGCAGCACCTGCATGCCGCCCATCGACCCGCCGACCACGGCAAACAAGGTCTCGATACCGAGATGGTCGAGCAGCATGGCCTGCGCCCGCACCATGTCGCGAATCGTGACCACCGGAAATTCCAGGCCCCACGGCTTGCCGGTTTGCGGATTGGTCGAGGCCGGCCCCGATGAGCCCATGCAGCCGCCGATCACATTCGGACAGATGATGAAATAGCGCGCCGGATCGAGCGGCTTGCCGGGTCCGATCAGGGTCTCCCACCAGCCGTTCTTCTTGGTGACCGGGTGGACTTGCGCGACATATTGATCGCCGGTCAGCGCGTGGCACACCATCACCGCGTTGGACTTGTCGGCGTTCAGCGTGCCGTAAGTCGTGTAGGCGATCTGGAACGGCGACAGCGACACGCCGGCGTCGAGCTTCAACGGTCTGTCGGCGCCGAAGCTGGCGATCAGCGCGTCGCGCGGACGGTCCGCGTCGCGCACGATCAGGTCAGCCTCCGCTTGATGATCCGCCATCGTAAAAACAGGCCCCCGAACGAGGTCTCCCCGACCGCTCGACAACAGGCCATAAAAAAAACCCGGCCTGAACAAAGGTTCGGCCGGGACACATGTTCCCCGGCCTGTTTAGCGAGTTGTTTAACGTGGCTGCAAGCCGGCCGGCTCAAATGACCACGGAGTACAGAGTTAGTCCCGGTGAGAGGGTCCGTCAAGGCGGCCCTGATGGCGCCTCCCGGTTTGATTTCAGGCCCCGCGCCCCCTATCAATGCGGCCATGCCGACGAACTTGCCCACGCCGCCAAAGGCTCCTGACCTGGCCGAACTCCGCAAGGAGATCGACCGTATCGATGAGTCCGTGCACCGCCTGCTCATGGAGCGCGGCGACATCATCGACCGGCTGATCGCGGTCAAAAAGAGCCAGGATACCGGCTCGGCCTTCCGCCCGGCGCGCGAGGCCGAGATGATGCGCCGCCTGGTGCAGCGCCATAAAGGCATCCTGCCGCTCGACACGGTCGAGAGCATCTGGCGCGTCATCATCGCCACATTCACCTACGTGCAATCGCCCTTCTCCGCCCATGCCGACTTCTCGGCCGGCGACGCCTTGATGCGGGATTCCGCCCGCTTCCATTTTGGATTTACGGTGCCGCTGGTGCCGCATATGGGCGCCGCCGCCGTGGTCGATGCCGTCTCGACCTCGAAGGGGGATCTCGGCCTGGTGCCGGCTATTGGGCTGGCCAGCGCCGGGCCGTGGTGGACCGCGCTCGAATTCGACGCCGCGCCGAAGATCATCGCCCGCCTGCCCTTTGTCGAGCGCGCCGACCATCCGGCGGCGCTGCCGGTGTTCGTCATTTCGCGCGCCGCGGCGGACGCGATGGCGACCGAAGCCGGGGTCTGGAGCGTGCGGGTGTCGGGCTGGTCGGCGCAGGCCGCGCACATGCTCGCCGGCATGGCCGATTTCCTCGCCGTGCCCGACCGCGCCTTCGATGGCGCCGCCCTTCTGGTGACGCTGCCGCGCGAGGAAAAAATCGAGGGCATCGCCGAGGCTTTGGTGAAAGCCGGCGTCACCGTGCGTTCGACGGCCCTCGTCGGTAGCCACGCGACCCGCTATACGGTGCCGCTGAAATAAGCCTGACCGAAATAACCGCGCCAGAAAGCTGCCCATGACCGCGAACCGCCCTACCCCGCGCCCCGGCGTGCTCGATATTGCCCCTTACGTTCCGGGCAAGAGCAGCGCGCCCGGCGTCGACAAAGTCTACAAGCTGTCGTCGAACGAGACGCCTTTGGGCCCTGGCGACAACGCCATCGCGGCCTACCGCGCGGCCGGCGCGCATCTTGAAGATTACCCGGAAGGCTCGTCGCTGGCGTTGCGCGAAGCGATTGCCGGCGTCTACGGCCTCGATCCGGCGCGGCTGGTTTGCGGCGCGGGCTCCGATGATCTGCTCAACCTGATCGCGCGCGCCTATTTGACCGACGGCGATGAGGCGATCCACACCACGCACGGCTTTCTGGTGTATCCGATCGCGACGCTCGGCACCGGCGCCAAGCCCGTGGTCGCGCCGGAAAAGGAATTCACCGCCGACGTCGATGCCATTCTCAAGGCGGTGACGGCGAAGACCAAAATCGTATTCCTCGCCAACCCGAACAATCCGACCGGCACCTATATTCCGTTCGACGAAGTCAAGCGGCTGCACCGCCTGCTGCCGGCGAACGTGTTGCTCGTGCTCGACGCGGCTTATGCCGAATATGTCAGCCGCAACGATTACGAATCCGGCATCGAATTGGTGGCAACCTCCGACAATGTGGTGATGACGCGCACCTTCTCGAAGATTTACGGACTGGCGGCGCTGCGTCTGGGCTGGATGTACGGCCCGGCGCATGTCGTCGATGCGGTCAACCGCATTCGCGGGCCGTTCAACGTCAGCGCGCCGGCGATCGCCGCCGGCATCGCCGCGATCAAGGACAACGCGCATGTCGAGCGCTCGCGCGCGCACAATGCCAAATGGCTGGAATGGCTGACCCACGAATTCGCAGCGCTTGGCCTCAAGGTGACGCCGAGCGTGGCGAACTTTGTGCTGATCCATTTTCCGGAAACGCCGGGCCGCACCGCGGGCGAGGCCAATGCCTTCTTGATGACGCGCGGCCTGATCCTGCGCCAGGTGTCGTCCTATCAGTTGCCTAATGCGCTGCGCATGACGGTCGGCGGCGAGGAAGCCAACAAATTGGTGGTCGCCGCGCTGAAAGAGTTTTTGGGGAAGAAAGCGTGAGCCAGCCGAAGCCGCTCTACAACCGCCTCGCGCTGATCGGCGTCGGCCTGATCGGCTCATCGATTGCGCGCGCGGCGCGCGCGCAAGGCGCGGTCGGCTCGATCGTCGCCACGGCGCGCTCGGAGGCGACGCGCAAGCGCGTCGCTGAACTCGGCCTCGCCGATCAGGTGGTGGAGACGGCGGCGGCGGCCGTCGAAGGCGCCGACCTTGTCATCGTCTGCATTCCGGTCGGCGCTTGCGGCCCGGTCGCCAAGGAAATCGGCCCGCATCTTGCGGCCGGCGCCACAGTCTCTGATGTCGGCTCGGTCAAGGGTTCGGTGGTGCGCGATATGGCGCCGCATCTGCCGAAAACCGTTCACTTCGTGCCGGCGCATCCGGTTGCCGGCACCGAATATTCCGGCCCCGATGCCGGCTTCGCCGAACTGTTCGTCAACCGCTGGTGCATCCTGACGCCGCCGGAAGGGCAGGACGCGGCGGCGGTGGAAAAACTCGCAGCGTTCTGGCGGCTGATCGGCGCCAATGTCGAGGTCATGGCGCCGGATCATCACGACCTGGTGCTGGCCGTCACCAGCCATCTGCCGCATCTGATCGCCTACACGATTGTCGGCACCGCCGACGAACTGGAAAGCGTGACCCGCTCGGAAGTGCTGAAGTTTTCCGCCGGCGGTTTCCGCGACTTCACGCGCATCGCCGCGTCCGACCCGACCATGTGGCGCGATATCTTCATCGCCAACAAGGACGCGGTGCTGGAAATGCTCGGCCGCTTCAACGAAGACGTCGCGGCCTTGACCAAGGCGATCCGCAAGGGCGACGGCGACTTCCTGTTTGAGCATTTCACCAGGACGCGCGCGATCCGCAAAGGCATCGTCCAGATCGGCCAGGATTCGCCGGCGCCGGACTTCGGCCGTCCGCATCCGGACCTGCCGCACGAGCCGCTGCCGAAGCCTTACGCTTCCGGCGAAACCTAGATCTATCAGGCTACCTTCACCTGCGGCTGCTCACTCTTCGGCTGGAACGCATAGACGTCCATGCGCAGCACGCTGTAGGTCGAACTGGCGTGAAGCCGCGTCGCCTCGGCTGCTTCGCCGCCCGCGCCAAGGGCTGCGTAAAGCGGCAGCAGATGTTCCTCGGTCGGATGGTTCTTGGCGGCATAGGGCGCGTTGCGCCGGTAGTCGAGCAGCGTTGCGGTATCGCCCTTCGTCAGAGCCGAGTCGACCCAGTCGGCGAAGCCATTGACCCAATCCGGCGCCGCGTCATTGGCATCGTGGCCACGGAATTCCGACAGGTCATGCGTGAAGCTGCCGCTGCCGACGATCAACACGCCCTCCTGCCGCAATGACGCGATGGCGCGGCCGACGCGCAGATGATGCTCCGGCCCAAGATGGGTTTGTACCGAGAGCTGCAGAACCGGAATATCGGCCGACGGATACATCAGGAGCAGCGGCACCCAGGCGCCGTGATCCAGACCGCGCTTGCGATCAATGTTGCAGGCGAAGCCGGCGGTCCGAAGCAGTTCGGCAATATGCGCGGCAAGCTGCGGCGATCCCGGCGCCGGATAGCGCATATCATAGAGCGCGCGCGGGAAGCCGCCGAAATCGTGAATGGTGTCGTTGCGCTCGACCGCGTTGACGGTCGGCACGTCGGTCTCCCAATGCGCCGAGATCACGAGGATGGCTTTCGGGCGTTCGAGCGTGCTGCCTGCCTGTTGCAGGAAGGTGCGGGCCGGCGTGTCGGTGAGCGGCAAGGTCGGCGCGCCGTGCGACAGAAACAGAGCGGGAAGCGTCATGACATTTCTCCGTGAAGGCGAGGCCGGCTTGACCGGCCTCGCGTCTGGGTTCAGCGGGACAGCGCGCCGGCCGGACGAGCGTTGCGCGCGGCGTTGAGCGCGAAAGCGCCGTCGCCGAGCAGCGCCTGGGTCAGCAAAGCGACGATCCAAAAAGCGGGATATTCCCAGCCGCCATTGGCGTTGTTGAAGAAGAAGCCGGCCGGGCCGTGAACCGTATAGATGGCGCCGAGCAGGATCGGGATCAGCAGGATGGCGGCGAGACGGGTCCAAAGGCCGAGCATCAATGCGACGGCGCCGGCGATTTCGGCGGCGATGATGACGTAAGCCAATGCCGGCGGCAGGCCGATCGTGCCGAAAAAGGCCGCGGTGCCAGCGGGCGTAAACACGAAAATCTTGAGGGCGGCATGGGCGAGAAAGAGCCCGCCGAGGCTGAGGCGCAACAGCAAGGCGGCATAGGGGGCGGTACGGATGTCGATCATGGGGAATCTCCTGTTTTGATGCCCCTCTATCGCTCATTCCCCTTAGTGTGATAATATACGAATATTGGATGATAGATCACACCAATAGAGTGAGATAGACCCTGCTCGATCGCCTGACCGGAATGGAAGTTTTCGCAAAGGTTGCGGCCATTGGCAGCTTTTCGGCCGCCGGACGCGCACTCAACCTGTCGCAAACCATGGTGACCAAGCACATCGCGGCGCTCGAAGCCCGGCTTGGGCTGAAGCTGTTTCACCGCTCAACCCGGCGGCTTTCGATCACCGAGGCGGGCCGGCGGTACCTGGAATCGGCAGAGCGGATCCTCGCCGACGTCGAAGCTGCCGATAGCGCGGTGGCGGCGGACCGCATATCCCCGCGCGGCACGCTGCGGCTCAACGCGCCGGTGTCGTTCGGCAGCCGGCAGATCGCCCCGCTCCTGTCGGCGTTCACCGCGCAATATCCGCAGGTGACGATCGAGCTTGGCCTGATCGACCGCTACGTCAATCTCGCCGAGGAAGGCTGGGACCTCGCCATCCGCATCGGCAGCCTCTCGGATTCAAGCCTGATCGCGCGCCGCATCGCGCCGTGCCGCACCATCGTCTGCGCGGCGCCGTCCTATCTCGCCGCACATGGCACGCCGCGGTCCACGGCCGAATTAAGCCGGCACAATTGCCTCGGCTATACCTTATCCCAGCGCAGCAATGCCGGCCGCTGGGTCTTCGGGGCCAAAGGCGAGACCGAGGTTCTGGTCGCGGGCAATCTGCGCGCAAACAACGGCGATGCGCTGCGCGCCGCCGCGGTCGCCGGACAGGGCATTATCTACCAGCCGACCTTCATCGTCGCCGATGATCTGCGCGCCGGCACGCTCGTGGCGGTGACGCTCGACCGGGCAACCGAAGAACTCGGCGGCATTTATGCGGTGTATTTGCCGGACCGCAATCCGGCCGCCAAGGTACGCGCCTTCATCGACTTCTGCGCCGAGCATTTTGCGCCAGAGCCGCCGTGGGATCGGGATATCTAGCGATCCGCCAACGCTAGCCGTGCGCCCAGCAGGACAAAGGCGCCGGCAAAGGTCCGCCGCATCCAGGTCAGGACCCGCGGCCGCGTGACAATGTGATCGCGAATCGACGCAGCGAACAGGCCGTAGCCGACAAACACCACGAACGTCATCAGCATGAACACGGCGCTGAGATCGAGCATCAGCGCGACCGCGTTCGGCTCGCCGGCGTTCACGAACAAAGGCAGGAATGCCAGAAAGAAAATCGACAGTTTTGGATTGAGGATATTGATGAAAATGCCCTTGGCCGCGATCTGCGCCACCGACCGCGCGTCAAGTTGTGTCTCGACATTAATCGGACCGCGATCGCGCCATGTGCCCCAGGCCATGTAGAGCAAATAGGCGCAGCCGGCGTATTTGAACATTTCAAACGCCAGCGCGCTGGTGTGCAGCAGCGCCGCGAGACCGAGAATGGCGGCGGCCATATGTGGCACGATGCCCAAGGTACAGCCGAAGGCGGCAACAATGCTGGCGCGCGAGCCGCGTGAAAGGCCGGTCGCCAGCGTGTAGAGCACGCCGGTGCCCGGCGAGATGACGACGATGAACGACGTGATCAGGAATTCGACGGTCATGGCGGCAGTCTATAGCGTTTTCGAGCGAAGTGGGTACCGGTTCGCGTGAAGAAAACGCGTCAAAAAAAGAATCTAGAGCCCGTCTTTGATTCTATCAAAGACGGAAAAGCTCTAGGCGGATCGGCGGCCGGGCGCCAACGGCCTGCGCGGCCAGACCGCTATTCGGCGGCCTGCATGGTGGATTGCAGCTTGTCTTGCGCGTGCAGCAGGCGCTGCATGACCTTGAGGTCGCGCTCACTCAATTCGAGACAGGAATCGGCCCAGATCGCTACGATGCGGTCGAGTTCGTCGAGCGTGACCGGATTGACCTCGCGCCCGGCGCGATAAACGCCGCGGGCGCCGGCGTGGCGGCGCTTGTGCTTTTCCATGTAGTCGCGCACCGCCGCGATGCCCTGCCCGGGCTCGGCGACAATATGCACCAGCCCGGCATCGACCATTTCCTCGGCGCTATAGGTGCGCCCGCTTAGCATCATTTCTTCGGCGAAGGCCGCGCCGATGCGCCGCGACAGCAGCGTATAGGCGCCCATGCCGGGGAACAGGCCGAACAGGCTTTCCGGAAAGCCGAACTTGGCGGTGCGCTCGGCGACGATGACGTTGAACGACAGCAGCGTCTCGAATCCGCCGCCGAAGGCGTCGCCTTGCGCCAGGCCGATGGTGATCATCGGCAGGCCGAGCGTATTCAAGTTCTTGTGCAAAACGCGGACGCAGGATTCGCCGTAAGTGATCAGCGCCTGCCGGTCGCGCGCACGAATTTTGGCGAGAAAGTAATCGAGGTCGCCGCCGAGATTGAACACGCCGGGCGTGCGCGAGCCGAGCACCAGATAGCGCAGGCGTTCGGGACAATCGGCGAAGGCCGATACGATCGCGCTCTGGCCGGCATGAAAATCGTTCAGCAGTCTGAGATTGTAACTCGGCCGGCCGTTCGGCCGCATGAAGGTCCACAGCGCGCCGGCGTCTGGATCCCACGACACTTCCAGTTGCGAAAGCTCGAACAGGCCCCGCGCGTCGCGGCCGGTGTGGAAATCGAAGTGCCTCAGTCCGTCATTCGGCGTCCCTGAACGCACGACCCCGTAGGCCGGCGGCTGCATGCCGGTCCGGGCAGCGGAGCTCTCTTCCGAGTAGGCAGCAAATGCCATTCCAAGCACCGGTTAACGAAGCCTTAACGTTAACCGAAGTTTAAAAAATACACAATCCTACGTTGCTTTGTCGTCATGCGCGGGACGCGGGGCTGTTATCGTCCCGCCAAATGTGTGTCAAAGCGACACAGTTCCACGCCAAATGGTTGTGGAGCTTTATCGGCGCCGGCACAGACCGAGCAGGCAAAACAAACGCGCGCAAAAACCGGCGGCCGATGGAACAAAAATACTGCCAAAAAGCGTGATTTGCGCCGATTTTTGTTGAGCGAAACTTCACCACGAGTGGCGATTGCGCGGTTCGTTTGCGCGTTGTTGAAACTTTGCCCGCTACGGTGTCCCTGGGGCAATCGGGACATACGCGGGCGATATGATTATCAGAAAATTACTGCAGACCAGAAAGGACGACGCCGAACTGTCGGGTGAAATCCGTGCGGCGCTGATCGAGTCGCTGTTTGCGCCGATCTCCTCGCTGGTCGTCGGCGCGCTTGGCTGCGCCATCGTCGGCGCGCTGGTCGCCTTCCGTGTCGGCGATGCCCTGCTGATGGCCAACTCGGCCGCAATTCTTTGCGTCGGCATGCTGCGCGTCGCCTCGGCATTGTTCTACCGCAAATACAAGGCGACCAACCATGCCGCGGCGACGATGCTGTGGGAACGCATCTATGAATACGGCGCCTGGGCATTTTCCGGTCTGCTCGGCCTGTTGTGCTGGCTGACCATCAACCAAACGACGGACGTTTCGCTGCAACTGTCGGTCACCGCCACCTCTATCGGCTACGCGGCGGCGATCTCGAGCCGCAACGCCGGCCGCCCCTTCATCGCCATCGGCCAGCTCGCTCTGTGCACTTTGCCCATGGCGGCGGCATTGCTGATCTATCCGGACTGGATCCACAAGACGCTGGGCGTCGTTGCGCTGCTGTTCGTCTACGGCATGATGGACATCTCGTTGAGCATCCGCGACGTCATCATCCAGGCGCTGACCATGACGCGCAAGGAAGCGGCGCTGGCGGCGCGCTTCGAGGAGCAGGCCAACCGCTTCGACATCGCGTTGAACAACATGTCGCACGGCCTTTGCATGCTCGACGAACACAACCGATTGCAGGTCTGGAACAACCGTTTCGTCGAGCTCCTGCATCTGAAAAAAATGCCGATCCGGGTCGGCATGCATGTTTCGCAACTGGTGCGGCACAGCATCCGCGCCGGCAATCACAAATCCAGGAGCGTCAAGCAGGTCTTCAGCGATCTCGCCGCCGCCTTGCAGCGCGGCGCGTTCGACCAGTTTCAGATCGCGCCCGACGGCGAACGCACTTTGTCGGTGTCGCGGCGCATGATGTCGGACGGCGGTTCGGTGGTCATTCTCGAGGACGTGACCGAGCGCAAGCGCGCCCAGGAACGCATCGAACGCCTGGCCCGTTTCGACGAATTGACCGGGCTCGCCAACCGCACCCAGTTCCACGAGCGCATCAACGCCATGCTCGGCGCCGTGCACCGGCCGGAAAACCACGTCGCCATCCATCTGATCGACCTCGACCGCTTCAAGGCGATCAACGACACGCTCGGCCATCCGATCGGCGACAAGCTGCTCAAGCAGGTCGCCGCGCGGCTGAGCACCGAAATCAGACCGGCCGACATGATCACCCGCTTCGGCGGCGACGAATTCATCGTGCTGCAAACCGGTATGCCCGATCATCAGCACGCCAAGTCGCTGGCGCAGCGCCTGGCGGCGACGCTCAACGATCCGTTCGAGATCGACGGCCACCGCATCGATATCGGCGCCTCGATCGGCGTCGCCATGGCGCCGCGCGACGGCACCGATGCCGACGAACTGCTCAAGAAAGCCGACATGGCGCTGTACGCCGCCAAAAAGCTCGGCGGCGGCGACCATCATTTCTTCGCCGCGGAAATGGAAGACGCGGCGCAGCAGCGCCGCACGCTGGAACTCGACCTGCGCGAAGCGCTGGCGCAAAACCAGTTCACGCTGAATTTCCAGCCGCTCATCGACCTGCACACCGGCCGGGTGACGACCTGCGAGGCGCTGGTGCGCTGGACCCATCCGGTGCGCGGCAATGTCTCGCCGGCCGAATTCATCCCGGTCGCCGAAGAAACCGGCCTGATCGTCGCGCTCGGCGAATGGGTCTTGAACCGCGCCTGCGTCGAAGCGGCGACTTGGCCGAACGACGTCAAGGTCGCGGTCAATCTGTCGCCGGTTCAGTTCAGGGACCGCAGCCTCGGGCTGCAGGTGGTGACGGCGCTGGCGAAATCCGGACTGCCGGCGCGACGGCTGGAGCTGGAAATCACCGAGCGCCTGCTGCTCGAAGACAGCGACGGCACGTTGGCGACCATGCAGCAGCTCAAAGAGCTGGGCATCAGCCTGTCGCTCGACGACTTCGGCACCGGCTATTCGTCGCTCAATTACCTGCGCAAATTTCCGTTCCACAAGATCAAGATCGACCAGTCCTTCATCCGCGACCAGAAGAACGAGCTTCAAGCGCGCGCCATCATCGGCGCCATCGCCAGTCTCGGCGCCGGCCTCGACATGATCGTGGTCGCCGAAGGCATCGAGACCGAAGAACAACGCAAGCTGGTCACCGCGCAAGGCGTGCACGAAGGCCAGGGCTATCTGTTCAGCCGGCCGATCGGCGCCGAAGCCATTCGCGCCCGGCTGGTGCCGACGAGCGACGGGGCGCAACTGGTCGCTTAAAAAATTTTAGAACAACGCCGGCGCATCGCCGAGCGGGATCGGCCCGAGAAACGTGCGGCCGTCCTCGAAGCGCAGCGGCAGCGTCACCGCGCGCTTGCCTTCCAGCGTGGTCTGCTCGCCGATAGCATTGATGCCGGCCGACAAATTCGCGCCGACCTGCTGGCGCGCCATGTTGCCGAGGCCCGGCGACAGCCGGTCGAGCGCGCCGGCCAATTTGTCGACCTGCGGCGATGTCTGCACCATCTGCTGCGCGCCGATCGATTTCAGGAACGGCTCCAGCCCGGCAATGGTGACGCGCAACTGGCCTTGCAGCCGGCCGCTCGGATTGATCGAGACGCTGCCGCTGCCGACCGCGAGCATATCGCCCTGCTTTATGCGCGCCTCGGTGACGTCGATGCGGCCGCCCTCGGCCTGGATCTGGCGGAACCGTTCCGGCCACGGCTTCGGCGAAAAATCATTGAGGCCGCGCAACACGGTGCTGATGGTGGCGTCGAGCGGGGCCGCCATCGCCGGGTGCAGCTCAGGCAGCATCGCGCCGTCCAGCCGCAACGCCACTTCGATCACCGGCCTGCTGAGCACTGAACCTTCGGCAAGGCGGCCGTGGATTTCAATGTGGCTGGCCCGCAGCAAGACGCGGCTTTGGCCGCCGCTGACGCCATCGACCGCGGGCTTGTCGAACACCAGCGAAACGCGCTCGGGCGCAGCCGGCGTGCCGCGCACGCTGGACTGCGCCGATTTCCAGTTGACGACCAGATGCGGCGCCTGGCCGGGCGCGGCCACGGTGAGCGGCCCCTGAAACGCGCCGATCAGCAGCGTCGGCTGATAGACCTGCGCCGCCACCAGAATGCCGCGCGCCTTGATGTCGAGCGGCGGCTGGCTGCCCGAAAACAGCGCGGAGGCCGCGTCGCATTGCATTTCGAAGCGGAATGGATAGCCGCCGTAACTTTCCGAGCCGCAGGCATAAACGCGGCCGGCCTGGGCTTCGCGCGCGCGCCAGCCCTCGACGGTCGCCTGCGCTCTGCCGGTCGCGGCATACCAGAACCAGCTCCAGCCGCCGATCGCGAGAACGACGAGAACGAGCAGCGAAATGTAGCGCCAGGCCGTGCGGCGTGCGGGGTAGGTTCTGTCCATCGAGGTCTCAGACACCTGTCGAATGCGGCGTTTATACGCCAACAAATAGGGCCGTCCTCTCTGCGCAAGATCGCGGCTGAAAACAAGGCCCCGTGGTTGCGAAGGAACAAGGGGTTTGATAGGCGACAGCCAATGAGCGCAAATTCACAACCAGGCAGCAGTGATTTGTGGGTGTTCGCCTACGGATCGCTGATGTGGCGCCCGGGATTCGACATCCTGGAGCGGCGCAAGGCGCGCCTGGTCGGCGCCCACCGCGCGCTCTGCGTCTATTCCTTCGTGCACCGCGGCACGCCGGAAAAACCCGGCCTGGTGCTCGGCCTCGACCGCGGCGGCAATTGCCGCGGCATCGCCTACCGGGTGGCCCCGGAAAAGCGCGCCGAGACGATCGAGTATCTGCGCGCCCGCGAGCAGGTCACCATGGTCTATCTGGAAGCCTGGCGCCGCGTCTGGCTCGACGACGACCCGCGGCAAAACGTGCAGGCGCTCTGTTACGTGGTCGACCGCGGCCATCAGCAATATGCCGGAAGGCTCTCACTGGCCGAGCAACTGCATTATTGCCGGCAGGGCCATGGCCGCTCCGGCGCCTGCCGCGATTATGTGCTGGCCACTGTCGCTGAACTGGAGACGCTCGGCGTGCGCGACGCCGGCCTGCATCAACTCGCCGCCCAGCTCAAAGGCGCGCACGAGACGCATTAGCTTGGCGTTCGCTTCTTAATCCCTCCCCTGCAAGGGGAGGGTGGCGAGCGAAGCGAGCCGGGTGGGGTTTAGGCTGCGATAAACAATGAGCGTGGGCCCCCCCCCCCC
>LNFM01001656.1_pt1 | contig 25428 bp, 30 predicted proteins | sample 596031 | NCBI WGS metagenome assembly LNFM01 (sample SAMN04254537, study PRJNA301005) | activated carbon metagenome | isolation source: dual media filters at the Ann Arbor, Michigan drinking water treatment plant | place: USA: Ann Arbor | reverse complement strand
ACAACATGGGCGTGTTTACGTTCAACGCCGAATTCAAGCGGTACTGGGCCAACTACGGGGCTGGCGCGTTTGCCGGTGGCGATTGTTTCTGTATGTTCAATGGCCATTCCTGGACCGTGTACGGGTTGTACCTGATTCCCCATGAAGTCGGCATTGGGCGGTTCCAGCCCTATCTGCGGTTTGTCAGTATCGATCCGTTGTATAGCGCCATGCGGCAGGAGTGGGAGTATGGCCTGAACTACATCATCTCCGGCCACAATGCGCGTATTTCGGTGTATGGGCGATACGGCGATTTGGAAACCAAGGGGCCATTCAACAACTTTGGGCTGAATGCGATCGGCAACAAGGTCGATTCGTTCCACGTCGCCTTGCAGCTGCAGTATTAAGTAGCTCAGGTGACATAGAAGGTCCGTGCTTAACCAAGAGCCGGAATCCACCCTGTGGGTTCCGGCTCTTTCTTTTTGTCCGTAGTGAACAGTTCCCTGGTGGCACAGTGGCCTCAGTCTGTGGCTGTTAGTGCGCGAGTAAAAAGATTTAGAGAGTTACACGAGTAGGAGGCCTGCGTCGCGTATCTTTTTCCACGAAGCGGAGGACAGGAAGGAGTTGAACGTCGATTCCGCGCCAGGAAACCGTTGGCAAGCCTCCCGCATATGCGGATAGGACTGACATGGTTGTTGCGGGGTCGCGTCTCTTGTTAAATCCTTCACCCATTGAGCCTCTAGTTCTGGGAGGGTGATGACGTGATTCGCTCGGCCACTGGCCAGAGTGAGTCTTGATCTCTTTCTGATCGGTTCACAAGTCACGGCCCCACCCAGCCAGACCAAGCGCCGTTCTAAGTCTGAATGGTCCTCAGTCGTCCGTTTCTTGAGCAGGCGGCTGAGCCATGTGGAAGGGACCTGAGGGCGATGCACCTCACGATCGAACCACTGACGGACATCGATATCGAGCCCTCGCCGTTCAAGATAGTTCAAGAGTGATCGTCTGAGTCCTTCACCAAGCCAGGCCGGTGTTTCTGCGCGGTCGTCGTGATGCAGAAGGTCATTCTCTGCGAAGCCTCGAAATTCAGGCCCGAGAATGCGCAACCCATGGGCAGAGGGATCCAACCCCACTGGGCTGTGGGCTGTGACCGTGAAGCGGTGCCAAAAGGCTGATTGAAGGAGATCTGCTGCGACAAGCTGGCGGACTCGTTCGAGTGAATCGACGGTTTCCTGAATCGTCTCCGATGGACAGCCATACATGAGATAAGCGTGGATCAGGATACCGGCATCCTTGAACCCGGCAGCGACCAGTGCGGTCTGATCGACGGTAATGCCTTTCTTCATGTTGTCTAATAGTCGGTCTGATGCGGCTTCGAGTCCTGCTGTGACGGCAATGCAGCCAGAGGCGGAGAGAAGGCGACATAGGTCCGGTGAAAAGGCGGTTTCGAATCGGATATTGCCCCACCAAGTAATAGAAATCCGTCGTTCCAGGAGGGCGAGGGCCAATGCCTTCAGTGCGGCAGGTGGAGCGGCCTCGTCTACAAAGTGAAACCCTGTTCGTCCCGTCTCGGCGACGAGTTGTTCGATCTGCTGAATGAGCCGTTCGGTCGGTGTCATTTCATAGCGACTGATGTAGTTCAGTCCCACATCACAGAACGTGCATTGCTTCCAATAGCAGCCGTGTGCCACGGTCAGTTTATTCCAATGGCCTTCCGACCAGAGACGGTGCATGGGGTTGGTGCTGTCCAGAATGGTCAGGTAGCGATCCAGTGTCAGGCCTCGATAGGTTGGACAGCCGATGTCGTTCATCGTGAAATCGCCTGACGAGGGATCATCCGCATAGATCACATGATCGTTGTGGCGATACATCGTGCGGCACAGCGATTGGCGAGGGCGCACGCCGGACAGATGCTCAATTAAGGAGAGGAGCGGCCGTTCACCGTTGTCGAGGGTAATAAAGTCGACATAGTCGAACACTCGAGGGTCAGCAACCCGGCGTAATTCCGTGTTCACATAGCCGCCGCCGATGGCCACCGGCAAATCAGGACGGTGCTGTTTAAGATTTTTTGCAATGAGAAATGCCCCATAGAGATTACCTGGAAACGGTATGGAGAGACCGATTAGCGAGGGGTTGACTCGGTTGACCTGTTCCCAGAATACATCTAGCAGCCATTCATCCGTCACACTCGGCGGTTTCGCCAAGGCAGCGGCGATGTGATCAAACGATGAGGCGCTGCGCCCAATCTGTTCCGCATATCGGCTCAAGGCGAAGTGCGGTGTAATCGTGGCCTGCACCAAATCGGCGAGATCCTCGAGGAAGAACGTCGCCCATTGTTTAGCTCTATCCTCGACTGACACTGCGCGCGCGAATCTCTTGCGCCCTCGGAATCGTGGGCCCTGAGGCAATACTCTGGGTTGAATCAAGTACGAAGCAAGGTCGGGGAGTTTGCCCTGTAAGAAAGCGACGACCGGTCCGATCATGTCCACGTAGGATGGTTCGGCCCTCATCATGGCGATGGCTTCTTTGGGAAGGGAGTGTTCCAGGCCGTGCAGTTGCCGGAAGATATGTCGCAGTCCATCGGGACTGAAGAGGCGTAGCACCATCTCGATGCCGAGATCCGCCTGCTCAACGGCAATATTGCGAGACTGAAGAAACCCAGTTAGGTAGGCAGTCGATGGGTAAGGGGTGTTGAGCTGAGTCAAAGGGGGAAGCAACAATAAGACACGGGGAGAAGCCATGGGCTCGACATAGCATAGTCGCAGCCGTGAATGCTATGCCCGGTATTTCTTGGAAAAGCCCCTACTACTTCTTGATGTCCAGGATACTGCCGAGCAACGCATCTCCTGCTCGTAAGGTTTGGAGGTTTGCTTCAAAGCTCCGTTGAGCCAGGATCTGCTGCACCGCTTCCTCACCAAGATCGACATTCGAGAGCTCGACCATGGTCTGATTGCCATTGGTGTCACGAAGAACCGTTGGGCCGGAGGAGTCATCTTTCTCAACTACAGGGAGGACCCCACCGCTAGGAATTTCGACGAACTCCGTTTTGGATTTCTTAAACCCGTCCGTATTGACGTTGGCGACATTGTGTGCAACGACCTCGATCTGTTTGCCGAAGGCAGCCAGGCCAGAGAATGCGGTGTGTATGGCGGATATCATAGACACCTCCGTTGGATGGTCTAGTACGCCTTGTCGAGGATCTTATCGGTTTGTCCAGGAAGAACTTAAGGCACGAAGTGGTCTGCGTATCAACTGCTATCAACCGACTTTATCCCCTACCGTACTCCAGGAATCGTGCCTATCCATCCTACAGACGGATCCCCGTTCGACCGATAGATTGGAGAGCTAGAACAATCCAGACTCGCGCATCATGTCTACCTTTAATCCCTCAACTTCTAATTCCCGATCCAAGACCCAAAAGTCACGTTTGCTGGTAGGAGAGGAGACGAGCCTGATCCTGGAAGCGGTGCCGGAGGCCATCTTCTTCTTGGATCACGACAATCGCATACTGTTACTAAATCCTGTGGCCCAGCAACTTGTCGGGCAAACACGCGATGTAATTGGGTTGGAGTTTCACGACCTTATTGGATGCTTCATGTCTGGCGAGAGTGAGGCGGCCCAGTGCCCATTCACTCGGATGGTGGACACCGGCGAGCTTGTCGTGATTCCTTCCCACTTTTGGGATCGAGAGGATGGGACTCAGTTTGAGCTCTCGCTCTCGTTCTGGCCCAGAACCCAACAGGGCGTGCCAGTCGGTGGCATGGTCGTGGTCCGTGATCTGACCGATGCCATGGAGATTCAGAGAGATGTGCAACGTGCTGCACGGCTGGCCGAGGATGCACCGAATCCTATTGTGGAGTTTGATGCGACGGGTGCCATACTGTATGCCAACACCGGCATGCTCAATGTAATGGCTCAATGTGGGCTACTCGAAGCCGGGATCGAAGTGATGTTTCCGGCTGTTCTACCGGCCATGTTGCAGGAATGTCTCACGACCAATTCTGCCCTCATGCGGGTTGAACATGTCGTGGCCGATCGGGTTATTGCTTGGTCGCTTTTTCCCCTGGAGGAATTGAAACTCGTTCGTGCCTATGGGCTTGATATCACGTCCGATGTGGCCTTGCGTCGAGCGAAAGAAGCAGCTGAAGAGTCGACGCGGGCAAAGGGCATCTTTCTCGCCACCATGAGCCATGAACTTCGGACTCCGATGAATGGGGTACTGGGGTGCACGCAGCTCCTTAAGGACACGTCATTGACCGACCAGCAGCGGGAGCTCATTGAGACGATGCATCGCTCTGCGGATGCGTTACTGACGCTGGTGAACGACATTCTCGATTTTTCAAAAATTGAAGCCGGCAAGATGACGCTGGAAGTGGCCGATGTAAACCTGCGATCACTGATCTGTGACGTGACAACATTAACGGAGGGGTTGGCCTCCAAGAAAGGTCTCACCGTTTCAGTGCAGATCGATCCTGATGTACCAGAGGAGTTCCGAGGGGATCCGATCAGGTTGAGACAGATCCTTTTCAATCTTGTTGGGAATGCGATTAAGTTTACCGAACGAGGACGAGTGACGGTCACTGTCTCCTTGAAACAGGGACGGACGGAGGGATCGGACTCAGTCGTTCTGCAATGGCGCATTCAGGATACCGGTATTGGGCTGACGCCTGAGCAGCAGGCACGCCTCTTTCAGGCCTATGCACAAGCCGATGGATCGACTACAAGGAAATTTGGTGGAACCGGACTTGGCCTCATGATCTGTCATCAGCTTGTCCAGCTGATGGGCGGTGCCATCACTGTGGAAAGCTCGATTGGCCAGGGCAGTACATTTTCCTACACCACCAATCTTTTACCCGCGATACATCGGGATGCCTCCACATCTTCCTTGGGCGCGGACCGACGCACTCTGGGAGTACAGGTTGGATCTCTGCGAGTACTGGTTGCCGATGATAATGAGATCAATCAAGTGGTGGCCTGCAAATTTTTGCAGAAACTCGGTTGTCATGTCGAAATTGCTCGCACGGGCCGTGAAGCGGTGGAAGCGATCACTCGAACAGTGTATGACGTTGTCCTGATGGATTGTGAGATGCCGGAGATGGATGGGTACGAAGCCACGCGAGAAGTTCGTCGTCGCGAAGAAGGGACACCGAGCCATTTGCCCATCATAGCCCTCACCGGCCATGCCTCCGATGAAGATGCCCAGCAGTGTCATCAAGCAGGGATGGATAAAGTCATGACGAAGCCGTTAACGTTACCGGCAATTCGTACGAATCTTCACGAACTTTTACGACAAGCCAACTCCTGATTCCACCAAACATCGAGCAGCGGTTGAGGCTGATTGCCGTCTGAAAGTTTTCATTCATTGGACCTTTCCTAAGCTCTAGAGCGGTATAGATAGGGGTAGACTCTATCTAGCCACTTCGGTACAGTGGCGTCATGAATCCCACTCCTGCATCCGATCGATTTCTGCTCTATAGCGATTTTAATTGTCCATTCTGTTATGCACTGCATGAACGACTGCACGAGATGGGTGTGGTTGGCCGGTGCGAATGGCGTGGGGTTCAGCATGCACCACAGTTGCCCCGTCCCATGAAACCGTGGGACGGCTCGTTAGGAGCGGAATTGCGGCACGAAGTTGCGATGGTGCAGCGATTGGCACCCGGGTTGCCAATTGCATTGCCGCCTGGGAAGCCCAATACCCTGCCGGCGATTGAACAAGCGGTTGCGCTCTTGCGAAAGGATCTACGGTACGGGATGGACTTTGTTCAGCGAACCTACCGTGCCTTTTGGTGCGACGGCCGAGATGTTTCCGATCCGCTTGTGTTGAAGCAGTTGGCGGGAGAATATTTCACTGAAGATATTGATGGGGAGAACCAGCTCGTTGCGCAGAAATGGGAAACAGCTTGGCATGCAACGGGACAAAATGGAGTTCCCCTCCTCGTATCTCCGGACGGAGATTTGCTCGTCGGTTGTGTCCCTCAGGAACAGGTTCGACAGTTCTTCACCTAACAGCTTGATGATACGTCAAGAGTCGAGAGGGCGTTCTATAATTCTCGCCGTTGACTCTCCGCGACATTTGTTGGGCTGTGGTGTCCCTCCGTAACTTCTCCACTTCTGTCTTTTGCTGATCCAATTCCTTGGCATAGCAGGCAACAGAGAGATCAGGCACCCTTCTGAGTGCGCTCAAGTAAGCATCAAGCTGAGAGCCGACCTGTCTGCGATGGATACTCTGGCCGATCGGTTCCTGAATGATTGGGCTGCCTGCTTGAGTCATGCCATTACAGGCTGGTCACGATGAAGGCAGCTCCGACTCCCAGGGCAAACAACAGTACAAACGATAACAGTCCCACGATATACGTCATTACGCCCTCCAGGTTGAAGGCTCATGTGGGCCAAATGTTACGTAAGGAGATGTGGCATCATCCGTACCTATAGACATCAACCAAATCCTCCAATGAAATCAGTTTGTTAGCTCGACACACGGAGTGCAAGTGTATTCACCAGTGAAGGCTACAGAGAACGAGGGGATCGTCTGATTTTCCATGAGGCTGACACAAGATTCAGAATATCAACCAGTTATATGTGTGGAACCGTAGCGTAGGGTTTGGAGAACAGCGGTGCTCTTTCCTTGCACAGCGAGATTCCTGCAATGAGCTGAACGTCACTGGCAATCAGAGGCGATCAGGAAACGTCAGTTCGGCAATCGCAGACTTATCCAGATCACCTTTGCCCAATTCAATCAATCGTCGATATTGGTTCAGTGTTGCCTGTGCGAGTGGTAGCGAGAGGCCGGCTTCTTTGGCCAAGTCGAGCGCGATGGCCGAGTCTTTCGCGGCGTGGGCTGCTGAAAAGTAACAGTCGTGTGCACGGAGCTGCATATCTTCTCCGTCTGTTTCCAATACTCGCGAGGCAGCTCCGGTCTGGCTGAACACCTCGCGCAAGAGAGTCAGATCGACTCCCAGTGCTTTCCCCAGTCCTAACCCTTCGGCCAGCGCGGCGGTATTGCTGTTCATCACCATGTTCACGAGCGCTTTGACTGTTGCCGCTTCTCCAGCTGGGCCGATATATCGTACCATCGTACCGAGGCTGTTCAGCACCGAGCGAGCCCGGTTGAACACGTTCTGCTTGCCCCCACACATGAGATACAGGGTGCCCTGCCGAGCTTGGGTGATGCTGCTCGCCATACAGGCTTCAAGGGCTGCACCACCCCGCCGTTCAACGGCCTGTTCGATATCGATGTGAAGTGCGGGCGTAAGAGTCGCACAGTTGATGAACAGTCGATCTTTCGCGTGGGCCATCAGGCTGGTCGAGTCCATTTCCGCATAAATGTTCCGCATCGCCGCGTCGTCCGATACGACGGTGATGACGATATCGGATATCTCCGCGACCCGCGCCGGAGACGCGGCTGCTTCCGAGTCCAGTTCAAGTGCCAGCGACTGCGCTGCGGTGGCATGATGATCCTGAACTGCCGCGATGCGGTATCCGTGATCCTTTAGTCGTCTGGCCATATTGGCTCCCATCCGACCTATACCGACGAATCCGATGCGAGCTTTTGTGTCTGCCATGAGCGAGCATCCTTTTCGAAAGGCTATGCGACCAGAGATGGGATCGCTAAAGCTGACGGTCTTCCGTCGGTTCAGAACGAACTTTGGTCCATCGGAGGTTGGTCTTCCCATCGGCCGTGGTAAATCCTCGGTCATGGAAGGCGATGACGCTGACGCGTTGGTGTTGCTTTTGAACAGGTTGGAGTTGTGGGATGCCATCTTTGGTGTGCACGGTCCCTCGGAGCGTATTGACAATCAGCAGATCGGTCGCGGCGGAGGGTTTGATGATCCACACGAAGGCGGCGGAACCTCCGGCATAGGTGCCGGATCCTTCCCATTGGCCGACGAGATCAGAATCAACGGTCTTGAGTTGAAAGACCGGTACGCTGGTGGCGTCGCGTCGGAGTTTCCAGAGCTCAGCTGGAATGCGCACGGGATTTTGATCGATCGAGAGTCTTGTCCAGGTTGCCTGAACACTGCCGGTAGTAGCGAAGGATTTGGGCATCGCCTTGCGGTAGGTCCCTTTCCATCCAAGGCCCTTGAACGTGTTGGCTCGCTCGAGTGACCACAGACCTGCTTCAGCGTTCAAAATTCCGTCAAACTGCATCATGGATGAGAGTGACCACGTGAGATTGGGTTGAATGATGAGGAGCATGTCGTGCTGAGTCGTCCCCTGTGTGAGATGCGTATGCCAGGTTCCGACCAGGCTCGTCGGATCAAACGACGTCGCTTTTTTTGGTCCGACCTGTGCACCTGACGGGCCAGGAAGCGTTTGTGTGAGCGTGACGGGGGCCGGTGGAGCGACGGTCTCAGTGTGGGTTCCACGGCCAGACATGGAGGGTGGGGCGGAGGGAGGGAGCGTGGCCGTCAAGGATGCGCCGTATCGGGTTGCGGCGGTCCTGCTCAATTGGGTGACCGATTCATCGAGTTGTTTCTGTTGGGTCGAAGAGACGATCACGGTCACAAACGCGTCTCCATGCATGAAGGTCAGCCGGGACAGGGTCGGCGAGGCGTCAATTCGCACCGCTCCATCGCCCAGGCCTGGAATAAGATGGCTGTCACGGCGCAGGCGCTCTTTATTGAACCATACCCGCCGGTCCGCACCAGGGGTCTTGTCAAGCTGGACCGTGACAGCATTTCCCGCATTCCGGTGGGCTTTGAAGATACAGGTTGTTGGATCAGCCAGAGTCCCTTCCTGAACCGGTTCTCCAAGCACCCGTTCCACGTCTGCAACTGTCAAAAGAGAACAAGGGGAGGTTTTCGAGCTGAATAGGCTGGATGACTCACTGCACGAAAGAAGCACCGGAGCCAGTCCAAGAAATGTGTACGGTAGTATGCGGGAGAACATCGCAACGTTGCCTTGATGATCCGTGGGCCTTGATTGTACCGTGAATGGGCTGAGGAGTGCCAGTGGGGCTCCGGCCGCAGTACTGTGCTCTGGTGGCCGAAAAACCATCTAATCGAGAGGAAGATGGTAACGAGTTGTACCGATCAGCCGGCCACGAATTTCAACGCTACACCGTTGATGCAGTACCGCAGGCCGGTGGGCCTCGGCCCATCTTTAAACACGTGGCCCTGGTGGCCCTCACATCGCGCGCAATGAACTTCCGTTCTGGACATGAAGAATTGGGAATCGGTTCGCGTCTCGATCACGCGTTGATCGATAGGCTGCCAGAAGCTGGGCCAACCGGTACGGCTGTCGAATTTGTGTTCGGATGAGAAGAGCGGCAAGTCACAGCCGGCGCAATAATAGATCCCTGACTCATGGTTGTCATGCAGAGGGTTCACGAATGCTCTCTCTGTATCTTCGTGCCGCAAGACACGATAGGCGGCAGGCGACAGTTGTTTCTTCCATTCCTCATCGGTCTTTGTGATTTTTACAATAGGATCGATTTGAATAGGTGGCATCGAGTTTCCTCCTTCATCGATTATGTGTGTCAGTCGAACAGCATACCAACATCTTACAGGGCTTCCGAAGAGACACAACAACACCCCGTGACAGCACCGTAGAAATGGTACGATTCGGAAATCGGGAATGCAAGGGCGTGCGGCGATGTCTCCGTCTGATGCACGGCTCGTGAGCGTTGGCCCAGAGTTCGTATCAGTCATTCGTGTAAGTTTGGCGAACCAGCTTCCACATTGTCCTAAACGACGGATGCGGCTCTGTCAGTTCCGGGTGAGCGAGGTCGATCTGAATGTCATAGAGAGCGCTCCTCACATTCTTGATCTGAGTGACGGGGTACCAACACTCATACCGTTGTTCCCAGCGGTCGCGATACGCTAATCGCAGAGAGCATCGGCTCATCAGTTTCAAGCGGATCGGCGCCTTGTGGTCAAGGACGATGGGAACTGCGTGGCGTTGATAGCGAGGGCCGTCGGGATGAATACTTTTGACCGCAAAGCTACCTTCCCATCCTGCCAATTGAACGATGCAATCATGGGCTACTCCAGGGCCCATGTTTTCCACCTCAGGCGTCAGCGTGACCACCTCTGCAGCGTTCATAACGGACATGTTGGTGATGCGAAGCGCCGGTTGATGCTGTTGAAACTCGTGCCTAATCTTGCAGACGAACCTATATAGTGCGACAACGCCCGCGCCACTGATGATGAGCACAACGAGGAAGGCGATCAGTAATAACCAGTCCACGGCGGAGCGACCCTCATGAAGCATGTACCTCTCGTTCGGAAACGGAGAAACCCTACGTGGAGGAGAGGCGAGTGTCAACTGGACAGTCTACGTGCATCACGGCCGTTACCTGGATGGGCTGCGTTTGGCTCGGATCAAGTCTGAAACGGGAAAACCGAGCTGCTGGGCTTTCCCGACCATGAGCTGGTAGGTCGCTTCGTCGAGGTGTGGATTGCGGGATAGCATCCAGAGGTAGCGGCGGTCCTGTGTGCCCACAAGAGCAGTCTGGTAATCCGGATCGAGATCGAGGATCCAATAGTTGCCGTCCCTGGAGGGACCGACAAGCCGCGCGAAGAAATTGTCGAACGTGACGGCCAGTTTCGCATTCGTCTTGGTATCCACTATCGTCGCGATGCCGTCGACTTGATCGAGCTCACCGGCATCGGTCACGCATTCGTTATGCACGCCGATCTTGCTATCAGGACGAATCGTATAGATGGCCTTTGAATCGATGCAGTGGCGCTGAAACCACATCGGGAGCCTGGCAATCTCATACCAGGTCCCGGCGTAACGGGCGAGGTCCACCGACGCCACAGTTTGAAGGGGCTGCTTCGACTCTATTCCTGCGCAACCTGCCAGGGTAAGCAGGCATGTGCTCACGAGCATCGAGATACTTGTCTTCATGGTTGACTCCTGTGAACGATTGCGGTGAGCTGCTGGAACATCTGCTCCTTTGTAACCGTCTCTGATCGCGCACCGGCATTGGACTAGCCTGCATTATTCATGAGCGTTTCTACTGCAACCGCCGATACGCCGCTGCGACAAGCGTGGCCGCATGCTTTGCGCGGCCAGCAGGCGGGCTCGTCCCTCGTAACCTCAACATACTGTTTCAAGTATGCCTCGGCTTCTCGGTGCTCCGCACGCCCGTCTCGCCTGGCGTCTTGGCGGTTTCGTTACGACCCGTCATGAATAATGCAGGCTAGGACGAGGGACCTCGAAACGCCCGGTACCAAAGCTTTTGGCTCCCGCCAGCGTCATGACCACTCATGATCACGACGACCTGTCTTCCGTGGAGATGTGCTGTGCTTTCTCTGCCACACTTCTAACGCCGCTTGAAGGATGAGTACCGTGTTATAGATCAGATCACGTTCGGTGTCCGTGAGTTGCTTGCCGGCCAGCAGATGCCGTTCAATCGGCGTGGAAGTCGAGACAAATCGAACCAGTAACCGTTGGAATGGTACCTGTTGCGGGTAGTTGACCATGATGTCCTCGTGGGTTGACGGTGCGGTGCCAAGATTCGCATCTCCCAGCCAGTTTGGCCGTCGATGTTCTGTCGATTACAGATGCCATTCGGTAGCATGTGCGTGTCAATCTAAGCGCATTGCCGTCAAGCCCCTGTAAACCTACGATGGATTTTTCTCTTCGACAGTGATGTCTCCAAACTTCGAAATTTGAATTCGTTTCCCTGGATTTTTGAGGACCTTTGAGATCACCTTACTCTCCACAAAATGCTCCAACTCCTTGATGGCCATGTTGTTGGTTAAAAATTGCTCGTTAAAGACCACGTGCCAAGACTGCTTCTCGACGCCGTGGTGAAAGACAAACGTCGGCCTAATCTTCTGACTGAACGTTACGTTTGTAAATTGCTTTTCTAGGCAGTGCCGTATGGTTTGAATTTTAATCGGATCGATGCCACATGTCTCACTGTCCATCCATTCCTCCATCGCTTGTACCGGGTCAGCTGTTACGATCTCCGATTACTTCCTCTCGCTGTCTGTTCTTTTCTATTCCCACATAGACTGCATCAAGTAAGTTCTGGCGCATCACGTCCGCTAATAGCAATTCGAAAAAGCAGAATTTCTCCATGAGGAAGACATACAATCCATTTGGGGCTGCCTGATGGGACCATCCGGTTGGCGCCCAGTCTCCGCTCGCAACCCCTTCTCCAGCGCATCATTGACCAGGAGTTCAAGGTACGCTTCGGTCATGGTGGGGTATTCCTGTCGAAACTTCCGTTGAAGAGCGGGCCGGGTGGTCGCGATGTACTGTTCGCGAGACTGTAGCGCACCTTCACGAGCCTGTTGATACAGTGCCTCACGTTCCTGGTTTGATAGACTGCCAGTTCGGTCAGAAGTCTTGTCGAGCTGTAGGCCTGCACACGCGCTCAAAAGGGTGAAGAGCAGAATCACAGCGAGTCGCATGACGCGTCTCCGTGAGGGCTGACTGTTCGGATGGTTGGTGGTATTAACCAACCGATGAGCCGGGAACCTGGCCGTCCACGATCTGTTGGCCATAGACAATGCATTGGGCCGTGGCCTCATCCTCAGTCGCATATCGGCCAGTCTTCACGAAATGACGACTGTCTTCATCGTCCTCAGTGGCCCATGAAATGAAGACGTTCAATTCCCATTGACCGGTATCCACGAGCTGCCGAAGCGCAGGTTGAATGGTGAATCCCTTATAAGTCACGGCCTGGGTCATTTTCGGCGACCAGCCTTTCTTCAAGCGATGACACCAGAGGGTCTTGTGAGCGAAGGTCCTACAGATGTATGGCGGAGGGGGCGAGATTTGAACTCGCGGATGAGTTACCCCATCTCCGGTTTTCAAGACCGGCACGTTCGGCCGCTCCGTCACCCCTCCGTGTCTGATATTCGCTTTAAATTCAATTGTTTCGTTGGTAGGCGTCTGAGCCCCTTCTCGGTGAGGGTCCGGCTGGGGCGCGTTTTCTGGGTTAGTTAACCTCCTCGGACTTGTCTCCAATAGCTCATCGTCCAGACGCTGGACCTGGTGCCGATGGTCTCCCTCAAAGAGATGCGAGTATACATCCAACGTGATGTTGATGCTACTGTGACCGAGTTGTTGTTGGATATATTTTACGTTCGCATTCTGTTGAATCAACAGGCTGGCGAAGGTGTGCCGCAGGTCATGGAATCGTACCCGACGCAGCCCAGCCGCTTCTAGACAGGCGTAGAAGCCTTTCCTGAGGACCTCATTCGTCATACGGTTGCCATGTGGCGTCAAGAATACCCATTTCGGGAAAGCGTATCCCTTCATCGAGCTTTCAAGCTGAAGATTTTCTTTCAACTTGAGCAACTCGGCTTGTAACTGGGGAGAGAGATCTACGCGCCGAATCCGGTTGGTTTTGGTGGATGTCTCTTGCCGCCTGACAACATTATGCCGGACTTCAATGAAGGATCCCAGGAAGTCAATGTCTCCCCATTGGAGGCCGATCAATTCTCCCTCTCTCATGCCCGTCCGTACAGCACATAGGAAGAGCGGATAGAGAAACGAATACCGCTCCTTAGTGGTGGCAAGTAAAGCCTTGACCTCGATAGCGGTCAGCGGTTCGATATGGGCGCTTGAGGCCTTACATCCCTTCACGATCATCCCAACTTTGGACACAGGATTCGCGGTAACGGTGCCATCGTCAATGGCATGGTTGAACATTTCTCGCAGCGGAGTCAGGATATTCAAAATCGTCCGCTTCTTGAGCCCCTGGCTGTTCCAGGTGGCGACCAAGTCTTTCACATCCTTTCTGGTCACGTGATCCAAGGTGCGAGAGCCTAGGGCAGGGTAGAGGTGCTTCTTACAAACCTGCCGATAGCCTGAGGCTGTTGAGAATTTGCAGTTGTTATCCACATAGGCACTGAGCCAATTCTCCATGTACCCTTTCAGGGTTGGCATGTTCCGTTCGGGTTGTGAAAAGACTACAGGACTGCCATTGGCCTCGGCCCATCTGATCTTTGCTTCAATCTTCTTGGCAAACTCTAAGGCTACTTTCTTGTCAGAGAACCGCTTCCTCTTGCGGCTGTTATTGTGGATGATGGAAACCCACCAGCCAGACTTTCCAGTTCGTTGTGTAACTTTGACTCCCAATTCATCCTCCTTGGATTAGACGTTGCTGCCTACAGCATGATTGGTTGACATGTTGTCACCATCTTTCCTCCTGCTCTCAGTCATCCATCCACACGTGGCATAATGCTATAATGCTGGCATAATATCTAATGGCACTGCAACAACGCTATTGACGCCCATAGCAGGGCACAGTAGGGTGTGAACAATGGAATAGGATACCTCATCCAAGGAGCAGTTTAATCTCCGCATCGATTCTCGGTTAGCGATGCAGACGAAGATCCTGGCCATTCAGCAAAAACGGCAACCACATGCCATCGTGGGGGAAGCCCTTCGTGACCTTCTCAAGAAGTACAAGGTCAAAGGATAAACCTATGATGGGTTATTAGGCTACATCCGTCCTGTGCCGCGCCTCTTGCATCTCTCGTAGAGTATTTTCAACCAGAGCATCGATATCGACTTTTGTGACCTGCCGCCTGGTCAAAAACTGGTCAATATCCGTCGGACGAATAAGCACCTTGGTCCTATGGCCAGCTTGATAGCACGGTAAGCCATCAGCGAGCCAACGCTTGACCGTACGGGCAGAAACGCCCGCCCAGGCAGCTGCTTCCTTTAACGGGAGAAATCCTGGACGCTCCATCATTCAGTGACCAATTAGGTAGCGCTCAGCACCCCTGCCGATGTGGCCTAGTCAGTGAATCGTCTCGAAACGCTTTCCTAATAGTGATCCACTGTTCAGTCATTGCTCTCTCAAGCACTTATGAGAAGGTTCAGATTTTATAACCATACCGAAAAAGTAGGGGTGGCCACAGAAGCGAAGGGACTCCGGTGTTGGTGCCGGCCGCGTTCCGGGAGGCACTCACCAAGGTCTGCAGAGCGGCGGAGTGGCGCACGAATGTCTGCTGAGGCACCGCGTCTCGAGACGCCGTGCCAGGTGAAGTCTGGCACCGTCGTGTCGCACGATGCGACTCGACCGTGCCGAGACAATACCCGTCGCCCGTCAGGGGGTGTGGCACGCCCGTGGCAACCGCGCCACCGCGGACGGTGTCACGGGTGCAAGCGTGCGTAGCCACAAACCGGGACATTCTGTTGCGCCCCGGCCTGGGTGAGGGGCGCAACACGGGATTGAGAAGAAGTCGGTGTGCGAGTCTGCTGTGTGGGGCCGTTCGTGATCGGTCCAGCTCTCCGCTGTCACAGGCAGGTGGTTGATCAGTGACGTTGAATAATATGAAGACGTGGAAGCCCTTCGCCCTCACGATCCCTTCCTTGACGAGTTATAACATAAGTGTTATAGTTTACCCGCATGGCCTGGTCAGTAGTCTACTATGAGACGGCGCAGGGAGATAAGCCGATTGAGGCATTTCTGGACGCCTTGTCCCATGGGGCGCGAGCCAAATGCCTAGCCTATATCAGTCGACTAGAAAGTGATGGCACGCGTCTTCCAGCCTCGATTGCGGCACATGTCAGAGGGAAGATCTGGGAGCTGCGTCCGGAATGGTCGGGGACTGAGTACCGGTTCTTTTATGCCGCACTCGTGGGGCAGCGGTTCATCATCCTGCATGCGATCCAGAAGAAGCGGCAGAAACTGCGAGAACGAGACATCGCTCTCGCGGAACAACGATACGAGGGGGTCAAGCGAAGGAGTCACCATGAAAACGCATAGACAATACATTAACGAACAGATCAAGAAGGAGCCAAAATTCGCCGAGGCTCTTGCGAAGGCGGAGCAGGAAGTTGGGATTGCCGTGGAGCTGGCGAGGCTACGGGAACGACGGGGGTTCAGTCAGGCCGAGCTCGCGAAACTCACCGGCATGAAACAGCCGCAGATTGCCCGCTTGGAAAGCGGTGCCCATTTTCCCGCGTTTCCGACCCTGCAAAAGCTTCTCGGCGTGCTCGGTGGAAAGTTGGAACTGACAGCGGACGCCTGCCATCTCGTTCCAACACGACCAAAGGTCGCCAGCGCGCGGCGGTAGCGCGTCCTCAGCATCCAGAGTGCAGAGAGTCATCATAATCGAGGGGAGAGAGACCATGAGGCAGCGCGCCGCGAGACGACACAAACATCTCCAACTCGATCAAGCGAAGCTGACGCGCGCGAAGGCCGTGCTGGGTGCCAAAACGGAGACCGAAGCCATCGAATGCGCCCTTGCGCTCGTGGTGGAGGAGCACACGCTCGACCAACTCTTGAAGTGGGTGAAGGGACGCATGCAGCTGCGAAGAGTCTTTCGATGAGATGCGGCGCCTCAGTCTTCAGACGAACCTCTCCGTCGACTAGTTGCACACTGAGGACCGTCGTCACGCAGAATCAACGGGACGTTCTCGTCATCCAGTCCATCCGTCCCTTCAAACTCAGTCTGGTTTAGGAGCTGCCAGGATCGTCCGATCGTTTCGGACGCCGGCTTTCTCTGATTCTGACCTTCCTTCTCTCACGACAATGGTGGTATTCCCCCAGCAGCCTCGCGAGAGCCGTTCGGCGTTCCACGGCGTTCAGCAGCCATCAAACCGGGCGGATCGTCGCCTGTTGGCCGACAGCCACGTCAAGGTCAACACCGTCTCGAAGCCGACTCGTTGATCCTCTTCCACCTTCCTGAACGGGCTTGGTCTCGGTCTCTCTGAATAGGACCTTCTCGCCTCGGCCGGTGAATCTGTTCTGCCATGCTGTGCTGGTGATGAGCGGGGACCAGCTTGTGGTTTCAGGTCCGGTGCCTGTGCGCATCCGGCCGTCGCCCTGGCTTTCCACCGGCGGGCTGCGTCGATCAAGCCCGCGCCCCGCGAACAACTGCGGCTTCTTTCCGCGGTCATTCCTCCGCTTCGCGCCCGCCGGCCCGCCAGGTGGCGACGGCCTCTCTGTCTCCTTTGTCGTCGCTGTGTGGCCTCCACTGCTTCGTGAGAGGCCAACACATCAACTCTAACTAAAGGAGACAACACTATGGCACCTCAAGACAAGAAACCCAAGCCGGTTACCACGCTTCGATGCAGCAGCATCAAGGCGAGCATCTGGAAGAACGAGGGCATGAAAGGTCCGTTCTACAACGTGACCGTGGCCCGCTCGTACAAGGACCGAGATGGAATTTGGAAGAATTCCGAATCCTTCGGCCTGGTGGATCTCGACGCGCTTGTCGCGGTCGTCCAACAGGCGAAACTCTGGGTCACGGAGCGGTCAGGACGCTGACCGTAGTGTGGAAGCCTCCGGCCCTCGGGTCGGGGGCTTCCTTCACGCCAAGAAAGGAACACGATCATAAAACTCTATCAAGCCTTTGCGACGGATTTGAATCATTTGCTCAACGGTGCACGCGCGGTGCGCATCACGGTCCCTGGCTATTTGCCGTTGTCTGTCGAGGAGATTGGATTCAGTGGAGACGGATACCGGCTTGTGTCCTTGTGCCATTATGGCGAACAGAACGGCAACCTCATGCGAGATCCCGATATCGTGTTTCTGTTTCACAATTTGCCAGATGGCATGGCAGCCGAACCGGTGTCGTTCCGGAACGACTACCTGGGGATCGTTCAGGAGGTCTATCGGTATGACGAGGCGGGCAGACGTACGCACGTCCTGCCCTCGCTAAAACCGGAGTTGAAGGAGTTCGCCGAGAGCTGGTTTGCCAATTTGAAGGATCAGGGATTCTTTGCCTCGACCGCGATTCGAGAGATATTGAGTCCGTGATCTCGTCGAACCATTCATGGGGGCATGATGTGTTCACATCATGCCCCCGTCAAAAGGAAACTCTTTCAGAACATGGAACCGGTGGGGCCTACTGCTTCGTGCCGAGAAAGAGAAAGCTGGTTGTCCTAGCACTGTTGAGGGCGGCACTGTACAGCCGGTGTGTCGCGGCATCGTAGAAGGTCACTCCAGCGACCGCCTCGGTTCCTTGGTGATAGGCGCCACCTCCGAATGTCACCGAGGTATGAAAGACGTTTCCCTTTCCCCGAGGAGACAAGGTCCCAGTAACCGTGCAGCCATCTGCTGCATGACCGGAAAGCGTTCCGGCTACATCCACGGTCACCGTGACCGTGGAGTTGTCGACGCGGAGTCCAGAATAGTTTCCGGCCAACTGAATTAGGTTCAGGGCCGACTCAGAGTCCGCATCGGACTTACTCGTAAAGCTTTCTGTGTCGCCAGTGACGTAGGCGATCGTCCCGTCAAAGCTCTTGCTCGGGACATAGCTGCCACGCATCGTCGCTGCGCGAATGCCAGCGCCCTCCAAATTAAAATCTCTAGTATTTGAGGAACCGAAGAAGCCGGAGTGCGATGTGCCCATTCCTTGAAGTAGTCCAGCCAGGACGTTGGGATTGTCGCTTGCCGTATAGAAAACCCAATAGGAGCCATCATCGAGGACCAATCCAGCGACGGAGCGACTTGTGAGAGTCGTGCCCGTCCAGCGACCTTCCGCCGAGGTGGGCGTGGGCTGCGATAGTGAAGAAACGTCCCGATCGCCATACCCGCCGCCACAGGCGACGGGAGCGAACCCGCTATTGAAACAGTTGGCGAAGCTGCCACAGGCCACGAGCCCACTCATCAAGCCGACGGCCAGCAGGCATTGAAGACCTTCTGTCCCGGTCATGCGCATGGTGGTCACCTAAACGCGAGAGGGGGGGCACACAGCTACCCTCTCTGTCGCAGGATAACAAGAAGAGAACTCCTCTCAAATGGGTACCCCCGAGTTGCTAGAAACTGGACCAGCCGACTCCTAACGCCAGCTTGTTCCACTTGCCGGAGGCCTTCCGACCGGCCAATGCGGGGCCCATTTCTGGCGTCCTGAGCCGAGTGCGAACGGTTGACCAGTGGTCTTAGATCCGTCTCGTCGTAGGCATGGTGTAAGACAGATTTTAAGATGTTGCAGGATATGGCTATAAGCCCCATTTGTCTTACATGTTGAATCTGTTGTATGCTCCCAGTCCCATGCCTACTGCCTCTTCTGAAAGACGGACCACGACGATCACGGTGGATCTCGGTAACCTGAAAGCGCCTTGGCAGGCCTGGTGTCAGGACCACGGCGTCACCCCGAGCCATGCCCTGCGGAATGCCGTTCGGCAGGCCATGGATCGAAAGGCGACCCAGGGTCCTCCGCCTCGTCAGCGCGTCAGTCGGAGAAGAGAAGGAGCCACCGCCCGTATGAAACTGAACCTGACACCCTCCGAACTCTCGGCGCTGCGCACCTGTGCCCGTCTTGAGGGCTATCAGCCGACGGGCTGGGTGGTCGCGATGATCCGCACCAAGTTGACTGGGGAACCCCACGTGGGGCAGCCGGAACTCGCCGCCCTGACCCGGTCGAATCAACAACTGCTTGCCTTGGGAAGGAACCTGAACCAGATCGCCAAGGTCTTGAATACTGCCCCTCAGAACCGGACCGCATTTCGTGTGGAGGTGATCACCGAACTCTCTCGCGTCATCCAGGCCCATACGAAGAAGGTGTCCGATGTCCTACGTGGGACGGTGGCACGCTGGTCTCTCCAATGAGTCCTGCAATCAGCCAGATCGACCTGAAGCTGGATGAGTGGGGGAGTCGGCTCTTTAATGTGTCAACAGAGACCCTGCCACGACCGCGTCGCAGTACGCGCAGTCCTCTTGGCTCAGCCAAGCCTATGAGTTCCGGCGGACGGCTCAGCACGTCACAGGCTCGTGCGACCTATGTGCGGCAAAAATTGCAAGCGATGGTTCGTCGCTCGCCACAAGTGGTGGTGAAACTCGTCAGGGCGCCGAAAGGGATGAAGGGCATCTCGAACAACCTCACGTACATTTCGCGGGATGGGCTTCTCGAGATCGAAGATCAGGACGGTCAGGTGATTCAGGGGAAAGAGGCCGTGGCCGATCTGAAAGACGAATGGCGCGATGGGGGAACACCGATCCTTGCGGACTCGATGATGCGCGATGCCTTCCATCTCGTCCTCTCTATGCCGACACGCACCGATCCGATGTCGGTGCAACGAGCGGCCCGTGACTTTGCGAAGAGAGAGTTCTCAGGGTTTCAGTACGCGATGGTGCTCCACACCTTCGAGACCGATCCAGATCCGACCCCCTCCCCACATCCACATGTCCACCTGACGGTGAAAGCAGCGGGGCTAGACGGAGTGCGCTTGAATCCGAGAAAGGCCGACCTGCAACGGTGGCGGGAGGGGTTTGCCGAGGCCTTACGGGAGCATGGGATCGAGGCTACGACGACTAGCCGGATTCATCGGACCACTCAGGAACGTTGGACGGTGCGGCATCTGCACGAACCGAGCAAACAAGGGGAGACGCTGGAACGGTTGAAGCGCACCACGCGCCGACAGGGACGAGTCCAGGAGGTCATGCGGAATTATGAGCAGGTGATGAGGACGTTAGCCCGGTCAGATCGTGGGGAGGATCGGCAACTGGCTGCAGATCTGGTTCGTTACTTAAGTGAACGGTCGCGAGAGGTGTCGAAGACTCGTACCCCGGAGCGCGACCGGTCCTAAGGGAGTGCACCGTCCGATGCTACGCTCATGCATCGGGGCTTGATCAATCTGAAGTAAGCGACTATCGCATCGATCTGGACGTCACAGTTCTTGAACTCAATCCGGTCGGCAGGAGGCATCTCACTGGCAGAAGGGTCGGTTGCTGCAGCAGCTGCCCGGCAAAAGCGCTGAATCTGCCTGGTGTCGGCGCGGCTGATAGAGAGTGACTTCGTTGACGAATGAAAGTATTCTGAGCGATGAAACGTCTAGCAGTTCGCGTTTATCGATGAGCATTAAAGGGTGAAGATTATTCGCTCCTCCCCGCCCATGTTTCTTGGAAGCTGAAGCAATCTAGATTTCATTAGTTTTTGAGTGAGCCCCTCAGATGAAGATCGTGTTCGGACTGCACTTGGATGGTGAACACGGCTGGCGGCCACAGAATCGGTTAGGAATGCCGGTTCTGGGGCCTCTCGGCTTCTTGAACCTGCTTGAGACCAGGCTCGGATTGCTGCGAACGGAATGTATCCAGGCCCAAAGAGCCACTCAATACCGAGAATGTCTCAGTCGCTGCGACACGCCTGATCGCTTCTATCATGGATCGTTTCAGATTGATCCCATCGGGGTCTCCGCGACACTCCTGTCGTGGCGAGATATGTGGTATCTGCATGGATGGAGTGGAACTGCGCCATCCGTGGCAGGCGGTCGCCTCGCAGATCTGGTTGCCGTGGAAGAGATCGCGCACAATCTTCTGTTTCCGTCGATCGGGGAGAGATTGGCCACAGTGGCTGAGTCTCTCTCGAAACAAGAGTCCAAAATTGAGCAGGTGGACTTGGTCGATCCGATCGAGACGTTCCCAAAGCGCTGGCGAGAAGTCCTGGAGAAATTGCCGGGCAGCTCTTCAAGAGTCTATGAGGCTCACGGGCCTGAAGAAGCCGTCCTAGGGAAGCTCCAGCTCGCACTGAAGTCTGCTCATGAAGGGAAGAAGGCGAACGGAAAAATCCCATGGTCGAACGATGGGAGTCTCCGTGTGGTGCGTGCCGAGACCGGTCTGCTTGCGGCACGCTGGGTGGCGCAAATGCTCACTGCACACCAGCAGGAGATCGCGATTGTCGTTGAGCAGGACCGCTCGTTACTTGATGCGACGTTGGATGCAGCTGACGTCCCCAGGCAGGGAGGTCCGGATGCAAGTCCATTAGTCCCTGCACTTCAAGTGTTGCCTCTCGCGCTCGCCATCATCTGGGAACCCCTTGATGTCTACGCACTTCTGGAATTCCTCTCTCACCCCATTGGACCTGTGCCTGGGTATGTCCGGAGGCGATTGGCTGAGGTTATTGCAGAAAACCCAGGAATCGGCGGACCACGTAGGCGAGGCGATCATACGATTGAAGTGTGACCGCGAGAGGAAGGAGGCATGCCGGTGTGCTGATGGCAGAGAGTGTTTTCCTCCACCGAACGGTCAGCTTGAACTTCTTTCTGAGGATGAATGAGGTAGCGGATGTTGTGTATTACGGTTCAGCAGACCAAAGAATATGTAACCCAGCGCACCGGGCGGCACCGTTGTTGTCTGAAGGGAAACGATGTGACGCGCATGGGGACGTAGTGAGCCGTTCAGCGCTTCTCGCGCTTAGGAAGCAATCCCCGCAATATTTCCCATCACACGATTCATTTCTACGGCGCGCCTGTCACTCGCACGAGGCCGTCACTTGCGAGAGCGGGCGGGCACATTTTCCGGCGGAATGAAGACTGCTAGAGCGATGACCGTCGTCCATTTACCTTTCTTCCCGAGGGCTGATTGAGTGATATTGAGGGTTCTCACAATCTTCCCACCCATCTTAAAAACCTGTTCGCGCTCTTTCCATGCAACATCCGGATCGAATTCGACTCCCAAGGTAGTCGCGAGCATCTGCGCTGCGAGATCTTCCGTATACTCTCCCGTCTCCTCATCCGTTTCACCATGGGCATGGTGTTCTGAAAGATAGCCGTAGGTCCCGCGGTCCGTCGGTTTCGCAAGGCCGACCGATGCCGAGATGAGTTGGTTCCGTTCTTTCGTTTCCGAACGCGCCATGACGCAAAATGTCATTTCACCAGGTTTCACCAGCTTCTCTCCGCGCTTGCGAGGGATAATCTTACAATGGGGTGGAAGGATGGACGAGACGCTGACGAGGTTGCAATAGGCCACACCAGCGCTGCGCAATGCTTCTTCGAAAGAGGCCAACTTTTCCTTGTGGACCCCTACGCCTCTAGTTAAAAACATATGCGTCGGTACCATCATCTCTCCTTTTGTTCGGCAATCGGCCTCTCTCTGGTTGTTTGGAGGTTATGTAGTGACGTGTTTGCCGGACTCACTACTCCATAGCTATCGGGATCAGCTTCATCAACATCCACACGCCGACCAAGACACTAGCAATGCTGGAAAAAATTTGCAGTCCCACAAACAGTCGCCGACTGATTGAGCGCGACCAAATCACAGGAAGACTGATCGTTATGCCGATCACCATCATCCCGACGATTGACCCCAGGCCGAAGACGAGAATCATCAAGAGCCCGGTAGCCACGTCCGTCGTCGTAGCAAGAATCATCAGCATCAGCGCCGCAGATCCAGCCAATCCGTGAGCCATGCCGATGCAGAAGGGACGGATCGACTCCGCTATCCAATGTCGATGACGATGGTTTTCCTGTTGTTGATGGCGGTGGAAATGAACGTGTGGCTCACCGTCATGGTGATGGCTGTGCACATGCCACCGCTCACGGTACAGTTTGAGAGCCAGCATACCACCAAGTACAATCAACAGAACGCCAACCCCCGATTCCGCAATGAACTCCAATTCCTCGGGAATATGAATTCCCCAGAATAGGACGACTGATCCAACAAGGAGTAACATGAACGTATGTCCGACACCCCAGTAGAGCCCGATGGCGCCCGATGCCAGGAATGATGGCCGGTTGGCAAGTACCGTCGAGACGGCCACAAGATGGTCTGTATCCAGGGCATGTCGTAGCCCTAGTAAAAAGCCGACTCCTATCAATGTCACTAGTTGTACGTCAGGCATGCTGGCTCAGAGAACAAAAAGGCATCGAACACACACCTCTAAAAGCTGAAACCAAATAACACGTCCAAGCACCGCGTCAAGTAACAGGTCAGATTTCCGTCCACAGGCCGGAATACTCGACGTCGCTTCGAGGGACTGTCCCGACCTGCTCAGGAGTCATTCATGCGCCTCGAGCTTCGAACTAGAGGGATCGCCCATTCGTTATGTCGAGTCGAGTCAATGACCATCAATACCCAATTCTCCATAGAGCTTCCCCCGTCCATCAATCAACTCACCTTCGACTTCAACGCGCGAATCAATAAACAAGTCGTGAAGCGTAGTCAGCACTTCGCCAAGCATCCTTCGAAGCTCAGGTTCTGTACAACGCAGTGGAACCAGTCGCCGTCTCTGCCAGCCCCTGAGGGCAAAGGTCTTTCCCGATGCTGCATAGGCCTGTTGACACACCATGACAAGCTCTCTTCCCTCGTCGTCTTCAATAATGAATCCTCTTACATTCATGGCGTATGCTTTTCTTTGTCAGCGGCCTAATTGCCTGCGCCTAATGCTGAACAATGTGTCATGTTCCTAGCCACCTGCGGGAGCTGTGGAGACGGCGAGCACCGCTCAGCTCATGGCCCTCCCTTTCCGTTGTCCAAAAAACCGGTCTCTGTGAGTCCCTGCTGCAGGAGAAAAAAGCGTGGGATGTTTGAAGTATCTATTCGTAAGCATTGTGCCGGTCGTCCCAGCGTTTCAATTTGCTACCAGCTGAGGACATAGGCGAAGATCAACGGAGCGACGATGGTGGCGTCCGACTCGATGATGAACTTCGACGTGTCCACACCCAGCTTTCCCCACGTGATCTTCTCGTTCGGGACCGCCCCAGAATACGATCCGTAACTGGTGGTCGAATCGCTGATCTGACAAAAGTATCCCCAGAGCGGTATCTGCTCTCTACGAAGATCTTGACGCAGCAAGGGAACCACGCAGATGGGGAAATCACCGGCAATCCCCCCTGCGATTTGGAAAAATCCAATCGAACTTGCATCCGCTGTCTTCACATACCATTCGGCCAACTGCATCATGTATTCGACGCCGGAGCGCACCGTGTGAACGTTCTTGATTGATCCTGTCATGCAATGCGCTGCATACATATTCCCCAACGTGGAATCTTCCCAGCCGGGAACAAACACTGGAAGGTTGCGCTCTGCAGCCGCACACATCCAACTGTCGGCCGGATCAATCTGATAACTCTCCTTGAGCGTGCCGTTGACCAAGAGCCGATAGAGAAACTCGTGTGGAAATGCTCTGGCACCCGCGCGATCCGCCGCCGTCCATTCAGCCGCCACCACAGCCTCAATCCGGCGCATCGCCTCGGCTTCCGGAATGCACGTGTCGGTTACCCGATTTAGGCGCCGATCTAACAAGGCTTGTTCTTCCTGCGCGGTCAGTTCTCGATAGTGTGGGATACGCTCGTAATGTTGTTGCGCGACAAGGTTGAACAGATCCTCCTCGAGATTGGCCCCTGTACAGCAAATCGCATGAACCTTGTCTCGGCGTATCATTTCAGCCAGCGACAACCCCAGCTCGGCCGTGCTCATCGCACCGGCCAGCGTCACCAGCATTTTCCCACCTTTGCTCAAGTGAGCCGTATACGCATGTGCTGCGTCTTTCATCGCCGCCGCGTTGAAATGCCGGTAATGATGATCAATGAATTGCGAAATAGAGGTTGGTTTCATATGAAACTCCTTTCCTTATAGACAGTTACAACCCTTACGTGCTTGGCCATCCATTAAATGGCATGTCGTTCCGTCAATGTAGCTCGCCGTGAAACTCAGGTCCTAGCTGATCACGATACCCCGGTGTGATAGTTACGAATCCGATGGTAAAGCTATTCCGGAGACTGAGGCTGCGGTGGAGGGTCTCAGAAGGCCGTGTAGCGGAAGCAGGCAAACCCGTATCCGGACGTTTAGTCATGCCCATGGCAGACCTC